>Ga0066862_10000227_pt1 | contig 22238 bp, 20 predicted proteins | sample ETN02SmetaG_FD_66431 | JGI IMG/M metagenome (GOLD analysis project Ga0066862, IMG submission 66431) | Marine microbial and viral communities from oxygen minimum zone, Eastern Pacific Ocean - ETNP2014F10-02SV255 | ecosystem: Environmental > Aquatic > Marine > Oceanic ... | reverse complement strand
GAAGCAATCCACTCAACTGCATAAGGCGTCGGGTCAAACGCATGCACTTTACACCCATGATGTTTGATAATTCCAACATCAAATTCAATTGAATCTCCAACACCAAGCGAATAAATCACTGATTGTTGATTAATATACTGTGGGCAAAATTCCCACTCTCCGAGAACAACCGTATCAACACTAAGATCTTTGCTGAGCCACAACTCTCTTCCGACTAATCGCTTAAAGAATAATTTTATCACCCAAAAAAATGGAAATTCTTTAAAATTTATTGGTAGCCTCATGGCTTTAAGCCTTCTTTCACGAAAATATAGTTTCGATGCTCAACACCTGGTCTACAATATTCATAATCAGCATATTTTGCATAATGTATATATTGGCCTCTCCCTCTTCGAAAGATATTTGCATGGTCCTTCGGTTCGACATGATAGAAAAATCCAGTGTAGCCTAACCCTGATAAGAAAAAGAAAAGATCGCCCTTCTCTTCTTCAGAGCGATGGCATTCAAATAATAATGTAGGCATGTATTTTCTGAGAGTTTTTTCAGCGCCATAAAATACCTCTGCTTCATGACCTTCTACATCACATTTTATAAAACTTATAGATTTATCGTTTCTAGAGCTTAGAAATTCATCCAATGTAGTAGTAGGTACTTCAAGGGTTTCAATCGATGAATCCTCTTGATCATAAAAATTGAAACTTGCTGAACCTGATCCAATAAATTCTCTTTTTAGAGTCATTGTTCCGGAATTGGATGAGAGCGCTGAATTGATTATCTCTAGATTATTTAATGAAAAATATCTTTTTATTTTCAGTAAATATTCCTTTAATTCTGGCTGGGCTTCAAATGCAATGACTTTTCCATTTATTCCGGCTGAGTGAGACATATAAATGGAATAAATTCCTCTATTAGCCCCTATATCTAACATCGTGGTATTTCCTGGAACCAAGTTCCTGACATATCTTATCGATGCTACTTCTGATTTAAATCGATATCGCCAACATCTCAAAATCATTCGATATTTTTCAAAAAAAAACATAAATCTCAATTACCATATTGTCATTTTTGATAATATATTATTTTTTCTTATGCAGTGACCTTTTTCGTAATTTCGTTGATTGCGTGATAAGCAGATAAGATAGCACCCTCTTGCCATCCGCTTAAATTACTTAAATGCTCTCCTGCAAAAATAATATTGTCATCAGGTGTTAATAAAGTAGACGCGCTTGATATCCCATAAGCGCCTAATTGATATGGTACATCTCTCCACGCCACACTTAATCCTCTAGAAACCTCATTCTGATATTCCGAATGCAAATTATTTCCTTGTAAAATTGCTGAATCAATTCGTTGTTGTATTGATTGATCAGAAAATACTGAAGCTGCTGAATTACTCCATATATATGCACCAACAATAATGCCATTTGTAGCTCCTAAAGCATTACTGGGATACCAAACTTGTGTAATATCTTGGTTGGTCCATGAAATACCGCCATATATATTATGATCTTGCTCCCAAAAACGTCGAGATTGAAAAGCTATTTTTGTTGCATTGGAATATTGAAAGGTATTAATTTCATCTTGGTGGTTTGATGAGAAATCATTTTGAATGCTTTTTAATACCGTTGCAGGGATTGTACAAATGCAATAGTCTGATTCAACCTCAAAAGAGATCCCGTTTTTTTCGTAAATAACCTTTGCGCCTTCAGATGTTTTCTTTATTTGCTTCACTACCGCTTCTGTGGTGAGATATTGCGAAACTCTAGCCTGAAATGCTCTGGCAATCTTATCCATGCCTCCTTTGGGTTGGAGCATAGATGGTTGTTGGTTTGCACCTTGAGAAAAATCAATCCTCCATAATGGAAAAGCTATCAACAAATCTTGTAAATCTTTTGCATCAATTTGAATATCTCTATCTCTACTACCAGTATTTTCTTGACCAGAAAAACCAGCTCTTGAGCTTCCCTCATATTTATAATTTCCGTTTAAATCGCCATAATCCCTCAACATACCAAGAATATTAGTTTTATCTGCCGATGTGAGCGTCTCATCCAATGCATTTTTATTGATTGCTGAGGCAAGCAACTCTGAAATATTACCTCTGACATCTGAGAACACCGTTTTTGCTACTTGAGGTTTTCCTCCGAAAGCAGATGATGAATGCAAAAGTGCAGCTCTATTGTCATTGGTAAAATTCTCTAATTCAACTCCGAATTCTCTACAATAACCCAGTAAAAACTCATGATGATGAGCAATCCTTGCTGGACCTGGATTGAAATAAAGTTCTGAATCTATATCAAAATTGCATGTTTGCGAGAAATTTAATTCGTTTACTGTATCTCCACTTCTTATTGTTCTATTACGGCCTCCTGTTCGGTCAGTAGCTTCAAGAATAGAAATTGAGTAACCTAATTTCAGGAGCTCATAAGCGCTAGCCATTCCAGCAATACCTGCACCAAGTATTGTGACAGATTTACCTGCCCCAGAACCTGTTGGCCAATCACCTGGTCTAGGCGACTTAAGGCTAGTATAACTTCCTGATGAAACTGGACCTGTCGAGGCACTCGAGGATGATTCGGAGGAAGAATTATTCTGAAGCGAAGGTGATTCGGCTGAGGAAGAGCCACAACTGCTCATTCCGGACCCCAATCCCATCGCCACCAGTGTCCTTATCATTACTGAAGAGCCCGCCGCTTTTCCAATATTTTCTAGAAATTCACGACGTGCCATACTGGTTTTCTTGGTTTTCATGTGTTTTTTATTAGACTCTTAACCTGTACCCTGTTTTAAATATATACCAAATCAGGACTAAACATATCATTAAAAATACAACAATCATGGCTAGACTTAAGGAGACGCTTACATCAGCATTTTCATAAAAACTCCATCTAAATCCACTAATTAAATAAACCACAGGATTCAATAGTGTTATTTTCTGCCAAAAATCCGGCAACATCGAGATGGAATAAAAGCTGCCACCCAGAAAAGCAAGTGGCGTAATGATTAATGTTGGTGCAATTGCTAATTTTTCCCAATTATCGGCCCAGATGCCCAATATAAAACCCAGTAGACTGAAACTTATGGCGGTTAAAACCAAAAAAGCAATCATCCAAACCGGGTGAGAAATCTCAATCGTTACAAATAGATTTGCCGTAAACAAAATAATTGAACCCACAATGATTGATTTTGTGGCAGCAGCACCCACATATCCAATCGTAATCTCAATAAATGAGATTGGGGCTGAGAGTACCTCATAAATTGTTCCTGAGAATTTCGGAAAATAAATACCAAATGAGGCATTAGAAACACTTTCCGTTAATATAGATAGCATGATTAAACCAGGTACAATAAAAGAACCGTAACTAACCCCATCAATCTCTGTAATCCTTGATCCTATTGCCGCTCCAAAAACAACAAAGTATAACGTTGTGGAAATGACAGGTGAGACGATGCTTTGAAATAAAGTTCGACGCATTCTTGACATCTCAAAGATATAAATTGCTTTTACGGCATAATAATTCATGTTAGTCCTCTTTTAACTAAACCAACGAATATCTCCTCAAGTGAGCTCTCTTTGGTCTTTATATCATTATATGAGATTTTCAGGTCAGAGAGATCTTCCAGCAAAGATGATATACCTTTTTCATCAGATGACTCATGGGTATAAATCAATTCTTTTTTATTGTTATTTAATCTGACTTTGTATCTTTTAATTTGCTCTGGAAGCTCTGACAATGAATCAATTAACTGTATTTTTATGTACTTCTTTCCCAATTCTTGCATCAAACTTTCTTTATCTTTGACTAAAATAAGTTCGCCTTGATTGATTATAGCGATTCGATCTGCAATCTTCTGAGCTTCCTCAATATAATGAGTAGTCAAAATTATCGTCACACCATCCTCTCTTAATTGTCTTACTACCCCCCACATATCCTGCCTTAATTCAACATCTACTCCTGCAGTCGGTTCATCAAGAAATATAATCTCTGGTTCATGTGCTAATGCCTTTGCAATCAATACCCGACGTTTCATTCCACCTGATAGAGTTAATATTGAGGAATTTTTTTTATCCCATAAAGACAGTGATCTTAATACCTTTTCTAGATAAAGATCATTGCTATCTTTACCAAATAAACCACGACTGAAATTTACAGTACTCCAGACCGTTTCAAAAGATTCTGAGGTCAATTCTTGAGGAACTAAGCCTATCATTGCTCGAGTTTTTCTATAATCATTTAAAGTATTGTGACCAGAAATAAGTACTGAGCCCTTATGGATATTCACTATCCCACATACCATATTTATCAATGTCGTTTTTCCTGCTCCATTCGGTCCTAAGAGGGCAAATATTTCCCCCTTATTGATATTTAAGTTAATTGATTTAAGTGCCTCAAAACCGTTCTGATATTCTTTAGATAGATTGATGATTTCTATAATTGGCTTGGGAAGGTTCATAATTTTGTATGGAATTCTTTAATCTTAAGATTGGCAACTCTGTAAATATAAAATAGTATTAGTTTTTTGGAAATTATAAAATTAAATAGCTTTCTTGCAACAAACAAGAATGAACCCACAAATTATGGAGATATTTATGTTTCTTAAACGGATCCTATTAGTAGCATTCACTATTGTACTCGTACTTGGCGGCCATTCAACCGTTTCTATTGCCCAAGAACACGATATAAAACTCACTTTCCTTGGAACAGGTGCGCCAAGACCTTCTCCAACAAGATATGGGCCTTCGATTCTACTTGAAGCTGGAGAAACAAAAATCCTCGTAGACGCTGGACCGGGTATGAGACAGAGGATTTTTCAAGCAGGAGGCTTTGAATTACTAACTGATATCAATACCGTCTTAATTACTCATTTACATTATGACCATACAATTGAATTACCTAATCTCTGGTTAACAGGATGGTTATTTGGTCGTAAAACAAACATGAAAGTATTCGGCCCAGAGGGCACCTCGGAATTTATGAATCACTTTGAACAAGCCTTTGACTGGGACTTAAGATATCGATATTTAACGAATGTTCACAAAGAAGGGTCCAACCTAATCACTGAAGATATAGAGCCAGGAGTATTTTATAATCAAAATGGAATAAAAATAACTGCATTTAATGTCGCACATTTACCATTAGATCCTGAAACAGAAGAATTGCTTGGTCTTGAAGGGGCCACTTTTGGTTATCGCGTGGATTATAAAGGGCGATCCGTCGTCTTTTCAGGTGACACTCGTTCTTTACCAGGAAGTGAAATTATCGAAATAAGTAAAGGAGTTGACGTACTTATTCATGAAACGCAAATACCTTACCCAGGAGAATCCAAGGAGGCTAAACTTGCTAACGTCAGTATGATCGTCCATTCAACTCCTGCTCAAGTGGCACATGTTTTTAGTGAAGCGCGGCCAAGACTTGGTATCTATTCACACATCATTCCCCCCGAAACAACAAGAGATGAGCTGCTTTCGATGACCAATTATGATGGTGAAATGGAAGTCGCTGAAGATCTTATGACTCTTATGATTGGTGACGAAATCACGATAGGGAAAGCTGAAAATCGGGAAAACCAAACATTTCTTGAATCAGACGCAGTTGACGATTAACCTTAAAAGATCTTGGTTCAATTTTGAGTAATAACTCTGATTTTGAAATTCCAATTATAGATATACAAAATCTTCATTCGGAAGAACCGTCTGATATTGAAAAAATCACAGATGATTTTATTAGCGCTTATTCTTCATTGGGATTTAGTTACATAATTAATCATGGGATCCATAAAACTATTATTAGAGATGTGTTTGATGCTTCCATGGAATTTCATGCATTACCAATCAAAGAAAAAAATAAAATTGAATTAAATGCACTACATCGCGGATTTATCGCAATAGATACATCAACTGATGTCAACTCAGATCTAGCTAAAGTCAAAACTCCCAATCAAAGCGAATCATTTATAATGATGAGAGAAGCTGACAAAAGGGATCCTGATGTCATAAATAACTCTTATTTGACTGGATCGAATCTCTGGCCTAAGAAACCACCTAAATTCAAACAACGTGTTTTACGCTACTCTGATGAGATGACAAAATTGTGTTCAAGATTAACTTTTGTGATTGCCAGGAGCATTGGAGTAACAGAAGAAGAGTATTTTAACTTATTTGAACGGCCAACAATTTGGTTGCGATTGCTGTATTACCCTCCACAGAAAAAAAATATCAATAAAGATACATATGGCTCAGCACCTCATCGTGATTTTGGCGCTATTACAATACTGGCTCAAGATCAAATTGGTGGTTTACAAGTCCAAACCCCTGCAGGTAAATGGCTAGATGTTCCTCACCTTCCAGGTGCTTTTGTAGTAAATGTAGGCAATATGTTACATCGATTAAGCAATGGGTTATTAATCTCTACGCCGCATCGGGTAATCAATAAATCCAATAAAGAAAGATATTCGTGCCCTTTTTTCTATGATCCTAATGTCAACGCTAATATCAAACCACTTGGCAATCAAGTATCCAAAAGAAAATCAGCAAAATTTAAACCAATACTATATGGTGATTACTTAAAACACGAATTAACGACAACTTATATACAGCATAAAGATGGAAAATAACTCATACACAACTTGGACCAACCGACCTGCATTCTTATTGGCGACACTTGGTGGAGCAGTAGGCTTAGGAAACCTTTGGCGTTTTCCTTATATAGCCGGAGAAAATGGTGGGGGTGGCTTCGTCATTATTTATCTTGCTTTTGTCTTCTTGTTTGGTTTGCCGGTTATGTCTAGTGAATTAATGATTGGCAGAAAATGTCATAAAAGTGCCCTTAACTCAATCAGGGAGCTTGTTTCTTCACATAATGCGAACCCATTATGGAAAACAATTGGTTGGATGAGTGTCTTAGGTCCGTTTGTTGGATTTATCCTCTATGTGGTTGTCTGTGCTTGGTCCATAGATTATCTGTATCTGGCCGCAATGGATGCATTTAACAATATCGATGGGAATGCTTCTGCAGAGTTATTTAATCAACGCACAAGTCACTCAAACCTACAAATCTTATTAAGTGGATTTTTTATATCTATGACTGTCTGGGTGATAGCTAAAGGTGTTAATAACGGCATTGCTAGAATATCCAAAATACTCATGCCTCTCCTATTCATATTAATTCTAATACTGGTCATCTATGGAATGCTAGAAGGTGAATTTATGCGTGCCGTTGAATTCCTATTTAAACCTGATTTTAGCAAAATTACTGGTCAATCCATCTTGATAGCTCTAGGCCAAGCGTTATTCTCCCTTGCAATCGGAACAGGTTTGATCATGACCTATGGTGCTTACATGCCGAATAACTATTCAATCAAGGAGTCCGCCGCCATCGTCTGCATTGGAGATACTTTAGTTGCCGTTTTAGCTGGATTGGCTATTTTCCCAATTGTTTTTGCCAATAACTTGAATCCAGGAGAAGGGCCAAGCTTAATCTTTGTCACGCTCCCAATTGCTTTTGGTAATATGCCTTGGGGGCACTTTATTGGAATCATCTTTTTCGTATTACTGGTTTTTGCCGCCTACACCTCCACAATGGGTATGTTGGAACCAATTGTTTCTTGGTTGGAAGAAAGATTCCCAGGTAAAAGGAAATTACTCAGTGTAATCTCAGGATTTGCTATTTGGGTATGTGGACTTGGTTCAGTTTTATCTTTTAGTCTTCTGTCTAATTTCAAACCATTAGCTTTACTTGGGATTGATTTGACGTTCTTTGGTGTTATTGATTTTGCAGTGGCTAACCTGCTCCTACCGATCAATGCTTTTCTGATTGCAGCATTCTCAGGCTGGGTGATAAGGAACTCAATTATGGATGAACAATTTTCATCAGAAACGTCTACATGGAAAATTTATTGGCGTTTTACTAACCGTTATATTGCGCCAATCGCCATCGGCGCTGTATTGATTGACCTCATTTCAGGGTGAAAGAACTAAAGCAATTTCCTACTGTATTCAGCTGGTAAAGCCACTTCAAGTAATTCAAGGTCTTTCGATGTATGCTGCCATCTAAATGGTTTATTTGCAGGAATTGAAAAAGAGCCTCCCTCATCCAACTCAATTACCTGTTCATCGATCTCAATAGTTACTTTGCCCCACAATACAAACAAAAATAAAAATTCAGCATCGTGGGACATGGCCTGATTTCCTAAGCTCTCTGAAGGGGTTAATGCCAAGACTGATGCCTCTCCATTGGTGGCATTTGAAATACTAGTGTCTCTTGTTTTAAAACCGTCCTCACGAACACTTAAAGAATCTTGAGCTTCCTTTTTTTTGTGTAACACAAATTTCTGGCCATTAAAATCTCGATCAGGCCTTACTTTAGACGTGGGTAACTCCATATGATGATCAACTAAGGTTTTATGTTCGGCAGGACACCCAACTTCAATCACTTCGAAATTATCAGAACATTCTAATACCTGATGCCTAATATGAGGAGGTTGCAAGACGCAATCTCCCGCATGCATGACAAATGGCTCTCCTTGGTCTTCATAAACAGCCCTCACCCATCCCTTATAACAATAAATCATCTGAAAACGAACATGATGATAATGAACATAATCTGGAACTGGGCCACCTTTCTTAATGCGAATGTTTGAAGCAATAAATCGACCGCCTAACCGATCAGGAATAAGATCCCGATATTGCATTCCAGCTCTTCCATTAATCCAATTCGAACTGCTCTCCAGTTTCTTTACAACGACTTTATTCTTAAGTGGTGGCATTTCCAGTTTTTCATCACATTTCAAATCATTTTGGATAAAATGCAATTCAGACCCATTGGGCGCTTTTAATGTTTTATATTCTTGAGATGCAGCCTCATCAACAACCAAGCGTAAGATTAAAGGCCCATCGATCTCACTTTTCTCAAGACGTATAGTCAAACCGTATCCGGATATAATTGCGCATCGCGGTGAATCCGCTGGAAAAATTAATTTCAGTTTAAATCCAATATCTTTAGTAAAAAAAGACAAATTCTCTGAGAAATCCATGCAATACAGTAATATTTCAGCTGAGGAAATTTTAGTATTATCAATCATTTGACTAAAACCAGTTATTTAAAAACTATGAATTCTGCAAAAGAAGTGACTCCGAATCGACTTCTTTAATTTCTACAATTCGACCGGTTATTACTCCAGCCATCATTGCGCCATTAACATTTAATGCGGTACGAGCCATATCTATAAGCGGCTCTATCGATATCAATAAGGCAACCAACGCTACCGGAAAACCCATTGCAGGAAGAACTACCAAGGCTGCAAAAGTAGCGCCGCCTCCAACACCAGCAATACCAAAAGAACTGATTGTGACGATCGCGGTTAACGAAAGAATAAACATCGGATCCCAAGGGTTAATTCCCATGGACGGTGCAATCATAGCCGCAAGCATTGCAGGGTAAATGCCAGCACAGCCATTTTGCCCAATAGTTGCGCCAAGAGAAGCAGCCAAATTAGCTACTGATTGAGGAACATTTAATTTGTCCACTTGTGTTTCCACATTTAACGGAATCGTGGCTGCAGAACTTCTGGAAGTAAATGCAAAGGTTAGTACAGGCCATATCATCTTATAATAATTGATCACATTCACTCCATTCATTCTAAGTATCATCGCATGGACAACAAACATGATCGCAATCGCCACATAAGAAGCCAAAACAAAATTAATCAAATTAAGGATGTCTTCTGCACTAGAGCCGGCAACTACTTTAGTCATTAATGCCAAAATACCGTATGGAGTCAACAGCATGATCATTCGAACAAGTTTCATAATAATTGCCTGAATCGTTTCGACAAAAGTTATAATTGGCAAAGCTTTTTCCTGATCGTCTCTTGCTACCAATAAAGCTGCAATTCCAAAAAGAATCCCAAAAATTACAACAGCGATTACCGATGTTGGTCTTGCTCCAGTTAAATCAGAAAATATGTTCGACGGGATAAATCTAACTAACATATCGGCCAACCCTAAACTAGCAATTGATTCTTGACGATTGACTAATGAATCAGCTCTGGATAATTCTCTTGCACCTTCAGTTAAGCCATCCATTGAAAGCCCAAATATATTTGAAATACCGATGCCCACCAATGCGGCTAACATAGTAGTACCCAATAAGATTCCTACCACTGAAAACCCAACCTTTCCAAGCGAAGCCACATCTCTCATCTTAACTACAGCAGCAACCATCATTGTCAACACCAATGGCATAATTATCATACGCAGTAAATTCACATAGCTTGAACCAATCACATTTGTCCAAACAAGTGTATTTTTAATTACTTCACTACTTTCTGCATATATAAACTGTAGCCCTAACCCAAAAATCACGCCACAAAATAAACCAATTAAGATTTGTTTCGATAAGCTCATTCCTGACCTAACCTGACGAGCTATTAAAAAAACTAAGAGTGAAAAAATAACAAGATTTAGAAATACTGCTGACATGATTCCTCCTGATTTGAGTAACATTTCTCAATAAGACTGATAATTGCTAGCTCAGATCAGTCAAAATAAAGTTAAACACGAATTTATTCTAACAGGAAAATATTAATTGAATCTGTCAAAATGGCGTATTCATGAAAATTAATGGAGAATATCAAACTCATGCTTCCTGATTTTAAACTTGAAACATTTTTTTCAAAATGGGAATTTAACGCCAAATATCATATGTGTGCATCTGATATGGAAACGATGTCTCTTAAAGAATTATTGAAATTAGGTACACAAGAAGATCGGGAAAGATGGGATAATTTAACATTCAAATACATCGAAACTTTTGGCACACCGGAACTGAGGTCTGCAATAGCAGATACTTATAAACAATTATCACCAAATAATATATTGGCTTTTGCTGGAGCAGAAGAAGGCATCTATACAGCTATGCATTGCCTCCTCCAAAAAGATGAACATGCCATTGTTATTACCCCAAATTATCAATCCTCTGAAACAATTCCAAATGCACTCTGTAATGTTACCGGAATTGGTCTTGATGAGAAAAATGACTGGAATCTTGATTTAGATAAGATACAAGACGCCATTCAAAAAAATACTCGGTTAATTTCTATAAACTTTCCCCATAACCCGACAGGTAAAGTCATTTCAATTCAAACATTAAATACATTGATTGATATTGCCAGAAAGCACGAGATCTATTTATTTAGTGATGAAGTGTACCGACTCATGGAGAGAAATGAAAACATAAGATTGCCACAAGTTGCTGATATATATGAAAAAGGACTATCTTTAAATGTAATGTCAAAAGCATATGGATTGCCTGGTTTACGTATCGGTTGGATAGCAACACAAGATCTTGAATTACTCGAGAAAATGGAAAAAATGAAACATTATTTATCAATCTGCAATTCATCACCTAGTGAATTTCTTTCAGTTATAGCTTTAAAATCAAGAGACAAAATCCTAACACGCAACCGGAAAATAATTGATAAAAATCTAAAAATACTTAATCTTTTCTTTCACAAAAATAACTCATTATTTGAATGGAAAGAACCAGATGGTGGATGCATTGGTTATCCAAAATATCTGGGAAAAGAAGGGGTAAATGTATTTTGTGAACAACTAATCAAGAAACACAGTATTATGCTTTTACCCGCAAGTGTTTATAAATCAGAAGTTGGAATGTCACCAAGTAATCATTTTAGGATTGGGTACGGTCGCAAAAAGATGAATGACGGACTTGATGCACTAAAAATAGCAATTAAGGGAAAATAAAAATCCATCCTACCTCGATCTTGGAGCGCGAATATTGTCAACCAAATCAGCAATACTCTGTGGAGGTTTAGCAGTCACGTATGACACTGCTATTGCTACCATAAAATTCAAAAACATGCCTATTACACCAATTCCTTCTGGAGAAATTCCAAATAACCAGTTTGCTGGGAGATTCTCACCCCAAGGTGAGCCAATAACTTTAAGAAACAAACCTTTAAAATATTCAATGTAACCATAAGTAAAAAATAATCCGGTTAACATGCCTGCGATAGCACCAAACTTATTTATTCTTTTATAGAAAATCCCTAAAAATATCGCAGGAAATAAAGAGGCAGCAGCTAAGCCAAAGGCAAAAGCTACCACTTCAGCAACCCAGCCAGGTGGGTCAAAACCCAAATAACCCGCAATAACTATAGCAATGGCTGCGGCAATCCTGCCTGCAAGTAACTCTTTTTTTTCGGAAATTCTTGGAAAAAATATGCCTTTCACTATGTCATGAGAAATTGAAGATGAGATCACCAGTAATAAGCCTGCAGCCGTCGATAATGCTGCAGCTATGCCTCCAGCAGCTACTAACGCAATAACCCAATTCGGTAAGCCAGCAATTTCAGGGTTTGCTAACACCATAATATCTCGATCAACTTTTAACTCATTTCCTGACCAACCAAATTTTGAGGCTTGGTTCTCGTAATCTGGATTTTTGTCATTGTAAAACTGAATTCTTCCATCATTGTTCATGTCTTCAAATTCAACCAAACCAGTCTTTTGCCACCTAACCATCCAATCAGGTCGATCGGCATACAAAAGGTTACCTTGAGGTGAACCAACTTCTCCGTGCTGGACAGTATTAATTAAATTGTATCTGGCCATTGAGCCAACTGCAGGTGCAGTTGTGTAAAGTATCGCTATGAATAAGAGGGCAAAACCTGCTGAGGTTCTAGCATCTTTTACCGTAGGAACAGTAAAAAATCGTACAATAACATGTGGTAATCCTGCCGTACCTACCATCAATGCTAAGGTGATACAAAAGATATCCACTTTGCTTTTTAAACCAGTGGTATATTGATTGAATCCAAGTGAAGTCACTAATTCATCTAATTTACCTAATAAACTAATATCAGTCCCATTGATATTGCCTCCAAAGGCCAACTGCGGTACTGGATTTCCAGTCACCTGCAACGCAATAAAAATTGCTGGTACTGTATAAGCAAAAATTAACACGCAATACTGTGCCACTTGCGTATAAGTTATACCTTTCATGCCACCCAAAACTGCATAGACAAAAACCACGCTCATGCCAATTAATAACCCTACAGATACATCGACTTCGAGAAATCTTGAAAAAACAATGCCGACTCCTCTCATTTGGCCGGCCACATAAGTAAAAGAGACAAAAATCAAACACAATACAGCTACAATCTTTGCTGTTTTGGAGTAATAACGCTCTCCTATAAATTCAGGTACGGTAAATTTCCCAAATTTTCGTAAATAGGGAGCAATAAAAAGCGCAAGTAAAACATACCCTCCTGTCCATCCCATCAAATAAACCGATGCATCATAGCCAGAAAAAGCAATCAATCCTGCCATTGAAATAAAAGAAGCGGCACTCATCCAATCGGCTGCCGTTGCCATACCATTTGCCAATGGAGAAACTGTTTTTCCTGCAATATAGAATTCGCCTGTACTTTCAGCGCGAGATAAAACAGCAATCGCTATATACAGAACAAAAGTCGCCCCTACAATCAAATATGTAAGTGCTTTTAATTCCATTAACTAAAATCTTTCTCGTTTAAATCAAATTCTTTCTCGATCTTATTCATACTCCAAGCGTAATAAAAAATCAAACACACGAAAATAAAGATGGAGCCTTGCTGGGCAAACCAAAAGCCAAGTTTAAAACCTCCGATTTTAATATTATTTAATTGATCAACAAATATGATCCCCGTCCCATAAGATGCGAAAAACCAGACAAGCATACAGCGAAATAATATTTTGAGATTTTTTTGCCAATATTTTTTTTGTTTATTGGTGCTCATAAAAATATGACCTCAGGTCTTGAACTTCATTAATCTATCAGAGTAGGCGATAATAATCACGATTGAATTTATTCTTAACTTTTTTTAAAAACATGTATTCACAAAAAGCTAAAAAAAAGTACATTGAAGTTAATAACAAAAAAATGGCATATGTTGAGATAGGTCAAGGAAACCCTATTGTATTTCAGCATGGCAATCCAACATCATCTTATCTTTGGCGAAATATCATACCTCACCTTGCAAATCAGGGACGATGTATCGCTGTTGACCTAATTGGAATGGGTGATTCTGATAAATTAGATACCCCTGGAGAAAAAACCTATCTTTACGAGGAGCAACGTGACTTTCTTTTTAAAACTTGGGAAAAATTAGGAATAAAGAATAACGTGACCATGATAGTTCATGATTGGGGTTCTGCATTAGGTTTTGATTGGGCTTATCAGAACCCAAAATCGATACAAGGAATTGCTTATATGGAAGCCATTGTCAGACCAGTGACATGGGAAGAATGGCCAGAACTTGCCAGAAACATTTTCCAGGGTTTTCGATCTAACGCTGGAGAAAAATTAATATTAGAAAAGAATTTATTTATTGAAGGCGTATTGCCTAATTCAATTATCAGGAATTTAAGCAAAAAAGAAATGGATGTTTACCGTGAACCATTTCTAAAATCAGGCGAAGATAGAAGACCTACCCTGAGTTGGCCTCGTGAAATTCCCATTGATGGCAGCCCAAAAAATATGGTTGAAATTGTTTCAAGATATGCAAAATGGCTTAAAGATTCAGATATACCAAAATTATTTATCAATGCTGAACCTGGTTCTATTTTGGTTGGAGATCAACGCGAATATTGTAGAACATGGAAAAATCAAACTGAAGTAACTGTGAGTGGAAAGCATTTCTTACAAGAAGACTCTCCTGATGAGATTGGTAGATACATCAGTCAATGGTTAAAGGAATCAGTAAATTAACGGTATGTAAGTAAATCTTTAGGCAAATATGAAACGTCATTAAATTGATCCAGTGAGAAGCGAGACTTATTGAATGTATATTTTGTAACAGAGCAATTATAGATACGCCAGTTTAGCTCTGCCGCCTTGATCTCAGGAGCATTCAGTGCAGTTTGTACACTTACTCCGATTGGACCTCCTGAAGTAAAAACAGCTATCAATTTACCTTTTCCAGATTTTTCCATTATCTTCATTAATGTTTCTCTGACTTGATTGCTCCATATTTCCCAAGTCGAAGACAACCCCACATCTTCGTAGTCACCATTTACCCATACCTCAAGAATTAACTCAAAAAGTTTTTGGAAGTATTTGTGTCGATCACTCTCGCCTTCTGCATCATTGCATTTTTTAAAAAGATCTGCCGCATTGCTATCACTATCAATTAGATATTTACCGAGTGTGGTCATAATTTCTTCTGCCGGATATTCATTTAAACCAACTTCTGTTTTAATCGAGGGAAATTTTAGTTTCTTATCTTGATAAACATTTGAAACAATCTCTGCGGTATCAACTTGCCTGACCAAATCACCACAAAACACGGCATCAAAAACAATATTATCTGCGGTTAATTCCTCACCCAAAGCTTGAGCTTGACTCTCTCCCGTTTCAGAGAGTTGATCATAGTTATCGGATAAAAAACTTGCTTGTCCATGCCTGATTAAAAATAAACGACTCATACATTTCTTTTTTTTATTAATTGTGATTGATTGAAATAAAATGAAGCTTCAGTTAATTTAAAAGCATAATCTAAGTACAATTTAATTTCAGATTAAACTGGAAAATATATTAATTAAATAATTAAAGAAGAATCTTTATGATTGTTGAGAAAATATGGACGGCCAATGCATATAGGAATTTTAACTATCTGATTGTATGCCCTGAAAGCGGAGAAGCTCTTGCTATCGATCCCCTTGATCACCAACAATGTCTTGATATAGCTAATAAAAATCAATGGGACATTACGCAAATACTAAACACTCATGAACATTGGGACCACATAGGCGGCAATGAAAATATAGTGAATGCCACTTCCGCAAAGATTATTGCTCACAAAAACGCTAAAGATCAAATCCCAAATATCGACAAAGGTGTTAATCATGGCGATATAATTAAAGTCGGTCACTCAATTGAACTTGAATGCTTAGATACACCAGGACACACAATGAGCCATATTTGCATGCTTTCTCACACTGAAATACCCGCCCTTTTCAGTGGAGACACATTATTTAACGCAGGCGCTGGAAATTGTCATAATGGCGGTGATCCTAAAAAATTATACAAAACTTTTACCGAACAATTAAATAGACTTCCTATTGAAACTCAAATTTATCCAGGCCATGATTACCTCACGAATAACCTCAAATTCACCCTTGACAGGGAACCTGAAAATCAAACTGCCTTAAAAATGCTCAATAAACATAAAGATGAGGACCCAACAAAAGTAGTAACAACCCTTAAAGATGAAATGAGTTTCAATACTTTTTTTCGTTTACAAAGCCCTGGGGTTATAAATAAACTGCGCGAATCTTTCTCGGATCTTGAAATAAATCCTTCACCAGAAGCGGTCTTTTTAAAATTAAGAGAATTAAGGAATCACTGGTGATTTAGAGCAGTCTCTCTCTTATTTCTTGTAAAGTATTAATTTGAGACTCGTTTGGACTGTTCGCTTGTCGAACGGCCAACCAAAGCCAATATATTGCATCGAAAAGTCTTTTTTGGGTCAAAAATTCATTATATAAATATTGACCTTGGCTTCCATAATATTCGTCCAAAAACAATAAATTAGATGCCTTATTAAGATTATGATACGAACTGATGGATGCCAACTCAAACATTGGGCTATTATCAAAAGCATACTCCCAGTCAAGCACCATTAATCGTTCGCCCTGAATAAGGTTAGAACCATGAATATCATTATGACAACAGCATTGATCTTGTGTGCAGCCTAAATCTGCAATGATTTTCATGCATTTATTAGAAAAATCATAATAATCAGAATGAGCCCCTATATTTGAAATATAATTTTTGGCGATTTCCTTTGGCTTAAAAGAGTACCCAACTTCTGGAAGAGCATGAATTTCATGCAATAATTTCGCTAATATCTTGATCTTTTTTGGATCATGAAAGTCTTTTTTTAACCACGGAGATCCTTTGATAAACAAAGTCACCAAAATCCCATGTTTGTGATCTTCGAAAATTACCTCTGGGGCTATCTGAGCTCTTGCTGCATTATTTAACACCAGAGACTCTTTTAAACGATCTATTTTTAAATCTTTTGTGTGATTATCATCAATTCTTAACACATAGGAAATTTTGGCTTTTTGAAGTTTAAATGAACGATTAGTCGAACCCAGCAATTGGATCTTTCTCTGGATACCATTTGAGATCGATTTAGGTATAAGATCAATTGCCTCATCAATATTTATCATATTTTCTTACTCGTATAACTGCGCTTCCATGCCATCAAGCCAAAAGGAATCAATATTATATAAACAACAAAAAGTAGTGCAGTTGTGTGTAAATCACGAGACCAATATATTGCAACAAGGAACAGGTCAATAACGAGCCAATACCACCAATTCTCAAGCACTTTTATTGCCACTAAGTAAGTTGCCCATATGGAGAAAAAGGTTGTCAATGAGTCCAAATATGGGAATACCGCATCACTGAATATCGATAAAGAATAGGCGCTTACCAAGGAAAAAAAAGTAATCGTAGATATAGCCATGATGTGAGTTCTTACTGACCAGCTAGAAATGGTTAATGCAGTGTCGTTATTTTTCCTTGACCACGAATACCAACCATAAATTGCCATGCCAAAATAAAATAAATTCAAGAGTGATCCCATATAGAGTTTCACTCCAAAAAATAAATATACATATATCATGGAACTGACGGCCGAACACATCCAACAAAAAATATTTTGCCGAATAACCAACAACAGATATGCTATGGCTAAAATTACAGCAAGGTTCTCCATGACTTAACGTCTAAAACCTCATTTCATAGGTTAATCCAATTTGTCGAGGTTCACCTTGTCTTGTATAGAGTTTATTGGGAAAATCTGGCGGCTCATTCCCAAAATAAAAACCTCGTACTGCGTATTTTTCATTTGTTAAGTTATTAGCCCATAACTGAAGAGACCAATTTTCTGATTCATATCCAGCACGAGCGTTAAACAGTCTAAAACTTTTCGATTTTTCGTTATGACTGATATCAAAATAAAATTCATCCCTTGCTGAGGCTGACATCATGATGAATAAACCACTTGGGTAACGATATTCCCACCCCCCATTAATTGAATATCGTGGTGCATGTGCTACATCTCTATTATTCAAACTTATATCAACTCCAATATATTCATCAAATCTCGCTTTAAGCAGGCCTAAATTAACATACATTTGAAATTTTTCATTTTTAATCCAACGCAGATCGGCTTCAAAACCCGATGCCTTACCTATGGCAGCATTATCAGTAAAAAATACAAACGAGGCTGGGTCATTCGCAATCAATTGCATCGAGGTCCTGACCTGCTGATCCCTTCTTTTGCTATAAAATAAAGCGCTATTTAATCTTAGTTTTCCATCATAAAGAGTTGATTTAATACCAACCTCAGCATTCCATAAAATTTCTTTATCAAACTCCCTTTTGCCGCTAGGAATGACGCCTAAATTAAACCCACCAGCTTTAAAACCTTGGGTAAGACTTAAGTAACCATGGATTTTTTCTGAATAATTATTTGAAAGACTAATTTCTCCCCCAAACATAGTTTCGCGTGGCTTCATGTTTAATTTTAATGAATCCAGATAATCCACACTCCGATTTTCCAGCCTCAATCCTAATGTTAAGAGAGTGTTTTCGTTAATACCAAAATGCATTTGACTGAATAAAGATCCATTGAGAGACTCATATTTGCTATTAAAAGTGGTATCAAGTGAATCCTCATAAACATATATTGGATCGTTATACACCCCAATACTATTAGTCATTAAATCATCGTTCAGTTTCAATATATGCATACCGAATAACCATTTTTCTGAATCTGAAAAGGATCTCGTTTTTTGCTTAGAAATGAACCTAATTTCCTGAGATAAAGTCTGTCTTTTTCGTTTATTTCCTGAAAAATAATCATACGTGTAAGGAAACCATGAATTCTCATTCCCCCAATCAGCATCATAAGAGAAAACCATTTCTGAATAAGCGGTAGATGTTATAGATTCGAATGCATACAAGTCACTTCCATTGTATAAAGCTTTAAGTGAGCTCCCTTTACTTTTTTGTGAATCCATTCCTGGTTTATCTGAGAGCATGTTCAAGGAATTGTTAATGGAAAATGCATCATAACCATCATCAATATCAACAAACATTATCGTTAAATTAAACTGCCAATTCTCAACATCATCCCAAGATAGCTTTGAACGAAATGTCGTTTCCTCTCTTTGATTTGTATTGTCGCGATTCAAGAATGAGTTTTTTCGGAATCCATTACTCTGGTGCTTATGGAGGCTTAAACGATATTTCATATTATTTGATATTACTATAGGGCCGCCTAAAGCAAATCCGCCTGCTATCTCATTATCTTCTCCAACTCTCATCTGAAACTTACCAGAAAAATCTGATGCAGCTTCTGAGCTTTTCATATAAATCAAGCCAGCAAGAGCATTAGCTCCATACCGAGAACCTTGAGAACCTCGTAATATTTCAATCTGCTCAATATCAAACAATGTAGCTACAGAACCAATGCCACTAAAATCTATATCATCAATCAAAAACCCAATTGATGGATTCGGCGCGCCTTCATATTGCTCAAGCTCTCCTATACCTCTAATTTGAAAATAACGCGGTCGGTTTCCGTCTCCCGACCAACTAAGATTGGGAATTGAAAGTATTAATTCCTGAAAGTGTTGAGTTGATGATTTTTCAATGAATTCTTTATTTAAGATACTGATACTCGAAGGAATATCTATGTCTTTTCTTTCTCTATAATCCGCTGTAACGACAATTTCATCTAAAGTTTCTTCAGCAAAACCGCCTGATACAATAAATAGCAGCAATAAAGACAATATTATTTTTCGTATTGAACGTGCACTCATGACCATGAAATCTCTCTTCCTACGCCAGTACTAACTGGTTCAGGTTCTAAGGGTTTTTGGTAAAATATTTAATGCTAAATATCCCAAATCTCAGGTCTAAAAAACCACCCCCGGTTTAACCAAATCTTACAGTAAAATTTAATTATTTTGCAAAAAGATTTATAACTCTAATCGTTTTATTAAACTTGATGTATCGAAACGCTTGCCACCCATACCCTCAATCTCTTTATAAAATTCATTCACTAAAGCAGTAATTTCAAGATTTGCATCAACACGGGCAGCCTCATTTAAAGTAATTTCAAGGTCTTTTCGCATCCATTCCACCGCAAATCCAAAGTCAAAATCATCGTTTATCATTGTTTGCCAACGATTTTCCATCTGCCATGATTGAGCCGCCCCTTGTGATATAGCCTTGATAACCGCTGCAACATCTAGATTTTCTCGCTTGGCAAAGTGCAGACCTTCTGATAACCCCTGAATAAGGCCCGCAATACAAATTTGATTAACCATTTTTGCTTTTTGACCGCAACCAACCTCACCGATTAACGTGCAAGCCTTTGCGTAACAATCCATAACTGGCAATACTTGATCGAAAATCGCTTGATCGCCACCAACCATAATTGTTAATTGCCCTGATTCTGCTCCCGCTTGACCACCGGACAATGGGGCATCCATAAAATCTAATTGTCTCTGCTTAGCATTCTCATGAATTTCAGAAGCCACCAAAGCTGAGGCAGTTGTATGATCGACAATAACACCCCCTTTACTAAGGCCATGTATCACGCCTTTATCACCTAAAGTAACCTCTCTTACATCATCATCATTGCCAACACAGATAAAAACGATGGATGACTCCTTGGCGGCCTCAATAGGGGAAGTCTTATAATTACCTTTAAATTCATTACACCATTTCAAGGCTTTATTTTCTGTTCGATTAAAAACTGTTACATGATGGCCTGCTTTAGCAAGAAAACCAGCCATAGGATAACCCATGACACCCAAGCCAATGAATGACACCTTCATTAATATTCCTTTGAATTATTGATAATCTATTACCTTTCTTTAAATTTGGGATCTCTTTTCTCAAGAAAAGCACTCACACCTTCTTGAAAATCCTCTGAATCTATCAATGCTTGCTGTATCGGGACTTCCATATCATAAGTTTTAGCCCAAGAACTGCTGTTTGCATGCCTCATTATCTTTTTTGTAGCTCTTACTGACAAAGGCGCTCTCTTGGTTAAGCTCTTGGCCCATTGAATGGTTTCTTTATGCAGCTTTTCAGGTGCCACCATCTTATTTGCCAAACCATGCTCAATACAATATTTTGCTTCAATTCTCTCACTCTCAATACATAACTGAAAAGCACGTCTATACCCTAATTGATTAACTAAAAACCAATTCATACCACCATCAGGAGCTAACGATATCGTGGTAAAAGGAGCTAACAAAAAAGCATCCTCTGCCATAATCAACAAATCACAGTTTAAAGCCAAAGAAAGGCCTATGCCTGCTGCGGAACCATGGATAGATGCAATTACTGGTTTCTCTGCATTGCTGATTGAATCGAATATGGGGCGATACTCTTTATTTAATATCTCCTGAAGTGATTTTTCTGAATCATTTGTATCCTTCAAGTCTGCTCCGGCACTAAAATTCCTTCCGTTGCCATTTAGAATTATAGCCTTTATTGTCTGATCTTCTGACGCATAATTAAAAGCAAATAGTAAGTCGGAGCGTAGGGCTTCATTAAAAGAATTCATTGCATCGGGACGATTTATAGTAATCACTGCAATTGATTCATCCTGAATGTATTTAACGGTTCTTAATTTTTTCATATTTACCTTTTTTACAAAAAAATCCTATGATCTCAAATCATAACTTTGAGTTTTGGGATTTTGGCTTGCTTTTTGTCAACGTTGATTTTGCTGCTTCCATGTGATTAGGTTCAGCCATTACTTTCTGCTGTAATTCTGCTTCAAGCGCTAATGAAAACTGATCATCTTTGAGCCAAGCTTCATAAAATAGTCGCTTAATAGAACGAATAGCATCCGGTGACTTACTTGAGATTTTCTTAGCCAATTCTCTGGCTTGATCGAGAGGGTTATCTTTAATGGCGGTAATCAACCCTAATTGCAATGCTTCTGAAGCATCTTTAATATCAGCTGTCATTGCCATTTCTAAGGCTTGATCCATTTTCATTAAGTTAGGTAATGAGGTTGTAATCCCCATATCAGGAATAATTCCCCATTTAATCTCCATGATCGAAAGTAAAGTATCTTTTGCTGCATATCGAATATCAGCACCCAAAGCAATCTGTAATCCTCCACCATAAACG
>Ga0066862_10000220_pt1 | contig 22780 bp, 20 predicted proteins | sample ETN02SmetaG_FD_66431 | JGI IMG/M metagenome (GOLD analysis project Ga0066862, IMG submission 66431) | Marine microbial and viral communities from oxygen minimum zone, Eastern Pacific Ocean - ETNP2014F10-02SV255 | ecosystem: Environmental > Aquatic > Marine > Oceanic ... | reverse complement strand
ACTGGAAGTTTAAACACGTCTCCCATGAAAGTGACTCCGGATTCTCGGTCGATCTTAGCAGTTCCTTCAAACACTTGGACGATAACTAAATCATCGGATGTATCGAGAACTTGTCCGTTCTTGATTGTACCATTGGATAGTCTTAGAGTAACTATTTCACCAAATGCTACAGGCTCTGTTTTATTCAAAAAGACCAATGGTCCTTTAACGTCAGTAATTGTTCTGTATTCTTTTCCACTCATTTCAATCCCTCCTAATTATCCTCCACCGTATTGGCGATTTCTTCATTCATTGATTTTATCATTCCTTCGATGGTATCAACATATCCTTTCTCGAATCTTCCTCTCATCAAGTCAGTTCTTGCTGGAACGTTTACTACATCGTTGAGTTGTCCACCGTTAGCCATTGCATCCTTAGCAGCATCTTGGAAAGATAGAATTGCTTTAGCCATCTTGTATTGAAGATGAATATCACAGTATGCATCGACTTCGTGGAAACCATTCTGTTGTAAGAAGAATTCACGAATCATTCTTGCAACTTCAAGCGTTAGTTGTTGGTCAACGGGTAGAGCATCTGAACCAACAAGTTGTACGATTTCTTGTAATTCAGCTTCAACTTGCAGTAAACCACTGATTTGAGTTCTAATTTCCGGGAAGTCTTGGGCGATGTTATCTCTAAACCACTGGTCAAGACTTTGCGGGTATAGGGAATAAGAATTCAGCCAATTTATCGCAGGGAAGTGTCTTTGTCTTGCTAGGCCTGCATCTAGACCCCAGAAAACCTTTACAATTCTCAAAGTTCCTTGAGAAACCGGTTCGGAAATATCTCCACCAGGAGGAGAAACCGCACCAATTACAGTTACTGAGCCATCATCACCGTTCAATGTTTCAACACGACCGGCTCTTTCGTAGAATTCTGCAATTCTCGAAGATAGGTAAGCAGGATATCCTTCTTCACCAGGCATTTCTTCAAGACGCGATGAAATTTCACGCATTGCTTCAGCCCATCTCGAAGTTGAGTCAGCCATCAAAGCCACATCATAACCCATGTCACGGAAATACTCAGCAATAGTGATTCCAGTATATACTGATGCTTCACGTGCAGCAACCGGCATGTTTGAGGTATTTGCTATCATAACGGTTCTATTCATCAAAGGCTTTCCAGTGTTTGGATCAATCAAGTGAGGGAATTCGTCAAGAACTTCAGTCATCTCATTTCCTCTCTCACCACATCCGATATATACAACAAGTTGAGCATCGGAATATTTTGCTAGTGATTGCTGGGTAACTGTCTTACCTGAACCGAATGGACCAGGAATTCCAGCTGCACCACCTTTAGCAAGTGGGAACAAGAAATCAAGAATTCTCATACCAGTAACTAGTGGAGTATCAGGTGCATACTTTTGGCGGTATGGACGAGGCGTTCTAACCGGCCACTTCTGCATCATCTGTAATTCTGAACCATCATCGAGCACACAAATGGTCTGTGTAACATTGTAATCTCCAGATTCGATTGACTTCACTTTGCCACTCATACCGGGTGGCACCATGATTTTGTGAACGATTGTTTCAGTCTCTTGGACATTTCCAATTACTTGTCCGCTTTCTACCGAGTCCCCTTTTGCGACAACTGGTTCAAATTTCCAAATCTTTTCCAAATCAAAAGCATCAGCGTCAACACCTCTAGTAATGAATACACCCATTACTTCTTCCAGTGTTGCCAATGGCCTTTGAATTCCATCATAAATCTGGGTCAAAAGACCAGGACCCAAAGATACTGAAAGTGTCTCTTCAGTATTCAATACAGGTTCGCCAGGTCTTATTCCAGATGTATCTTCATACACTTGGATAACTGCTTTATCGCCGTGTAATTCAATTACTTCGCCCATTAGTCCTTCATCACCAACTCTAACAACGTCATACATTGCTGCATTCATTCCAGTTGCGGTCACGACAGGACCAGATATTCGGTATATTACTCCTTCATTGCTCATATTTTTTCCTCCATTTCATTGGAATATCATTTCCATAAATCGACTCCTATTGCCTTGCGAATTGTATCTCGCAAGGTTGTATCCTCTTCTGTACCAATTCCTAGTACAGTTGGGGTTACTGATGCCGAAAGCCTGTTTCTCAAGCGTTCTGGCAACGCTGCAAGAATTGCGGAGTCAATAACCACAATTCCAACGTCTTTACTATTGAGTAATGATTTCAATGAAGAATTCATTTCATCATCATTCTCGGGATTAGTAATATTTGAAATTCCTGCTAATTGGAATCCCAAGGTAAATTCAGGTGAACCGATAACTGCTAAATCCATAATTTCACCTCATCATAATATATGTGCCTCTAACACATCTTCAGGAAGACCTGCAAGTCGGCCTCTAACAATAATTCTTAAGTCAGCAACCTCTTGAACCTTCATAGAAACATAATGAACAATAGGTAACGCAGAAACTGGGTGTAAGTAACTCATTCTTTGCATTGAATCATGTTCTTGCCTCTTGAACCAAGTTATCACAGGGTCAAGACTCCTAACCTTTTGCGATTCTAAAAGTAATTGTTCAAATTCTGCAATGTCAAATCTATTTGAAGATCTCAAAACATCCATCAAAGAATCTCTTCCTCCGGCAGCAATGGAGGAAAATGAACTACTTGGCAACACTCTGCCGCCAGGTATTAACAATTTGGATATTTCTTCAGAATCTATACCCATAGAATTAGATTCAAGAATATTCAATATATTTCTGTGGTCTATTTCCAAAGCAAGATGGTTTCTAAGGAATCGAGATGCAGGTTTACTGGCAGAAAGAGATTGGATCGCTTTACTGAAATAATGACGGTCCAATGCATCTTCATAATCAGATAACCTAGAATCCTCTGGCAGAGCCATCAATGAGGAGCCAAAAGATTTGCGACGCATCTGAGTGGCTGCTGAACGTAAATCATCAGAGTTTTCAATTATCTTAAGCCAAGGAGTGTTTATTTCATTTAATTCAGGCAGTATAGAGTGAGCGACTTTCTCCAAATCTACATCATTCATTACAGCCCTCAAAACAACCTTAGCATTTTGATATTCAAATCTGGAAGTATATATCTCAACCATTGATTTAACCTTGCCATTGCACATTGAAACTATTTCATTGAGTTCTGATTCAAGATTATGAGTTAGAGCCGCTTCTACAAGGTCTCCTCCTGATAATTTGCTCGCATAGAGGTTTATTTCATCAGCATATCCAATATTGCTTATTGCAACCGTCAACTGATCTGTCGATTGGTGAATCAATTGACGCATACGCGCCAAATCTGCAAGTTTCTTACGACGGGATTTAGCCCTCGAAGCAACATATGCAGTATTCCCAATCACAATAATCACCTAACCAAATAAAATCGTGTTCACAGAAGATAATGAATCATTCCATGCAGTTTCCAATAGAGTATCAAATCTCATATCATATGAAATTGAACCGTCTGGTGCTTCGAGAATAAAACCTCCAAGCCCATCGACTGATTCACCGATTTTACGCTTACCGCTCAAGCCGTCTAATGCTTTACGATCAACCTCAACCGGTCTAACAATATAATCAGCACCAGCCATTTTACCAGCCTTAGCCATCATAGATTTCAACATACTAGCACGTCCTTTAAAACCTGGATCTGCTAATTGTTCTCTTACCGAATTATGTGTAGCATCCAATACTTTTCGCCTAGCAATTAAAATTTCTTTTTGATTTGCTTGACGAGCGCTTGCTACTACTTCTCTTGCGATTTGAGTTGCTTCTCTCTCGGCTCTAGTACTTGCTTCATTACGAATGTTTTCAGCTTTACTTTCGGCTTCTGATAAGATGCCTTTTGCTTCTAATTTGGCTTTCTTGATTATCGCTTTAGCATCAGCCTCTGCTGATGCTGCGATATCCTTTGCTAATGTTTCTAACGTCATCTTTTTTCCTCCGATTTCTTTCGAATCCTATCTTAGACAAGATTTCGAACGGACTTCCTCACTGGAGGAAGAGCGGCAATGCACCAAGAATCACAATTGATTCTGGCAACGCTGTAAAAATAAGCGCCACACCGAACTTACTTCCATCTTCTGCAAGCATACCGACAGCTGCGCTACCGATTGCTGCTTGGGAAATTCCAGCACCAAGGCCGGCAAGGCCAAGTGCTAGACCGACACCTATCATGCCGATATCTCCTTCCATGTCGTTCGAATCGTCTGTTGTTGCTGCATCTTGTGCAACTACGCCTTGGGCGACCAAGGTTAGTACCAACAATACGATTAGTGTTCTTAGGCTCATTTTCAGGGTATTATTATTCATTTTTGCTACCTCCATTTATTGTCCATTGGACTGTGATCTCCCCTCAACGTGTAGGGGGCGGCCTCCAAGTGGCGCAAATGCGCGACCCGAGCCATCGTAAAACTTGCCCATCCATTCTACAAAGTGTAGACGGACGGCGTGAATAGTTGGGGAAAGAATTCCTAATGCGATTGCGAATACTTGTATCAAAACGAATAATATAATTCCTACAAATATCATTAATACATCGCCTGATTCAATTGCAGGTGCTATCTTATCCCACCCCATAGTGATGGAAACCTCTGCTATTTTTACTCCAGCAACTCCAACACCCATGATTCTAAGATAGGATAATGTGTTTGCCAATAAACCAAATGTCTCAATTGGGCCCATGATAATTCCACCTACCCATCCGAATTTTTCAAAAATAGCCAATCCTATAATCAAACTTACAAGTCCTATAATAATCAAAAATGTCCAAACCTGAACCTCAAACAAATCATTGTAACCCATGACCATGTTTCTTGCCTGCATTGAACCGCCAGCTAAAATTAGTAGCCATGAACCTTTTTCGAAGTATGCTGCTGCTGCCCCGTGAGCTTTGAAAACTGTTACAAGGCCAATAATTAGTCCAAGTAAAATATGGCCAATTCCAATGTATACAGAGAGAACAACGTATTCTTGAAGTCCATGACCAGGGCTTGCCCTGTGGAAAGGCATATGCAAACCACCTAGATTTAGTAAATCGGCAATAGCATGTGGAACATGCAAATTAGCATATGTCCACTCATAAAATCCAGCAAATGGTGAAGAACTGCCTAATTGCCCACTATTATCCCATACAAATCCAAATCCTTCAGCAAAAATTATTCCCCATATGATACACCAAATTCCCATCCATCTCAAGATGGTGATTCCATTTTTGGCAAGTGGGTCGTTTGCAAATGGTTTTGAGTTGAGGAAAGCAGCCAGTAAACAAAGTACTAATCCATATCCCCAATCACCTAAAATCATTCCATAAAAGAGAGGGAAGGTCATCATAAGCAACATAGATGGGTCATAAGTTCCATATTTTGGCCTACCAACTAAGTCAACCAATAATTCGAATGGTTCAGTAACCTTTCCATTGACAAATTCAATTGGAGGTACTGCGTCATCTTGGGCTGAATGTGAATGGGATGATGAGTTTATTCCTGATAGTGCTATATCTAATTCAGGCAAATTAATTCTTCCATCCCTGTTTAGGTCAATCGCTGCAAGGAATTTTGCCATATTCCAAGGAGGTAAATCTCCGAGGTTTGCAGCCTTCATGGCTTTTTCAATTTCTCTAAACTCAAGTTCACCTGAATCATCAAGGTCCATAGATTTAAAAAATTCAAATACTGACTGATTTGATGAATCTAAATAATCATGTAGCATAACCAATTCTTTTGGAGGTGCTTCGTGCTCATGTTCTTCTTCATGGTGATGATGAGTGTCGACATATTTTTCTATAGATACGTGTGAAGCGCACTTGGAAAGTTTTGAGATTATTTCTTCAGACCTATCTGAAGGAACCCAAGCATCTAATGCAAATGCTTTGTTGCTTACCGCAACTAAAGTAGGGGCGGTGAAAATTTCGTCCTCCCTTTCTAGGTGCTCCATGGCTCTTATCAAATTAGTACCATGTGATTTTGACCATTGCTCAAGAGATTTGGATGCATCCTCCATTTTTGATTCCAATCCCGCTATTACTCCTTTAATTTCATCAATTCTACTGGATGGCGAACCTTCGCCACTTGGAATTTGTACTGCTTTACCGCCTAATTCAGCCATTGCAATTTGCACTGCTGCCCCATCCTTTGGTTGGCATGCTACTGCAATAATTCCCTTAGCCACTTGTAACTCTATTTGATCTTTTAAGTCGCCAAAAACTGAATTCGCCTTTGCTGACTTGGAAGTCTCGGCCAAGTAAATTTCAACACCTTCAAATCCCGACATCAAATCCAAAGGAATGCCAAGAGGTTCAACTCTAAGTAAGGCTTTAAGTTGTTCTTGGAGAGAAAGAATTTCAGTTTCCGAGTCCCTACTTATTTCGACTTGCCCTAGTGCCATATCGACTTTTTCTTCAAACTCTGCCAGCATAGAATCGATGTTTTCCCTAGATGTTGGACCTTCTGAATTAACCGCATTTACTTCTGACTGGAGCGATCTAGCCTTGGTTAGTAATCTACTGACAAACTCAGCCCTCTCGCTCTTTATCGAAGCGCCAACTCCTATGCCATCTTCAAAACGTCCATATTCTTCAATATGAATACAACCTAAATCTGTACATTCACGTATGACTTCTTCCAATTTGCCTACTGGTGCCGCTACTGTTAAACGGGACATTTCAGCAGTTTCAAACATATGTAAACCTCATTGTGAAGTCATTGTATCTATTATAGATTTGACGGCCTTATCTAGGTTTTTGGAAGCATTTGACTCAATCGAATCGACTTCCTTCAAGCCCTTCTTTTGGACCTTTTTTGCTTCTTTATCTGCTTCTCCTCTAGCAGATTCAAGAATCATCTGAGTATTAGATACTGATTCATCAGCAGCATTACTAACTAATTCACTGGATTTTTTCCTTGCATCAGCCATGATTTTAGATGCCTCTTCTTGCGCATCAGCAAGTTGTTTAGAGGCTTCACGCTCGGTTTGTTTGATTTTACGAAGAACGTCGGACATACCCAAGTAAATCACCTGTACTTTGGCCAACTAAAGGGGGTTTATGAGTGTAGTGATTAAACACCCTTTCAATTTCATTCGAAGCGAAAGGAAAATCACTCCTCAGGCCGTCTTTTAGGTTTAAGAGCCCTAAACCGACTTGACATGCCAAAAGGAAGCAAAAGTCTTCCTTGAACATCTTCAAAACCAACTTCACGCATTACTTTGCGGTAATATCTATTTGTCCCATAATGCGAATATGTTCGAGCCAAGCCCTTCCAAGGATGGTCCTTTTCTTTAGTGATAATACGAGCAATTATTTGGACAACAGTAGCCATCCAAATTCGGCCAGCCAGACCATGAAACCAATTGGCTTTGCCTGCATCACATATGACTAGTTGACCACCTGGTTTTAGTACCCTGAATATTTCTTCAAGGCCCTTTTTCTTATCTTGAAAATCCCTAAATGAGAACAAACAGAATACTCTATCAAAGATATCATCTGGAAGAGGAATTGACTCGGCAATTGCTTCAACGTATTTTGCCGGCTCTTCGCCTCTAGACTTTCTAGCAGAATCGACTCTTTTTTTGGCAACTCTCAGCATTTCTGCAGAAGGGTCTAAGCAAGTCACATCCAAGCCTACTAAGTCTTCAGCAAATGAACCAGGGCCACAGCCAACTTCAAGAATTTTCATTCCTGGCTTAGCGTGATTGCGGACATTTTTTCTCCATATACTATCTTGTCCTAAAGTCATCCAGCGGTTTACTTTGTCATAGTGCGGTATTGATTGTTCAAGTTGTTCTTCTAGCTTTGTCCAAGCATCTAAATCAATGCCTGATGGATCATAACCGCCCGTTGAACTCCTATCCGACATGTTGACTCCTCACGGCTGACCTCTTTGGACATATCGTTTCGCAGTCACAGCAATTCGTCAAGCAATACGTTCGACTGTTTCTGGAGTAATACCTTCTTCTGGAGTAACTCTGAAAACAAGTATTTTCAAATTCTCAGGTGCATTTCTAAATTTAGAAACAATCATTGATGTTTCAAAATCAGTACCTATGGTTCTAACTTGAAAAGATAAAACCATATCTGCAATCGATGCTAATTCTTGTTTTATTGAAGGTGGAAGTCCATCGGTTGATACTGAAATTAAAAGCAGCCCCCTATACAATTGGGCATGTGCTTGTAACATTCTTACCATTGCAACAACTCTAGCAGGGTCTTCTCTTTGAAGAAAGAAATCAAGGCTGTCAATAACTGCCCTAAAATAAGGACCCAAGGCCATTACTTCGTTAGTAACTTCAGTTAGATAATCCTGCGTCATGTCATCTACGAATCTAGTTTGAGCTAATCTTTGAATATCTTCAAGCCTAAATCCTTCCAACCTATATCTGCTTGCCAATAATTCTTTTTCTAGAACATTGGAATTGTATTCTTCACCAATAGTTCTAACATTGATATCTAAGGGCCAATTATATTTCTGAAATACCCTTACTATCTCTGCTTGACCTTCGTTAGTGGAAATGTAAAGAGTGTTTTCTGCTTCCTCTGCTGGAGAAACAAATTGTTTTGCAAATAACTCACTCCCCGAACCTGTGCCGGTGAATGCTATCATAGTAAAGCCCCGTGGAACTCCGCCATGCATTTCATTGTCGAATTTTGGAACACCAAATGAACCTACAGAGCCAAAGAAATTCTCATCTTCTTCATCGAATTTGAATTCTGTCGCCATAAATATCCCCTCAATGTATTACAACTTGTCCTCTGTCAATGAGGTCTGTACAATATAAATCTAAATTTGACAAAACCAAAGGTGGCGTTTGATCTGGCACATTAAGAATGACCGTTAGTACTTCTTGTTGCCTAAATGTATTGATTAATGTGTGAAGATATTCAGCCAACATCCTATCTTCGTTGTATATTGCTAAAGAATTAACACTATCAAGGAATATAAAATTACGTTCATATTCAGTCGTTTTTAGGATGTACAACGTACGCAAGAGTACAGATTCTAACATTATTGGGCTGTCTACAAAGTGAACATTCGAATAAGGGACTGTAGTGCCTCCTAATATTCCAGATGATACCAAATCAATGAATTGTATGTGAGATACATCAACACCAATTGCTTCAAATCCTTGAATAACTTCTGCAGCACCACGACTTGCGCTAATGTAAACTCCACTCATTTCAAACATTTGGAGTAAGGGGATCATAGTACTGGCTGTGACCATAAAGGCATTAGAATTTCCACAACGAACTTGGACTGCACTATTTAGTGAGACTTCGGTCAGTTGATCTGCTATGCCTTGGTCTAAATCAAACATTTTCAAGCACCCCATCTATTTTGTGAATCACTTACTGCACCCCATTTCAACATTGGAGTAAGCATTACTCCAAGCGGAGTTAATTCAATTGCATGCTTCGCCCTACTATGAGATGTTCCTCTCATTTTAACTACTTGTAAAAATCTAAGTAAGTGGCCCATCCTTTCTATGTCTCCAAGTACGATAATACCATCTGCGATTGCTTCTTCTACCCCGAAAGATGACCAATGAGCATTTTCGGTTGCAGATGTTATTTCGGCAATCAGTATTGTTGTACATCCCAAGGTTGCTAATTTTTTACCCAGAGTAAACAAGAAATCTCTAATCAGTTGTTCTGATTTAATTTTATAACAAAGAGTAGTAACCGAATCAATCACCAATCTTGTCACACCAATAGTGTTTACAATATCTACAATGGCTTTAATCAGCGAATGAACGTCATCTAAATCGAATGAAGATTTTTCTAGACCGAGCCATGAATAAAGAACGTCCATATCAAAAACGTTTATCAGTCCCGAATCAACCATTTTTACATCAAAGAATTGGAATTGTCTAATGTTTTCAAGTAATTTGACAGATGGTTCTGTTGCAGTAAAATGAGCACACGCTTCACCTGCATCGGCGCCACGAACTAGAAATTCCATGCCCAAGGTAGTTTTCCCCGAACCACAAGTTCCTGAAGCCAAAACTGTCGAACCATATGGAATGCCCCCCCTTAGAATTTCATCTAAACCATGCACACCTGTCATGCATCGGTCTCGGGAATATTGGCCGGCTGGTTGCATGGGGAACAGTTAGCCTAAATCGCTTAGGTTCATGAAGCATGCGCCCAACTAAACAAGATAAACGATATTTTCAACTAACAATATGAGTGCTAGTTTCCTGGGCTAGGTTGGCTTGGAATTGCCCAATTAGAAGAAGTAGCAGGTAAATTGCCATTCCATTCTAATGTCTGACCAGGGGTTAGGAAAAATCCAGTATCTCCGCCCCATTCAACTCTAAAAATTTCTACTGGATGAAATTCTGATAGTTGAGTATAACTCAATTTCACTATGCCTCCTCCATCATCAAGACTACTAATCATCCCAACTCCTAAAAATCCAGATTGCCCCAAATCTATTACATGAGTAGCATTTCCTGTTTCTTGTGATAGTTCATCTCCCGTAAAAATGGCTGTAGAATGACCCACTAAAACGCCGTTCTTCAAAAGAAGATTCGTTTCTACTGAAGGAGAAATGTGACTAAAACTCCACCCTTCTAAAGAAATTGCAAAATCATTTGGATTAGATACTTCAATCCATTCGGGACTACCCGAAACTGATCTAGGACTTATTTCTGTAATATGTAAAGAATTAGATTTTCTCCCTCCATCATGAACTTCTAAAATAAGTTGGGTTTTTTCGTTTCCCTCTTGGAATGTAACTGAAGCGCTAGAAGAGGTTTGTGCAGTATTACGGGGCGTACCTCCCTCAAATAAAACCAAATTCAATTTCGAAGAATTATCACTTTCAATTATTTTTATTTGAACATACAAACTTAAGCCATTATCTAGGCCCAGACCTTTTAGCATTCCATCCTCCGTGACGTTAGAAAGTGAATTGACTCTTTCAATGTCCAGTTTACCATCCAACATTAGCCCGACTTGAACTATCCCCTCATCTAAATCACTTGCATCAATATTGTGCCACTCTGATGTTGCATTTGGATAATCAAGATTTGAATCTAACATTGGGACAAACCAGCCACTGTTTGAAGTCATTCTATCCAAACCATTGTATGCTGCACGGTCAATTCGATCTACTGAAGTATCATTGGACCCCATTTCAAGTTGTGCCAATGAAAGAAAAGCAGTCAATATCATCAGAAATAAAGTGAAGGCTGAAAGAAATTCAATTACTGCAGTCAAACCATTTTCATCTCTTTGAAGAGAATGAGAGGGCTGCTTGCGCATGCTAATGGTAAGTGAGAGTGATTCAAGAGGTTGCCGATTGACATACATGGTTAGGTGCGATTTTAGCCTCTTTTTATCAATTTGAAGCGATGAGTCTTTGAATGTTCAATGAGACGAAGGTGTATGAGTGCAGTCTATAAGCGGCTAAATGGCAACCGAAAAAGTTGCTTCACGTTTGTTTTTTTACTGCTATTTACTTCCCTTTCAAGCATTGTAGCAGTGCCTAATAGCGAAGCTGCAGCAGGAGGTGACTTGGGAATTATTGCAACGGTTTACCCACCCGAAGAAACATGGATTGCAGCATATGATTCGATTCGATTCCAAGTTGAAATTGAAAATTTCCATGCGGCTCCTTCCTCCTCTGGAAGAGTTTTAGATTGGTATGTATGTGAGGGGGTTAAAAATTCTAATGTATGTATTAGTTCAAGCATAGAAGATGGCAGTATTACAATTTCTTCGATTTTGCCAGGGACTTCCGAAATATTCGAATCATCCACCTATTTCAATCCAAATGGCTATCACGGAAATATGACTATCGTCTATCAATTCAACCAATTTGATTTTGATCCTAATAATGATGTATATTCCTATTTGGTTAATTCAACTAACACATATATGGACATAAAAATAGACAATGATGCGGCGGTACTGGATCAAATCGAAAATCTTGCAATATATGATGGCCAACCAATTATTAATTCAAACACAAGTTACTCGTTTGAATTTGAAGGTTTTTCTCACCTATGCGGAACATGTCAACTTAATTCTAGCATTGGATGGGAATTATGGGATTTAGGTTTAGTCCAAAAAATTTCGGAATCATACATAAACTATTCAGCCTTCCCAAAATACGGATATTACAAGCCTTTAACAATTGATTTACCGGCTTTTGAACATAACACTACGGGGGAATTCATACTCATATATGGAATGTTCAATTCGTCTGGGACTCCAAATAATGACATGATATCAGAAAACAACTTAAATCAAGAATACATAGTAATTAACGATGATGTTGATTTGGCAATTATTCAAATGAATCCATCACACAATCCTTCTTCACCTGAATATTATTTTGGCGATGGCATGATAAAAACAATATTACAAAACAACGGTAATAAATCAGTACATAACCTTAGTGTTTCAATGCAAATTTTTGATGCTGTGAGTACTTTACAAAGTAGTGATGATTGCCTCATAGAAGTAATTCATCCAGGCAATTTATTCACTTGCTATTTTGATGCCCTAACCAGCGGAGATTACCTTGAAATCGTAGTAATGATTCCTGATATAACTGAAGACGGTATTGATAATAATCCTGAAAACAATGTAATTAATGAAAATACGGATATAATAATTCCCTCTCTAAGTGGATATATCATAAACAATAATTTGAAAGAATGGTATACTAATGTAGAGCAAATTAGCCTCAATGGTAATGCAAATTTATTTGCTCCTGGGCCCATAAATTACTCTTGGTGGTATGCTGGAATTATCAATCTTGGCTATGGTGAAAATATCACTTTGGATTGTAATACATTAGGGCTCGGAGAACACGTAATTAGATTAACAGTGCGTGATATTTTTGGAAATACAGAAAATATATTTGAAATTATCAAAGTTTATCACTACTCTGAAAAAGATAATTCACCCGAATATGTCGCTTCTGGGGTTACTACAGAAGTGTCTACAATTATTATTCAATCAATGCTACCAACAATTGGAGAAAGTTACGGAGTGGGTAATGATAAATCACCTCTTCTCTTAATTTCATTTGATATAGTGAGAGAAACTGATAATCAGAGCCTTTTCAGCGGAAACAACTGGATGAACATTGAATTAAATACTTCATATTTATTATTAGATTCAATTCCATTCGATTCATTAGAAATTCGACAACTTGAAAGTTTTGAAGATACCTCATGGGAACATTTTGAGGGAAATACTCCGGGATTCAACACTGTTGAGGAAAATATATCATTGACAATCTATGAGGCTACTACTATACTTCTTATCGGAAGTGTAAATGCCCCTAATATCGATGCGAGTAATTTTACCACTTCACTAGCCGAGGGGGGCACTTTTAGGCTAGATTGGGATCCTACAGGCGACATAAACAATGACTATATTGGTGGCTGGAATATCTACCAAATTAGTTTACCAGAAACAGGAGGTACTGTATTCCCGTCATCTAATCAGAATTTCAATCAATTGGTATGGGAGGATTTAACGGCAAACTCATTCAGGACATTCCTACCTATCGAAGAAAATCACTGGTACGATTCATTAAAACTTGAAGATGGAGTTTGCACATCATACGCTGTGGTTCCAGTAGATAGACAAGGTGTGGCTTATTTTGAAAAAGCAAATGTCACTACTGATGAAAACGGAAATGGAACATATGTGTGTGGTGACGACCAGCCACCTGCATCTAATGCGATTCAATTCCAACACAATTGGGAATTTACAAATAGTAGCGACTGCTTTAAGATTGATAATGATTGGTCAATGTGCTACTCAGTAGAGCTTACATGGACTTGGCCTGAACATGAAATGGATGGAAATGTCACTTGGAATCTATATAGAATTGAACAAAATCCAAATGGAATTGATATTTCATTAATAACTCCTATTTGGGCTAACATAGAAGCAACACCAATGCAAACTGAAAACTTTACTGAGTACGGCTGGGATGATGATGGAATTAGGCCACAAAGAACTTACTACTACATTTTGACGCCTGTAGACTGGGTAGGTAATGAAAAGAGTGTTATTCAATTCCCTTCACAAAATGTCGAAAGAGTGTATATTGAAGATGATTGGTGGTCATATTATCAACATCTAATACCAATTCCTCCTGAGCCAGAAGAACCTCCTCTAGGAAACGAATGGCTAGGTAACTTTAGTGAGAGTTTGGAACAAGATGAATTCAAATACGCAGGAATTGTTGTATTAGTTACCCTATGTATCAGTTTGATTATGCTCCCACTAATTATTAAGAAACGTAAGCGGTTAAACAGAGTAATCAGTGCTAGAAATAGACAAAAAATGACTGACTCTATGGCTGATGAGTTCGATGACTACTTTGACTGACATTATGGCGCGGCAAGGGAGATTCGAACTCCCGGGGTGAAACACCACTGGATTAGCAATCCAGCGCAATGGCCAGACTATGCGACTGCCGCAGTAAACCTCGCCACTTTTGTTTAAGTCATGAATATGACGGTCAATAATTACTAGATTATTATGACCCTAATGGACCCAACCAACCCAATAAATCAGGAGGAATAATACAAATCAAAACTAAAAGAATGAACATCCAACCAAGGTAAAACAGAGAGCGGAAAAATGACTTTGCTGCCTTTGGCATTCTTCCATTGGAATCAAATGCCTCTTTCGGATCAATATTCCATACTGAAATAGAATACCAAAGAGAAAGTGATCCAGCAATAAAGGCCCATAATAATGGAAGCCCCGATTTAGGCCAAAAGTATGGAACAGCGCCTAACAAGAAAAGGAAAATGCAGTAAATCTTAGATTGTTTCAAAGTATATTCTGCACCCTTCACTTCATTCATCATAGGAACTTCAGCTTTTGCGTATTCACCAGAACGATATAGCGCTAGTGCCCAAAAATGAGGTGGAGTCCACAAAAAGATTAGTGCAAAAAGCATCCATGGTATTGGAGAACCTAAATCAAACGGATTTAGATTATTTAATGAGTCACCTGCTGCACCAGCCCACCCAATCAAAGGGGGAGTTGCTCCAGCGATTCCTCCAATGACTATGTTTTGAGGAGTTCTTCTCTTCAACCACATAGAGTAAATCAATACATAGAAGAATACAGAAAAAAATGACCAAAATGCTGCTTTCCAATGTAGAATAAAGAATATAGACGAGCCAAGCAATGATATCAATATTCCAAAAATAAGAGCCCCCACAGGTGAAATATGGCCTTGGGGAATTGGTCTTTTCTGGGTTCTTCTCATCAATACATCTATGTCAGAATCATACCACATGTTAATCGAATTTGAACCACCTGCAGATAATGTGCCACCAATTAAGGTTACAATAATAGTAATACCAGTATCTGACCAAGTTCTTTCAAGTTCTAATAATCCATGACGTGATAATAAATCATGAACTAAAATGGCACAAATGGCTGTAATTTGGAGTAATACAATCACCCTCAATTTCATCAACTGGACAAATACGCTTAGCCATCCGGGGTGATTTACAACACCGGTATGTGAAGCAGTACCCTCATCCATAATATTCACTCCTCTGCCAAGTTTATATTATTTGATAATAAAGACAGTCTAGCCATGAATGGGCAAAATAACGATACTAAGAAACAACCTACACCTCCAACTAAATGTAGTAATGAAAGCCATTCAGGAAAATCACCAGATTTTGCAAATATCAAATAACTACCTCCAATCAATAAATTTAACAACCAAAGTTGGCCTGTATGGTGCATATATTTAACGAAAATATCAGATTCCGCTGAATCTTCATTTTCTTTCTTCATTTTAATTACTGAAGCGATTAGTATGAAACCAATTACTAGAGCACCAATACGATGAATCATTTGTATTAATACACCTGGGCCATCCATTGATGGTAGGACTGAACCGTTACATTTTGGCCATCCATCTGGAAATCCAACTGAACATGATTGATTGTATTGGCCGCCTGCAGTAGAAGATACCCATGCACCAAGAATAAGCAAGAATAGCACAGACCCTGCAATTGCATCAAATCTCTTTTTATTATCATGGATAAATTGTTTTGATGTGGAAAGAAAAGCCCAACTAGCGCCCTCTTTAACCCGCATTAGTAGATATTGCCAAATTATAGATGCTGAAAAAATACATGCTAGTGAAAGGTGTAATGCAACAGACCAATCTGCATTGTCAAAAAATACAGTGGTCGCTCCTGCTGCTGCTTGTATAATGAGCATTAATCCTATGAAAATCGAGGAATAGTAATTCGCTCTACCATAAGTATCCAGTCTTTTCTTGGCAATGAAAAAATTTGCAATTATAGGAATCGCAATAATCCCAACCAGTAAACGATGAACCCATTCTAAAAAAATCTCAAAAACAGTATATCTGTGAAATTCTCCCCTAGAGTCAATTTCATCAGGATTTTGATCCCAGTATTGTTCTTGTTCTTCGGGAGATACATCAAACCCAAATGTACCAAAACACTTAGGCCAATCAGGACATGATTCACCTGCATCGTTAATTCTAATGGCCCCTCCAGCAACTATAATCAAAATAGCCATTGATAAAATAATTAGAGGTAATGTTGATGGGCGTCGCCACCAAGCAGTGTCCATGGGTAGACGGAAGGGTAAGCCCCTTTTCAACACATGCCCAAATCGTTATGGATATATCAAAACCAAATTTTATTCAAGACTGTTGTTGTTGTTTCTAATTCTCGCACTGATACCTATTGGCGGAATTGCAGAAAATGCTGAAAATACAGAAAATACCGTTTTACTCGATGTCCATGTACTTGATTCAACGTGCCTAACTGAAGAGTCTTGTAACTCATGGAGAGTGGAAAACTTAGTCGAATATTTTGGAGCAGATTGGTGCGAACCCTGTAAAGAAGTCGAAGAAGAAATTAGCAATATTGACTCGAATCAATCTGTTATCATTCAACACCACCCTTCTACTAGCGACCAAACTTTTTTCAATCAATCAAAAATGAAATTTGAAAATCAGTATAGATTACTATTTATTCCTTCTATCGTGATAAATGGAAAATCATTACTTACGGGCTCTAGTCAGGCGTTGGAGATAAATCAAGTATTAGAAAACCAAAATAAAACTTATAGTGGAATATTAGACATTAATTACCAAAATGGGACTTTATTTTGGAATGCGAGTGAAGGGTATAATCTCAATGTTTGGAAATTGGAGGATACAATGCATGAATTTGAAAATTATTCTCATCCCCATTTAGCCACTTCCCTGCTCTCGTTTAAATCGGAAAATAAATCTGCCAATATATCTGAATGGCTAGAAAACTGGGATGGACGATTGATTTTCATGCTCGAAGATATAGGTCCGGCTAAATTAGATTCGGCATCAACTCAACCAACTGGAAATTTCAACTTTAATCAAGAGGATAACAACCAATCTGATGATGAAGAAATAGAAAAAATAAATCCTACAATGATTGCAATAATTACCGCCTTAATCATGTTTGTAATACTTCTCCCGGCATTGATTATGTTCCAAGGATTGAGGAAGTTCGAGCAAGCAAATACAACCGATGAACAAGAATAAACAAACTCGAAGATATGGGTTAGGTTCAAAAACGGTTGATATCACGCTTGCATGCGACCCACAGTCGCAGGTGTAAAATTATGGTTAAACCAGCTAGACTACATACCCGCTTTGAACGTGCTAGAATTATTGGGGCTAGAGCCTTACAAATCGGAATGGGAGCACCACTATATGCTGGAGAAGACGACCTTCGTAACGCATTCAAGGAAGAATTAGTATCACTATATGGATTTGAGGAAGCTTCGGTTAGATATGTTTTAGATCCTTTGAAAATTGCTCTTTACGAATATGAGCACGAGTTGATACCAATCGATATCGACCCGCATCTCGATGACTAATTGGAATTAAATCCATAATATTCTGGATTTGATAAATCTTGAAGATGATCTCTTTTGATTAGGATTGTTCGCACAGCCCATAAATCTACAAAAATTCTGTACTTAAGAGTTGCATCAAGATAGTCAACTCCACTTGAACCCCCTGTCCCCATTCTTCGTCCAATCATACGTTCAACCATTCTGGCATGTGAATTTCTAAACAACAACATTGATTGTTCAAGTTCTACAAAAGAATCAATTAAAATTCTCGGCCAAGAAAGTAGAGGTAACTCTCTGTATGATTCAATGAATAATAGGCCTGCTCTAGAACGATTTACAACTCCATCGGGCCTAAGAAAACTTTCTGCTTGAGCAATTGAAGCCTCCATTCTTGGCCTCACTTGTGATTCAATACCATGGCCAATCTCAACGATATGGGATATTACCGAATCAGCGTGTACCTTCATTGCTGATATGTGGCTGTCAACAAATTTAGAAATGACTTCGGAGTCATTATCATCGTCATGTAGTGAACCGTTTATAGGAGTTCTAGAAAGCCAATCTTCTAATGATTCCCTGATAGATGGTTGATTTGAAACAGTTTCAAAATTTTCAAGAACGCTTTTGGAAATCTTACCCTCTTCGGCTAGTTTTCTCATATGTTTCAGTGGATTCATACCTCCATGTGTTTCATGTTCTAAACCAAGCAAGACTTCTAGTTCCCTCATTTGCCATGATTCAAATCCAGATGAAGTACCTAATCTGTCTCTAAATGCTAAAAATTCTTGAGGGGCCAAAGTTTCCATTACCTTCCATTGCTGAGACATTAAACTAAAAATTGAAGTAACACGTTCTAGATGATGAACTAGTTTTGGCATGACCTTTTCTTCAACTTTATCGGAATTAAGGATTGCATGAGCACATTTTAATTCTGACAAAACCAGTTTAAACCATAATTCAAATGCTTGATGAACAATTATGAAATGCTTCTCATCGTTACATGGCTGAGGAAGATATCCTTCGGGACCTTCTTGTAATTGTAGTAATTCTTCGAGTCGTAAATATCCTCCATAAGTCATCCTCTGCCCAGATGGTACTTCAGCCATGACACGGCATCGGCTCCTAAGACTTGAACTCTTCAGTGAACATGTCCATTCCCGCTGAAAATTTAACCAGCCAATTTATTAAAAAATAGATAATAAATACATAATGCTCATAGGGGTAATACAAAACCCCTCGACATGGGCGTAGACACTGACTTATTGACAAGTTGGCTTGCTGACTACGACAAAGACAAACTCACAATCGGAGTAGTCGCTTCTCACTCTTCACTCCAAATTCTTCATGGAGCGAAGAAAGAAGGTTTCCGAACATTAGGTATTGCAGTGGGAGAGAATAGAAGAAGATTCTACAAGGCATTCCCTGGAGCAGAACCGGATGAATGGTTAATGCTAGAAAATTATAGAGAAATGCTGGACTATGCCGAATGGTTTAGAGAAAGAAATGTTATCATAATCCCTCACGGATCATTAGTAGAATATCTAGGCGCTACAAATTATAAAAATCTCCAAGTCCCTACATTCGGGAATAGAGGCATACTTCACTGGGAAAGTAGCAGACATCGACAAAGGCTATGGCTTGAAGATGGTGGCTGTGACATGCCTAAGGTTTTGGAAGACCCACATGATATTGACGGACCAGTGATTGTCAAATATGCTGGAGCAAAAGGCGGCAGAGGCTACTTCATCGCTAGAGATTATCGAGATTTCAGAAGAAATGTGGATATCGAAGAAGAATTCACAATACAAGAATATGTACTTGGATGTAGATATTATTTGCATTTCTTCTTTGACCCTACCGCAGATGATGGTTTCCAAGTTCAAGGACGAAAATCAAATGCTGGTAAAAACTTAGGTCGCCTGGAATTACTTTCAATGGACAGAAGAGATGAGTCTAATGTTGATGAATTTTACAAACTAGGTTCCTTAAGAGACTTGAGAGAAATGAGCCTTGAGCCTTCATTTGTAGTAACTGGAAACCAACCGGTGGTAATTCGTGAATCATTATTACCTAGAGCCTTTGAAATGGCAGAGGGAACTATTGCGGCTTCGTTTGAATTAGAAGAAGGAAGTCGGGGAATGATTGGGCCCTTCTGTCTAGAAACTATTGTTACTGATAAATTAGAATTCAAAGTTTTCGAGATAAGTGCCAGAATTGTCGCTGGTTCAAATCCATTTGTTGGAGGCTCCCCTTATTCGGACATCAACGAAGAGAGAATGTCTACTGGAAGAAGAATTGCTAGATCGATTAAGAAGGCCAGTGAGAACGAAAGATTATTAGAAATCTTATCATAATCAGAATTTACGTTCTCCATCGTCTTCTAATTCAACCTCTACTTCTTCTAAATCATCAGAATCAGTGGACAAGCCCTTTGACATCAAGTTTAATTCTGTTCGAATAGCCTCAACTCTCGCTTGTCTTTCCTCTGCTGAAGGAACCTCAAATTGAGCGACCAGTTTAATCGGGTCGCCGTGAGATAATTCTCCATTGAATTCCAATAAGTCGCCAATGTTGTTTACAATTACTTGGAATTTAGTAGGGTCTTTTGAACGTCTCTTATTGTGCTTCTTGTAGTGATGAACATAAACTTGGTATTCACCTGATTTAGCCGTGTCATCATCCCATACAACATTCTCTACAGGTTTTTTGGTATCTGGCCTTACATTAGCATCAACATCTAACTCACCACCACATTCCGAAATCTTGTTTCCACCATGTATTCTCTCTCCGGAAGGACATACTACGTGCAGATCCAAATCATTGAAATTATTCCACATCAATGAAATTTGAACATCCCCTGAACGAGCACCTTCTCTGTCCAGTCTTTGCTGTAATTCAGACATCGCATTCTCAGCGGCTGCTCTGGATTCCATTTCCTCTTCTTGCCTAGCTAATTCAACTTCAGCCATCCTTTGTTCCTCAATGGCAGCCATTTCGGCTTGTCTCTGTTGTTCTTCTTCTGCACGCTCGTTTTCTAATCGCTCGGATTCTTCTGCTTCTTGGCGCATCTTTAATTCCATTTGATTTTTTGCGTATTCCTCTTGCCCTTCTCTATCTGGTACATCAAATTGACATACTAATTTGATTGGGTCGCCATGAGTTAATTCGCCATGGTATTCTCTAAAGTCGCCAACATTATTGACGATGATTTGGAATTTTGTTGGGTCGCGAGTTCTTCGCTTTCTGTGCTTCTTGTAATGGTGAACATATACTTGATAAGAACCTGGAGACGCTGAAATACCTTCCCAAACTACATTTTCTACTGGTTTCTTGGTCTCTGCTCTAACATTTGCATCAACGTCCAATTCACCACCACATTCCGAAATCTTGTTTCCGCCATGGATTCTTTCCCCAGATGGGCATACTATGTGGAGGTCTAAATCATTATAATTCTCCCACATGAGAGAGATTTGAACGTCGCCACTCTTAGCGCCTTCCCTAGAAAGTCTTGCTTGTAATTCTGCCATAGCAGCCTCGGCTGCTGCTCTTGAATCCATTTCTTCTTGTAATCTTGCGGCTTCTAATTCTGCCAATCTTTGTTCTTCCGCTGCTGCCATCTCAAGTTGACGAAGTTCTTCTCTTTCCGCCTCCAAGCGAGCCTCTTCTTCTTCTCGCTCAAGAGCAAGCTTTTCATCTTCTTCTCGTTGCTTGCGTTCGGCTTCTTCGGATTCTTCACGCTGACGAGCCTCTTCTTCGCGTCTGCGAATCTCCTCTTCTTCAGCAAGTCTTTGTTCTTCTTCACGACGAAGTCTTTCCCTTTCAGCCTCTTCTTCAAGCAAGCGTGCTTGCTCTGCAGCGATTCGTTCGGCTTCTTGAACTGCCAAACGTGAATCAATAATTTGTTGACGCCTCCTTCGATTTTCAACAATAGTCAATTTACGGTCAATCTCTTGCTTTGTTTGACCAAAACTTGGAGCACTGCCGCCTTGCCTTAGGCCTTCTGCGGACATTCCTGGGCGCATATTCAGTTTGGCATCTTTTCTTACTAATATGTACCACATACCCAGTAAAAATCCACCTCCCATGAGAGCCATTACACCCAAAGAAGCCGTATCCATGTTGACCCCATAGAGAACATGTCTATTGAAGCATCGGTCAAAAGTATATATTTACATGAATGAAATGGATTTTTTTGCTTGCTATTAAAATGAAAATATATTGAATTAATACTATTGAGTGAAGCGAAGCATTGAGAGGGGGTAACTGTTCGCACTATCATGGGCAAAGACGATTTATTGTCTAAGTTACTTCCTAATGGGCGTGGAGTTTGGATACCTATAGATCACGGTGTTTCGGATTATCCAATTGAAGGTTTAAGAGACACAGAGGCCACCATCAAATCACTTATTTCAGCAGGAGTAGATGCAATTATTGCACACAAAGGAGTTGTTGGACACTACAATAGATTATGCGAAAACACGAACACTAGCATGGTCATCCACCTATCTGCCTCAACTCGGCACGGTGGCTTAGAATCATCAAATAAAGTGCTAGTGGGTGGAGTTGATGAGATTCGTAAAAGAGGTGGAATTGGTGTGTCATGTCAAGTCAATATGGGAAGTGATAGAGAACCTGAAATGATAGAGAGGATGGGTGAAATTAGTCGTCAAGCAATGCTCGAGGGACTTCCCATGTTTGGTATGGTTTATGCTAGAGGGCCAAATTTGAACATTATGAAAGGTGATGTCACCAAAGGTAATGCTCATGCTGTGAGGTTGGCTTTTGAATTGGGTTGTGATGCTGCAAAAACTGTTTGGACTGGAGACAAGGAAAGTTTTGCCGAAATAGTAAATGCCGTACCAATACCAATTCTCGTAGCAGGAGGGCCATCTACA
>Ga0066862_10000210_pt1 | contig 23020 bp, 24 predicted proteins | sample ETN02SmetaG_FD_66431 | JGI IMG/M metagenome (GOLD analysis project Ga0066862, IMG submission 66431) | Marine microbial and viral communities from oxygen minimum zone, Eastern Pacific Ocean - ETNP2014F10-02SV255 | ecosystem: Environmental > Aquatic > Marine > Oceanic ... | reverse complement strand
ATTTCAATAAATAAAAAAGATGGTTTAAATGAAATTTGGACAAGTAATAAGGTAGAATTAAATTATAAATTTATAGAAATGTTCAAATCAATATTTCCACCAAATGTAAAAGATATTTTAGCAAATAATACAATAGACAGGGGATTTTTATTAGCAAATAAAGCGATGGAGGGGGTGTAAATATGCTACCAGATCAATATAATAATACATTAGAATATTTAAAATCTTTAGATAATATTACTAGACATGCAACATTAATAGATCCCGAAGAACAATCACCCGAAGAAGCTACAAAAATCATACAAATTGCAATTGAAGCGGGAACAGATTTAATTTTAATTGGGGGTTCAACAACAAATAAAAAATGTGTTGAAGAGACAGTTGAAACAATTCAAGAAGTAATGGAATTACAACAATGGGCAGCAACACAAAATGGTGTGTTTGAAAACCAAAAAACATCCGTTCCTGTAATATTATTTCCAAATACATCATCATCAATTAGTAAAAAAGCAGACGCCTTATTATTCATGTCTTTGTTAAATAGTAATTCAACCAAATATTTAGTTGAGGAACAATTGAAAGCAACGGAATATATTTTTGAAAATAATATTGAAACAATATCCACAGGGTATATTATTTTTGAACCAGGAATGAAAGTTGGAGAAGTAGGAGAAGCAAATTTAATTAAAAACAATGATATAAATTCTACAAAAGCATGGTCTAGATTAGCAAAATATTTTAATTTTAAAATATTATATTTAGAAGCCGGAAGCGGTTCACCAACACCAATACCATCAGAGATAATTTCTACATCTAAAAAGGAATTTGATGGATTATTATTTGTTGGGGGAGGAATTAAAACAACAGATCAAGCCAAAGAAATAGCTAATGCGGGTGCTGATTGGATAGTTACCGGTAATTTTATTGAAACAAATCTAGATTATAAATCATTAAAAATTAAATTAGAAGAATTAATTGATGAAATTAAATCACCAACAAAAGAACCACCCCAATAGGAATTGCAAACCCAACAACAATCATAGACCAAAGAAAAATACTACTATTCCGCATCTTCTTTTCTCTTTCTTCATTATCAGGCATATATAATTCAACAAATTTACATTTATTACAAGATATTATTTTAAAAAACTCACGACTTTGTATGATAGCATCTCTTTCCCTACTCAAATCTTTACTATTACATTTTGGACAAAGATTAGTTTTCCTCATTATAATCAATTCTCATCTTCATCAGTTAATGGTACAGCAGAACCACCAGGAGCACTAGGGCTCTTTTTTAATTTCATATCAGAAGATTCTAAATCACTTTCTTCAATTTTCAAATTAATTTCATCTCCTCCAGCCAATTTTTTAACATCATCCATAGAGGGCGTAGATATTTTCCTATCCTTCTTTGGTTTATTCTTCTCTTCTTCTCTTTTTTCATGATCTTTTGTTAATGTCAAACTATCTGAAAACATTTTTCCAACCAAACCCCTCGTTCTTTCTGAACGTTTTGCTTTTTCTAATTCAACAGTTGTTTGCTCTTGAACTCCTTCCAAAGCCCTTAATTCAGCAGTCCTATCCTGTAAACCACTTTCTAAATCACTCATTGTAAGTTGCATTTGTTGAATTCTTTCATCTCTTTCAAATACATCATTATGCAACCCCCTTTCTCTTCTTCGTAAAACTTCAAACTCCCTATTACGTTCTACTAATCTCCTCTTTAACTCTTCAATTTGCTCAACCAAATAATCATGCTCCGCACTTACTGATTTTGGGCCCCGCATTAAATTCTCAACTTGCTCTTCCACTTCTAAAAGACGCTTATCCCGTAAATCTAACATTCCTCTTAATTTTTCTATAATTTCTCTTAATCTACTTCTCTCTTCTTCTAAGGCAATTATAGCAGCCCTTTCCCCCTCTAATTCTAATTCAGAACTCTCTAACCCCATCCTCATTTTTTGGAATTCTTCAAGAGAAATGGAAGTTAACCCAACATTAGCGGCTTTTTGTAAAGCCTCCAACATTTGATCTATCTTCCCCTCCATTTCTTCAATAATATCGGTTTGCTCCTCAATAGTATTCCCTAACTCTATATTTTCATCTAAGAGGCGATTTCGCTCATCCAAAGAAAGAACAGACTCTTGAGCAGCAATTCTTTCATTTGCATCTGAAAGAAGACCGGTTGCATTAACCAAATCCCCTTCAGTTTTAGACAACTCATTTTCCAACAGTTTTAACCTAGCAATTTCAGGAGCAATTCCATCTTCCCTTTCCGCCAAATCAAGCTCCAAAATCCTTATTTTTTGTTTTAAATTTGAAAACTCCTCATTTTTATTTGTTAACTCATCCCAAGCAACTAATACCTCTTCAACTAATTGTTTTGTTGAATATTCCGTCAACATACTTTCAAGAGCGGAGCGGTCTGTTCCATCAGGTCCCATCACAATCACACACAATCGGCACCACACCGTTCTTGAATGCTTCCCGTGTAAAACTACTAATTTGTTGATTATTGAAGTATTTCATAATTCCCGAATTATTTTTGATTTTGGACTCTCCAACTTCCAACAATAACAAAACAAATCAATATCCAGGTTGCACCATTACTAATCATTAATGCAGGAGAACCAATCATATATCCATAAACAAACCACATTGTTAATGCAATTAAAATCATTACAAAGGCCAATAAACTAATTCCTTCAGCAGTTTTTTCAATCCATATTTTTTTCAATTGTGGAAACCAAGCAATTATTCCTAAAATACCAGCAAAAATACCAATACCTTCAATCCACCAATTTGCCATTAATATAACCAAAAAATACCATTACTAAACACTATCTAGAAAAACATACAATTTTGAATAATAACATTTTAACAACTATTATGCCCACCCAAAAATTATATATGGATTCAATTAAATCTTGTTATTTGAAGGAATTTAATGCAGAAGTAATTAATATTGATGATAATTTAATAGAGCTTGACCAGACTTTATTTTATCCTATGGGGGGAGGTCAAGACTGGGATCAAGGTATAATAAAATCAAATAATAAAGAAACTAATGTTTTAGAAGTTAGGGGCATGGGAAAAATTATTCATACTGTAGAAGAGAATCATAATTTAAAAATAGGGCAAAAGATCCAAGGAAGTATAGATTGGGAAAGAAGATATGCACATATGAAAATGCACACAGCCCAACATTTGATTTCTGCAGTGGTTTATGATTTATTCGATGGTGTTAGGACGGTGGGGAACCAAATAAGGTATGATAGAAGTAGAATTGATTTCAACCCCATAAGTTTTGATGAAGAAATGTTAACAGAATTAGTTAATGAGACTAATGAACTAATTAAAAAAGGAGCAGAATTACAGGTAAAAATTATGTCAAGAGACGAAATAAACGAGATAATGCCACCAGAAAGAACAAATATGGATCTTGTTCCCTCATATGTAGAAAATTTACGAGTAGTAGTTATTGGAGATAATTTAGACTTATGTCCATGCGCAGGAACACACATTCAGAATATTTCAGAAATAGGAGAAATTGAATTTCTTGGAAAAAAATCCAAAGGAAAAGGAACTCAAAGATTTTCATATACATTAAAGGAATTCTAGGCTTAACAAATAGAAGTTAAAAAATACTGAAGGTAGAGTAAAACCACCACATCAATAAAATAACAACTATAAAATTTAATATAAGCGAAATCCAAGCCCCCCATACCATATTTTTCTTTTCATTTCGTTTACCATCAAATACTAAACTCACACCCAATAATGGCCAAAGACAACAGATGGAGCAAAGATGCAACATCCCATCATAATCCCCCAAAAAATAGTCCAAAGGTCTGCTAATATTCCTAATAATTACTGCGTAAAAAAAACCTATTAATGCACAAAACATTGGAATTCCCAAACCTTTCCAAAATTCTATATCACCTAAATCTACATCATCTAAATCTTCTCCATCATCCTTTTCATTAGCCCAAGGAATAACTACTATTTGTGGTGGACCTGTAGACATTTTTTCACCAACTACCAAAATCTCTGAAGGTTAAGTAAAACAATAACACCAATAAAATAACAATAATAAAAGAAAATATGATTGAAACCCAACCCCCCCTTTCATAAAACTCATTTTCAATATGTTTACCATATAACACCATACCTAAACTAGATAATGGCCAAAGGCAACACAAAGAACACAGACTAATAATAAAAAAACCATCTTCGATTGTTTCGAATATAATAAAAGAAATTAAAGAAAATAATAAACTAATTGTGGGAACACCCAAACCAATCCAAAAATCTTTATTTTTGTAAATTTCAATTTCTAAATAATCTTCTTCATCATCCTTTGCTTTTGCAATTTCAAGAATACCTGAAGACATTATCCCCACTCAAATTATTTTTTATTATAATTCATAGTTCCAATAAACATTACAGGGTCACCACTTGATAGTTGACCCATAAATTCTCCTCTTCTATCCCCAACCTTCATTTGCAATCTAAATTCAGTAGGATCTTGTGTTTTTCTTTTGTTATGTTTTTTGAAGTGGTGCACATACACCTTGTATTCCCCCACCTTTGCTTTATCCTTTTCCCAATATACATTTTCTATTGGGGCTTTGGATTCCGGTTTAAAATTCATATCTACATCTAAATTCCCACCACAACCAGTAGTTCTACTTCCACTGTGTAGAATTTCACCACTCGGCGCTGTTACAATTAAATCAAGATCATTAAAATTATCCCAAAGAAGTGAAACCCTAAAGTCCCCATCTTTAGCACCAGCTTTATGCAATCTTTTATCAAAATCATTATCTCTTCTCATATCTTCTTCAATCATATCTAATGGGCCAGAACTTTCAGATTCACCTAATGCCTTCAACATCCTTTCATTTGCAACTTTAGTTCTTCTAATTCTCTCTTCTTCCATTTCCAAATCAGATATTTTATCAGATAATAAATCACTTAAGAAAATAATCTTTTCTTCATTTACTCCATCAATTTCCAAACCTCTTAATTCAGACAAAGTCCCCTCATTAATTTTTGAAAGCAACTCTTCTGCTCTTTGGTTTTCAGCTAATATTTTTTCCTCAACCTCTTTTTGAGCCACTGTGATTTTTAATTCTTCAATTAATATATGCAATTCATTATATCTTACTCTAGATAACCCTTCCAACTCTACCTTTTCTAATTCATCAACAGTAGAAGAACCCTCTATCTTTTCCTTAACTGAAATATACAAACCTTCTTTTTCTTGAATGTTTTTTGCACGAGAAGCAATATCTTCTATTGTAATATTAGAAATTAATTTCATAGGATCTCCAAATGAGGTTTGGCTACTAATAAATATAACTTCATCCGAACCATTCGCAATTCGTATTGTAAATTTAGTTGGATCCTTACCCCTTAACATCCCATGTCTTTTTCTATGCCATACAAATATTGAATATTCACCCTTTTCTGCGGTTATTCCTTCCCAAACAATATTTTCTAATGGTGCTTTTGATTCTGGTTTCATATTCATTTCTAAATCCAAAATACCATTACAACTAGATGTTTTTCTAGTTCTATGAATTAATTCATCTTTTGGTGTTTTTACTATTAAATCTAAATCATTATTATTATCCCAAATTAAACTAAATTGAACATCCCCAATTTTTGCCCCATACTCCCCAAACCTACTCAAAAAGATATTTTCCAAATCTTGATTAAACTCTATTCCTGGAATACTATCTGATTCCAATGCATTATCAACATGAGTTCTTATTGTTTCTTCTTCCTTTAAAATTACAAACATTTCATCCTTTAATTGAGTTAATTCTTCTTGTTGTTCTTCATTAACTTCATCAATTACAACATCTTTTATTTCATCAGAGGTTTGTGCGTGTTGAATTGCCTTTCTTATTAAATTATATTTTTCCAATTCTTCTTTTTCAATCCTTAATCGCTCTCGCTCTTCTAAGAATTCAAATCTTCCAAGCCGCAACTGTTCTAATTTAATTGAATATTCTTCCCCAACACTAAATATTTCAAATCCTTGCAATTCTTCAATATCTTCAATTGATTTAAGCTGATCTCTCAATTTTTGATAATTTATTCTATATTGCTCATCCCTCAATATAGCGACTAATGCTGCACGCCGAGCAACCTTTAACTCAGTTAACATTTCTAAATTTTCTTCTCCAATATCCTCAACATCTTCTTCTTCAAATTCAAAACTATCCAATTCTAAAATATTATCAAACTCAGAAATTATTTTTGAATATTTTTCCATAAGTATACCGGTCTTCGCATCTTCTAATTCAACAATTTTTTCATTTCTCATTTTAATTAATTCAAATTCATTCTCTTCACTAACACCAATTATCATTAGATCATTTAATTCAGAAATATTTTCTGAATTTATAATAATATTTTCATATATTTTATTAGCAACAATCATTCTTCTCATATTTTTAATTTGATTCAACTCTTTTTCTTGTCGTGAATTTACACCATCAATTACTAATTCATCAAAACCTTCTAAACTTTCCAATCCTTCCATTTCTTCAATTATTTCTTCATATCGTTTTAATTGTTTAGCTAAAGTCTCTCTTCCACTTAACAATTTATGCCTCTGCTCATAATTTTCATTTAAATTTGCTAATTGTTTATCATTAACCTCTTCAATTACAATCTCTTCTAATTCAGCAACGGTTTCTGAATTAAAAATAGCCTCATTTAACTCTTCAAACTTCTCTAACTGTTGTAAATCCAACTCTTCTTTAATAATTCTAGCACGGGAAATTTCTACTAATTCATTTAACTCATTTAACTCCCTATCACTATTTGCTTTGATCTCAATTGCTTCTAACACTTCTATGGTTTCTGCATTCTCAATATTATATCTCAAAGCTTCTTCTTCTTTCATCTTCTTTAACTTCTCTTTTAGAATTGACTCTTCCAATTCCATCTTTTCCCTTTCTTGCAACATCCTTTTTTCAGTAACTTCATCTTGCTTTCTTCTTAGACGCTCCTTCATTTTTTCAGCATCTTGATGATCAACTTCCCGTTGCAACAATCGTAAAACATGTGATAACTCAGTCATTCTAAGATCCAAATCAGCCAAATCCATATTTTCAATATTATCATCAAAGGCCTCATCAGGAGGAATACCCAATTTATCTTGTAATTGTAAAACCTCATCAGCCATATTCATACATTTTGTACGCTTATTTTCTAAATTAATTCTTGCGGATGCCCTTGCAGTTCTTATATCTTGGACATCCCCTATTTCTTGTTCTAAATCAGAAAGACTTTTCTTTTTACCAAGCATTTCACCCCTTAATGATTTAACAGCCTGACTTTCATCTAATGAACCGGATTTACGTTTGAATAAATTAAATGCTCCCCCCTTCTCCCCATATAATTTGGGCATTTCAAAATCTACAATTGAAGATAATGTACCATCATCTTCTAAGTTATTATTTGTAAAGAAAACAAACCAAATTAAAATTACGAATAAAAGAGTACCCCCAGCAATTAATATTGTCATCATCGATAAATACCCCCCTTAGGCAACGCCTCGTTAACCTTCCCCATTCATACTCAAATTTGACCTTTTTTATAATACATACACATTATTAATAATAAAATAATTTATTATAATATTAATAATAAAATTAATAGAATTAAACTAATCATTCAAATATTCATCCAACTCATCAAGAATTTTATATTTTCTCTCTCTTCTTTTTTTAGTTTCAACATCCTTTATTTCTTCTCCTAATCGACCACTCAACTCTATTTTCTCAATATCTTTTTTTCTATGTGTTCTTCCAAGTTTTTCAGGAACTCCCTTTGGTAATTTTTCAACAACTTCTTTAATATACTCTAAATTTTGATTTTTTGAATAATTCTTTCCCTTTCTTTGCTCTTCAATAATTTCTTCTACATTTTTATTGTGCACTATCACACGTTCTCTATTTTTAGTTCTAGCAATAGCCATTAAATCCATTGCTAAATTTTTAATTGGGTGCAAATCACCAAATTTCTCAATATTTTTCATTAATAGTTTATGAGAATTAATACAAGATTTACACCGTGCTGATTTTGGTTCATCAGGTGCATCACATACCTGACAACAATGTTCTAATCCCATTTCTAACATTGCTCTTCGGGGTAATGACATAATATTTCCAAATAGTTTTACTTCATCAATTCATCCCTTAAAATAACAAGAGTTGATATCTCACTAACATTTCCCCATTACGAGGCTGAATAGAAATGCGTGATCCCAGAGCGTCTATTTTGGATAAAGACCCATTTTCACAAAAAAAAGAAGGTGCTCGTCCATTTAATCCTCAAAACAATCCCCAAAATATATCAGATGCACCATTATTTCAACGTTTTTGGGAAATTTCAATGAATCAACAAATAAAACACCATAAAGGAAATTTATGGCATTTTAGTAAAGTAGAGAGACAACATTTACTTCTTGCAGTAGGGGCATTTTCCATTGCTATTGCTTTTTTTAGTGTGGGTGGAGTTTTTGGTTTAGCCGGTGGAAATTTAATTAGTGGAATTGTAGAAATGTTAGTACATACACCAATTTTCATATTCGCAATTGCCCCAGCATTTGTATTACATGAGATAGGTCATAAAATAGTTGCAAAATATTATGGTTGTTGGGCAGAATTTAGAGCAGATCCTAAAGGATTACAAACCGGAATTTTAATTTCAGCATTATTAGGTTTTATTTTCATGTCACCTGGAGCTGTAATGGTTGCAGGAATGGTTACCAAAAAACAAAATGGCCATATTGCAATTGCAGGCCCCTTAGTTAATTTATTCTTATTTTTAATTGGGATTCCATTTGGAATTTTATTATTTATTTTAATGAGTATTACAGAGCCAGTATCTCCATTAACTTCTTCTGGCTTATCATTGAAGGGAGTAGGATATATGATAGTGACTTGGTGGTTAGGAGTTAATGCATTTTTAGGCTTATTCAATATGATTCCATATGGCCCCCTCGATGGTTTAAAAGTTAAAGGCTGGTCTGAAAATTATTTTTGGTTAACAATTATTATTTTTGGAATATTAGTTTATTCTCAATTTACAGGAATTACAATGGGAATATTACTTTCAATTGTGGATTTAATCAAGGGTATTTAAAATAGGTTTTTCATCAAGGTGAAAGAAATTATAAATTGCATACCAAGTAATAATATCTAATGAATTTACTAAATTTTCTACCCCTGTGTTATTGTTTCCATATTCCTTTTCTGTAGTATCCATCCAATCTTCCATTTCTTCTAATGTGTCACATGTTTGATGATAACACCAATATCCATCTACTAATCCACCATATCCAACCGTAATAGTTCCCAAAACATCTTGAAAACTAGCATGGTCACTTCTTGCAGTAGTATCTTCATAAACAATAATTTCCGGGCGGTCTTCTTCCATCCAAACATCAAATTTCCAAGTATCTTCCGAATGATTTGAAGCGACTAAAATCCTTTGTTGTTCCTCAACCCCGATAGCATCAGTTCCTATCCATTCATTTAGATATACCATTTCTGCTTGATCCAAATTGTCATGATTTATTGATGGACCAATATACACCCTCATTGGCCAAACTTCAGCATCTTTTGGATACCCATCTTCATCTGGAGTAGGATCAGGATCACACCCATTTTCTCCACCCCCATGTTCATCACCACAAGGTGCACCACCTCCACCAGGCCAATTAACTCCAGCCATATCCAAATTGATATAATTTGTAACAGTTACATCAGGATTATCTCCCAATACATAATATTCTGTCCAATAATTACTTCCCCTTTTCCCACCTTCTTCACCAGACCATAAACAAAATACCATTGTTCTTCTAGTGTCAAATGAAGTTAGTGCCTCCGCTGCAGTCAAAACCATACTAGTTCCTGCAGTATTATCATAAGCTCCTACTCTAGTTCCATAAGTTCTACTTCCAGAGTCATGAGGATCTATTAATCCAGCATTTGCAGGGGGCGCAATATCAAAATGTGCTCCAAAAACTAACCATTCATCAGGGAATTCAGTTCCATAATGATATCCACAAACATTGTAGGATTCTGGATTTTGATTTCCAAAAATATCTGTAAATTCAAATCTATGCACTTTCACATCTAATCCAAATGATTCTAACTCAGCCCTAATGAATAATGCAGCATCTTCATATGCAGTATTTCCTTGGCCTGCCCACCTATCTAAATATCCAACAGCACCATCATTTAAATCAAATAAATTTATAGTTTCATCTGTTATTTTTTCAAGAGTATTATAAACTGATCTCCCATCAACAATTCCCATTGAATATTTCCCACCCTCATCTACAGAATATGCACTTGCAATACTTCTATGAATATTTTTTTCCACATATTCAATAGATTCAATACCATTATTCATAGACGCATTAATTGTAGATAATTTCTCTTCATGGACTATCTTTTGTATTCCATTTCCTATGGGATTAATATGCCCGTTCCGACCAATCCAAGTTTGCCAAGATTCATTAGAATCTCTTATTGGCCAAAAGTCTCTATTATATTCACCAACAAAAAAGAACGCTGAAGTGATTCTTGGAGGAGGTAAAATTGATATTTGAACTTCTTGTCCCTCTTGAATATTTATTATCGTGGAATTTTGAACAAAACCTGTGGAATCATCCATTATTAAATATGGGATATATACAGATAATGGCTTTTTAGCAGTAAAAAACACATTTTGAAAATAACCCCCTTCTAAAATTTCTATTCCCACAGATAAATCAGTTGAACTTACTTTTTCCTCATCACTTGAAAAACATCCAACAATTGAGGCATTTAACATTAATAAAATCATTAACATAGAACTATATTTCAGTCTCCCCATACCTCTCCCCAACACCTATTACATGTTGAAGTTGACGAAATAAAACATCATTCTTCTTGAGTAGCTAACCATAATGCAGGATAATCAAATCGAGCATCTTTGTCTTCATCAAATTGAACAATATATATCCCTGAAACCATTTCTGAAATAACAACATAACCTCTTGGATCAAATTGTAACCCCCAATCAAAAGGAATCATACACGATGCCCAACAATCAGCCATATCATATTCTAAAGCATCAATACCACTTTGATTCATCCATTCTGGTCCAGCAGGAAGATAATAACCAATAATTTTTGTTTCTGCTAATTCTTTAATTGCAGGGAAACCGACATCAGGTTGTGCAGTTCCATTTTCCCACACTAATTCTTTCCAAATATCTCCATGATCTGTTACCCATGTTCCAGCGTGGTAATGTGTCCAATACACATGACCACGTAATCCTGTATCTCCATTATGTGGGCTGAAAATATATCCACCGGGAATATAATGTTGAGGGTGAGCCGATCCATTTGACAAAGTTCCTTCACCAGGTAATTTCCATTTACTTACCAAAAATGGTTTCGCAGGATCGGTAGTGTCTATTGTCCACAAATATCCTGTATGGTTTGCATTACTCCCATATTCTGGAGCTATGATAGTATAATGCCTCCAATTAATTCCAAATTCTGAGTCTTCGGGTCCAGTACCACATTCATCTGGCCATTCATTTTGAGGATCCTCTTCATAAATTCCGTTACAAATTAAATGATCATATGGTACTGCATAATGGATATTATCGTTTCCTTGTTCAGAATCAAGCCATTCATCAGCACTCATTCCTGCATGCCCTCCTCCATCTGGGCCATACCAACCCGAACTATCCGTAGGACAACCTAACCATCTACCAACTTCATTATTTTGAGGCCAACTAATTCCTTCAGGATCCGGAATTACAGGAGGCTCACTAACATCTACAATTCTTAAACCTGCACCCCAATAAGAAATATACAATAATTTTTGACCAGTTATGGGATGTTTATGAAATACATTATCATGATTAAAAATAGATCCACCACAAGTAGTATCTGGTTCAGGAGAATATCCACCCCACCTTATTATTTGTCGGCTTGTATTTTCTTCTTCATCATTTTGAATAGGATTTAACCACGACTCAAGGCCAAGTGGAACATAAAACACTTGAGTGCCTTTGTAGAATACCCCACTATCACCCTCAATCATTTCAGGATATGGATCTGCCCCAAACAAAAACAAACTACATTCTTCTTCAGGACTTACCGCCCCATCCCAATCACAATATACATGCAAATCTTGATTATGAAATCCCGCAGGAGGGTTATTCCATTCAGCAACTTTTATTGGAGAACTTTTGTCACCAACATAAATAACATCCAATCTATTTGCTCCAGAATTAGCATCATCATCATTTGGAATAGGATCAAGCTCGGTATTTGTCAACTCGTGATTAACCAATACCCAATTATTATCTGGAGTTACTTTAATATCAATCATTCTAGCAGTTTCGGCGTAATATGTTGAAAGTAATTTCATATCATTAGGCTTGGAAATATCCAAAATTTCAAATTGATTATAACTTGAAACATAAGCATAACACCCACCTACAACACCAGAAGGACTTCCAGAATCTGCAGTAATTACACAATCCTCAGCAAAGTTTCCTTCAATAGATACTTCTGAATTATCACCGGGGGTAGGTCCAATATTTTTGTAAGCATCATCACAAGGCCTTCCTGCAACATTATCTAATTCTGCAGGAGGTTTCACATTCCCATCACAATTTAAATTATGATAATCAATTAAATTAGCATTTGGTGTTTTCAATCTATGTTGTGAAAGATTGTTGTGGGAATGATTAGCGTCCTCAATTTCCATTACAGGATCTATCCAAACCCATCCATTATTTTCAACATTAGAATCATCATCTGATACATTAAAATAAACTACAACTGAACCTATTGATAGTAGAATTAACCCACCTAAAGCCAATGCTGTAGTGACCTGACTTGTCATAACTCCTGTAGCTACTTCTGCAGTTACTGCTTCTGAAGACATAAACTATCCGACTTACAACTATATTATCAATAAATCCCTTCAAATTTGAATTGATTTTTATTAAATGTTGTAAATTTCGCTAATTTCGTGTTGCGGATTCTTTATAAGAGATTCGACATCTAGTAGGTAGATAATCAAAGTAAACATAAGATTACACCATATCCGAGGGGTGTGGCAACCTCTTCACATTCAGATAAAAATAATGTAATTGTCCGGCAACCCCCCAAATCATTTGCAAATGCATTAACAACTAGTCAATTTACAAATGGAGAAAAACCAGATTATGATTTAGCATTAAAACAACATAATAAATATGTTAATACTTTCAAAGAATTGGGATTAAATGTAATAGTTCTTGAAGCAGAAGAAGAATATCCTGATTGTTGTTTTGTGGAAGATCAAGCTTTAATCGTTGATAATCATGTATTTTTCCCAATTGCAGGCGCACCTTCTAGAAGAGGAGAACAAAAAACAGTTGTTGAAACAATAACCCCCCATATGAAAAGTATCCATTGGGGGCAAGAATCAGGAAGAATAGATGGGGGAGATGTAGTTAGAGTAGGAGACATCTTCTATATTGGAAAAAGTAAGAGGTCTAATAATGAAGGGGTATCCCAATTTCAACATTTTTTAACAAAATTAGGGTTTGAATCATATGTGGTTGATGTTCCAGAATATTCTCTACACCTCACCACTTTATGTTCTTCACCAAATTCCAATTTATTATTAATTCCAGAATCAAGTAAAAACGATTTAGTTTTTACCAATCTTCCTGATTCAGTAGAAATAATTACAATACCAGATAACGAAACATATGGTTGTAATACTATTGGAATTGAAGATAAAGTAATAATTTCTGAAGGTTATACCTTTGTGAAAAAAATATTAATTGAAAAAGGCCTTGAGATAATTGAATTACCAATGTCTGAATTTAGAGCAGTTGATGGCTCGCTAACTTGCCTATCATTATTTTACAAATAGGGGGTTTAATTATTAGTGGGGGGGGTTCATTAGAATATCATCATAATTTACATTTTGATTCTAATGATATTGCTACTGGTTATGAAGGCCAAAGAATTAAAATTGATGATAAATGGAAACGTTATTTTGAAAACCCGAAATCACAATCTATTTTATCTAAACAAGAAGATTATAAAATAATGTTGTTAGGTGAACAAGATAATATAAAAGCTATTGAACAATATGCAAAAGAGAACCCATTTTATAAAATAACGTTGTTAGGTGAAGAAGTAAATTTACAGTCTGCTTTGGGAAATTTAAAAGATGAAATAATATCATCACCCGACCTAGATCGATTTAAAAAAGCCAATCCATTTATCGTAAAAATGGCCCAAATTCAAGAGGGGATTAAGACTTCACCGAGAGAACTTAGAGAGGATTATCCCTTCGAATTTAAAATTTGGCTACAAGAAATGTATGAAGAAATGATGTTGGGAATCCGTTCACCCCGTATTTTAGGCTCAAGTACATTAACCCAAGAAAGAATGAATGCTGAAAATTTTAAGAAAAAGAAAGTAATTGAATTAATGTTTGTATTGAAATCAAAATTAAAAACTTGCTGGAAATTATGGTTAGAGAACATAGAAACTAGAGAAGGAAAATTAGGGAAAAAATATGAAAATATGACCGCCAAACAGAAACAAGACTTACCTAAACCTGGTTTATTAACCAAATTATACATTATTAATGAAGAATTTCCTAAGTTGTTTTATAATAAATTTTTTGAAATAAAACAAAATACAATATTATTAAAAATTTCTTTAACATTATTTAATTCATTAATTCGTAATACAAATATTACAAAAACGAATCAAAAAAATGTACATAATAATACATTCATCAAAGATTTAAAAAATCGTCTCCAAAAAACATTTGGAAAAATTATTGAAGGATTAGAAGAAATGATGGAAGAAGACCCAAAATTGGAACAAATAGAAAATGAAAAACACAAATCCCGAATTATTAATATTATTAAAAAACCTTTAAATTTAGAACAACAATCCGAATTTTCTGAACCTTCTAATATACTTAATTTGGCATATAATTTTCTTTTGTTTCTTCAATTTGAAGGATATTTAAAACCTAAAGTAGGAGATTATGAAGATATAGATTTATTATTCGAAAAGAATAAATTAGATGGAGAAGATTTTACTGGGAGTTCCCCTAACATGTCAATTTTAACCCCAAAACTAATTCCAATTCCAACTGAAAAAGAAAAAAACATTGACTCTGATGCAATAATTAGAGAGTTAACAAAAGAAAAAGCGAAAATAATGTATTGCCCCCCCAAAGATCATATCAAACTTAGAAATAATAAATTAAACGAACCTGATTTCAAATATTACGGGGGCAATTTAAATAAAGGAAACCAAATTACAATAAATTCACTTAAAGAATGGGATTATTTTATTAAAGATAAAAATATTAAATTAAAAGATCATAAATGTGAATTAGGTGATTTAACTCTTCTTGCTTTAAACAAACTTCAACAAACTCAGTGGGAAATTAATTTGGATTTTTTAAGAGTGGTTGCTAAATTTAAAGGGGAAAATAATACAAAAACCCCAATCAAAAAACTAACAATTAATTCATATGAATTAGGATTTTTACCTTGGATTAAAAAATGTATGAGTAATCTAATAGAGCAAGAATCATCAAAGAAAGAATCATATGAAGCAAAAAAAGATAATTGGGAAAGAATTTTGGAAGACGCGAGCAAAGTCATTCGTAATACTGGTAATGTTTTTTGGCATGCATGGACCGCTGGACCTAGAACGAGACTTTATGCAAGATCACAAAATTTAAGTCCAAATGGAGATGATTTTTCTAAAGCAATGATTAGATTTAAAGAATGGAAACCAATTAATGAAAGAGGGTTTTATTGGTTAAAGATACATTTATTTAATCATTTTCAGGGAATCGGAAATACGTATTTTTCACACCCCTGCCCAGATAAAAAGTCAGATTTAGATGCCCGAGTAAAATGGATTGATGAGAATAAAGAAAGATTCCAAAAAATCGCCAAAAACCCAGAAAATTTTGAAGATTTATTGGGTTTTACTAATAATATATTTCTTAAAAAAGATGTATTTAGTAGGCTGGCAATACTTTTAGAATATAATAGAATAATAAACGAATTGGAAATATTGATGAACAGCAAGGAACTTAAAAATTATGAACAGATGACGCCATCAGAAAGAAATGAAATTTTGAAAAATATACACACAGGTCTCCCAATATATTTAGACGCATCAAACAATGGATTTCAACATATGGCGGCGTTTACAAGAAACTCTTTCCTTGGAAACAAAGTTAATATAAGCGACACAGAAACACAACAAGATCTATATCAAGAAATAGTAATTGAATGTAATAAATTATTTGAGAAATCAGATTTTCAAGAATTTTTAAAAAAGAAAGGTCTTACACCTTCTGAAATTAAAAAATGGAAAGATGAATGTTTTTCACGGGATTTCATAAAAACCCCTACTATGATTTTTAGTTATGGAGGAAATGTTTTAGATGCAATAAGAGATAAACCCAAAAAAAGTAAAAGTAAAATCAATAAAAACAAATCAGGAATGGGAATTTATCAATTAAAATGGAAAGACCGCGATAAAGAAGGATATTATAAAACCAAAAAAGCAATTCATAAGAAATCAATTTTTTATAATTTATTATATAAAAACCAGGAGCTTCCTAAGGTAAAAGAATTATTTTTGATTAATGAAAAATCCAGTAAAAAACCCAAAGCAATTTGGTCTGTTGATGAAGAAGAATCAAAAAAACTTGATGATTGTACAGAGTTGTGTAAACATGCATCTGAAATTATTGAAGATGCAATAATAAAAGCAACTGATAATGTTAAGGAGAAGATAAAAAAAACATTTGAAAAAATATATCATCATGATTGTTATGATAATCATCCTCTTCAACTTCATAATGATTGGATTAACAATTCTCTTCCAAATTCAGATTCTTCAGGAGTTACGAATTATAATAAAATTAATGATGATGATTATGGAATATCAAAGCCATATTTTGAGTGGCAAACGATAATTTCACCTAATAATGAAAGATTTTCTCCTACTATAAGGAATATATATCCCCGATATCGCGATGAATCATTTAGTCCCCTTGCAGAATTTTTTAGTATTGATTATGAAGGAAAACGTTATGGGATAATGTCTTTTAAATCTGGCAAACACATCAATAATTATTATTCTTATACGCTTGATTCTTTAAAAATTTTCAAACAAATCTTAGAAAATAAAAGGGGGCCTCTTTCTAAGGATTTAGAATTGGGTTTTGTGAAAGAAATTAAAGAATTTGAAGAATGCCCAAAAGATTGTTATCTAAAAAAACATGTGCCAAAAGAAATAAGAAAGGAAAAAGAAATGTGGTTAAGTAAACAACATAGAAACAGGCGAGATTGGAAAAATAAAATAATATTTTTGATTTATGATTTATTGGAAAATGAAACTATTTCTGTGAAAGAAAATGAAACTATTCAGTACCTATTCATTGAATTTTTAAGTAGAACAAACATACACCTTGTATATCCAATAACAGGAAAAAAAATAAAAACTTGGATTAAAAAAGAGTTGGATAAAATAGATAAAATAAAAGTAAAAAACAATTTGAGCGGGCAAGAACAATGTAAAGACTTAACAGTAAAAGTGAAAAAAGATCTCAAAAACAATGAATTTTTATATCCAAACCCCGAGTATACTTATAGAGATTTTAAAACATCTTTAATTCCTAATATTATTCACTCATTTGACGCAACACATATGCAATTAATAATCACCAAATTCATTAATGAAGAAGAAAATAGAAAAGATTTTTTTGCAGTTCATGACTGTTTTGGCACTCATGCATGTGATATAGATACTTTAAATGATATTTTCTTAAATTCCTTTGTTGAATTATATTCGGATTTGAATATTAAATCGTTTATCGAACAAATTATTTACAATACGAACAATGGTTTTGGAAAAATTATTAAAGGAAAAACTAGAGAAGAAATTTTGGATGATATATCCCTTGGAGATTTAAAAATTGAATCTGTCAAAGATTCGAAATTTATGATTAATTAATCATATTTTTTCGGGAACATATGAGGGAAATGGTGGAAAAAAAAGATAAAGATAAGCATGAACATAAAGAAGAAATAATTTATATTTCACCAAACGAAATATTATTTGACGGCACTATTCTTTATGGGGGAATTACTAAAGAGAACATTGAAGGATGCTTAGATGGCGATTCGATTGTAAATTATAGATTACCTACTCCAGGAGGACATTCTGCAGGGGTACTTTTGTTATTTTACAATAAACAGAGTTTCTGTCCAAATTGTAAAACTTCAATAAAGAATAGGCCAATTTTGTTAATGGATAACAAGGAATTTACTTATCCTTGTTTATTTTGTGGAGTTTGGGTTTGGTGGTCAATAGGTGAACGTAAGATAGAAGCCCGCTTCCAATAAAATTCGGGAACATATATGGAGAAGATAATTGAAGGAAATAAAGAACAGAAAATTTGTGCAAATCCACAGTGTAGTAATACTAGCGGACTTTATCCAAAATATAGAATTGAAAAGGTGATGCACTTACCTAAAGAGAAGGCTATACGAGTTTGCACGTCTTGCATCTCCTCCTTTAGAACTTATATCAAGAAAAAGGAATGGGATCGCTGGTGTATATATTCAACAGATTATTCTTGCCCATCTGACCGCCATGAGGTAGAATGGTTTGGAGGGGAGAGGAGTACATTTAATCCCATTAAAGAGCAATTAAAAATATGGGGGCTTGAATAAATGGGATTATTACGAACATTAATTGGTGGTACAATAGGAATGGCTTTGGGAGGGCCAGTAGGAGCTTTCTGTGGAGCAATAATTGCTAACGACACCACTTCTTCAAGAGGATATGATGATGGATCAGATGTAGGAGATTCTGGTAGTGGGGTGGGTGATACTTGTGATGAGTAATGCACAAACCGCCCCAATATATCAAGGACCAGTAAGATTAGAAGATGATTTAGAAATCTTTAGAACAACAGGTGAATCTAACGGGCGTAAAATAATTCTAATTTCGAGAGAATTAAAAAATTGGAGAAACGTATTAAATTTAATTGGAGACATTTCGATTCATCCAAAAATAGATTATAAAAAAACCAGAAAGGCAATAAAATCTTATGCCAACAAGGCATTAACTCATGAAGATGTTTTATTATTGGTTGATAATACTCTATTTAGATCAGCTAAACAAGGAATGTTATTAACAAATACTCATCTATACGCATTTAGTAATTATAGTGGCAAGTATTCAATTAAATTAGAAGATATAGTTTCATTGAAACCAGAATTAAAAACACATTTGAAAATACCATTAGTTGGTATTGTAGTAAATGAAGAATATTTTGTATCATTACCAGGACTTAATCAATTGGTTAGTGATGAAGAAACAAGCCAATCTGCATTGATTGTTTTTCTAGGAGTATTAACTTCAGTATTGGGTTGTAAGATCCTCGAATAAAATTCGGGAACATATAGCGGAGTCTAGAAAAAGGAGATGATAAAATGGAAGAAAATAAAATAAAAGTGGAAATAGCAAATATATTCGGACATCAAGAATTGATGCTGAATGAAAAGGAAACAATGGAATTAATAGACTCAAATCCAAGTCATTGGGTTTTTGTCGATAATTTGATGGTTGCACGTCAGCATGTTAGAGCCATTGAATTTGATAACGTAACTCACGTTAGATTAATGCCTGCATTAGTAGGGGGTGGGCCTGTCAAGGGCAAAAAGGAAGAAAGCCCCCTTGGGAAATTTGAATATTTTAGACATGATGAATTACCTGGGCATAATGAATCATTGAAGTGGTTGAATGAAATTTGCAAATCGATAAATGCAGATGTGGATTATAGTCTAAACCGATATGGCAATAATAAAGCGTTTGGGTGTGGCCCCACAGGACAACCAGATAATGAAATGCAAATTATTTTTGAAGGGAAAAGTGGGACTATCTATACTGTGGTGGTGAAATTTAATTTACATGCTGCTAATGCTTTAGCAAACAAAGTTAAAAATGAACCATGTTTTGAAGATTGGTTTAAAGAATCAGCGATGGGTGACATATATTCCTCTTGGGGAAAAGCAAAGAACCATCCAAATCACCCAAAAAACTCAACAAGCGAATCATTACTAGAAAACTCTTGGCATAGAGGTAAACAAATGTTTAAAGCAGTCAAATTATTTGAATTTGAAGTGAGAATTTATTCTTTTTCTAAATCTGATTGGGAAAATGTTTGTATTGGTCCAAGAGATCGTGTTGAACATGATGCAGATTCAGTTGCAGCGTTGTTATGTGCATTAGAAAATGATATAGAATCAGCAAAGGTCGCTGAAATGAATACTCTAAGAGCCGCATTGAAAGAAAATTTAGTGGTAAATTGGGTTTTTAATGTAAATCCAACATTAACTTGGGATGAAACTATGCTACTCCATCATGAGTTATATGATGCAGGTGATGGAAGATCAATAGAATATGGAGTAGATGAAGTTGGAGGCTTTTTATCAGTAGAGGATGCAATTCAAGACCCCTCTCTCAATGAAGAAGGGCTGGGTGATTTATTTGGATAAGGCCTCTCTAAAAATCACACCTCCCGAGATATTAATTGTTGGTGTTGGGGGAATAGGTTCAAATTTAGTAGATTTGTTAATTCCTGCTTTAGAAACATGCGAATTAAAATCTAATATTTATTTGATGGATTCAGATGTTGTTGAAAAGAAAAATTTAGGACATCAAAAATTCTTTGAAAAAGACATTGGCAAAAGTAAAGCAGAATCAATTGTGCAACGTTTTAAGAATCAAAAAAATGTCAATTTATTTGGTATACCTGAAGATTTAAGACACCCCCCTCAATTAGAAAATTATGATATTGTTGTTGTATGTGTAGATCGTCCTGGTCCACGAAAACTTGTTCATAAAAATACAAAACAATGGTTAGATATACGTTGTATGGGAGATGCATTTATTGCTTTAGATAGTTCAATGGAAGAAGAAGAGGTTACAAATTTAACACCAGATCATAAACCACAATCTTGTCAGTTTTCGAATGCCATTTCTAATCAGAATTTACAATTCGGATTTGTCATGGCTGCTGCTTTTGCAGCACAATGGGTATTTCAAAAGATAAGATTACATCATGATTTGGTATCTTTTGCACCACCTTCGAGAATTATCAGTATCACTTTTGGTGAATTAAATACAAAATTGTTCGGAGGTCAATAATTATGAAAGTTAGTTTAAGGACAAAGAAATTATTTGAATCTAAACGTTTGAAAGAGTACATCAAGCAATGTTGTATTTCTAAAAAATGGAAAGCAATTTACAATATTAGTGAAATAGCAAATTTAGAATTAGGAATCTTAGTTGATAGTACTGGAGAATATTGGATTGAATGGGGAGAAACGAGTTTAGTTGAGCATAATCCACCAATTGGAGCAAAATTACCATTCAAACTTTGGTTACATACCCATCCTAACGGGCCAGCGTATTGGAGCTTTATTGATCAAAAATCATTATTGTTATTTTCAGAAATTACTGAAAAAGCAATAGTTTTGGGCAATGATGGGTATTTGCAAGCAATTCAAAAAGATAAAGATTGTAAAAATATTTGGTGGAATAAAGACGAAACAAGAAAATATTTCGGATTAAATTGGCGATATCACTTTTTCACAAAGTGGCCAGACAATTCTAAATCAGTTGAAAGGATTAGAAGGAGGGCAAGAAGAATTAGAAATTTGACTCAAGCTAGAGAAGCACTTGAATCAGCCAACCCCGATTTTGTCTTTTACGTGAATAATGAAAAAAGGAGAGAAATAAAATGAAAGAAAAATATTTTGAGAGAATAGAAATGGAACTTAATTCCATGATTGAACGACTAGTTACCAACATGGTAGACGCAGTAGAACATAAAGAATGGGAGGCGGTATTATTATCTGCAGGAGCAATAATGGATTGTGTAAAAACTGTACATCCAATTGCTTCTGGAAATCTACATCGGATAATGAGTGGTAAATTTAATGGGCAACGAGAAGTAGATAATTCTGAATTATTTGGATAATTAGCCATTTAAGGTTTGCAAAATAAAAAGGACAAAATCCATGTTTCTAAAGCAAAGGATCAACCCGTAGAAAAGTCGCAAAATAATTTCATTGCGGTATGATGCGTTGGCGACATTACAGAATTCATGTCGTTGATTCTTATCCTTCCTTATACCTCCATCTATTTATCCACATAACATATTGATTAAATTCACTTGCCTTTTTTCATCAAGTGAAAACCAAATATGGAATGTTCCATCTTTCCACTTTTTTTCAAAAAGTTTAATTTGATAATGAGGTATATTTTCAAATGGGATTTCAAATATACATTCCATAAAGGAACAGAAATCAGTATTTACTAAACCCATTAAAAATTTATGAATTATATCGTATTTTTCTTGATACATTATTCTTCCTCCCCTTCAAATTCATTCAATTCTTTTTGGGCATTCATTTTTTGAGTAATCTTATCAATCTTCTCAGACAAATAAGCAATTTCCTTTTCTAAATCCCCCCGTTCCCGTAACAAACTCTTCATTTTAGCACTGATCTCATTAATTTCATATATTTTATAATCTAACGATTCTCTTCGTTCGTTTAAAAAATACAATTTATCTCTATAATCACAAATCTCATCATTCATAAAACAAGTATTAATGTGCTGGCTCTTAAACTTTCAGATAAGTTGCATTAACATATATTATTAAAAAAACACAATCCCCATTTCATATTACGCAGTGATTGCTAAGCTTGGTCAACGGCGCTGGGATGAGGTCCCAGTCTCTAAGAGTTCGTAGGTTCAAATCCTACTCACTGCATTTTTACTCATCATCGGATGAGATAAACATTGATGTTGAATTATTAACAGAAACATAATTCTTCAGTCCTTTTCCTG
>Ga0066862_10000197_pt1 | contig 23664 bp, 30 predicted proteins | sample ETN02SmetaG_FD_66431 | JGI IMG/M metagenome (GOLD analysis project Ga0066862, IMG submission 66431) | Marine microbial and viral communities from oxygen minimum zone, Eastern Pacific Ocean - ETNP2014F10-02SV255 | ecosystem: Environmental > Aquatic > Marine > Oceanic ... | reverse complement strand
ATAGTGAATACATAAAAAAGTGGGAGAAGATATCTACTATCTCAACCAAATATATAGAGGAAAATCTTTCAAGATTAAATCACACATTTGATTTGTGGAGGGGAGAAAGTAGTGTTAATTCAAGAATTAAGCCAATGATAATTAAACTGTCTGAAGAAAATAAGATTGTTGAAAACCAAGGAGCTATGATAGCAAATATTGATCTAGACCCTCCAATTTTGATCACAAAGTCGGATGGTTCATATCTGTATATTACAACTGATTTAGCTACTGTAATTCAAAGAGAAGAAGAAGGATTTGATGAGATAATTTATATAGTAGACAACAGACAAAAAAAGCATTTTGAGCAACTATTCAATTGTGTAAAGTACTTTAATCTTTCCAAAGCATCCCTGAAGCATGTTGGTTTTGGGACAATAAATGGGAAAGACGGAAAACCTCTTAAAACTAGAGATGGAGATGTTTATAAGTTGCATCAGCTTCATAAAGACATAGAGGAAAAACTTGTCTCTTACGGAACCCCAACTGATTCAATAAATAAATTGGTAAATGATATTCTTACATATTCAGACTTACTAACAAATAGAAATACCGATTACAAATTTGATATTGAAAAATTCACTGATGTACAAGGAAAGACTGCAATATATGTTGAGTATGCATACGTAAGGGGAGATAAGGTTATAAAAGACTCTAGTTCAATAGGTTGGGGGGGGACAAGTGACCCCTCTAGTTTTGAAATCTCAAACACAATAGAAAGGGAGCTTGTAGTTGAGTTATTGAAATTTAAATCCTACTTAGATTTATCGTTAGTCAATAATGAGCCTCATCATCTTGCAGATTACGTATACACAGTTGCAAAAAAGATGAATGCATTCTATGAAAATGAGAAAATATTAAATCTTGAATACAAAGAGGCAAGTCAAAAATTGTTCTTGCTAGAATATTCTTTACATATTTTATCAAAAGGAATGTATTGCCTAGGTATGGACCCGGTTAAAAAACTTTAACTTATAAAAACTAACGAACCTAAAACCCAAGCAGTTCCAGTTAAAGTAAGAGAATATCTGTTGAGTTTTCCGAAACTATTAGATCCCCACCATATTAAAAAACTAACAATATTAACAAATACCAGTCCAGAAAAAGCAAATGCCCTCAAGATTACATTGATATTCTGCAATATGATGTTACTTTCCTTGAAGAATAGTGAAGATATGAATAGTAGCACTACAGAAAGTATTACCGTAGTAATGATTCTTCCTAATACATTCTGGAAATCCGCTCTTTTATCCCATTTAATTAGTCTCAATTCAATAGGGATAAATAAGATAAATAAAGAAGCAAACAAAAGTACGAGTCCCCACATAAGGGCTTCTCCACTCCAGCTAGAGTACTTAATCTCAATTAAAGAAAAAGCTTCCATGAATAGATATATAGAATAACCCAAAATAGAAGAGGCAAAGCTTAATAGAAATATAGATACTATATTTAACATGTTTCTGAGAATATTTCCTTGAAATACATTTACCATTGAATTTATCTCTTGCATTTGTTCAGTTTATTACAATTTCCATCTATTAGACTTATAATTTATAATAATCAGGAATATTTATGTTTGAAACAACGCCAAATCCAAATGCTCTTAAAATAAATATCAATCACCAACTTGAGGTTGGAATGGATTATTTTGAAGCAAATAATAAAAACCCTGACCTTATAAACAAACTGATAGGCGTTGAAGGAATAACGTCTGTTTTTATCGGTCCAAATTTTCTAACAGTATTGAAGAAACATGAATATGACTGGAAAGATATAAAAACAACGATTGAAGAACTACTATAATTAGAATATATTTATGGAAGATTTTAATTCAGATCCAAAACCAGGAAGGTTGATATTGCCTTTAGTTCTTATCGGGATGATAGCAACAACATATACGTTTGTTAGGAGTATTGAAGAAGAACCTGTTGTAGACCAGACAGCAACTGAAGAGTCTGTTATTGAAGAAGAGGTTGCCCCAGTAACTGAAGAAACTACTACTACTACTACTACTACAATACCTAGAGAGGTTTTGGAATACATAGAGGAGCTTAACTCAGAGAAAGCAACTATTGATGCACTGGGTCAAAGAGTAACAGAAGCAAACGCAAGGTGGGATGCAAAAGAAGTTACCTACCAAGAAGCTCAGGAAGAATTTAAAGATAACATTGTAGCTGCTGAACAGTTTGTAAAAAATATCGCTGCTCCTGGACCTCCGGATTCAAATATATCATTATTGCAAGAACATTCCGCATTAGTCTCTTTAGCAAATACGATTTATCTAGACACACAAGAAATATTTGAAGGTTTAATGGCTTCAGATACTGGTGAAAGAAGAAGTGACGCAATAAGGACTTTCAACTCAAATATCGAGCTATTGAAGAAAAGGATAACCCTTCTTGTAACTCAAGTCACTAATGGCTAAGAACTAGCAGATGAGCAGACAGTATCAATCATCAACATAGCAATCACGTATGGATCACCATTAGCGTTCGGTCTTCTGTCTTCTAAATATCCTTTTTTATCTTGAGCTACTTGCCAAGGAATCCTTATAGAAGCACCTCTGTCGCTTACAGCATAAGAAAAAGTATCATACTTTTGAGTCTCATGTTCTCCAGTCAACCTATCTTCGATTCCTTCCCCATAATTACTAATATGTAATGCCGCATTTTTTTCTAGAGCTTCACATGCTGAAATTATTGGTTCATAACTTTCTCTCATTTTATTTGTAGAGTAGTTTGTGTGCATTCCTGCTCCATTCCAATCTCCTTTTACTGGCTTTGGGTGAAGAGTTGCAGATACATTATAATCTTCAGCAATCCTATAAAGTAACCACCTTGCAATCCAAACTTGGTCACCTATATCCGGTGCTCCTACAGGACCAATTTGAAACTCCCATTGTCCAGGCATAACTTCAGCGTTGGTCCCAGAAATATCTAAACCTGCTTCCATACATGCAGTAGCGTGAGCTTCTGAGATATCTCTTCCATATATCTCATCTGCACCAACACCGCAATAATAACCTCCCTGTGGGGCTGGAAACCCCGTTGGTGGAAAACCTAAAGGTTGTCCATAGTGAGTTGAATCAAAAGACTGATCAAAGAATGTATATTCTTGCTCCATACCAAACCAGCTATCAAATTCTGCAAAGTTCTCCGCAGAAGCGGCACAACCAGATCTTGTATTAGATTCATGTGGAGTCATATCTACATTTAGGACTTCACACATAACTAGAGTGTTGTCCCCACCCCTTAGTGGATCTGCGAACTGTGCAACAGGTTTCAATACACAGTCAGAATTATCCCCAGTTGCTTGTTCTGTACTTGAACCATCAAAACCCCAAATAGGTGGCTCTTCGCCTTTTTCAATTATCTTTGTTTTACTTCTCAATTTAGATGTTGGTTTCTTACCATCAATCCAAATATATTCTGCTTTTATTTTCATAGGAAACAATCTAACATTGTATTTATTCATAGTTGTTACAAAAATATTAATTTATTGTTACAAAAGTTAGAGGAAAATGATTAATACGTACATAAATTTGAACGGAAGGCATGGAGCCTTCTTAAATAAGTTGAAGAAATTAGATATTAAAAGCATAGAGAGTGGTGCTAATTCAGAACTTAAAGAACTTCAGGTGGCTATCACCTCAGACGACCTGTTAAAAGAGACAAAGAAAAATCTATCTAATGTAGAAACTGCCTCAAAACCTATACCAAAGTTAATTGTTGTAGAAAGTGAAAACTTCCACAGCATAGTTGACTTGATAAACGACCCTTACATAGATGCAATAAATATAGAAGCTTCTGAAGAAGAACTGAAAACTAGAATATATTCTTTAATCGGAGATATTGATTCAGAAGAATTGAAATTTGAAAGCCTTACAATGAACCTTCGAACCTTCGAAGCAATAATTGATGAAGAAGTGTTGGATTTAACTTTTATGGAATATCAACTACTAAAATTTTTCGTAGAAAATCAAAATACTGTGTGGTCACGTGAGGAGCTTTTAGAAAAAGTTTGGGGATATCAATACTTTGGTGGAGAAAGAACTGTCGACGTACATGTTAGAAGACTTAGGGTAAAGTTAGGTTCTTCTTCTTCTTGGATAAAAACAGTACACTCAGTTGGATATAAATTTAACTAAAGCTCTCTCCACAACCACAAGTTGTCCTTGTATTGGGATTATCTATTGAGAACCCTCTTTCATTTAGGCCCTCTTTGTAGTCAAGAGTAGATCCTTTCACATGTTCTAAACTATCAGAATCAACAACAATTTTGATGTCACCATATTCTTCAATAATGTCTCCTTCTGAAACGTTCGAATCAAAATACATATCATACGAAAAACCGTTACAGCCTCCTGGACGAACTCCCATTCGAAGGAAACTATTTGTAGCTTTCTCTTTCTCAGCAAGTTCTTTGATTTTTGAAACTGCAGAATCAGTGGCTAAAACTGTTCTTGATGATTTTATATTTATTTCCATAATCATATTATATATTGGAAATTAGTTAAAAAGAAACTCTTGTTTTCTTTCACTCTCTGTCAATCCACCCCATATACCAAAGGGTTCTGATATGCTCATTGCTTCTTCTAAGCAATCGAACTTAACTGGGCAGCCACCACAGACTGCCTTGGCTTTAATCTCCCTCTTTACTCTGTCATCTTTTTTTTCAAAAGTTGCAGGAGGGAAGAAAAGATTACTACTATGCTGTCTGCATAATGCATCCTTTTGCCATAACGATATTTTTATACTTAAATTTTCCACCCATGCATTAAGTTAATTGCATCAGATAAGAAGCAAAATGTTTTTTTTCGCGAAGTACTTACTGGATTATTAAGCTTCCATCTTTATCTATAACTTTATAAGATTTATTTTTTATAAATTCTTGATTTTCTGCATGTTGAACCTTAATACTTAAAGAATCTATATTAAACAAGCTATGTTCAGAGTCTATTTTGCTTATAAATTCAGCACTAGCCCCTGAAAAAGACCCTACCGAAGAATTATCTGTCGTCAGTCTGGACCTAATTACTGTTGGAATGGCTACAAAATAAAAGATACCCAGCCCAATGGAGACCGCCACTAAGGAAATTATGTTGACAGAAATTGTTTGATTTATATTCTCTCCAAAAATATAGTCACCAAACATTATTAAAGATGATAAAAATTGTATTATTAAAGCTGAAAGTCCCATAATAGAGAAAAAACCTCTTGAGAGAACTTTTATATAAATTAGAAAAGATAATAAAAATAGAAGAACTCCATATAAATTAACCTCAAGCTCTTGAAATGTCATCGATGACAATAGAATTAATAGTCCGCCTATGCATGCCATGATTCCTGGCCCCATTGCAAACAATTCAAGACCGATAAGTGCAAATCCAAGAACAAAAAACATAAAAGCAAAAGTTGGATTAGATATTGCAATGTAAAGCCTTTCAAGAAGAGATGGTTTATAAAAATCTATCTGGTTTGATGCTTCTTTATTTAGTCCAAATTCAACAAAATCAAAATTATATGGTTTTGTGTTTAATTTTGATCTATAAGTTAAGTTACTTTTAATTTCTTGAGATCCAAGTGTATCTAAAAAAGCTCCTAAAGATCCCACTATTAAATATCCTGAATGGATACCTTCGTCCTCAGAGATTAATATAGAATTATTACTAAAATCACATTGATTTATATCACAATAATTTTTTTGTATCTCTTTGTCTGAAAAGTTTACATCAACAATGCTTGTCCCTGGAGTAAAACCTATATAATCAAACTGACTCAGCACCCTCATATTTACTTTGGTTTTATATGGTCCAATCCAAATGGCTCGAGGAAAGTCGTTTTGATCAATATTTCTGTCAAACAATTCGGTAAATCTGTCTGGAGTAGACCCTACATAGCCCCCAGCACTATACTGGACTACAAATAGATCATCTTCTTTATAGTTCTTTTCTTTAAAATGTCTCTCTAGCGAGCTTATGTGGGCACTAGAAAATATACCTTCGATCTCAAAAACGCTTATTTGATTAATACTTGTGGTAACAAAAAATATTATTGAAATTACTTTTAACATCATCTTCTTACTTAAAATAACAGAATAGTACTCTTTAAAAACTGTGAATATTTGTATAGCAACTAATGATGACTGGGTAAGAGAAAGCCTAGAAAAAAACCTAGTAGGGGATTATGTCTTATATAATATATCCTCTGAAATCATTGAGTTAACTGAAAACATGGCGGAACTCGATTATTTCTTTGTTGATATGCAATTCAGTAATGCAGGGGGGCCTGCAACTATAAAAACATTAAAAACTTTGTTATCTAAAGAAAACATTAGAGAACCTTATTTTGTATTGCTTGCAGATAGAGATACTGACATCTTTCAAGGGAAAAGGGTAGGAGTAAATGAAGTAATCGTTAAACCAATAACTAACTCAAAAATAAAAAAAATATTGACCAAATAGACCAACTTGATATACAATTTGTTTATAAAATTTGAATACTAACTTAGATTTCGTTCTTTATATTTTAATAGCAACCTGTCTTGTGTTGTCCGCAATATTATCTGGGTCAGAAACTGCAATAACGTCTATCCCTAGAGAAAAAATTCATCAGCTATCTGACTCAAAAAAGAACTCGAGAATAAAAAAAGCAAAAGACTCTATAGAAAATACTATCGGAGGGATTCTTGTAGCAAATAACTTTGTTAACATATTGATGGCTTCATTGGCAACAATTCTGTTTGTGAGAAAATTTGGAGAAAAAAATGGAGGATTATTAGCAACATTGTTTATAACAATCCTCGTACTTGTTTTCGGTGAGGTAACTCCAAAAACCTTAGCTACAAGAAAACCATTAGAGTTTTTTAGTAGAACATCTCTCTTTATTAATTATCTGTCAACAATATTCTCTCCAATAACATCTGTTATTAATAAGACAATTACTAAATTCTCACAAAATGGTAGTGAGAGTGAAGAAAGTGAGCAAGAAATAACTGAAGCTGACATACAAGCTCTCACTGCTTTAGGAGAAATGGAAGGACAAATCTTGCCAGCAGAAAGAGAGATTATCGATAGTTTACTTGAATTTTCAGATAGACCCGTAAAAGAGATAATGACCCCTAGAGTTGATGTCTTGTTTTTGACTCTGCCTTTAACAATTCCAGATGTAAGAAAATTAGTAAAAGATAATAGAATGTCAAGATTCCCAGTATCTAAAAGTGAGTATCTCGATGATACTGTAGGAGTAATCTATGTTAAAGATCTTATAGATCTTACTGTTGATACTGAATCAGAAGAAATTGAAAAAATAATAAAAGAAGTGATTTATCTTCCTGAATACACAACTGTTTTATCTGCATTAAACATTTTGAGAGATCAAAAGGCAAGCTTTGCGTGTGTAATTGATGAGAATGGCGGTATCGAAGGTGTAGTAACAATAAAAGATGTCTTGTCTGAATTTGTTGGAGACTTGCCAGATGAACATGATCAGAGATATTTAGGTATCCAGAGAATTGGACCTGGTCAATGGAATATAGAAGGGAAGACAGATATAGATGACTTTGAAGAATTCTTTGGACTAGATGAAAGCGATGGTGATGTTGCTACTGTTGGAGGTTTGTTCTTGAGCCACTCTGAACAACTACCTTCTGAAGGAGACCGAATTAATATCCATGGGTTAGAATTGACTGTTATAGAAGTAAAAAATAGAAGAATTGAAAACCTTACTGTGAAGAAGGTTTCAAAGATATAGATCTATCTTATTGGAGACTATAGCATGACACAAATTTGGCCATTGATAGCAATTCTAGGTAGTTGGGCATTGTATGGTTTCTTGGCGTCTTTTTTTGTAAGAGAAAAAGTTAAGTATATTAGGTTTACTTTTCTTGCTGCAATTATTGGTGCAGGTCTTGGGGGATATCTTGCAAACATAATAGGCATACCTTCAAGCATTTGGTATCTATCGGAGTTTATAAAACTGATACTAGTTACATTATGCTTACATCTATTAGTTACATATGTCCAAAAAGACTAGTAAGTAATTATATTGGTCTATTTTTAGGAATTCTTGCTGCCTTAAGTAATTTTGCATTTTCATTAATGAGCCCACAACGTTTCGAGATTAATCTCGGGTTGAATAGAAAGAGATTTTTTTCCCAAGTTGCTATATACCCATAACCACCAACTGTATCTAATCTAGTTAGAGCTTCGGAAAGATCTTCAACTCCTTCTGCAAGAACTACTGGTAAGTCTTTATATGTTGCATCCCACCCCTCTGAGTCACCAATATCTTCTGATTTTTTAAGAGTATTTAATAAATTCACTGAAATTCAATCAACTTCCTTGAAAACTTTTAATATAGATTCATCAACATTCTCATTTAAGTAATCCTCTTCGTTCAAAAATGCTGCTGTCTCCCATAATCTAATTTTATCCATAAATTGTTCTTCACCTTCTCCATTTATTTTGATAGTAATTTCCTCAAATTGTTTGGGTAGAAGTGTAAATAGAGCAATTATAGATCTTCCATCAACCGACTTTTCTCCTTTCTTTATCTCGACATTGCCTTCAAATTCACTAACAAATTTAACAAAATCTGTGCCTGGTCTAGAGTGTAAACCTGGATAAATTAATATTTTAAATTTCTTTTCTATTGCCATACTACTCACCAAGAGTAGACAAAAATTTATCTAATACTTCGTCTTCGTTCCAATAGTTTTTATAGAAATTCTCTTTCCCACTAGATAGATAGTCTCGACTAAAATCAGAAAAACCCTCTACCTGTTCAAATTCATTATTAAAGATAAGCTGTATAACCTCTTTTAATGCGGTAACTTCTTCATCATTCTTGATTAGATAATGAAGGGGTCCATGTACTCTTTCAGACATTGAAAACTTTACTTCTGGATTTCTTGCTACACGAGCAGTCTGATCTAGTGACTTTTTAGACTTAAATCTATTGTTAATTTCATCCTGATAATACTTTACTTGATTGATCGCTTGGTTCGAATACAGTGTATATGCTTTCAAATACTCTGTATTAATATCTAATATGAACCCTTCGTGTTCTTTTTCTTCATACAACTCGTATATGTAGGTAATCCCCTTAGATAGACCATAGTATGCTAGACACACATGCAAACCATTTAATAGCCACAACTTCTTGATAAACTCTTTTTCATAATCCCCCTTACTTACAACTTCACTCAGCTCTAATAATTTTTCTGTATACTGATCCTGATCAAATACAATACTTCCAAAGTCTTCAACATCTATATCTAAACTGTCTTTCTCTTGTAGGGGGATAATCTTATCTACAACTACATCATATTGTTGAACCTTCTCACTCAAACCTTCTTCTTGTTTTAATACGTGGCTTGATGCCCTATGCATGTTCTCAAATGCGATTAAATCTACTTTTTCGTCTATATATTGGTTTAATAAGCTAGCAATAAAAGGGAGGTTTTTTGGCCCAACTGAGGTAGTGATTACGGAGGCTTTGTTTAAAATTTCTTTTAACTTTTTTTCCTCATTTGTATGTATCGCTGTAATTTTTTCTATCAGATTCTTGCCTGTTTCTCTACCGTTATAACTATTTACTTCATATTTTTTTTCAATATTAATTTTATTTACTAGATCTTGTGATGAGTCAATAAATACAACATTGTATCCATTTTCTTGAAGAATTGGTGCAATAAAACCTCTTCCTATGTTGCCGGCACCAAAATGGACTGCAATTTTGGTTAATGTTTTGTATATCTGGATAACATTATCCATCTCTTTTAAACGTTTTGCATCTTTCTCATCCTCTATCTCGTTAGCTAGAGCATTGAGAATTTCTATCTGCTCCTCTCCTATCCCTGCGATTCCTACAATTATGTATGCGGTTTCTCCGTTCCAATCGACGCCCTCAGGTACTTGAATAAAAGATATTCCTGTTTTTTTTATATATTTTACTCCATCAAGCATCCCGTGTGGTATGGCTACTCCATTTCCAATAAAAGTAGCAAATGATTCTTTATCTAGTTTCTCAAGCATTGAATCAATATATTCTTCTTCAATAAATCCATTCTTTAAAAGAATTTGTCCAGCAGCAATAGTTGCTTCTTCTTTAGTAGCAAAAGATTTCCCTACCTGAATAGATTCAGGTAGTAGGACTTCTCTAATCATGTAGAAACTATTTCGTTTCCATTCTTTAGGTCATCAACAAATTTGTTTATTGTTGGATCATTCATGAACATCATAAATCTAATCACTACTGAATCAGGCTTTAGTGATTGAGCTGTATCTGCTAGCCCTTGATGGCAAACGTAAACATCGGCATCTTGTTCTCCGAGGTGTATAACTGGAGCGTGTACCACTTCAACGTCTACACCTGCTTTTTTTAGTTTTTTTATAAGACCGTTTTTTACTATTACGCTAGATCCTGCTCCAGCTTCACAAGCTAAACAGATTTTCTTCACATCTGTAGCTGCTATAGAGTTCTTACTCATTAACTTCCTCCTAATAAAAAAGTTTGGGGAGTTACCTCCCCAAACTTAATTATAACTTAAATAGTTAAATTAGACAGTCGGGATATTAGTCTCGATTGCTGTTTCTACACCAGCATCTGTCTCTTCAATTGGCCTTGCCTTAAGCAACAGTACTCCTACAAAAGCAGAAGCAACTGTTCCGAGAGCAACCCCTCCCAATACTGGGAAAGCACCACCCTTAGGAAGCATAGCTAAGTAAGCAAAAATACTTCCTGGTGATGGAGGACCAACTAGTCCGGCACCAGTAACCTGGAACCATAGGTCAGCTGTTATTCCACCAGCCCACATTGCTACGATCATTATTGGATGACCTAACACGTATGGGAAATAAATTTCATGGATTCCTCCAAAGAAATGAATAATGATAGAACCTGGTGCGGATTGCTTCCACATTCCAGATCCAGCTAACCAATATGCTATAAGTAATCCAAGTCCTGGACCTGGGTTTGACTCAAGCATATAGTAAATTGATTGTCCGGTCTCAGCAGCTTGAATTGAACCAAGTGGTGTTAAAACACCATGGTTCACAGCATTGTTAAGGAACAATACTTTAGCTACTTCAATTGGTATATCAGCAAGTGGAACAAGTCCAGCTTCAACTAGTGCACCAGCACCATTTCCTAAAGCATTTGTAATAACTTCAAGAACTGGAGCAATGACTAGATAGGCTCCTACTGATAGCCCCCACCCAAGTATTCCAAGTGAAAAGTTGTCATACAACATTTCAAAACCTTCTGGAACACTATCCTGGAGAGCATTGTCAACTTGCTTCATTAAATATGCAGCAAGAGGACCAAACACCATAGCCCCTAAGAACTGAGGTGATGATGAACCAACCACGATTGCCATTGTGACAACTGCACCGATTACACCTCCTCTGTGACCATAAACCATTTTTCCACCTGTATAACCTAACAAGAGTGGAAGCATGCTTAGGATCATTGGACCAACCATTGAAGATAAGTTTTCATTGGGTGTCCAACCTGTAGGGATGTAAAGTGCTGTAATAAGACCCCAAACGATGAAAGCACCTATATTAGGAATAACCATTCCTGACAGGGCACCTCCTACCTTTTGTATTCTTTCCATAATTTACAATCCTCCTTGATTGTTGTTTATAGCCGTTTTATTGCACCAGCAAAAACACGCCAGTATTTTAACGACCATTATATTTGTTACAAATATAACAATTTAATTATAGTTATTTAGTACTTGTGACAAATTCGATAAAGTATATTGATCTATTATCAATGTAACCTCAAGTCATCAAAAGAGTACGGAATAATAAAAGTCCAATAAAATAAGCTTTTTTACTTAGATATTTGAACAAAAAATCTTCGATTTCTTGCACAATCTAGCTCAACAAAAAAGACCCTTTGCCACCTTCCTAGCAGTAATTCTGATTCAACTATTGGAATTGCAACACTTGGTGAGCCGACTATTGCTGCTCTCACATGAGATCTTCCATTCTTAAACTCATCTTCTTGCATATTCTCTGTTCTCTTATCCCAATCATCATGTTCATAATATTTTTCTGAAGGAATTAAATCCTCTATAGAGGATTTAAAGTCATTAATGTATCCTGTCTCAGCCTCATTAATAATAAAACAGGTCGTAGTGTGAGGGGTGTAAAGATTAAGTGACCCATTCATCATATTGGACTCTTTCACCTGCTGGAGTATTAAATCAGTAAAATCACAGAATTGATTATTCTCTTCAGTTGTAAAATGTATAGCAACTGTATTGTAGTTTGAAGGATTAGGGGAATCTAGCTTGACTACTTTATAGTCAACAGTTCTCGAATTTATCTTAGGTTTGTTTCTCATACTGTATTTACCTTATCAATAATATTAAATAGTTCATAAATTTATGAAAATTTTTCCTCTTGATCTTTCCACATCTTATATATAGTGTTCTGCTCAACTTCAACTTGGTCTAAAAAGATTGGCTCTCCTTTTCTAACTGAATCTGTCATTATTGCATTCTCAGCAATACCTACGGGTAGATAATTTCCTTCTTGACTACGGTTAATAGCAACACCATAATGACAATGACCTCCAATCGAATCTAGGTAATCTCCTTTAGTCAAATCTTTCTTTGCATAAGTAGCAACCTGCACATTCAAATTTTTTGCATTTAATATAGTATCTTTATTTACTGCTAGGTGCATTATTGTTCTAGGAATTTCCAAACTCGTCAGATGATATGGTCTGTACAAAGTCCAGTAAGGACCCTCCCCCATCTTTAAGTATTCCATTTCATAATTTACGTAGTCATCTTCAGAGTAGATTACTGCAAATACACCTGGAGCTATTCCAAAGGCATAATCAACGACTTTTTGGTTTGACAGTATGCCTCCATTCTTTTTGGGAATAAAGATTTTATTCAATTCGTCATATGTTGTCTTAGGTCCATGCATTCCTTCTTTGTCTACAGTGAAGCCTACGGAGTTGGCAAGGGCTGTCATCTCTATCATTGTTTTTGTTCCATCAACAAAGCTTGTTAGCATTTTTGAGCTCATCTTTTTTTCTTTGGCCTCGTTTTCTAATTCTGTAGGAACAGCAAATTGATTAAATACATTGTTCTTTCCTTTGCCTATAGATATAACATCAAAAGAGAGTTCCTTTGCAAAGTTATAGAGCTCCATTGCTACGGTTGGCTCGTCACCGTGACCCACAGTAACTATGCAATTATTCTCTTCAGCGATTCTCCTAAGTTCTAGACCTATAGTCGCCTCTGTTTCTACATTTAATAAAATCAAATCTATCCCTTTATTTAGTACAGATTCTGCAACAATTGCTCCCGAAATCGGAGAACCTGTTGCTTCAATAACTACGTCTACGTCTATTAATTCAAGACTGGTTAAATCTGGCTTTATCTGTGGAAGGTCTGTCTTATTTTTCCTGTATCTCTCCACTGCCTCCTGTGTTTTTTCTTTATTTCTATCAACAATGTAGCTAAGATGCATACCCTCTTGTTTTGAAATTTGAGATACTATTCCTTGCCCCATTTGACCTGCTCCAACAAGAGCAACATTAAGACTTGAGTTTTTAAATTGATTATTGAATCTAGATCTTAAGGTCATTATCTTTAATTATTCTTTTTATTATTTCAAGATCTTCTAGAAATGTTATTTTCATATTCAAATCAGCACCTTCAATTATTTTAGCTTTTATATCGGTGTAGTTAGATATGCATTCAACGGTATCAATACCAAACCATCCTTCCTCATTTGCTTTCGAATAAGAGAAGAAAAGGTCCTTTGCTAGAAAAGTTTGTGGAGTTTGCATAGAGTAGTACATGTCTTGATTCGGAGCTAATAATTTAGACTCCCTGCTTACAATGATTCTTGATTTAATGGCAGGAACAGATGAATTGTATTGTTTGGCACAGTCTATTAGTTTAGATAATAATTCTTTATTAATAAAAGATCTAGCTGCATCATGTATGGATATAAGGTCTTCAAAATTTATACCTTCTTCTTCTAAATGTTCCAGTGCTATTTGCTCGCTATGATGCCGAGTCTTACCACCCTCAATAATCTTAATTGATGAAAGACTTTCATTTTTATTTATAAGTTCGAGCAAGTCTTGTTTATTGTGATTATTAACTAGTAATGTAATAGTTTCAAATAGACCTGAATTAATAAATGTTTGGAGTGGATAAAAGATTAGGGGCTTGCCTTCAAAATTAAAGAGAATCTTGCTTTGCTTACTCTTAAATCGTTCACTTGAACCAGCTGCTAGAAGTACTGCATGAACCTTCAATTGTTCTCATTCACATATTCTCGAATTTCCTCAGCATTGGCAAAGTCATCGATGTTTAGTGGTGTTTTATTCCTTATGAATTTGGAATCTGATAGGGTATGAAAAATTAATGCTGCACTACTTGGAGATAGGCTAAATACCCTCAGTCCTAATGAGTAAAGGACTATCGATGCAATACTATCTGATGCCATTTCTCCACAAACTGAAACCTCTATTCCTTTATTTGTTCCTGTAAATATAACATTGTTTACAAGTTTTAATACTGAAGGATGAAGAGGGTCTTGGTACTTTCTTAGTTCAACATTCCCCCTATCCGCAGCAAGGGTATATTGGGTTAAATCATTAGATCCTATAGAGAAGAAATCTACATTGTCAGCAAGCTTTTCTGCAATTAATGCAGCTGACGGTGTTTCTATCATAACCCCCATAGGTAATGGTTCTTTTCCTTCTTTTTCTGCTATCTCTTTAATAAGTCTTCTAGTTGTATATAAATCTTCAATGGTAGAGACCATTGGCAACATTACTTTTGCTCTTGAATACAGATCTGATTTAAATATTGATTCCAACTGTGAGCTAAAGACATTTTCATTAGATTCGATTAGCCTTATCCCCCTTACTCCAAGAAAAGGATTCTCTTCCTTATTTATGTTCAAATATTCAACTTGTTTATCTCCACCTACATCAAGCAAACGATATATTACAGTTCCAGAAAATTTCTTTGATAGTTTATTGTTAACACTTATTTGCTGATCTAAAGATGGGGGTTCTTTGCTGTCTAAAAAAATAAATTCTGACCTAAACAGACCGATAGACCCGAGTACCTCGGAGTTAAATTGATCAATCTCCTCATTACTACCTATATTTACTCTCAAGTCTAAATCTGAATCTTCCAATTTCTTCTTTGTAAAAGATAAGACTAAGGCTTTTTGTTTTTTTATCTTCTTTTGTAGTTCATCTATCCTATGTGTATCTGGATTTATTATGACTTCTCCATTTTCACCGTTTATGAGTACCTTTTGTCCATTTTTTAATCTTGTAAAATTATCGTTCAGCCCGATCACACATGGTATACCTAAATTCTTTGCCACTATAACTGCATGAGAAGTGGGGCCACCATATTTAATTATCAAACCTTCAATATTGTTTAGATTCATATTTGAAGTGTCTGTAGGGGTGAGATCTTCCGCTGCAAGAATAGTTCCTTCTTGTAACTCAAACAAAGAACTCGCGTCTTGCATTCCAATAATCACATCTTTGCACAAAGAGCGAATATCTTCTGCCCTTTGAGCAAAATACTCATCGTCAAGAGACTCCATCTTTTTTGCATTTTCCTCGAAAACAGTGAAAACTTCTACCAATGTTGAGTTGGTGCTTAAATTACTATTAATTTCAGGATCTCCTAAAATCACAATGTATGATTCTAAAACCTCAGCTTCTATTTTTCTATTTTCACCTTTTAGAGTTTCTACCTTCGACTCAAATTCTTTAGTTATACTCTCTATAGTTTTTTGAAAATTATTAACAATTTTCGCTTCTAAATCGATCTCTTTTGTATATATTGAAAGATCTCCAAGACCAAATCCTTGAGATGCTCCAACAGACTGAATAGTTTCCAATAGTTATCCTTTACTTTATTATCATATAACTCTTGTTCTCTGCAAATATATTATCATTTAATTAATAATGTCATATAAACAATTGTGCTTAAACAGTAAGAGCACTGCTGACTCTATAAAAGAAGTTGGTGGTGAACCACTGATTGTCTTTGATGACCAGCATATATCAGGAAATGAAATTGAAGATTTGCAAAAAACTCTATTAGAAAATTATGAACCTGAAAAAATTATTTTGTTTGCAAAACCTATGACCGATGCCTTAAAGAAGGTAAGCAATGAAGGCTATATCATTGAGAATCTTGAAAGAAAGGAATATTTAGAGCTATGTACCCCATTGGTTTGTCGAAAAGAATATATAGAAAATTACTTTAAAGAGTTTGAACACTGGGATTTAAATAAATTCATTAAGTTAAATGAGGAAAGAATCGAATTTCATTTAACCTTTAGCGCTTGAATTATACCTACAGATAATACTATTGCAAAACCTATATATTGAGTCAATGCTAAAGACTCGCCTAATAACAAAGAGCTAAGGAAAACTCCAGTTAAGGGTTCTGTATATGTAATAGTTCCAACTGCTAAAGGAGTTATTATTTTTAAGGAGTGCCAATATATAACTAAACCTAGACCAGTTAAAACTCCTCCTAAGAAAAAGCTAATAAGAAGGTTATTGAAAATCCAATTTACATTGTTGAATGTAAACGGAGATAGGCATAAAGCAGCGACAAAGACCTGAGAAAAAGCAACATTCAGACCTCCTAGTTCTTTCGACACAGGCTCCCCGTAAATAATAAGTAGTGCAAGCACCAATGCAGATAATAACCCGTAAATGACACCAGCAGAGGAAGAAATCCTATCTACATCTAATAATAGGTACACACCAAAAAAACCAAATACGACTAAGTAAAACTGTATTTTTGATACTGAATTTCCCATAAATAATTTTAATAAAATAATAAAAAGAGGATAAGTAAAAACCAAACCTATCCCAACAGCAACTGAATTTAGATTAATAGATTCAAACATAGTAGCCCAATGTATTGCCAGTAGAGGACCTAACACTATTCCATGTTTAATTAGTTGGTTGAAATTATCCAGCTTCTTTTCGATAAACAAAAATAAGACTGCAGCCCCTATAAAGGTTCTCACTCCGACTAAGGCAATTGAGCTTATTTCTGTATTTTTTATTATTAATGGGATTGTTCCCCATAAGATAGAGATAAAGAATATCGATAAGTAAGCCCTCCGAGATTGAGCCACTGAAATACTACTGTTGTCTAGCTAAATCGTTAAACTGAGTAAATTCTTTTTGGAAGTTCATATTTATCTTTCCAGTTTCGCCAGACCTGTTTTTCACTATATTGACTTCTGCTATTCCCATAAGTTCACTTGCAGGATCATAATAATCATCTCTATATAGCATCATGACTATATCAGCATCTTGCTCGATTGCACCTGATTCTCTTAAGTCTCCTAATCTAGGTCTCTTGTCTTCTCTTGCTTCTGCAGCTCGATTTAGCTGTGAAACAGCAATTATTGGTACATCTAATTCTTTAGCAAGATTCTTCAAGTTCCTGCTAATGTTTGCAATTTCTTGCTGTCTATTATCCCCTGAAGAGCCCTCCATTAGTTGCAAATAGTCAACAATAATAAGGTCTATTCCCCTCCTAGACTTCAAACGTCTAGACTTTGCTCTTATATCAGTAACAGTTACCACTGATGCATCATCAAAGTATATTGGTAGAGAATGAACTTTTGATGCGGCATCGACTACACGCTGCCACTTTTCAGGACCTAGTTGTCCTTTTCTAGCATCTCCTGAGGTTACTTTCGCTTCTGAAAACAGAACCCTCTGTACAAGTTCTTCTTTTGACATTTCAAGAGAAAACACTGCAACAACATTTTTTGTATTCTCATCTCTATTATTCTTAGCTACATTAGTTGCAATATTTATAGCTAAAGAGCTTTTTCCCATACTTGGTCTAGCAGCAATAACAATAAGATTACTTGACTGTAGACCAGCCAGTTTTGCATCAAGATCTCTAAAGCCAGTAGCGAGACCCGACATACCTGTACCCAAACTTTCTATTTCTTCAATAAGATCTACTGATGGTCCTACTACTTCTGATACAGGAATTAGACCTTGTCCTATGGCTTCATCTGAAGCAGAAAATATACTCTGTTCTGCTTCATCTATCACTTCAGAAATTGGTTTATCTAAAGAGTAAGCAAGCTTGTCTATGCGAGAACTTGCACTTAAAAGTTTTCTTCTATTAGATTGTTCGAGTACTATATCTATATATTTTTCGAAATGCCCAGAGCTTGGAAGGTCTGCTAGAAGTCTATCGAAGTATTGAGGACCTGGAATCTTTGCTTTCTTATCTCCTAGCAATTTCTCTGAAACAGTTACGACATCTATAGGCTGTCCGGAATCAAACAATTCCTTCATAGCAATAAATATAGACTCGTTTGCAGGAGCGTAAAAATCATTAGAATCAATGGCCTCCATTAATCTGTCAGCCGCTTCTTTATTTATGAGGGCACTCCCTAACAGTGCCTGTTCTGCTTCTAAGTTATGGGGAGGAGTTTTGTACTGATCAATAGTTGATCCATCTTTGCTAGCTAGCTCTGGAGAAGCCATTAACTACTTCCTTCTGGGATGACTTCAAGGTCTACTTCAATAATGACTTCTGAAGAAATCTCAAGGTTAATCTTATGTAACCCAATTTCTTTTACTGCTTTAGGTATACTCACTACACCTTCCTCTACTCTAGATCCTGAAAATTTTTCAATAGCATCTATAATTTGATCCTTTGTTATTGAAGCATATAGAGTTCCCTCATCAGTTGAACTCTGTGCAATAACAATATGGGCACCGTCCAATGCTTGTCTAAGGTTATTTGCAACATTCATAACTTCTTCTTCTCTCTTAAGTCGTTCTTCTTTAATCTTTTCTGCAGTATTAATGTTATGTTCTGTTGCTTCAATCGCTAGATCGTTTGGGAAAAGATAATTCCTTGCATAACCTTTAGCAACATTAATTACATCGCCTCTCTTTCCGAGATTTCGTACATCTTTACTAAGAACTAGTCTCATCTTCTGTTAAAAGAGGTTTTGTAAGTACTTGTGGATACATATGGTAATAAAGCTAGCTCTCTAGCAATTTTTACTAGCCTAGCTATTTTTAGTTGTTCTTGCTTTGTTATTCCAGTAATTTGTGTAGATCTGATTTTTCCTCTATCAGAAATAAATTTCTTTAGTAAATCTACATCTTTATAAGTGGCATCAGCAATTTGTTGCTTTGTTATCCTTCTTGGTTTTGGTGCCTCTTTTTTTTGAAAAGTTCTTTTTTTCTTTTTTGACATTAAACCTCCTTAGAAAGGTGCTTCTTTATCGTTGCTTGGAGGTGTGGAGTCAGGAGATGCTCCTCCTTGTGGGGAGTCTCCCGTTGAACCACCTGAGATTCTTTCCACATTTGCTGTTGCCCATCTTAAACTAGGACCTATCTCATCAGCTACAACTTTGATAGTACTTCTTACTTGCCCTTCAGTATTCTCCCAAGTCTGATAGTCAAGTCTCCCAGTAACTATAACTCTCATGCCTTTCTGCAAAGTTGCATTTGCATGCTCGGCCATATCTTGCCAAACAGTACAAACAAAATACATAGCATCTCCTTGTTCCCATGTTCCATCTGGTTGCCTCACTCTTTTATTCTGAGCAATATTGATATCTACTACTGCTGCCCCGTTTGGGGTATGTCTCAACTCAAGATCTTGAGTTATTGTTCCTACTATTGTTACTGTGTTCTCTGCCATTTCCTACCTCCTAGCTTTCCACTTTTAATACTTTGTGTCTAATCACATCATCAGATATTTTTAGCACTCTATCTATTTCATTTGGTAAGTTTGATGGCCCCTCAAAGGTTGTGATTGTATATATTCCCTCTTTGTGCCCCTGAATCTGATATGCAAATTTTCTTTTCTGCCAAACACCTTGTTCAAGAACTTTACCGGCGTTGCTCTCAATAATTTCTGATACCTCTTTATGGATTGAATCTATAGCTGACTCGTCTAACGAAGATCTCATTATTGAGACTACATCATATTTTCTGTTCATTCTTCTCCTATGGTCACTGTACGTGGTTCCTCTCGGAACAGGTACTAATAAATATAATATTAGATTCGAACTATGACAGTTTTATTTTGTTTAAATCCTTTTTCCAATTCTCCAGGCTTTTCTCTATATCTTCTCCTGCCCTGTAGGAATGGTCTTCAGTTGGAAAGTCTTTCTTCTCTATCTCTTTTTTATACTTTTTTAATGCAATAACAGTATTTTGGTACTGATCTGTATACCTTTTTACAAATTTTGCATCTATATACTCTTTTGACTTCATACCCAATGTGTCATGTAGAACAAGTACTTGACCATCTACATTGATACCAGCACCTATCCCTATTGTTGGGATGCTTACAGACTGAGTAATGACATCGGCGACTACGGAAGGGATTCCTTCAAGAACAATAGAAAAACATCCTGCTTTCTCTATAGCGAGAGCATCCTTTAATAATTCCTCAGCAATCTCTAAAGACTTCCCTTGGACCTTATATCCGCCCATAATATTTTTTGATTGAGGAGTAAGTCCAAGATGTCCCATAACTGGAATCTCTGAGTCTATCAAAGCTTCAATGGTTGGTACTCTTTTCTCTCCTCCTTCAATTTTTACTGCATCAACCTTTCCTTCTTTGATAAAGCGTCCTGCATTTGTTAATGTATTCTCGGTAGAGATGTGGTAGCTCATGTATGGCATATCTCCTACAACTAAACATTCAGGTTTTGCTCTAGTAACAGCCTTTATGTGATGTAACATTTCATCAACAGTGATAGACAAGGTGTCTTCATGTCCAAGAACTACCTGTGCAAGAGAGTCTCCAACTAAAATAATGTCTAACCCTGCTTCAGAAACTGCTTTGGAAGTGGGATAGTCATATGCCGTCATCATAGAAATGACTCGCTTATTCTTTAGCTCAACAATATTCGGTACTGTAATCTTCATAACCTCTCCGCCTTATTGGTCGAAGGATTTAATATTTCTATTCAATTCTACTATGAATTTGTTGTTTGAAAAGATAAGATATATTTTCAAAGGTAAAAATATAAAATATTCAACATTAGAAGCTCTAGAAAATGACTGTAAGTCATGTATAAAATGTACTCTCTCAAAAAGTAGAAATAATGTAGTAGTTAGTAGAGGAAACCGTAAAGCAAAACTATTGATTATTGGTGAAGGTCCTGGTAGGAACGAGGATGAGACCGGACTTCCATTCGTTGGAAGGGCAGGGAAACTATTAGATCAGATTTTAGATAGTGTCGGTCTCGATAGTAATGAAGATACTTATATCTCAAATATAGTTAAATGTCGCCCTCCAGAAAATAGAAAGCCGTCTTTAGAGGAGATGAGAGCATGTGAACCATGGTTGAGAGAGCAAATAAGATTAATTGATCCTGAAATCATACTTCTTGTAGGAGCAACTGCAGTGCAAGGAATTCTAGGAATAAAAGAAGGGATAACGAAAATCAGAGGGTCCTGGATAGAAGAAAATGGAAGAATATACATGCCAATCTTCCACCCATCTTACCTGCTTAGGAACTCGTCAAAGGATCCTGGTAAACCTAAGTGGTTAACCTGGCAGGATATGAAGAAAGTAAAAGAAAAGATAGATTCTCTTTAGTTCGAAAACTCATCCTTGGTTGTTATATATAAGGAAAGAAATATAAAGAATGCAGCAATAACAATGTTGATATTAAATGATTCGTTAAGAAAAATTACACCAGCTGTAACACCTACGACTGGAACTATATAGTCAACTAATGCTGCGAAAAGAGCAGGGACTCTCTGTATTAACCATGTGAAAGAGAGGTAAGCAGATATATTAAAGACAACCAATACAGCTAATCTTATTTTCTGACTTGTATCTAGGGGGCTAATTCCAACCCCAGAAATTAGATATGCAACTAAAGAAAGGGCTCCGATTGTAATGTATTGGTAACATAGCCAGGTTGAAATTTTATAGCTTGGTGCATACTTTCTATTAAGTACCGTTGCAACAGCTATTGATTGAACCCCAATAAAAGCTAATCCTCCACCAAGAAAAATGTTGCCTCCTCCAATCAAGCCAGTCTCTTTTGAAATAAAGAGATATGCTATTCCAATAAATCCGATAAAAATAGAAGCATATCTTGATCTAGATATCTCTTCTTCTTTCAAAAAAATCTTTAGCCACATAATAGTAAATACTGGAGCTGAACTAACCATGAGAGTTACTAGTCCAGAAGAAACATGTTCCAAGGCAAAGATAAATGACCAACCAACAGTAAACACTGAAACGAATCCTGTAATAGCTGCTTCTTTGAACGCTTTTGGATTAAATCTTTCTCTGACAAATAATAAGTAATAAGCAAGATAGAGTAGGCCTACAAAAGTAATTCTTGAGGAAACTAAGAATATCTGGTTCACCCCTTCAATCAATAGACTCCTAGCTATTACATTCCCAGATCCCCACATAAAAGCAGCACAGAATATAGCTGCAATTGTCTTCGGTAGGGATGGCTTTTCTATCTTGTTATCGGACATACTTGCAATAGCCTAATACTCATCTCAAGATATCACGCAACACCAAAAGAAGGGAGTTAGAATGGTCTGTACGGGAGCTACAAAAAGCTGAGAGGATGAAAATCGACCGTCATACCTTCTAGGTAATGCTAGATGGGACAGTCGAACTCTCATCTTTATAGGCTTCATATGAGAGAGAAATGAATGTATATTACTTAATTATTTTATTAGTTCTACTAAGTTTTTTATTATTAGCTTCAAGGTCGTCAATAGGTTCTAATAAAGAGTTTTTTGTTTTAACTAAATCACAGAGAACAATCACTCTGTCTATGAGTTTTTTTGCAAGCGGTATGGGAATATGGATCCTAACCTCCCCAGCAGAAGTTGGGTGGTATGGCTTAGGTCCAGATGTTTATGGCTATGCTCTTTCTGCAGCAACTCCTTTTATTATTTTGTATTTTCTTGGTCCAAAAATTGCATCAATCATTCCAGATGGCACAACACTTGCAGAGTTTATTTTCATAAAATATGGAAGATCTGCACAAATTCTAACTTCGGTAGTAGCAATAATTTATATGAGCGCATTCCTTGTTGCAGAATTTGCCTCGATTGGACTTTTTGTTGAGACTCTTTTTTCTATATCCGGTTTATTAGTCTCTATCCTTGTAGGTCTTACTACACTAATCTATCTTTTTAGGAGTGGCTTTAAAGCATCCCTTCGCACCGATATCTTCCAAGGAGTAGCAATAATCATTATCCTTCTATTATTGATTGTGTTCTGGCTTATTGATAGTGGACCTCAAGAGTTAATAAAGCTTGCTATTGATGGGGGAATGACATCTAGCAGCAGTTTTAGTATTCAGTCTGCACTTGCAGTAATTTTAGCTGTTACTGCCGCCGAGATATTCTCCCAAGGATACTGGCAGAGAACTTTTTCAGCAGAAAAAGAAGCCTCTTTAAAAGTGGCCTGTGTATTTGCTGGAGCTGGTTGTTTCGTAACAGTCTTGATATTGGGGTTTGCAGGAACTGTAGGAGCAGGAATGGGAATAGAAAACCCCTCTCTAAGTTTTATAGGACAGTTAGAAGGTAACTCTTTTATTAG
>Ga0066862_10000195_pt1 | contig 23804 bp, 23 predicted proteins | sample ETN02SmetaG_FD_66431 | JGI IMG/M metagenome (GOLD analysis project Ga0066862, IMG submission 66431) | Marine microbial and viral communities from oxygen minimum zone, Eastern Pacific Ocean - ETNP2014F10-02SV255 | ecosystem: Environmental > Aquatic > Marine > Oceanic ... | reverse complement strand
CAGACTCCGATATGTCATCAATTTCCCATGCTAGAACATCCCCTCTTCCAGTTCCTCCAAGATGATGTTCTGCTCTCCCTACACGTTGTAGTAATCTATCTACTGCCCTTGGGCTGTTTAATTGATGAACTCGTCGAATAGTACCAATGTCAATTCCTAATTCAAGACTAGAGGTGCAAATCAATCCATGCAATTTCCCTCCTCGAAGTGCTTCTTCCATTTCTCTACGAGTTTCTGCGGCAAGACTGCCATGATGGACTCCAACAGTTATTTCCGGTACGATAGCAGCTAGCCGCTGCGCAACAGTTTCTGCAGTAGATCTTGAATTTACGAAAACGAGAGAGGGGGGGTCCTCAATCAGTGTATGAGCGAGATGGCGAAATGCAGCTATTGATTTCGGTGAAATGGCCCACTCTCCTGCAAGTAATTCATCTTCAGGAGTTGGTGTCTCTCGGTGGACAGTAACTTTGGTCGTTCTTGGTGCTGGACCAAAAATTGCAGTTGCCCCCTTTGACATCCAGCCAGCGACCTCGTCTGCATTACCTACTGTTGCAGAAAGTCCAATGCGTTGGATTTCCTTTTTGACGGTCGATAAAGCAGCAATTCTTTCTAATCCAACTAGAAGTTGTGCTCCACGCTCCGATGCCGCCATGTCGTGAACCTCGTCTAATACTACAGCCCGAACCCCCGCTAGGTGTTGGCGTAACCTACTTCCGAGCAGCATAATTTGTGCAGTTTCGGGTGTCGTTACCAACAAATTTGGTGGATTGCGTGATTGCCTAGTCCGCTCTTTTTGTGAAGTATCTCCATGACGTAGACCCACACTCAAATTCAATGGAGAGAGTAATTTCTCTAATCGTCTGTCTATGTCTCTGTTCAAGGCTCTAAGTGGTGTGATGTAGAGTATTGAGAGCCCTTCCCATTCTTCATTGAGTGCTCTAGATACTAGAGGTAGAATTGCTGCTTCTGTCTTTCCACTTCCTGTCGGTGCAACCAGAATCCTATTTTTCCCTTCGACCAGATCTCTTGCCGAAGATTCCTGTACAGGAGTTAATTCCCAGCCTCGCTCTACCACAAGAGCACGCACATCTGGGTGAAAGCAGTCTAGAGCAGAGCCATCCATTGACTCTATGCGTTAGTGTGTGCAACATGAACCAATGGGTCTGAAAATTCGATGCTAAAGTTTGTTTTACTACAGCCCGCCAAGTGCGAACTAACAAATTGTATGAGTCAGGCCCAATGATGATGGCGAGGTCACGCAGAAGCCTATTGGGTCCGTTCCGCCGTTGGTGGGAAAGCAAGAGTGATAGCCATTTTCAGATTATTACTTACATTACGATACTATCAGTTGCTGCTACTTTGTGGGGCATTATCTTTCTGTTCATCCTCAATGGTGCCTCTGACCCCACAAAATCAGAATATGTATCTTGGTCATGGTTTGGTCTGATATTTGGTGGTCTAATTGCCTTCTACATCGTCCCTGAATTCTTTGTATATCTTTCACAGAAATCAATTTTAGATGATATCTTGACTTTGGATTCAAGACCTGAAGTTATACGACGGCGAGGTGAAGCAGAAGAGGCGGCATTGATGCTTGGTTTAGTTTACCAAGAGAACCTAATTTCCCTCTATGAGAGATTAGGGATAAAACCAACAGGTCGTCTAAAACAAGTTTCTAAATCAAGAAAAAAGATTGTTATCCCTCTCGATGAATCTACTGATGACGGACCTCAACCTATTGCTACTGAGAATTCTTCTGGTTGGTTTAACACAAGAGAATCACATCTTTCACGAATTCTCCCAGGAGCTATCGGACTTCGTGACCCAATGTTGAATCGTTTGATTATTGCAATAAGTGGGATTTCTAGTGTATCCCTTCTTTACAATATGATATTCGGGCTTGCAGCTATGAATGGTGAAACTCGTGAATATACTGTGGATCTAACGTTATGGCTTTCTGGCGAAGATTCAATTCATTCACTTTCTCCCCATTTTGATGGAGTTAGCATAATTCTAACCGCTTCGGCTTTGACTTTACTATACCTAACAACACCTGCACCTGAGATTACTATCCAAGGGGAGGATTGAGTGATGGATATTCAGATGTTGAAACGAGAGGCCGCTCTAGCAATTGGGCTTGTCGTTCTTCTATTGGGTTCTCTGACTATTGCAACAGGCAACTATCCTCCTATGGTTGTTGTAGAATCAGGCTCGATGATGCATGATAGAGAGAGTGGTTCTGTTGGAGCAATAGATCCCGGTGACTTAGTTCTTGTCATGAATCCTGATAGAGTCGAAATAATCACATTGGCTGAGGCAACTCAAGAAGGTAATGAGCACGAGGGTTATGAGAGTCATGGGATGCCAGGTGACGTAATCATTTTCCGCAAAAATGGTGGTAGTGACACACCAGTAATACATCGAGCATTATTCAAGGCAGTAGTAAATCCAAATGGTGGTTGGGATGTTCCAGGGACTAATGTTGTAGGAGCATCCGAGATTACTGTAGAGTTAGATTACGAGTGTTTTCATGGCGATTCTAATCTTCGCATTGAGAATTGGGTACCTTCACACGAGGGATACATCACTACTGGAGATAATATCTGGAGTAATGGATGTCAGTACGACCAAATTAGTCTCAAGGATGAAAATAATGAACTTGTCCAACCAATCAAAGATGAATGGATAATTGGGGTTGCTTCGCTTGAGATACCTTGGGTTGGCGCAGTCAAACTCGCAGCATCAGGAACTGCTGGTGCTGTACCTGGAGCATCATGGAGCAATCTGGCTGTGTTAGTTGCATTCATCATCACGATTCCAATCGTGATTGAAATGATTACAGATCGTCTTCAAGGTGATAATTCCTCTGATGAAGAGGAATGATTCTCTAGAAAATTCGTGGCAGTACTATTGGAATGAGAATCACAAATAGTACAAAGAGGCTGCTCATTGAACTGAGCCGGTCCGCCAAATTTTCAATTCTTATTGGGTCGGATTTACGCATGAAGAATCGTAGAGTTGAGTGAGTTCCATCTCGAACAATATGCCCTCCGTCGAAAGGAACCATGGGAATTAGGTTGGCGAAACCAAGCAGGAAATTAATCCAAGCCAACCAAAAGAGGAAGTCGAATACTGCAAGCATACCATCTGTTCCTAGAGTAGAGGCGATTACTCCATCTCCTGCCGATAACATTGCTCTTTCTTCTAACACCATAGTATGTCCATCATTAGCTATTGGAATTCCTAACATATTCAGAGGTGCTAAGAGAGTTAATCCAAATTTCCCACCAACTGATAAATCATCTCTAAAGACGAATGACCATCTATCAGCCGCAATGGATCCTTCAGCCACTACCATTCCAACAAATGCATCTCCCTCATGAATTCCATTTTCTTCCAATAATAGGCTGTATTCTTCAGCATTGCAACTACTTTCTTCAAGACAAGGACGCATGTAATGTTCATGCTTGTCTGTGAAAACAATCTCAATTTCTCTTTCAGAATTTTCCTTATCAAACGGACTTGGTAATACTGTAAATAAAGCAGATTCTCCTGCAGAATATGACTCTAAGGTGCCTGTGAAATCGTCATAATCTATAATTTCAAATCCATCAATATGAGTTATCGTCTCATAAGGCAGAAGACCTGCATCTTCAGCACCTGAGTCAATAATTACTGCTGAAGCATGAACTCCATTAACTTCTGAAGTAAAACCAGTTGCCGTTGCACTAAGTAGAATCAGAACAATCCATGTAGCTAGGAGGTTAATCGAGGGCCCTGCTGCATACAATCGCATTCTTTCTCTTCGAGGTGCTCGCATCATTTCCTCATATTCAGGTTCAGCGAAGGCCCCTACTGGTAAAGGACCAGCGAGCAGTAACCCGAATGAACGAACTTGCATTCCATGTGCTCGAGCTTGTATACCATGGCTATATTCGTGAATAATGAGTGCAATAATCAAGGCTAGGAAAGGCCACCAAAATGGAACAAAACTAGTAACTCCAGGGATTAGCAGTAAATCACTAGCAGGTAGGACTTCTTGTTGCGACGGCTCCATTGCAGCAACTATAGCACTAATGAAGAGAAGTGCGACAACAGCAATCATCACTGCCAAGCAAAGCCATATTGAGAACTCACCGTACCATCTCCAAAAACGGCGAGGCCTGGAAACATTTTCGAGAGCTCCTTTTCCTCGATTTGTCCGTAACATCAGAATAATTCCAAGAGCACGTGATGCGTTCCATTTGTCTAGAGTTCCATTTTGCTCTAACCAAATAAGAGAGAGATACCATATTGAGACTAATAACACAACCCATAATGGGGCCCATCCATTTATCCAAAAAATCCCTAGGAGTGCAATAAAGAGAATCTGATTCAGACTCAGCCCCTGCTCCATACCCTATGGTCAAGGCATGGCCCTCTTGAATGTGCGGAATTGTGGCGCAAATGACTTGACCTACAGTACCCTCCGGTTAACATGGTGGATAGGCAGGACGTAGATGCCCGCAAACGTATGCGGGATATTGACCGACTCCGTCGCGAGAGTGATGTAATATCTCGATTGCTAAAACAAGCCAGTCTTATTGAATTAAAGAATGAATTCGAACAAGTCAACATCCATCTAGAAGAAGTTGAAACGAATCTTGAGAGTTGAAAGAAACATTGTATCTTACTCAGATTCATCAATTAAATCCGCCATTCCAATTGATCTAGCGCCATCAGAGCGGCTTATCAATGCTAGAAACCGATGCAATGGCATTCCTTCATGCCAGTTTAGATATGGTGAACCATTACGCGTTAGAGGTACTTCAGGTATTGATCTTGCAAGTGTACGTAACTTTCCAGTCAATCCTTCAACTGGTACTTTCATAATAGTCCAGCTATCTCCTCTAACCCCTTTGAGTCTAAATGCATAGAGGGGCAATAGACCACACTTCTCTCCAGTTGTTTTGAGTGCATCGTATTGCAATTTCGTTCGTCCTGAGAGATATATCTTATCGGTTTTCGATGATTTCACTTCAATTGGAAAGCACATATCTCCTCTAAGTGCTAGAATGTCTCCAGTTCCTTCACTACCACTCCCGGGCGCTCTTACTACGAGAAAAGGTCGCTGACAAACCTGCAATGCCCTAGCTCTTTCCACCTCACTACATGAGCGGGTAATTGCATCAACTCCCTTCTTTTCTCCAGCCAGAACGGAGCGTAATTCCCGCTCATATACGCTGCTCATATGTGTAGCCCATTCTCAAGGTTCTTGACGACATCGCTTAGTACAGACTCTCGGTGTTGTATTTTGCTAGTTATTGCAAAGTCCGATAGAATATTCAATTTCTATAACAAATCAATAGATATTCAGATGAATCTAGAGTAACCATTGAAGACGTAGTGCAAATCTGCCTAATTGTGTCAGAGGTTGCTGTCAGGACAGAGGACTTCCGATTAGCATACAGATTATTCGCTAGACTAAGGTCTTCAGGACTAGAATTCATGCAAATTGACACCTCTAATCCAATCCCGTTCGGAGTGAATTATTGGATTGGTTCCCATGCTGAAGTAGGTCTTGCAAATGACACTCGTGGTATTGGGTGTGATATTGGAGAAATAGATGCCGTTATTGGTTCAATAATTCATAGAATGTCTGCTGGAGAAAAGGTACAACGCATCTGCTTTGGAATCGATCCGGGTCCTCGTCCAGGACTAGCTTGGTTAGCAGATGGTCGTCCAGTAGGTTCTATGCAATTGGAATCAGTTGATGCCGTGGTAGATCGAATTTCTGATATTTTGAGAGATTTAACTCCAGCAGAGTCTGTAGTTCGAATAGGTGATGGTGTGCGCACAATATCTTCTCGTATTGCGAATGTTTGCTTAGCACGCGGTCTTTCTGTACAATTCGTTGATGAACGCTCTACTTCAACTGGCTCGCGCCATGACCATATTTCATCAGCGAGACTTATTTGTTCACTAGAGGGTGTTCCAGTTACTCAGAGGTTGCAAGTAATTCCGTCGAAGGGGGAAGTACGTGAGATTCAGCGCAGGAGTCGCAGAATATCTGAGGGGCGACTAACTATTCCATCGAATTTAGCGAGATCCGTTGCCGTTGGCAGACTTACACTAAATGAGGCTGTTGAGTCACACCTAGGTAGTATCAATCGCTGATTTTCATTTACGGATACTTGCCTTTTCTAAAGGCTCGAGTACGATCTATGCCAGGGAATCTGTCCTCAGATTCTCTGTATACAGTTTTCATATTGTTTAGGAACTGATTGTCATCTGTAACGATGAGAACCATATCCGTTCCTGGGTCCTCTCCTTCATCCATCCAAGCCAGAACAATTTCCATTGTCATACGTGCACCTTCACGATGAGGATATGCAAAAATATCCATACAGATAGGCGGCATAACCAAAGTTTCACGCTTCTTTACACCATCTATTTGCTCAAACATGGCTACATAAGATTGCTTCAGAAGGTCGCGACGGAAGTTGTCTTGGTTTGGTCTGCGGCAATCTGGACCTACTACATGGACTAGATTTTCAAATGGTAAATTGAATCCAGGAGTTGTTACAGCTTCTCCTACCCCACAGGGTTGTAGATTTGTCTTTCTTCTTTCAACAGCAATTTGGTGACAAAACTCACGTAACTCTTCACCTGCTTTCTGATGGATTTTTTCATCTAATCCTTCTCTACCTGCGAGACGATTATTTGCAGTAGTTACCAATAAGTCACCATCGACACGAAGGATATTACCAAACAGGACTCTAACCTGTCCATATTTACACTCTCGGACTATAACTGTCTCGGCCATACAGGTATGAGAAGAGGCCACCTGATATTACCCCATCGTCGGCATATTCTCCTGATTTGATACCGGCGAAGGCTTATTCGGTCAACACCTCTAGGATGTGCGATGTCAGTCGGTTACGTTCTTGTCAATGTCGAGCCAGGCTCAGAATTCTCAGTTTTTAATGAGGTATCCAACTTACCCTTCGTTGTTGACTCAAATTTACTCTTTGGAGACCACGATTTGATTCTAAAAATCGAGGCCTCGAATATGGGAGAGATAGCTCGTTTAGTAGTTGACTCAATTCGTTCAATCAATGGAGTAATCAATACGAAGACACTTGCTTGTGCCGAATTATGAGTTAATTTTGTCCATTTTTCTGGGTGCTGGAAATCCCTAAAAGGTGCCCTCAGCGGCGCAGTGAGTCGTTTATCAGCCTCAAACTTCATAATCTCCCTGAGTGGCCCACCCTGTGGAGGTGGATAATTCAATGTCTGGCAAGAAATACTTCGTTTTGATGGAGGGTGACAAGGACACTGCTCAGGTTTTCGTGAGTAAGCAGCCCCGTGGCGCTGCTCTGAAGGCAGCAACGCGTGGTCATACTGACATTTGTCTGCGCGAGCGCGGTACAAACAAAGTACATTGCTTCACAGGCTCAACAGCAATGGTTCCCAAGCCCGCTAATGGGCCTGCGTGGCTACCTGACAAGATCAAGAAGGCCAACGTGAAGAAGACCGGTATCAAGCACCTCTGAACTTTCAGGGTGCACCGTTTTTCTTTTGCAAGCGCTGATCTACGTAACCCCGCCTGGGATAAGCCTAGGCGGGGGTAATATCTCCTTCTCGTTTCTGTAATGACCATTCGGTCATCGGAGCCCTATTTTCTTCGCAATCATTGCTAGAGGGTCGTAATATTCTGTTACAACCCTCTCTTTTAATGGAATAATTGCATTATCTGTAATGCTTATTCCAGCCGGACAAACCTCTGTGCAACACCGGGTAATATTGCAATATCCAATTCCAAAATCTTCCTTAATTTCTGGAATTCGATTTTTTGTATCGAGAGGGTGCATTTCCAATCCTGCTAATCTAACGAAAAATCTTGGTCCGGCAAACTCGTCGAACATCTGATGCTCTCTCAGTACGTGGCAGGTATTGACACATAACATGCATTCTATGCAAGCGCGGAACTCTTGAATCCGATCGGCTTCCTCTTGTTTGAAATTCCAATCTAATTCTTTAGGGCCATTTACTGGAACCATTTTCTTGTTCATCTCGTAGGCCCAAGATGTATCGGTCACAAGATCCTTGGTAAGTGCGAATGCTTGCATAGGTTTGACCAAAACGGGTTGACCTTCAGGAGTCTCCTCCAGAATATCCTCCATACGTGTCATACACATCAGGCGTGCTTTACCATTAACCTCAGCTGAACAAGAACCACACTTCCCTGCTTTGCAGTTCCATCGACATGCAAGGTCGGGTGCGTGCTCAGACTGAATGCGATGGATTACGTCTAGAACTACCATCCCCTCATCCATTTCGACCGTATAATCAACCATCTGGCCAATAGGATCTCCAAATGAATCAGATTTCCATACGACCGAATGTCCTCGAAAAACCCTGAAGGTCACTTCTTCAGCCATATTCAGTCCTCCTCGTGTAAATCATCAGCATCGAGCAATTCTCTTAGTTCTGAATCTATAGGTGGATATCTACGGTGTTCGATGGCCATTGTTCCATCTAATTGAATAGAAATCACACTGTTGATTTTTCCCCAATGTTTGTAATCAGGTGTTGGGAAATCATCTCTAGTATGACCACCCCGAGATTCTTCTCTTTCTAAGGCCGCTAAGGCACACATTCGAGAAACATCAATCATCGCACCAATTTCCAAGGCTTGGTGCCATCCAGGATTGTAAATTCGAGAACCACCAGGACTAGTTATGGAAGCCCGCGACTCAAGTTTGTCCAAATCATCTAAAGCCTCTTCAAGCAATTTTCCAGTTCGAATTATTCCAACTTTCTCTTGCATCATTTCTCGGAGATCTTCGACAACCTTTGCTGGATTTTCTCCATTTTCTCGATTCAAAGGAGCTAGTGTTTCAGCGATAACGTCTGCAATTTCAGCAGCATCAATTTCTTCAAAATTATCAATTTGTGCGGATCTTAATGCAGCCTGTTCTCCAGCAATTTTACCGAAAACAATCAGATCCGATAGTGAATTTCCACCTAAACGATTAGCACCATGCAGGCCAGTAGCCGCTTCCCCTGCTGCGAATAATCCCGGTATTGTTGATTCCTGAGTTTCAGGATCGACCTTTACTCCCCCCATTACGTAGTGTGCTGTTGGCCCAACTTCCATAGGTTGCTTGGTAATATCAACTGCTGCAAGTTCTTTGAATTGGTGATACATACCTGGTAATTTCTTCTTTACTTCCTCTGGATCTCTCCACGAGATGTCAAGATAAGCCCCACCATGTTCACTTGCACGACCTGCATTTCTCTCTGAATTTATTGCCTTGGCTACTACATCTCGAGTGAGTAATTCAGGAGGTCGCCGCTTTGTAGCCAATTGCCCCGAAATTACTTCATCGACCCACTCAAGTGCCTCCTTCTCCGTATCTGCAAATTCATCTTTGTACATTTCTGGGATATAATTGAACATAAATCGCTCATCTTCAGCGTTTGTTAGCATTCCACCTTCACCCCTAACACCCTCTGTAACAAGTATTCCCTTGACAGATGGGGGCCAAATCATCCCTGTTGGGTGGAATTGAACAAATTCCATGTCTCCTATTTCGGCTCCTGCCCAATATGCTAGTGCATGCCCTTCTCCTGTATATTCCCAAGAGCCTGAACAAACAGCCCAACACCGAGTTATTCCTCCGGTTGCTAATACGATTGTTTTGGCCTTGAATACATGCAGAGTTCCATTATTTCTATCATAGGCAAAGCATCCTGTAACTTTGCCATTGGATGTGAAAAGTCGACGAACGGTGAATTCCATGAAAACATCCATCCCCATATGAACTCCTTTTTCTTGCAAAGTGCGAATTAATTCTAGGCCAGTTGCATCACCAATATGAGCCAATCTTGGATATGTGTGACCACCAAAGTTTCGTTGGTTAGTTAGACCATCAGGAGTTCTGTCGAAAACAGCTCCCCAAGTTTCCAATTCTCGAATGCGGTCTGGGGATTGTTGAGCATGAATTTTTGCCATTCGCCAATCATTCAGATATTTGCCACCCTTCATTGTATCGCGGAAATGAGTTTGCCAATTATCACGTGGATCCTTATTTCCTAAAGCCGCAGCAGCTCCACCTTCTGCCATTACAGTATGTGCCTTACCCAGCATTGATTTGCATATCATTGCAACACTTGCACCGTTCTGGCTGGCTTCTATGGCTGCTCTTAACCCAGCTCCACCAGCTCCTATTATGACAACGTCATGTTCGTGAACAGTATAATCCTCAGTCATCTCATAAACCTCCCCAAATTACAATATCAGACCATCCAAAGAATGAATCAGTACATGCATAGACATAGAAGTCAGCAAACATAACCCAGAATAGAGAATAGAGAGCCCATTCCTTGTGACGTTCGTTTAATTTAGTCGACATTTTCCAAAGTTTGTACTTGAAGCGATTCATTGGTTTAGAGGTCCAGTCGTTTATGGCACCTCCAACTATATGTCGGAAAGCATGACATCCTAGAGTATACCCTGTTAGAAGAATAACATTCAGAGCAAGAACAAGTGTGCCCACACTAATGCCATACGCTGAGATATCTCCTTCATGGAAGTTCACAGATAGCCATACATCATAGGAAAGAATAGGTAGGTAAGCCAAAGCAACATACATGAAGTATCGATGTAGATTTTGAACTAGGAGCAGTCCAGTCTCACCCGAGTATTCATTCCATGGTTTAGAAACTGCACATCCAGTTGGTTGTTGCAAGAAAGCACGATAGTAGGCCTTGCGGTAATAGTAACATGTTCCTCGAAAACCAGCGGGGAAAATTAGGATAAACATAGCTGGACTCATCCACTGTAATTGAGAAGGAACCCAAGAATTTTCACCGGGTACTATCAGAGGGCTAAACAGGGGGCTAAGAACATGAGAATGATTGTTTTCTATGGCCATAGTTCCACTACCATGCCCCATACCTGCTGATAGTCCAAACTCAGAAAAAATCCAGAAGTCGGCCTCCATGAATCCTCGCCATGTAGCGTAAGCAATCATGAATCCAAGATAGGCAGCCATAGCGGTCGGACCTTTCCACCATTGATCGACTCTGTCAGTGGCTCCGAAGCCTTTTTTCAAGGGGAGCCTCATCGTCCTGCCCATTCTATTCGCACCTACATGTGATGCGCATTGTCTCTTATCCATAAGCAATTGTATTCTAAAAGTTCAGAATAGATTTAGCACATGGGTTCAATAATGAGGATAATATATGGGAATTGAAGATTATGGTTGGGCTTGGTGGCGGAGATATTGAAACATCGATTTGCCCGAATTGTGGATACATGCCCGGGGCATGGCTGCCCGGTCTGCCTTGCACACAATGTGGAGAACCTTACTTGTAATGCTAATCAGCGCACCAATCAAGCAAGGCCTGAGTAATCCGCTTCCGCTTCTTCCATCTCTATTTCTTCAACGTCCATCTGAGCGAGTTGCAACTTACCAGATAATTCATCGTTGACAGCATGCCAATATGAGTAAGCCTCGATAACCCAAATCCCAGATTCACGGGTCCCATTGCCACTGCCTTTGACTCCACCGAATGGTAGGTGCGCTTCGGCTCCAGTTGTCGAGTTGTTTATTCCCGTCATTCCAGCCTTGATTCCAGTCTTGTATCGGTAGGCCTCGAGCCGATCGTTTGTGTATATGGCTGAGGAAAGACCGTATGGTGAAGCATTAGCCAAGTGAAGAGCGTGATTGAAATCTTTGGCTTTCACTATAGTGATTGCAGGTCCAAATATTTCCTCGTGGAAGCATTCCATATCCTCTGTAACATCAGCATAGACATGTGGCCACATGTAGACTCCTTCACTAGCATCGCCTATGAAATTCTCAGGTTTGTTGTCATTGGTAATTCTTCCTTTGCCCCAGATTTTCTTTGCTCCACTAGCCTCACACATTTCCAATCCTTTCAGGAAATCTCCAGCGTACTTCTCAGACAACATTGGTCCATAAAGGACGTCTTTATGGCGCATTGAATCACCAATTGTGGTCGACTTAACCTTCGCCATCAATTTCTCAACAAATTCGTCATAGATGTCTTCGTGAATAATCAGATTACCTAAACTTGTACAGCGTTGACCAGCAGTTCCAAATCCAGCCCAGTAAGCTCCTTCGATGGCATTTTCCATGTTTGCGCTGGGCATAATGACTAGGGGGTTCTTTCCACCCAATTCCAAAGATGCGCTAACTAGGTTACGTCCACAGACCTCTCCTATCATCTTTCCAACTGCAGTGCTGCCAGTGAAACTAATCTTGTTCAACAAACCTTCGTCAACAGCGTCGACGAGATGTTGACCAGCACCGCTGCCCTTACCGTGAACGAGGTTGATGACACCATCAGGTAGTCCCGCCTCATGCATTATGCGTGTGAGCATGAATGAGAGAAGGGGTGCATCCTGAGGTGACTTCCAGACACAGGTGTTTCCACACATGATGGCAGGTATCATCTTCCAGAATGGAACAGCGGCAGGAAAGTTGCAGGCGTTGATTATTCCACAGACTCCGAGTGGCCGACGGTAGGTGAATAGCTCCTTGTCGGGAAGTTCGGAGTTGACGGTTTGTCCGTATAGTCGACGCCCCTCAGATTGGAAGAAAAGACAAGTGTCAATTGCTTCTTGGACTGAACCTGCAGATTCTTTCAGAGTCTTACCTATTTCGCGAGTTTCCACACGAACGATATCGTCTTTGTATTGCATCAATAACCTTCCCATGTTGCCTATGATTTGCCCACGGGTGGGAGCAGGAGTTGCTGACCAACTAGAGAATGCAGATCGGGCAGCAGCAAGTGCTTCGTGAACATCATCCTTAGTGGAGAGGGGGAATTCGCCCAGACAATCATCTAACCAAGCCGGGTTTACACTCTCAAAAGTCGCACCATCACTAGCCAATTTCAATTGTCCATTGATGATGTTATAACCGCGAATCTTTGGCGAATCATTCGGATTATTGGCATCCATTATCTCGAATCCAGTCTCGAGTGCGTGGGTCATAATGCGCGCGAAACTTGATTCCGCCAAGAAACCACCGCATCGCACCTCATGATTCTGATAACCAAATGAGTTGATTTGACAATGCGGAATTGACGGGTTTAACTACCTCCCTTGACGACAAGAGGTTGCACGGAGGGCCGAAATGTCAGACGATTCGGATAAAGAACTGAAACTTAGGGTTGCCAAGGCAATCCCTAGTGATGTAGGTCATGGTAGGGCTCGAGTACCATTTGACAATGAGTTGAATCTGAAACCCGGCGATATTGTCGAGATTGAGGGAGAGCGTTCGACCGCTGCAATTGTTTGGCGGTGCCGTCCAGAAGACGCAAACCTCGGTGTGATTCGAATTGATGGAATAATTCGTAAAAATGCAAGCGTATCTCTAGGTGATCGCGTAGTAATTCGCAAGGTTGAGACTCAACCATGCACACGTCTTGTTCTTAGCCCAGTAATGGCAAAGCAGCAGAAGGTGCGCTTTGGGCCCGGAATTGAGGGATTCGCTCGCCGTGGTCTAAACAAGAGACCCGTCGTAGCAGGTGATAGAATCTTTATTCCAGGTATGACTCTCTTCGCTGAGGCTCTGCCTTTCCAGATTGTCCAGACTCAACCAAAGGGAATCGTACAGGTTCTTCCCGATACAGAGATTATCATCAAGGAGGAAGTTGTAGATGAAGCAGATGCTTCCGAAGTATCCGGTATAACCTACGAGGATATTGGAGGTATTGGAGAACAGTTACAGAAGGTTAGAGAAATGATTGAGCTTCCGCTCAAACATCCAGTTCTCTTCCGTAGATTAGGAATTGATCCACCTCGTGGTGTATTACTCCATGGCCCACCTGGAACTGGAAAAACATTGATTGCAAAAGCCGTTGCCAGCGAAACAAACGCACATTTCACATCAATTAATGGCCCTGAGATAATCTCAAAGTATTACGGAGAGAGTGAGAAGCAGTTACGTGAGATATTTGACGAAGCAACAGCCAATGCACCTGCAATCATCTTCATCGATGAATTAGACTCAATAGCTCCCAAGCGGGAGGACGTGAGTGGAGAGGTTGAGCGAAGAGTTGTGGCTCAACTATTGACACTACTAGATGGTATGCAGGGGCGTGACAATGTCGTCGTTATTGGAGCTACTAACCGCCGTGATGCAATCGATCCGGCTCTACGAAGACCTGGTCGCTTTGATAGAGAATTAGAAATTGGTGTTCCTGACAAAAATGGGCGTGAAGAAATAATCAACATTCATACTCGTGGGATGCCAATTAGTGATGATTTTGAGATGGAGTGGTTATTGGATAATTCATATGGATTTGTCGGCGCAGATATTTCTGCTCTGGTTCGTGAATCAGCAATGAAGGCACTACGTCGCTATCTTCCTGAGATCGACTTAGACGAAGAACAGATACCAGCAGAGGTGCTTGAGAAAATGGAAGTCAAAATGATTGACTTCCGAGAAGCCATTAAGGAAATTGAACCAAGCGCTCTTCGAGAGATATATGTGGAAATTCCAGAGGTAGGATGGGAAGAAGTCGGTGGACTTCATGAAGTCAAGGAGCGTCTCAAGGAATCAGTTGAATGGCCACTTACTAAGCCCGAACTATTCCAGCACTTTGGTATTAATCCTCCACGAGGAATAGTTCTCTTTGGTGCACCTGGTACCGGAAAAACTCTGATCGCCAAAGCAATTGCCAATGAGGCGAAGGCGAACTTCATTTCGATAAAGGGCCCAGAGATGGTGTCCAAATGGGTTGGAGAATCCGAACGTGCCGTACGTGAAGTTTTCAAGAAGGCAAAACAATCCTCACCCTCGATTATTTTCCTAGATGAGTTTGAGAGTATTGCCGGCGCACGTCGAACAGGTTCTGGTGATGGTTCTGATACAATGAATAGAGTTGTCAATCAATTACTCAGTAGTATGGATGGAGTTGATTCTATGGAGGGTGTAATTGTAGTTGCAGCCACTAATAGACCTGAGATGATTGATCCTGCACTATTGCGTAGTGGACGATTTGAACGTGTTTTGCATGTGCCCCCTCCTGATGTCGAGGCTCGTGAAACAATTCTTCGAATTCATACAGCAAACATGCCTCTTGGTAAGTTCAAAATTGAGGATATAGCATCTAAACTTGACAACTATACTGGTGCTGATATAGAGTCAATTTGTCGAGAAGCTGCTTTGATTTCAATGAGGGCTGGTAAGAAATCAGTCTCGAAGAAAGCGTTTGAGGACGCTATCGAACGTGTGAGGCCTACAATAACCGATGAAATGATGGAGTACTATGGTCGCATGGAGGGCATGCTCACAAGCGGACTAGAGTCAGTTCGCCGCCGACCTGATACATTGTCAGGGATAGAAGCAGTTTGAGGTGATATGATGCCAACGACATTCGGTCGTGAAATACTTGGGCGAGATGTAGTTGACCAAGCCGGCGACAAACTTGGTGCACTTGCTGATTTCAGTATAGACATGGGCTCTGGTAGCATTACTGCTCTACTTGTTAATCTGGAGCCAGACTTGGACCCTTCTATGCTTCCGTGGCCAACTGTTGAAGGGCTATTGTCAGTGCCTGTAAATGAGATTGCAGACGTGTCGTCGACAATTCTACTTGCTCGTTGAGTCGATGCAAATTCCGTGCATCGGTGAATAACGGTCTTAAGTCTAGGTTGAGGCTCGTCAGTCGTTCCGTAGGAACGGTGGCTTGCAGTATGGCGGAATCGCGCGATTGGATGAAAACGCTGACATCACGTCGTACTAGGCGTAATGCATTGGTATTTTCCTTCTGGGCCATGCTGCTAATTTTGCTATCGACTATTGGTGCTACCTACATAATTCCGGGTGAAACTCAACAATCCGCATATGGTGATGATTGGAACGACCTTGGTTCATTTCGCAACGAAATAGCAAACCTTGGTATTGAAACTACAGCATTAGTTTCTAGCCCCTTACTTCTTTCAGAGATAGATAATCCTGAAGAAGCGGTATTCGTTATTTCTGGAGTTGAGAGAGATACTATTTCTCTACCAAAATTCACTGGTGATGAGACTATTATCGACCTCAAAGAATCCGATGGATACACTACTTCTGAAATTTCAGCAATCAAGGACTTTGTTGATGCCGGCGGCACCCTAATCCTCATGGATGATTTTGGTTATTCATCTGCTCTTGCAAGTGAGTACGGTCTGACTTATTCCGGTCACAACCTATACGACGGTGAAGCTTGGGCTAGAACTTTGGATTATCATTATGTTTGGGTCAATGAAACAAGTGCGTTCAACTTCACTTCTACTTCTGGCTCCGTAGCAATGTCGATGCATCCTTGCTTGCGTGATGTAGATATGGATGGAATAATTGACCTCTTAGATGATAATCCATATGATCCTAATATTGGCGGAGTAATTACTGTTGATAATGTGGGTCTTTGTGCTCATCGATGGAATGACGTAACTGGAGAATGGGACTTCTCAGAGAATTACAATATCTTAACCAATAATCCTTCGGCATTCGAGAAGGAGGGCTCTTTCAATCCAGCAGAGAATAGATATGCAATTAGTACCAGTACCCTTGATTCTTACCTAGATTCTAATGATGATGGCAATCTGACTGTTGGCTTTGAGTCTCAAGGAATTTCAGGAGATGAACAGGGACCATTCGCTGTATATGTGCGTTATTGTGTTGATAGAATGTGTATTGATTCATCATCAGGGAGAGTTCACTTCGTTGCCGATGGTTCTGTTTTGATTAATTCCCTATATGATGCGGGGCCAATGTCTGCATATTCACTCAATGTACCGGTTAATGACAATCGCAAGTGGGCTCTAGATTTGATTGCCGAATCTCTATTATTGGGAAATACTAGTACTGGGCCTTCAGAAAATACGATAGTAATTTTTGATGAATCACGTCACCAACAGACTACCCCAATGGGGGACGCCTACAATTTGCTATACTATCTATTGGTTTACTTCACCAATGATTGGATGGCAATGTTGATTCTCTTCTTAGGTCTCTTCATTGTTCTAGAAGCAGTTCTCATTAGGAAGGATGATCCTGACGATTGGCGACATGTTTTCAGAATTATCTACTATGGTTTTGGAGATGCTAGAAGATATGAATACTACCAACGTCCTGCTAAGATACGTCAAGTATTCTTGAGCCGTGTCAGGAACCTGAATACTCTGTCTAGAGAGGAATTTGACGCACTTCCAGCAGTTGAGTTGCAGAAGATGATTGAAGATCCTATACTAGTCCAATTCATCTTTGAGGATAAGCGATACAAGACAGAAGAATTAGTCGGAATAATCAAGAAAATCAAAGAATGGGGTCAGCTTCCATCTGGGGGTGATGTTTGATGTGGACACGTAAGGCTGCAATCATGCTCACAAGTGGTATATCTTTGATTCTTATTGGAATGATGATTTCCCACTTTCAACTCATGATTATTGGTCTCACCTTCGTTTCCTTTATTGTCATCAATGGGTGGGTAGCCGGACATTCCGAACTCGAGATAACTAGGAATATTTCTGCTCAGAACGTCTACAAAGGTGATGATATTCTCATTGAAGTTCAAGTTACAAATAATTCGTATAGGCGTACTCAGTTACTCGAGTTGTTTGACAATGTCCCACACGAAATGAAAATGCGCCGAGGCATAAATCAGATGCGAATGAACCTAGGACCTGGTCAATCAGCAACATTACGATACACAGTTCGATGCCCTCTACGTGGACACTTTACAGTGGGTCCAATTTCAGTTCGTCATCGAAATTCATTCAACCTCTTTGTCAATGAATCTACAATAGAAGATAGAACTGATATCACCGTTTTCCCTCAGGTTCGTGAAATTGAGGAGGCTCTTCTTCGCTCTAATGTTCCTAAGATGTATACTGGTGCTACAACACTGAAAACACCAGGTCAGGGTATGGAATTTTACTCGCTTCGCGAGTATCTTCCTGGTGATGCCTTTCGCATGATCAACTGGAAGGCATTCGCACGCACTGGCGAATTGATGGTTAATGAGAAAACTCGTGATGCGGTAACTGATGTTTTCATTATACTAGATATTCGAGATGTAGCGCGTATAGGTACGGTTCTGAAAAATCCTCTTGAGATGGGGGCAATCGCTGCGGCGTCTATTGCTAATTATTTCATACGACGTCGTGATTCAGTGTCAATTGTAACTTATGGAGACCGGATGAATTACTTATCACCAGAGACTGGTGATAAGCAGTACTACAAGACTCTCAGTATGTTGGCCGGAGTCAAACCGAAGGGTAGTATGCCATTACAGGCTGTTACCAATGCCATGACTTCTAGAATATCCAGAGGCTCACCTGTTTTCATTATCAGCAGTCTTGAAGGAGATGGAACCACACTCTCAGCTATTAGAAACCTAGCAGGAAAGGGCCATGAGGTCATTGTTCTGTCTCCCAGTAGTATCGATCTTGAGCGTCTAGTAAGCCGCATTCCTCGTATGTCGTACGAGGTCCTCAAACTTGAGCGACAGAATCGTCTCACTGCAATTTCTGGTTATGGTGCTAAGGTTATTGATTGGATGCCTGATGTTGAGTTGTCTCAGGCTCTATTACAGGTGAAGACAGTCTAATTGGAGGTGGAATTATGGCAATGGAAAATGTACCCCCCAGTCAAACTCTACACTTACCTCGTTTACGTAAACGCTGGCAAATTCTCTTCTTACAGACAATAGCCACTGCAGCTCTCTTACTTCTGTTCTTACGTATGTCTGAGGTGTATGGGCCATGTGATTCTGATTTTATTGAATCAGGTGGTGATTGGTGCCCCTCATACGAACATACTAGAGGTCTAAGTTGGGTGGACCAATCTTTCGACGACAATCTTTATGATGATACTGATGGATTAATACTGCCACGATTTTTGACCGGAATCGATTCACAGGGCTTCTCTAGTCAGGTAGTCCCACTAACTCTCTGTTTTCTCTTCACAGGTTTGTGGATATTTTACTTAACCCGAAATGAGAAAATCAAACTATGGACAAAGAGGTCGTGTATCGGATTGATTGCGGCATGGTCCATCCTTCCTTTCCTTGGTGCTTGGCTTTCCTCGATACTAGAATATGGATTCCATTTGCCATTCGGGCAACCTAACCCTTACATGAATCATCTTGATGTACTCTTCCAACCACTTCAACTTGGAATTGAGTTATTTTTCCTTGGAGTCGTATTTGCTCCAATCTTAGTAGGTCTGATTGGAATTTGGGGACTTTCTCGTCGCTCACTAACTTGGGCTGTAGGTTTCTTCCTCATGGTTATAGGATTACATGCATTACTGACCTTTGAAGGAATTACTGATGCAGTATCCGGAATCGGACTTAACCCACTTCCAGCACAGATTGGAGAGGCGACTCTCTATGGTGGTTTGATTTCCCCCTTAGCTCTACAACTTCTTGAGATTGCTATTCTTATGCTATTATTCCATGAAAGTGGCAATGCTGTAGTTGGCCATCTAGAGTATGCAATGATGCTTCCAGAAGTGTCCAAATCAGATTCTGAATACGTCCGCCAATTCAACAGCGTGGTTAACAATCACGTACTTCACACGGTTGCTATTATCGCAGCAGTGGCTCTAACTACTGCTCTAGCTCTTGAGTTCGACAGTTTCATGCTCAACATAGTAGCAATTCTTGAAGAAGGATCACAATGGAGTGGACAAGTTTCTGAATCATTAGAATTACAGTTAACCTATGGAAAGGTGATCTCAGCAGGTCTATTCTTGTTAGCAGTTGCAGGAATGCGATATGTTGTACCATGGCAGAGGGTTAGTGGATTAATTGAAGCCGGAATATCCAATTTGCGAAAAAACGATTCCGAGTCGTGAACTTTTAATCATCTGATTCCACGTGTTTTTTCGATAAGAATTAGAATTTGTTCAGCCATTAGAACAGCAACTAAGAAAAGTCCGATTAGTGATATTGGAATTGCGATTACACCAATCTCAGGTTCAAGGAAATTCAAAACTTCATCACTGACTTCATATGCGATAATTAGGAATCCGATTAGTACAAATCGGTCCAACCAAGGTGAGGTTCTTTTCCCTGGATTTTCTGCTCTGTTAGGCAGGGGGCGTACCTCACTCATATGGTGCTTGAATTGAATATACCCCATCAATCCACCGATTCAAACAAACAATAGTCATACAGTTGGTTTCAAGCCTCAGTGGTCAGTCCAATGGATATGGCCGCGGCCCTGTCTGTTGAGCAGTGTAGTCGTTGTAGTCGGCCTGCAATCATACATCAGCAGTATAGTGGTCAACATTTCTGTGGCAGAGATTTAGCTCATTCTATCCGTAAACGTGTATCAAAAGATCTCAGAACACAATTGGTTCTTCCTAAAGATGCTCGACACGAAGATGGTAGCCCCTTTCGAATCCTTGCTTGTATTTCAGGGGGAAAGGATTCAGCAGTTCTTCTAGATATGCTAGTTGATATCATCGGTAAGAGAAGAGATGTGGAAATAATAGCTGGATGTGTAGATGAAGGAATTGATGGGTATCGCGCTCCTTCTCTAGAATGTGCACGGCAATTAGCAGAGTCATTATCAATTGAGTTTGTCACTTTGAGTTATGAGGAGATGGGATTTGAGCGAATGGATGAGGTGGTTCGTAGAATGCCTATAATGGCGGAAAATTACGAGCAGGCGAAAGGCATGATGCCTTGTTCATACTGTGGTGTATTCAGGCGTCAGAGCCTAAATGCTCTTGCCGACAAGGTAAGTGCTGATGTTATGGCACTTGGTCACAATTTAGATGACATGGCACAATCAATTCTGATGAACCTCCAGAAAGGTGAAATTGACCGTTCAATTCGTCTTGCACCTCATACCGAAACCCCAATCGAAGGATTGGCTCCTCGGATTGTGCCCTTAAGGTGGATTCCCGAACAGGAAATACATGCTCATGCCATCAGCAAGGGTCTTCCTATTCATCATGGAGATTGCCCACATGCACAAGGCGCAATGCGTCAACAAAGCCGCTCAATAATTGCCTCACTTGAGGAACAGACTCCTGGTGCACGCCATGGACTACTCCACGCACTAGAGCAAATTCGTGAACTCCACCGGGCGGCAAAAATAGATCCACATACAGAAGTTTCTCATTGTCAAGAATGCGGTGAGATAACCAGTAGACCAATTTGCCAGACTTGCACAATGAAAGTTTGGCTGAAAGAATCTCAGTGAATGTAGCAGAATATTCTAGCGTGTTTCACCAAGAATGTGAACTAATTAATTCAGGATAGTGATTAAGAAAATCAGTCTGACTAACGATGCCTACCAATTGATCATTCTTTACAACCGGGATTCTTCTGTAGTGATAATCACTCATACGTGCAATAACTCCGTCTAGAGTTTCTTCTGGTTGAACGTATACCAAGGCTGATGACATTGCATCTTTGACAAGAACGTGCTCTAATCTACTACAACCCTTTCCAAGTTCTCTGCAAATATCTCTCTCAGTCAAGATGCCGATAATCTTCATCCCCTCTTCTACCACTGGTAATGCCCCTACTCCCTGTTCGTGCATCTTTGCAGCAGCCATTATGAGATCATCATCTGGTCCAATTACAATTACATCCCGGTTCATTAGTGTTTGAATTTCATCACTTGCACTGTAAGGAGCCATCGTTCTTCAATTCTCCAAAGTGGAATTCAGTTATCCCCCTAATTCCGAACATGTTCGTTCGCAATATACTAACGGATATGTTCATAGCTTTCCATTGGTATTTCTTAGAAACCACACCAAATACGACCAACATCACCTTGAATTAATTCTTCATCAATATGCCAAGCACCAGTCCAATCATTATCTTGTAGGTGTGCTTCATAGACTGTTTTAATTCCTCTTGCTGGTAGATTTTCTTCACTAAAATTCCCATCTCCATGTAAATATCCCCTCACTATAAATTTCTCCTCATTGATTTCAAAATCGATAAGAGAATCTTCACCCGGTGAGCCAAAAACTCCCATGATTACAATAGAACCATTGGCATCCATTTTCGCAATAAATCCATCTCTACCGCCTGCATTTTTCTGATTCTCAAACCCTAATGCTCCCGCTTCCCAAGTTCCAGCAATTAACAAATCCTCGTCAATTAGAATTGCATTTGTGATTGTGGTTTGACCTAATCTAGTCCCTGCTTCGTTTCGTGCCAGGTCAAGATTTTGCAGTGAGATTAATTGTTTTTCACTGAGGTCGTCTGATGTAATTTCTATCAGATCTCCACCATCTCCTAGTAAGACCAGTGGGGAAATTGCTAGAAAAATAGCTAGACAAATGAAAGAACCCAGAGCGACCCAACGAGAACTAAACAAGTCCATTACATCCTCACGAAGCAGTTTACAATGAAGCAATTAACACCGAACATGTTCGGTTCTATTAATTAACAAATCTAACATTTTGTTTAGTGTTGTTCACTACACCGAATCTGTTCGGGTCTCATCTAATGGTGTATTCATTATCAGGTCGTGTTGAGGATGAACATGTCAGAGGCAGCCATTACTCAGAATCAAACAATAACGAATGGAGAAGTACACAATAGTATAGCACCGTTGCTTATTTCTTTAGCGATTACACTTTGTCTTGGTGGCTTGTTAATTTGGCCTTTAGCAATACTGGGAATTCCACTTCTTGTTTATTCGATATATCTCTGGGTTGGAGAAGAAGTTAAACTCTGGCCTAATCGAAAGGAGAATACTGAATTTGAACAGTGGGGAGACGCCTCTTGGGCTATGTTGTGGCTAATTATTACTGAAGCCATCATCTTTGCTGCTTTCTTTGCCTTTTGGTTCTGGGCTCGATGGCATACGATCAACTGGTCCGGAGCAGTAGGTGGTTCCTGGCCTGTGTCTGGCATTGAGCATGATTTAGTTCTAGTTTCAATAAATACGGTCCTACTTCTGACTTCGGGAGTCACAGCCCATAAGGCACTAGAATGCCATCTTGAGGAGGCATACGACAAATCAAAGAAACTCCTCATTCTAACTATTATCTTAGGATTAGCCTTCCTTGTAATTCAATTGTATGAGTATTCTACTGCTGGATTCATTTGGTCATCTCATGCATACGGTACAGCATTCTTCTCACTTACTGGATTACATGGCCTACACGTTCTTGTAGGATTGATTATGATTGGAGCGGTTCTTTTCCTAATGGCAAAGGGCCATTATGATCGTCCTCGCCATGATAGTTTTCGTGCGATAATAATGTACTGGCACTTTGTTGATGCTGTTTGGGTGTTATTGTTCTTCATCGTATATTTGGAGGTGATCTGATGGGATTTGAGCGCCGGCAATTGGCAATTATTATCGCTTCAATAGTTATTTTGATGATGACATTTGCTTCAATCTTCAATTGGTTCCAAGGTCTTGGTGGAACTGGAGCTCACGCGGATAAATATGACGAATTATTCACTCTATATTGGAGTCTAGGGACTGTAATTGGTCTTGTTGTTTATGCGTACTTCGTCTATCTATTAGTGACGTCCTATGGTGAGGATTCGGGCGAAGAGATGAGAATAGGAGCGCCACCCGTGATTAGAGAAAGTAAGAGAGGTGCATTTGCCATTTCTATGGTTATTGCGCTATTCCTTCTCGTGCTTTCAGATTCTACTTTCGATTCTATCGACTTTTTCGAGAAGCCAGAAACTACTGAAGACTCATTCACAATTGAAGTCACAGGTTACCAATATTATTGGGACTATCAATATCCGAATGGTGCTTCTATCAATAGTGCATCGGGTGAGACATTGAAGATTCCAGT
>Ga0066862_10000191_pt1 | contig 24024 bp, 18 predicted proteins | sample ETN02SmetaG_FD_66431 | JGI IMG/M metagenome (GOLD analysis project Ga0066862, IMG submission 66431) | Marine microbial and viral communities from oxygen minimum zone, Eastern Pacific Ocean - ETNP2014F10-02SV255 | ecosystem: Environmental > Aquatic > Marine > Oceanic ... | reverse complement strand
AGTGCCCGTTTTCCCGCTTCGTCTGCTTAAACAGTGGCTCAGAGTCAGTCACCATCTCTATGCGAATTGCCGATGCAAACACCAAGCAGATGACATCTTCTGGAGGGCCTCACGAAGGCAAACCAACTAAGATGCTAGCACTTTCCGAGGCTTTTCACGGCAGGACCCAGAGGCCTGCGATGATTTCTGACTCGTGTAGTGAGGGTTACGAGAAGAACCTCGCTACCTTCCGAGAGCGAGAAAACGTGATGTTCATTCCTGGCAATGACTTAGACTCCTTATACGCTGCCTTTGCGAAGGCCGATCAGGAAGGATTCTTCATCGAACTAATGGCCATGGAACCGGTCATGGGGGAAGGAAACCCCGGCCAATGCGTCACGCGTGAATTCTACGATGCGGCTCGTTCACTTTGCACTGAACATGGTAGCATGCTTATCGTCGACTCCATTCAAGCAGGTCTTCGCGGTCAAGGATGTCTGAGCATCGTCGATTACGATGGGTTTCAGGACTGCGAAACTCCTGACATGGAGACTTGGTCTAAGGCCCTGAATGCCGGACAATATCCACTTTCTGTCGTGGGACTTTCGGAGAAGGCCGCCGAACTGTACGTAGTAGGAATTTACGGTAACACGATGACCACCAACCCTCGGGCCCTTGAGACTGCAATCGCTGTTCTAGATCGAATCACTCCGGAGTTAAGACAGAATATTAGGGAAAGAGGCCACGAGTTTGTTGAGAAGCTCAATGAATTGGCAAAGGAAATTCCAAGAACCATTACACATGTACAGGGAACCGGGCTTCTGCTTTGCGCCGAGCTCAATCCCGAAACTCTCCCAGTGGTTGGCTTTGGCTGCATCGAGGAATGGTGCAGGATAAATGGGCTAGGAGTAATTCATGGTGGCCAGAACGCTCTCAGGTTCACTCCGCACTTCGCAATCACCTCCACGGAGATTGACCTAATTATCGACATCCTGAGGGAGGGGTTGAACCACTTCTTGTCTCCTGAGATGGTTGAGGCCAAGTCGGCAGCATAGTGGTAAGATGCCAAGGACCATCCACATCGATGGACCTAGTGATGATCTACACTCGGCATTGGAAGATCGACTATTACGTGCAGGAGCACCTGTCTCGAAAAACCCCGATGAAGCCGAAATCTCGTTGATAATTGGAGGAAATTCACAATACGATATCATCATAATTGCTAATGACGATCCAACAACAAATAACAACGGATCACTCATCAGGCTTCATGACTTGATCATTCCTTCAGCAGTTAGCGGATGGGGGACGGAAGTGATTCGCGAATGGGTTGCGGCGGTCAAGAGAGATGAAGAAATTGATATGGAATCGGGAACTCGATATTGGGTTCATGTCAGGGACGTAGTGGACGCGATATCAGTACTAACATTGTCTGAAGGCGGAATACCTAGTGGCGAAATCGACATCTGTGGGAGAAGGGGGTGGCACTGCGAGGATGTGTTAGATGAAATCCGACTTCTTTGGACGAGATTCATTAATTCGATTCATCATTCACACACAATCGAGTCATTGTCTGAGATCACAAGTCCTGTGAAAAGGGACGGTTCAGACAAATCCCTTAGGCCAGACTTGAGGCCATTACACGAGGCATTGATGGCATCATGTGGGTCTGGCTGGCACCCCTTGGTCCAGATGCGCACCTCCTTGATGGAGCTAATCGCACAAACAGACTAATCAGCGGCTTCCTTTGTCGTTTTGGACTTTGACACGGACATCTTGGGCCATGCTCTTGCAGGCCTGCATCGCTTTCCTAACGCGAGTTCCAGCAGCACTGTTGCCGCCGTCGTGCTTCTCCGCATCAGAGATGGCTTCCGTTAGTTCGTTTATCATGCCTTGAATCATGTCCCTAACTGACATGCACCGCGGAAACTAATAGCGTAATTAGTACTTGCTCTAAGGGTACTCAACGGCCCCGGTGAAACAGATCGGCACCTAGGATGGGCAATAATACACTAGCCTCTCCCTCAACCACAACCTGTGGTGCCTGAGGACGAATCTTGCCCCATGAAACGGCCTCGCGAAGTCGAGCGCCCGAGAGGGAACCATCGTGTTCCGTGGCTGTGGTGATAGATACTGCAGAGTCCATACCATCCCTAAATTGGTTCCACCAAATCACATGGTGCTTTGCAATACCCCCCCCTACCATCAGTCCATGACTCTCCTTTGCAGTCCAAGTTAGATCAGATAGAATTTGCTCGTCGGCCAGCAGATCGATCATGAAAGCCGGACTCTTCTGTCTGTGCATGAACAGTTGGGAGCCAATCGAACCATCAGTCAACCCAGGAATGACCATGGGGATGCGGTGCTTGGACACCCAGTGTAGTAGAGAGGACTCGTCTTCTATTCTATCGCCGATGGCCCAACAGAGTTCGACTGAGCCGAATCCCAGCCAGGGGTTTTCATCAGAATCAGAAACCCTCTCCTCCTCAATCTCACCTAGCCATGGCAGCACCACCTCTTCGAGAATCTCTCCGTAACTCTCGTTAGGAACGATTACGTTGCCCAGTCGGTTTAGGCCCTGTTCTCCTAGGGCTACGTCGTCCAAGCTGAAATCACCATGGAAGTATTCTCTGAATGTCCTAGCGATGTCGTGATCGAGAGTTCCGCAGGTTGTTACGATTACGTTGAATGACCTGCGCCTAATCGCTTCGACAAAGAACCCGCGGGTACCTGTGGCGCATAGGCAGGCGGGGAATGAGAGCCAGTTTAGCACACCCTCTTGCTCGACTTTCACGATTGCTTCCCTCAGGATGTCACGTGCTCGAGCGAGCTTCGTTGCAGTGAAGCCGCCCGCAGAACCCATTTGGTCGATTAGAGATCTAACGTCACTGGTTGCAGAGAAATCGAAGTCCTCAACGGGAACCTCAAATTCATCCGGCGAATACTCGGCCACGTTTCCTCGCACTGCTCATTTGACTTCAATTGGTCGCACTCTCCAATTTCACGATCCTGTCTCTGATAATGGCGGCACGTTCGAAATCAAGCCGATCTGCTGCTTGCCGCATCTCTTTTTCGAGCTTGGCAATCAGTTCAGTCGAGCCTCCATCTTCGTCCCCTCCTACAGCCACAATTGCCGACTCCACCCAATCTGGTTGACTAATATTCTCAAGTACCGAATCAGAAGAGCTCCACACTCCAGCCCCAAGACTGAATCTTTGAGCCAGTCCCTCCAGTCCCCTCTTGCCGGGAGGCTTGGCTACCATTCTGCGACCACCGCCCCTTCCGGTGCCAGCCACTCCTGAGATCAGGTCATCAATCTCTAAGCCCATCACAGGTAGGGCTTTCTCTATGGTTCTAGGGGTAATTCCCCTTTCTTCATTGTATGAGTTCTGGATCTTCCTCCTCCTCACAGTCTGACTAATTGCAGCCTCCATTGCAGGAGAAATCAAATCCCCATATAGGATTACGGAGCCATTTGAATTCCTAGATGCCCGACCTATTGTTTGTAATAGTGATCGCTCGTTCCTCAGGAAGCCTTGCTTGTCTGCGTCGAAAATCGCCACTAGCGAGACCTCTGGAATGTCCAAACCCTCTCGGAGGAGGTTGATTCCGACAATTACGTCGATGTGCCCAATTCGCAATGCCTTGATGATTTCAGTGCGTTCTAACGTATCTATCTCACTATGGAGATAATGGGCCTTAACGCCCATTCTCTCCAGATACTCTGCCACCTCCTCAGCAAACTTGATCGTCATGACGGTCACTAACACTCTCTCGTTAAGCTGCACCCTCTGATTTATCTCGCTCAGTAGGTCTTGGATCTGACCCTCAGTAGGTCTGACTTCTATGACCGGGTCCAGGAGTCCGGTGGGTCTAATCTCCATCCTCGAAACGTCCTTAATTTGTTCGAGCAGATTCTCCATGGTCGGTTTGACCCGTGGCTTCTCTGTCTCAGCTTTGTTTGAACCACCCCCGCCGTCCACGTGCAAAAGTCCAGTTGGGACCTCCTGACCAGTGACTTCTACGAGATGCCTCAACTCACGTTCCCCAGGGGTGGCGCTAACGTAGATCATCTGTGGGACCAGATTTTGGAACTCATCTATCCGTAGTGGACGATTATCATATGCGGACGGGAGTCGGAAACCATAGTCAACTAGGCTCTTCTTTCGAGAGAAGTCACCACCATGCATCCCACCGACCTGAGGTAGAGTAACGTGTGACTCATCCATGATTACCAAGTAACGATTCTGTCCGCCATGGAACTGCTCGGCATTGCTGGAGAAGAAGTCCAGTAGACAGTAGGACCGCTCTCCACGACTACGTCCGTCGAAGTGCATCGAATAGTTCTCAACACCCTTGCACGACCCTACCTCGTTTAGCATCTCGACATCGAACCTAGTCCGTTGTTCGAGGCGATGAGCCTCTAGCCCCATGTCCCTAGACTCGAACCAATCTAGTCGCCCGTCAAGCTCTTCTTCAATGTCTTGGAGGGCCTGGTTGAAACGCTCCTCACTAGTCATATAGAACTCCCTAGGGTGAATCCAAGCTTCCTCGAAATCGTCTAGAGGCTCCCAAGAGACTGACTCACAAACTTGTATTCGCTCTATCCCCTCCCAACCGAAACGGATACGCAACGGGTCGTCCCGGCTAGGCATCCAAACGTCGAGTACCTCGCCTCTGAGTCTGACATCTCCACGCACCATTCCACTAGTTGTCCGCCTGTACTGCAGGCCCACCAGATCCCTCACCACTTCTTGGGGGTCCGCTTTCTGACCCACGTGAAGGCGGAGATGGTTCTGCTGGAAGACCTCAGGAGGATTCAGGCCGTATATTATGGACACAGTTCCAACTGTTATTACATCTGGACGGGATACGAGCGATGCCACTGTGGAGAAGCGCTCCTGCTCTATTCGCTCGTTCATCTGCAGCTCCTTGTCTATGTATAGGTCACGACCTGGTATGTACGCCTCGGGTTGGTAGTAGTCGTAGTAGCTGACGAAGTACTCCACGGCGTTTTCGGGGAAAAGTCCTGACATCTCCTGCCAAATCTGACGTGCCAGAGTCTTGTTATGGGACAGAATTAGGGTGGGTAGCTGCAGCTCCTCAATCACCTTGGCCATGGCAAAGGTCTTGCCAGAACCTGTAACTCCAAGGAGAATGCACCTCTCCTGACCTTTTTCGAGTTGTTCCACCAACTTGTCAATCGCTTGTTGCTGATCACCCGCGGTTTCGTATTCTGCATGCAGTCGGAACATCTCAACACCTCAATCGAGCAACCCGTCACTGAAGTAATCTACATCGCTGAGGCTGGCCAACAATACCCACCCAGTTAGCATGGAAGCTCGGAATAGAATCTTCTGATACCTCTCCATTGCTTCACTAGACTCGGACGCTGATTGAGCACCCCTGGTCATTACGTAGATGTTGACTAGGGACATGAGAACCAACGATGGAATCCAAAGTGAGGAACGGAAATGTCTTGAATCAGTGAAGTCATGCATCCCAGTAAGAAGGAAGCACACAAACCATCCAATGGTCAGGAAGACGCTCATTCTACTAGTCGCGACTCCACCGTAAATAGAGGGGAACGAGAGAATCCCCTGTTCGCGATCTACATCTTGGTCCATTAGAGCGTAGTTGATGTCGAAAGCAGCAATCCATAGTGCAACTCCAAATGAAATGAAGAACACCTCAGGAAACCACAGGAAATCAATCTGCCCATCTATCATTCCGGTTATGGCAGCCCAGCCATGTGTGTCCGCGGCAATGGCAACCCAAGCCCCTGCCGGGGCGAGTGCCAGACAAAGACCGATCCAGAAGTGGCAGATCCACGAGATCCTCTTTGTATAGGGGTATATTGCAAATGCCAACACCGGCAACCAAGCCATCTTTAGTGCCACTTCGTTCAGCCTCCATGCAGCAAACAAAAGCATCCCTAGGAACACTCCTGCGAGAACCCATGCAGCTTGGGTCGACATCGTTCCCGATGGGAGGTGCCTAGCTGCAGTACGGGGGTTTTCTGCATCAATATCGCGATCGACTATCCTGTTCAGCGCCATAGCCAGCCCCCTAGCTCCCACAGCTGCCAAAATTATCCAAGCGAGGTCTAAACTCTCTGTTCCGAACTGCTTGTCAGCCAGAACGTAGCCAATCAGCACGAAGGGCAGAGAGAACAGCGTGTGTTCGATTTTGACGAAATCTAGGATCTCGCTGATTCCCATTTCACAACCTCTCCGAAAGCCAAGCATCCACCCTTTTCACCATCTCTGGGTCGTGCAGTGTCACTGCAGGCCAGCGTCGAACTGGAAGGGTACCTTCGTAGGATGGAATAGGGGCGGTGGCATCCCAAGCAACCCTTTTTCCAGAATCATCAAAGTGCAAGTCACGTCCTACGTCGAACCGACAGAAAAGCTGCCATAGCAGACGTCTTCGCCACTCCTCGCAATTTAGATCGGCATCAGAGTCTGTGATGAAAAGCCATCTAAGGTACTCTGCTGCCTTGAGACCCCAAATCGTATCCCTGATTTCAGAAATCCTCTCTCGCTGTATAGATGCTAGATGCTCGTTGGATTCCTCCATGCTATCCTCTGGTTGGGGACCTCCTTCAATTTCGGTAGTTATTACCATCATAGACGGTCTCAGCATTCTAGTCTGCACGACACCATCTATTGCAGAAGCGGAAATGGCCAATGAATCGCTGACCTCCATTATTTCCACCGGTCCGATCGGATCCCCTTCTGGTGGAGTCGTTGCGTCAATGATTAGCTTGTGATGGATGTTTTCCCATGGGGAGGCATGAGCCAAAGAGTCTGCTACCATCCCCTCAATAATTACTAGATCTTCAGGAATATTGACTTTGGAATCAAGCGCATCTAGCAAGGCATCGAGATTCTTCACCGGATGCTTTGGGTCGACTGTGACAATCACCTTCTGAAACATCATCTGCCCAGCGCCGAGCAGACCCAGGGCAGTCTTGCGTGACTGTCTTGGGTAGCGTTGTTTGGAGGCAACTATTGCTAGATTGTGAAAGCCAGTTTCCAGTGGCAAGAACATATCGATCACGTCCCTGTGCTGGAAGCGGAGCACTGGTAGCAGGGCATCTCCGATTGCTTCCCCTAAGTAGCCATCCTCCATAGGGGGAACGCCGACAATAGTCATAGGAACGCTGGGGTCCTTTCTATGAGTTATAGCCGTGACATGCATTACTGGGTATTCTTCCTCCAGAGAGTAGTGTCCGAAGTGATCTCCGAAAGGACCCTCGACACGTTTTTCTCCGGGAATGGTATATCCCTCGATAACGAAATCGCAATTTGCAGGCACCCAAAGATCGTTTGTTAGGCACTGGGTAATCCTTAGCCTATTTCCAGTCAGCAGTCCTGCAAACTCATACTCAGAGAGGTTATCAGGAAGAGGGGAAATTGCACTGAAAGTCAACTCCGGGGGCCCACCAAGGCAGATTGACACCGGCATCTTCCCGTCGGAAGCATCTGCGTGGTCGGCCCCGTGTTTGTGCTTCTGCCAGTGGAGACCAACCTCATTCGGGCCGAAGACTTGACTCCGGTACATGCCCATATTGTGCACTCCAGTTTCCGGGTCGACAGTCACAACAAGGGGCAGCGTCATGAATGGGCCACCGTCATTCGGCCAGGTGGTTGGGATTGGCAGAAGGGTGACGTCTGGGTCTTCCATTCTTACTTGTTGACACGGCCCTCTTGAGACTTTCTTCGGAGCCATCGAAATCCCTTGCATCAGGAGCTCAATGCCCTTCCATGGCTTCTTTAACAAAGCTCCGATGTCCGGTTTCATTAGCCCAACAATCCTCTGCCCAATTTCGCGGGGGTCCTCAACACCAAGGGCCATCTTTGTTCGCTCAGTAGTTCCATAGAGGTTCATAGCTAGAGGGAATCTGCTGATACTACCGTCCTCCAAGCGAGGCTGATCGAAGACCACTGCAGGCCCACCAATCTTCACCAAACGGTCGGCTATGCAGCCCACTTCTAATCTCAGATCTACTGGATGGCTTACCCTGAGCAGCTCCCCATTGTCCTCGAGGGCCCTGATGTACTGGCTCAGGCTGCTCCACGCCACGTACTCCGGGAGTCTTACTCTAATGAGAAGGTTCGCTCGCCACCGGAGGTGGCGAACCGAGGGTTTCTTTGTTGGCAACTCGACCGCTTCACCGTGACAGAGGCAGCTACGACATGTGACGTACTGGTCATAGGGGCAGGTCCAGGTGGTGGAAATGCCGCACTACAGTGCGCCCGCAGGGGGCTCTCCACTGTTCTAATTGAGGATCATCCGAAAGTAGGCACACCAGTTCACTGTGGTGAATGCATTTCCGAGATTGCATGTCAGAACCTCAATCTGGACCTGCCCGATCATGTAATCAGTTTGAGGGTCCATGGGATTCGTGTAATCTTTCCAGATGGAACAGAGAAGCACCTGACTGAGGAGGGCTACGTACTCGAGAAGCATCTGTTTGAGAGATGGATAGCTGATGAGGCGATAACAGCCGGAGCGAGCCTTCACCTCGGGCACAAGCTAACTTCAATGGATAGGGTGGAAAACGGAACCTTCGCTGGCTGGATGTGCGATGGAAAGGGAGATCAGTTCCCAATCCACGCTAAGATAGTCATAGATGCCTCCGGAGTAGCTGCAGTCTGCTCTAAGGCAGTCAAGCTCGATGATGGCAAACCACTCAACACCCAAGGTAAGGTTGTCGCGGGGATGCAGTACGAGATGACAGACGTCCCCTCAGATGGCTACCTAGACTTCTACATCTGGCCGAAGTACGCCGAGAAGGGCTACCTCTGGATGATTCCCAAGTGCGACGGTAGAGCCAATGTAGGACTAGTCACCGAAGACCGTCCTAGAGCCAAGAAGGCTCTGGACGAGTTCATCGAAATCACCCACTTCAAGGATTTAGAACAGGTCCTCCCTTCCTGGAAGGAGAAGGGCAACCCGGCATTCGGTGGAACAATACCCATTTCCGGCCCATTTGAGAACACACACTTCGACGGACTGATGCTCGTTGGCGATGCCGCTGGCTTCACCTCCCCCTTGTTCGAGGGTGGCTCCCATCTCGCGCTGAAGTCCGCTGTCTACGCTGCCCAGACAGCGGCCGGCGCAATCGCTGATGGCGACCTCAGCGCTGAGCGCCTCGCGGCTTACCCGAAGATGTGGAAGGACGAGTTCCCACCCTACGACAAGATCATCAGGGGAAAGAACGCCCTGTTCGACCTGACTGACGAGGAGATGTCACTGATGGCTGGCTGCTTCCCCGATGAGATGTCAAATATGGGGGCCTCTGGAAAGGCCATGGTGGGAATCAGGCTTCTATTCAGAAGGCCTGGACTGTACTTCAAGCGAATAGTCCCGGCCATGCTGGCATTCGGGTACAGTCGGGCGAAGTACTACGGATGGTGAATCCTTGCTCTCCTTTCTCGGGCAGGCCCTGCTGGCCCTTGCTCTCCTGACTACGCTTCATCAGATTCTGAGGCCGAACAGGGCTGGGGACTCCATGGTCAGACACGTGACCTTGGCAACTCAGGCCGCACCGTTCCTCCTGCTGGCCGGAGCATTCACCGTCGAAGCGACTTCCCTCGATCTCGTGTCCAGATATGTGGGAGATGACCTCCCACTGCTGTACAGGATCTCAGCGGTCTGGGGAAGCAGGTCCGGCCCCCTCCTGATGTGGGCGGCACTGCTGGCAGTGGTCACTTGGGCGATGGCCGGAGATGCGGACCCCATCCCGCTCGAGGTACGTTTGATGCATGGGTGGACTGCGATGCTGCTCGCTCTCTCTGCTATCCTTGAGCCATTCTCATCGGACGGAATATCCCGAGGAGAGCTCAACCCACTGCTTCAGACCGACTTGATGGTCATTCACCCACCAATCGTGTTCGCCTACTACTCCCTATGCCTCGCTGTTGCTAGCACAGCACTCGGCGGGGTACTGAGAAGAGACGCCTCAGCGGCGATACACTCGGCTCTACTGAAGTGGGCGCGCTACGGCTTTCTGGTGGGCACCGTCGGAATCGGGCTGGGAGGCCTGTGGGCCTACACGGTCCTAGACTGGGGAGGGTACTGGGCATGGGATCCAGTTGAGACGGGCTCTCTGCTCCCATGGCTCGCTCTGCTTGTAATACTCCACGCTCGAGCAAGGTCTGACTCGAGCAGCGCTTACTCCGCTACGCCGGCATTGGCCCTCATTGCCGGTGCGCTGGCAATGCACGCAACTCTGGTGACTAGGGCCAACGGAGTTTGGGCATCGGTACACGCCTTCGTCGCTGATGGCCAGGGCACCCTCGCCGACGACCCCTATCTTCGGATAATGCAAATCACCGATTTCAGCCCTGTGGGAATAGAGGTCGCAACCTACCTGGCCTCCATGTCCGCTCTAGGTTGCTTCGCGGTAATCCACCTCTTGAGGGTGCAATCCCTCGACCTCGAAAAGAGAGGTAGGACCAGCTACTTCCAGGCCAATCGTGGGATGGCATTCGCCCTGCTGGCATACTTCGCCGCTATTGGGGCGTGGATCGGTTCGGTAGCCGTGCTTGCAGTCGGATTGGCCATACTCCTCCTCCTTGTCTGCGGGGATTCGGAGGAGCCGCCGACTCACTGGGTTGCTTCGGGGATGGCTTTGATGCTCTTCTCAAGCTGGGGATGGGTCGCCGATTGGCAGCAGGCCATTGCCGGATTGGCACCATTCATGCTCGTCTGGCTCCTAGTGGAGGACGATGACGAGATCTCCTCTCTCGCCCTGCCATTCAATGATATCTCTGCTAGGACCAGATTGGCCAAGGCGATCCCATGGTACGCAGGCACGGTTTTCCTGCTGTTGACTTGGCTGCTATTGACTGTTGAGATCGATGGCTCAAACCTGCTGGCGCACGAGCTTTACGGGGCCCCGCTTCTGGTGCTTGTGGCAATAGGCCTCACCCTCTATGCGTGGGGCAGGAAGGTAGACTCGCAACTCGGATCTGCGACTCTTGCCATAGCCCTAGTGGCCTCCATCTTCCTTGCCTCGCAATCCGATTCATTCAATCTGCCCGGAGACCCGCACCTGACGGTTTTCTCGGGCGTCAACAGGGGTGACCTGTCCATGTTCGTGCTGACGTGGCTGGTTTTCGCGTTGCCACCAACAGTCCAGCAGTTGTGGAGGACTGCTAGGATGAACGTGCCTAAACTGCTCTCAGAAGGCGCTAGGACTCCGAGCAACGCCCCCCGATCCAGACTGCTCGCCTCCCACGTCGCTCACCTCGGCATCCTCCTGCTGCTAATCGGCCACGTGATGACCACAACCCTGGTCGATCGCTCCGACCCGTCCCACCTAGTCACTCTGGTCAAGGACCAGCCCATAGAGCACAGGGGGATGGAACTGGTATTCACCGATGTGCATGTCACCTCTTCGGACGACGAGGACTACGGGTACAGCATAGGTGACGGGTACATCGGCATCACCATCGAGGTACGTGAAGACGGCGAGAAGGTAGACGAGCTTATGCCGGGCATGCTCAGGTTCGACTCCTTCCCGAGGTCTGAGGTGGACAGGATGACGGGGCTAACGGGGGACACAATCGTGGTCCTCGATCTCGTACAGTCCAACGACCTGCTGATGTCCATGTTCCTGGGGCAGACCGAGGAAGTGGACAGGGTACGAGTCACCGTACACCACCTGCCGGGAAGCCACTTAGTCTGGGCAGGATGGGTGCTGGTGATGCTAGGGGGCGCCCTTGCAGCGGCTCCTAGCAATCAATATGTGAAGACAGAGGAGGAGTGAATCTTCACCGTTTGAATGAAAAGGGGGGAGCGGGTCGCGTGGCCGCTTGAGGTGGTCTGGTGGATAACGGCTCGATAGTTCACATCGACTATGACTTGTTCAACGCGGGCACGGACAAGCTAATCGAGACGACTAGGGAGGAGGCGGCCAAGGAGCACGACCAGCACGATGAGAACAGAACCTACTCGCCGATGATTACCATCGTGGGTTCCGAGAGGCTCATCCCTGGGTTTGAGGCCCACCTCTTGGAGGCCGAGGTAGATCAGGAATACGACTTCGAAATCGAGCCGGAGCAAGCTTACGGTGAGCGAGATGCAAACAAGATCGAGACTATTTCACAGAACGTTCTTCTGCGCAGTGTCCGCGATACTAACTCCCTCGCTATCGGCGCTCCCGTTGAAATCGGAGGCAGGACCGGAATTCTCCAGTTTATGAGTGCCGGTAGAGCTCGAATAGACTACAACCACCCACTAGCAGGTGTCACGCTTCGATACGTTTACCGGATCGTCAAGGTAGTTGATGACAGGGAGGAGAAGGTCCAAACCTTGGTTAAAATGAACACTGGTAGAGAGGACTTTCAAATAGAATTCGATGGGGACGATCTCACGATTACACTCCCCGAGGAGATGGCTTACGACCAGAATTGGGCCTTTGCTAAATTCTCCCTAGTCACCACAATGAGGGAGCGCGCTGGTGTAGGTAGAGTTGTATTTCGAGAGGTCCACGAGCCTCGTCAGATTGACGAGGAAGAGTGACTAGAAAATCCTCGGTATGATGACTGGGATCGCTAAGATAAACAGAATGAAAAAACTGCTCATACTGCTGATTCGGTTAGCCAGTTGTTCTATTTTCATAGGGTGCATCCCAGTCTTAAGCCACGTCAATGCTGAGTGAACCCCATCTCTTACCAAGTGACCACCATCGAATGGAATCATGGGGATCAGATTAGCGAATCCAAGCAAGAAGTTTATCCAGACCAACCAGAAAAGGAAGTCAAAAAGCATCAGAGTGCCCTCAGTGCCAATTGCTGCTCCCAAGAAACCACTCCCCGCTTCTAGCATTGCCCTCTCTTCCAGAATCATTGTTTGACCATCCAAAGAAATTGGAGTCTGTAGCATAATCAGGGGTTCAATCAGGGCAACGAATGCTGTGACACCAAACGAGTACTCCCCCTCTACAATAAATGAGAAACCATCAACTCCAGCGGTTCCAGAGCTTAGTTGAGATACTCCTAGGAAACCATCACCAGGCTCTATTCCAAGTTCTTCCAATAACTCCCCGGTTTCATCCTCACAGACTTGATCTTCTTCGCATAAACCAATGTGAAACTGGTACCTGTCACCGAGAGTCAACTCGATCGTACGTTCTTCCCGCACTCCGTCCAAGCTTGGATCTGAAAGAACTGTAATTGCGACTTGATCCCCGGCTGCAAACTCCTCCATTTGTATTGAGAATGCATCACCATCGGGTACCTCCACACCGTTCATGTGGGTAATTATCTCGTAAGGCAGCAAACCAGCTCCCTCAGCAGCCCCTCCCTGAACTATCCCCCTGGCATGTACTCCTTCATTTTCAGCCACCATTCCACTAGAGACCGCAGATAGCAGGATCAACACAACATAGGTTGCGAGAATGTTAATTGACGGACCCGCTGCAAAGAGCCTCATCCTGTCTCTCCTGGGTGCCCTATTCATCTCCTCCTCCTCTGGCTCAGCGAAAGCTCCGATAGGTATTGGCCCCACCAATAGTAGACCGAAGCTCCTCAACCTCATGCCATGGGCCCTGGCTTGAATTCCATGACTGTACTCGTGAATTACCAGTGCCACGATTAGTGCCAGAGCCGGCCACCAAAATGGAACAAAACTCGTCACTCCTGGAATTAGCAGCAGGTCACTCGCTGGCAGGTAATCTTCCGGGGGACTCTGAGCAGTAGAATATGCGCTCGCAAATAGAAGTAGTATTACTCCAGCCATCACGACTAAACATAGCCAGATAGAAAACTCACCGAAGCATCTCCAGAACCTCTTGTGACTGGAGATCGCATCTAGGATTCCCTTTCCACGACGAGTCCTCAACATCAGTATGATTCCTAGCACTCGTGTTGCGTCCATCCTGTCTAGGGACCCCATGGATTCCAATCTCAATATGGCAGTATACCAAATTGCGATCAGCGCCAAGATGAAAATTGGAACTCCCGCGATATGTAGCAGATAGAGTAGCAGTATTGGTAGGAGAAAGCTCCTCCTGGCTCGAACATCCCTTTCCACAGCAATGCACGCCCGCACAGTACACTTCAACCTGCGTCCTGTGACGGCAAGTAATAATACAACGACCGGTTACTTAGCTCGTGGCAGGTGGGAGCTATACACATAGAAGAAGCTTCAACCGCCGTCTGGATTCTTTGACAAGGGAGCGAGATAGTGTTAGACGGTTGCTGGAGCAGGCTGATATGAAGGCGATGCTCGAGGGCCTGGACTTTCTGAACACTCGAATCGCTTCAATAGAAAGTAGACTATCGGGACCGACCTAAAACGGAATCGAGTGTGCGGGCAATAGACTGGGAATCTACGCCCTTTGCTCCTTCGGACTTGCTGACTAGCGCTAGAAATCTATGGAGAGGCATACCCGCCGTCCAATTCAGGTAAGGCATCCCTCTACTAGTCAACGGGAGCTTGGGAATGCTCCGAGATAGGTGCCTTAGCTTTCCAGTCAACCCCTCGACATCCACCTTCATCAATCTCCAACTGTCCCCCCTCACTCCCTTCAGTCGGAATGCATACAACGGCAATAGCCCGCACGCCTCACCAGTAGATTTCAGCGCAATGTACTGATTCCGCGTTCTTCCAGAAAAATATATCTTATCACTTTTGGAAGATTTCACTTCTATTGGGAAGCACATGTCCCCACGGAGCGCGAGTATATCCCCTGTCCCCTCTGAACCGCTTCCCGGAGCTCTCACGACTAGGAATGGCCTCTCAATAACCTGCATTGCTCTGGCCCGCTCTACTTCGTTGCAAGATCTGGTTACAGCTCTAACACCGTTCAATTCTCCAGCCAGGACAGCCCTCAACTCTCGTTCGTAGTTGCTCCCCACAATTGTAAATTAACTTCAGGGTTATTGAGAACATTGGTCACAATCACTGGATCTTTCCCTTTCGGTAATCCCTGGTCCTGTCGACACCAGGAAACTGATCCTCGCTTTCTCTGTATACCGTCTTCATATTATTCAGGAAGTTGTCTTCGTGCGTAACAATTAGCACCATGTCCACTCCAGGATCTTCTCCACCATCCATCCAGGCAAGAACAATTTCCATTGTCATCCTTGCACCCTCCCTATGCGGGTAGGCGAAAACGTCCATCCCAAGAGGAGGCAGTACGAGTGTTCCCCTAGGATCGAGATTTTCAACCGCCTCAAACAGTGCAACATACGAGTTCCTCATAAGCTCACGACGGAAGTTATCCTGCGTCGGCCTCCTGCAATCGGGACCAACTACGTGGACAAGATGGGTTGCTGGAAGATCAAATGCAGGAGTAGAGACAGCTTCTCCAACACCACACGGCTGCAGATTCAGCTTCCTCCTCTCCCTCGCTATTCCTGCACAATGCTCCCTCAGATCATTACCAGCTGCCTGATGCATCCTCTCATCCAAACCCTCTCTACCAGCTAGCCTGCTATTGGCAGGTATTACGATTACATCACCTTCAACGGTGGTTATATCGCCATACAGAACTCGCACTTGACCGTGGTTGCATTCTCTGACTATCACTACCTCGGCCATAAGAAAGCGAAGCCCGGCCATCTGATATGTATTCATCGTAGTGGCAATTTCGTGATTATCGAGTAAGATTGATGCCCTAACGCCCCTCCGGTCAGTTATGTCCACTGGTTTCGTGTTGGTAGATGTTGAGCCAGGATCCGAACATTCTGTTCATGAGCAAGCCTCCTTGCTGCCCTTTGTCTCTGATGCCCATGTGCTTTTTGGTGACCATGATATGATTCTCAAAATCGAGGCCGAAACAATGGGTGAAATTGCCCGCCTAGTTGTTGACTCCGTCCGTTCAATAGAGGGTGTGACCAACACGAAGACTCTGGCCTGCGCCGAGCTTTGAACTCCATTTGGTAATGCAATAATTATCCAACTTAGGCTCAGTTATGCGTTTATCACGGCTCAAGTTTAATACCTGCCAAGCTCTCCACCGCCTTGGAGGCATACTAGAATGACAGACAAGAAATATTTCGTGTTGATGAAGAACGGAAAGGACACTGCGCAGGTGTTCCATAGCAGACAGCCCAGAGGAGCAGCTCTGAAAGCTGCAACTAGAGGCGAGAGCGACATCCACCTGAGGGAGAGGGGTACTAACCGAGTGCACGTCTTCAAGGGTTGGAAGAAGATGGTGGCCAAGGGCGCCAACGCTCCTGACTGGCTCCCGGACATGATCAACAAGGCAAACGTTAGCAAGACCCGAATAGACCGGATTTGAGCGCAGATTATTTCTGCTGGCTCCACCGAGTCTTTCGTAATGCGGCCCTGCAGGTGCGCGAGCCTTCATCTCTTCCTGCGAACCCTCTCGACCTTGGCCCTTTCCTGATTTCTGGCCTCTCTGGATCTTGCTCTCTCTCTTTCTAGTGCCCTTCTAGCCACTCCAACATTCTCGTCCCCGACGTACAGTCTCCTACTGGCAGGGGGCGACTCCTCGAAAACTCCCGTCATCCTGGCCATGATTGCGAGGGGATCGTAGAATTCGGTCACAACCCTCTCTTTCAAAGGAATAATGGCATTATCCGTGATTTGGATTCCAGCTGGGCAAACCTCAGTACAGCATCTTGTAATGTTACAGTAGCCAATCCCGAAGTCATCCTTGATTCGGGGAATTCTATTCTCCGTATCCAGGGGGTGCATCTCAAGTCCCGCTAGCCGGACAAAGAAGCGCGGTCCTGCAAAATCTTCGAATTTCTGATGCTCCCTCAAAACGTGGCAGGTATTGACACAGAGCATACACTCGATGCAAGAACGAAACTCCTGCAGCCTTTCAGCCTCTTCCTGGTGGAACTCCCAGTCCGGCTCTATCGGACCGTTTATCGGGTTAATCCTACGATCGGTTTTGTAGGCCCAAGAGGTGTCAGTGACCAGGTCCCTCGTTATCGGGAAGGCCTGCATCGGCTTAACCAAAACAGGTTTCCCCGCAGGGGTTTCATCGATGATATCCTCCATCCTAGTCATACACATCAGTCGTGGCTTGCCATTCACCTCCGCACTGCACGAACCACACTTTCCTGCTTTGCAGTTCCATCGGCAAGCGAGGTCTGGAGCATGCTCCTCCTGGATTCTATGGATGACATCCAGTACCACCATCCCCTCATCCAGATCAACGCTGTAGTCAACCATTTTGCCGAATGGATCGCCATCGCTGTCAGTTTCACCTCTGAAAACCCTGAACGTTACTTGACCGCTCATCCTACTCCTCCTCATTCAAGTCATCAGCGTCTAGGAGTGCCTTCAGCTCATCTGGAATCTTTGGAAACGATGAGAACTCAATTCCCATGGACCCATCATCTCGCATCGTTATCACACTGTTCACCTTCCCCCAGTGGGACTGGTCAACCTCGGGGAAGTCATCCCTAGTGTGGGCCCCACGACTCTCCTCTCGTCGATGCGCAGCCAAAGCGCACATTCTGCTGACTTCAATCATCGCGCCGAGCTCTAGTGCCTGATGCCAGGCGGGGTTGTAAACCCGGCCCCCACCGGGAGAGGTAACCGCTGCTCGCCTCTCAAGATCGTCCAAATCCGATAGAGCCTCCTGTAAAAGCCCCCCAGTCCTGATTATCCCAGCCTTTTCCTGCATCATTACTCTGAGGTCCCTAACTACTTTTGCGGGATTTTCACCACCCTCTCTGCTAAGAGGCCCAAGGGTCTCTATGATTACTTCATCAATTTCTGCTCGAGGGATTTCAGTGAAGGAAACCACCTGCTTAGCTGAGTCAGCGGCCTGCTCACCAGCTATTTTTCCGAAAACGATTAGATCTGAGAGAGAGTTTCCCCCGAGCCTGTTTGCACCATGCAGCCCTGTTGCTACTTCTCCTGCCGCATAGAGTCCAGGAATCGATGTTTCCTGTGAATAGGGGTCGACCTTGACTCCTCCCATAACATAGTGAGCAGTTGGACCTACCTCCATGGGTTGCTTTGTAATGTCTACAGCAGCGAGCTCCTTGAACTGGTGGTACATTCCAGGAAGCTTCTTCTTCACCTCTTCAGAGTTCCTCCAAGAGATGTCCAAGTAGGCGCCTCCATGCTCCGAGGCCCTGCCAGCTGCGCGCTCGCTGTTTATTGCCTTCGCAACAACATCTCTGGTCAGTAACTCGGGCGGCCTTCTATTTGTTGCGAGTTTTCCTGATACAACCTCTTTCACCCAGGCCTCCGCTTCCTCGATCGTGTCAGCAAACTCATCTCGGTACATGTCTGGAACGTAATCGAACATGAACCTCTTACCGTCCGAGTTCAGCAACTTTCCTCCTTCGCCCCTTACTCCCTCGGTTACCAGAATACCCTTCACTGAGGGGGGCCAGATCATACCAGTGGGATGGAACTGGACAAACTCCATATCTCCCATCTCAGCACCCGCCCAGTAGGCCAGTGCATGACCTTCTCCACTGTATTCCCATGAGCCGGAGCACACTTCCCAACAACGGGTGATTCCACCGGTTGCCAGAATAATCTTCTTGGCACTAAAAACATGCAGTGAACCGTCGTTCCTATCGTAGGCGAAGCAACCAGAAATTCGCCCATCTTCCTTGAACAGCTTCCGTACAGTGAATTCCATGAAAACGTCCATTCCCATGTGAATGCCTCTCTGTTGGAGGGTACGAATCAACTCAAGCCCGGTTGCATCGCCAATGTGCGCCAGTCTGGGGTACGTGTGGCCTCCGAAGTTTCGTTGGCTCGTCATCCCCTTGGGGGTTCGGTCGAAGATTGCACCCCACTGCTCTAGCTCTCTAATTCTGTCTGGAGCCTGCTGGGCGTGAATCTGTGCCATTCGCCAGTCACCAAGGTACTTCCCACCCTTCATTGTGTCACGGAAGTGGGTCTGCCAAGAGTCTCGTGGATCCTTGTTTGAAAGAGCAGCAGCAGCTCCGCCCTCTGCCATAACCGTGTGTGCCTTGCCTAGCATCGACTTGCAAATTATTGCCACACTGACGCCTGCTGCACTCGCTCCGATGGCTGCTCTAAGCCCAGCTCCCCCTGCACCGATAATTACGACATCATGTTTGTGAAAAGTCACGTCTTCCATCATAAACCACCCCAAAGGACCACGTCAGTTAGGCCGAAGTCAGTGCAGGCCCACACATAGAAATCAGCAAGCATGACCCAGAAAAGGCTGTAGAGGGCCCAGTCTTTATGATGCTCGTTTAGGGACGTAGAAAACCTCCACATCCTGTACTTCAGGCGCTTCATTGGCGTTCCAGTCCAGTTGTTCGAACCACCTCCAATGACGTGTCGGAAGGCGTGACAACCGAGCGTGTATCCGCCAAGCAATGTCACATTGAGCAGCAGAACAAGCGATCCTATGCTTAGTCCATAGCTGTGCGCCCCCCCATTGTGGAAGTTTATCGAGAGCCAGAAATCATATGTCAGAATTGGGAGGTATATCAGAGCGATGTACATGAAGTAGCGGTGCAGGTTCTGGACGATGAGAATGCCTGTTTCACCACTGTACTCGTTCCATGGCTTCGACACTGCGCAACCTGTGGGTTGGTGGAGGAATGCTCGGTAGTACGCTTTCCTATAGTAGTAGCAGGTGGCACGGAACCCTGCTGGGAAAATCAGAATGAACATAGCTGGGCTCATCCACCAGAGGTCCTTGGGGATCCAGGTTGAACGTGGGAACAACAAGGGGCTGTAGAGTGGAGATAGTACGTGGCTGCCCTGATTTTCTATTGCCATAGTCTGACAGCCTGAAACCTCGGCGAAAGTCTCGGCCACCTCCCAACTAGCACAAGATGATGCACCGAGCTGACTGAAGAACCAGAAATCAGATTCCATGAAACCACGCCAGGTTGCGTAAACAATCATGATTCCAAGATAGGCTGCCATCGCCGTTGGGCCCTTCCACCAATCGTCGCTTCGATCAGTCCTGCCGAAACCCCTTTTCATAGGGAGCTTCATGCCTTGGTCCAAAACTATGCACCCCGTGCCCTACGGGCACGGTCAGGTCGTCATAAGGGATTGCATTTCATCGGCGAGATTGGTGTAATGTTCATATCATTCCTCTTGAACCATCGGTAGATGGCAGTTGATGATATTTTGACTTCTATATGCCCGAGCTGTGGATTCATGCCAGGAGCTTGGCTTCCAGGACTTCCGTGCCCCGAGTGCGGCGAGACATTTCTCTAGGCCAAAGCAGAGTAGTCAGCCTCGGCCTCCTCAATGTGAATTTCATCGACATCCATCTGGGCCAGTTGCAGCTTCCCCGAAAGTTCGTCGTTAACCGCATGCCAGTAAGAGTAAGCCTCTATGACCCAAATGCCCGATTCTCTCGTGCCGTTCCCACTACCCTTGACTCCTCCAAATGGAAGGTGAGCCTCCGCTCCGGTTGTTGAGTTATTTATTCCAGTCATCCCTGCTTTAATCCCTGTCTTGAACCGATAAGCCTCCAAACGGTCGTTGGTGTAACAGGCACTAGATAGTCCAAACGGGGATGCATTAGCGAGGTGAAGGGCATGATCGAAATCATCTGCCCTTACTACCGTCACAACTGGCCCGAAAATCTCCTCGTGAAAGCACTCCATTTCTTCGGTAACGTCAGAATATACGTGTGGCCACATGAACACACCATCTGAAGCATCGCCTTGGAAGTTGTCCGGCTTGTTGTCGTCGGTGATCCTACCACTCCCCCAAAGTTTGGTTGCTCCGTCAGTCTCGCAAATGCCAAGGCTGTCCAAGAAGTCATTTGCGTACTTCTCCGAAAGCATTGGCCCGTAGAGCACATCATCGTATCGCAATGAGTCACCTATCCTGGTGGACTCCACCTTTTCCATGAACTTGGACATGAAATCGTCGAAGATGTCTTTGTGGATTATCAGATTACCAAGACTTGTACACCGTTGTCCTGCTGTACCGAAGGCTGCCCAGTATGCCCCCTCAACGGCATTGTCGATACTAGCAGTTGGCATCACGACAAGTGGGTTCTTTCCACCCAGTTCCAATGAGCAAGATACGAGGTTCCTGCCGCAAATCTCCCCAATCATCTTACCCACTGGGGTCGAGCCAGTAAAGCTGATCTTGTTTACCAAGCCCTCGTCGACAGCATCTACGAGATGCTGTCCAGCTCCGCTCCCCCGCCCGTGGACGAGATTGATCACTCCGTTGGGCAGGCCAGCCTCATGCATTATCCTAGTTAGCATAAAGGACAGCAGTGGTGCGTCCTGTGGGCTCTTCCAAACGCATGTGTTTCCACACATTATCGCTGGAATCATCTTCCAGAATGGCACAGCAGCTGGGAAGTTGCAAGCATTGATGATGCCACATACCCCCAATGGTCTACGATATGTGAAGAGCTCCTTGTCAGGCAACTCGGAATTGACAGTCTGCCCGTATAGTCGCCGGCCTTCTGATTGGAAAAACAGGCAGGTGTCAATGGCCTCCTGAACGGAACCGGCACTTTCCTTCAGGGTCTTGCCAATCTCCCTTGTCTCGACTCTCACTATGTCATCCTTGAGCTTCATGAGTAAGCGCCCCATGTTCCCTATGATCTGTCCACGGGTCGGCGCCGGAGTTGCCGCCCATCCAGGAAATGCATCGCCCGCAGCACGTAGGGCATCGTGAACGTCCTGCTTTGTAGATTGAGGAAACTCGCCCAGGCAGTCCTCTAGCCATGCGGGATTCCTGCTTTCGAACGTCCCGCTATCACTGGCCAAAGCCAATTTTCCATTTATTACGTTGTAACCCCTGACGCGGGGGCATCCGTTTGGATTGTCGTTGTCCATAGTTTCGAATCCAGTCTCAAGAACGTGGGTCATGAACTGGCGAATGCCACTTGTGACATGAATTATGCGCATCGCACCTCCCTGTTCCGATAACCATTTTATTCATTTGACAACTCACTGTTGGTGGGTTTAACAACCCCCATTGCTGACAATGGTGTGTACGGAACGTGATGCAATGGCTGAAGACTCGTCTGAATCCTTGACTCTGAGGGTTGCAAAAGCTATACCGAGTGATGTCGGTCACGGGAGAGCAAGAGTGCCATTCGATAACGAACTCAACCTGAAGCCCGGAGACATCGTGCAGATCGAGGGTGAGAGGAAGACTGCTGCCATCGTTTGGCGCTGCCGTCCGGAGGATGCAAACCTAGGAGTAATCAGGGTTGATGGAATTATTCGAAAGAATGCCGGTGTAAGCCTCGGTGACCGAGCGGTGATCACTAAGGTCGATGTGCAACCATGCAGCAAACTAATTTTGAGCCCTGTGATGGCCAAGCAACAGAAGGTACGATTCGGTCCAGGAATCGAAGGCTTCGCAAGAAGGGGCCTGAACAAGCGTCCGGTAATGGCCGGTGATAGAATCTTCATCCCAGGCATGACTCTCTTCGCTGAAGCATTGCCCTTTGCGATCGTCCAGACCAGCCCGAAGGGCATCGTACAGGTACTACCCGATTCTGAGATTATCATCAAGGAGGATTCATTCGAACAAGAGGATGACCACATCGTTCAGACTATCTCCTACGAGGACATAGGTGGGATTGGCAACCAGCTCCAGAAAGTCAGGGAGATGATCGAGCTCCCACTAAAGCACCCGATTCTGTTCCGAAGGCTAGGGATTGACCCACCAAGAGGAGTACTTCTGCATGGACCTCCTGGAACGGGAAAGACACTAATCGCTAAGGCGGTCGCCTCAGAGACCAAGGCCCACTTCACTTCTATTAACGGACCAGAGATTATCTCGAAGTACTATGGTGAGAGTGAGAAACAGCTGCGAGAGATTTTTGACGAGGCTGCAGCGAATGCCCCGGCAATAATCTTCATCGACGAGTTGGACAGCATTGCTCCGAAGAGGGAGGATGTAACAGGAGAGGTAGAAAGACGCGTAGTGGCACAGTTGCTGACTTTGTTAGATGGCATGGGCGGCCGGGACAACGTGGTGGTCATTGGTGCTACAAACAGGCGCGATGCCATCGACCAAGCTCTTCGTAGGCCAGGGAGGTTCGACAGGGAATTGGAGATTGGTGTCCCTGATAAGAACGGCAGGGGGGAGATCCTGGGCATCCATACTAGGGACATGCCAATCAGTGATGACTTCAATATAGATTGGTTGCTGGATAACACCTACGGATTCGTGGGCGCTGACATTTCCGCCCTCGTTAGGGAATCGGCAATGAAGGCTCTTCGCAGGTATCTACCCGAGATTGATTTGGATCAGGAGGAGATCCCTCCTGAGGTGATTGAGAAGATGCAGGTCACGATGGCTGACTTCCAAGAGGCTGTCAGGGAGATTGAGCCAAGTGCCCTGAGGGAGATTTACATCGAGGTACCCGAGGTCACTTGGGATGAGGTCGGAGGCCTCGAGGATGTGAAGGAGCGACTCAAGGAGAGTATCGAGTGGCCTCTGACAATGCCCGAGAAGTTCGAGCACTTCGGGATCAATCCGCCAAGAGGAATCATGCTCTTCGGAGCTCCTGGAACGGGCAAGACTCTCATTGCCAAGGCCATAGCAAATGAGGCGAAAGCGAACTTCATCACCATCAAGGGCCCTGAGCTCATTTCCAAGTGGGTGGGCGAGTCCGAGAAGGCTGTGAGGGAGGTCTTCAAGAAGGCTAAGCAGTCCAGCCCCTCCATAGTCTTCTTAGACGAATTTGAGAGCATAGCTGGAATGCGACGGAGTAATTCGGGGGATGGGTCTGATGTGATGAACAGGGTAGTGAACCAACTACTCAGCAGTATGGATGGAGTGGAGGGGATGGAAGGAGTCATTGTGGTTGCAGCAACAAACCGACCAGAGATGATAGACCCTGCACTGATGCGAAGCGGCAGATTTGAGCGAGTCCTGCATATCCCCCCTCCGGATAAGGAATCCCGTGCGGCAATACTCGAGATTCACGCTAAGGATATGCCCCTTGGTAGGTTCAAACTGGAGGACATCGCTACGAAGATGGACAACTACACTGGAGCAGACATCGAGGCGGTCTGCAGGGAAGCTGCACTGATAGCTATGAGAGACGGAAAGAAGACGGTTTCCAAGAAACATTTCGAGATGGCAGTTGATCGGGTC
>Ga0066862_10000188_pt1 | contig 24248 bp, 20 predicted proteins | sample ETN02SmetaG_FD_66431 | JGI IMG/M metagenome (GOLD analysis project Ga0066862, IMG submission 66431) | Marine microbial and viral communities from oxygen minimum zone, Eastern Pacific Ocean - ETNP2014F10-02SV255 | ecosystem: Environmental > Aquatic > Marine > Oceanic ... | reverse complement strand
GGAGTTTTTGCTGTATTAGTTAACGGTGTTATTGTTGTTGAAAATGGCCTTCATAATGGCAATAGGCCTGGTAGGGTATTAAAAGGTCCTGGTTACAATCTATAATATTACTTCGCATAATATATATTATGTTAAATTATAAAGGTTTGAATTCCTATAAAGATGCAAGAAAATCTTTAATGTGCCTTGATATGTCCTCTGGAGAGTCTTCTTGAATGCAATGGTTACCTGCAACGTAACCTCTTTAGTGTTAGCCCAAGACCACACTTCATCTCTTTGAGTACCAACTAACAAGTAACCTGGATTAGTTAATCGGCTTTTGGATATCTGTATTTTTAATGCCATTTTATGATGGGCTTCCTGTCGGTAATAGCATTAATGAATTATCGCCTTTAGGCATTCCATTGAATATATTCCCATTTGGTATAGTTTTATTGATCCAAATTATTAGCCTGATCTTAATAAAAAAAGGTCGCAAGAGTATTTAGCTTTGCTTAAGCATTTATTAACTTAAACTTATATTATTTAGTGTAAACTAGACGACTATGGCAAAAGAAGATAATCTAGAATTTGAGGGAGAAGTTATCGAAACTCTTCCCAATACTACTTTCAAAGTTAAATTAGAAAACGATCACATAATCGAGGCTCATATATCCGGTAAAATGCGCAAACATTACATCAGGATCTTAACTGGTGATAAAGTAAAAGTTGAAATGACCCCTTATGATCTAACCAAAGGCAGGATTACTTTTAGAGGACGTTAAGCCTTAGATTTTGCTGTTTTCTTTTTAGCGCTAAATTTTACTTCATTAGCAACTAAATCAACTTTGATTTGACCGCCTTTGCTAAGCTCACCAAATAGCACCTTATCAACTAAAGGCTTCTTAATTTTATTTGTTATAAACCTCTCCATAGGTCTTGCACCCATTTCTTTGTTATAGCCGTTTTCAGCAATCCAGTTTAAGACTTTTTTAGAGTAAATTAATTCAACATTTCTAGCATCGAGTTGAGCCTGAAGTTTGGTAAGGAATTTATCAACAATTGATAAAATAACTTTCATAGGCAAGTAGTTGAACTGAATGATCTCATCTAATCTATTTCTAAACTCTGGAGAAAATAGTTTCTTAAGTGATAGAAGTGCATCAGATTCATTAGACTGATCGCTAAAACCAATACTCTTCTTTTCTAATAAATCAGCGCCAGCATTGGTCGTCATTACTACAATAACGTTTCTAAAGTCTGCTTTTCGACCATTGTTATCTGTTAAAACTCCAGAATCCATAATTTGAAGTAATAGATTAAAGATATCTGGATGAGCCTTTTCAATCTCGTCAAGTAAAAGTACGCAATGTGGATTTTGAACAACCGCTTCAGTTAAAAGACCGCCCTGATCAAATCCTACATATCCGGGAGGAGCTCCAATTAGTCTTGATACTGTATGCCTCTCCATGTACTCAGACATATCAAACCTTACAAGCTCAATACCCATAATGGTTGCTAATTGAGTAGTGATTTCTGTTTTACCAACCCCTGTAGGACCAGCAAATAAAAATGATCCAATGGTTTTGTTATCATCTCGAAGCCCTGCTCTTGATAATTTGATGGCGTTAACCAAGCTCTTAATAGCAGTATCTTGGCCAAAAATAACAGTTTTAAGATCAGATTCTAGTTTCTGTAGATTGATTGATTCTTGACTGGAGATAGTTTGCTCAGGAATTTTCGAAATCTTAGAAATAGTTTTCTCAATATCTACTTGTTTTACGGTAATTTTTTTTGAATTCTTCCTTGAGATATTAAGCAAAGCACCTGTTTCATCAATTAAATCTATGGCTTTATCAGGTAAAAATCTATCATTTAGGAAACGCTTAGATAAAGTAACAGCTGAATTTATAGATTCACCGGAATATTTCACATTGTGGTGATCCTCATAATTACTCTTCAAGCCATCTAATATTTGTATACATTCATCTACAGACGGTTCAAATACATCAATTTTTTGAAATCTTCTTGATAATGCTTGGTTTTGATTAAAAACCCCTCTGTATTCTTGAAATGTTGTTGACCCTATACATCTAAGCTTACCTTTGCCTAAGGCTGGTTTTAATAGGTTAGACACATCTAAACTTCCGCCAGATGCTGATCCAGCACCAATAATGGTATGAATCTCGTCAATAAAAAGTATTGGGTTAATCTGATCATCTAGAAATTTTAAGACTGACTTGAGTCGCTTCTCAAAATCTCCTCTATATTTAGTGCCAGCAATTAATGCTCCTATATCTAAAGAATATAATTTTGATTCATGCAAGAATTCAGGCGTATCTTTAGAGTTAATCAGATGCGCTAAGCCTTCAGCTATTGCTGTTTTACCGACACCAGATTCTCCTACTAGCAGAGGATTATTTTTAGTACGTCTTGCTAGAATTTGAATAATTCTTTCAACCTCATCTAAGCGTCCTACTAATTGATCTACTTTATTAGATTCAGCAAGAGCATTTAAATCAATTAAAAATTCTAATTCATTATTGGTTGTTGTCTCAGTTACGATCGCATCATCTGATGACTCGGAATCAGTATCAGCTTGGACGCCCTCTGGCTTACCATGAGAAATGTAAGAAACAATATCCAGCCTTCCAATCCCCTGCTTGGATAGCAAGAAAACAGAATGAGATTCTTTTTCAGAAAATATGGCCACTAATAAATTAATAGGTTTTACAACACCTTTGCCTGATGACTGAACATGAAAAACAGCTCTTTGAAGAACTCTTTGGAATCCTAATGTAGGTTGAACAGGTTTTTTAGCATCAATCTTGCTCGGTGTATTATCTCTTACATGCTCTTCAAGATTTTCTCTTAAAGTAGCAATGTTTACATCATTTGTTTCAAGTGCCTGTCGAACTCCAAAATCTGAAAGAAGCATTAAAAGTAAATGCTCAATGGTTAGATATTCAAGATTTTGATCTTGCGCTTGATCAAATAAATTTGCAATGGATTGTTCTAATTCTTTACTAAACATTAATCTGTTAAAGGTTCAATTTCGCTTATGAGAGGATGCTCATGGGCTTTTGCCATCTCATTAATTTCATGAGATTTCATTTCAGCTATCTCTTTAGGAAATATACCACAGACGCCCTTTCCTTTTGTATGAACGGCTAACATTATTTGGGTCGATCGTTCATGCTCGTATCCAAATATTGATTGAAGTATATAAACAACAAATTCCATTGGAGTAAAATCATCGTTCAGGAGCACGACTTGATACATTGGAGGTTCTTTTATATCTGGTTTATCCTCCAGAACAACGGTACCGGTATCACCTAAATCATTTGATGATTCTGAAGACATATAAATCCTCACATTCTTTTGATCATTTCCTTGGCAAAGCCAGAACAAGAAACTAGATTTGCTCCGTCCATGAGTCTTTCGAAGTCATAAGTAACCATTTTGTCTGTTATTGCTGCTTCCATTGATGAAATTATAAGATCTGCTGCGTCGACCCAACCCATATGTCTTAGCATCATTTCTGCTGATAAAATCAATGAACCAGGATTTACCTTATCCTGTCCAGCATATTTAGGCGCTGTACCATGTGTAGCCTCAAATAATGCTGAGTCATCTCCAATATTTGCTCCTGGAGCTATTCCAATACCTCCAACGCAAGCAGCCAAAGCATCAGATACATAATCACCGTTTAGATTCATGGTTGCAATAACATCATATTCTTTTGGTCTAGTTAGAATTTGTTGAAGAAAAGCATCGCAGATAACATCTTTAACAATTATATTTTTCCCAGTATTTGAATTTTTAATCGAAACCCATGGACCACCATCTAATAGCTCTCCATCATAAGAATTCATACTAAGTTCATAGCCCCAATCCCTAAAAGCACCTTCGGTAAATTTCATGATGTTGCCCTTATGAACAAGTGTGACAGACGATTTATCATTTTTAATAGCATAATCTAGAGCCTGTTTTACAAGCCTCTCTGTACCTTGTTTAGATATTGGCTTAACACCAAGCCCAACATCAGTAGGAAATCTTATTTGAGTTACTCCAAATTGTTCTTGAAGAACTTTAACCATAGCATCTGATTCTGGAGAACCAGCCTCAAATTCCACACCTGCATAAATATCTTCAGAGTTTTCTCTGAAAATTACCATGTCAACATGAGATGGATTTTTAACTGGGCTAGGAACTCCTGTAAAATATCTAATTGGTCGTAGACAGACATACAGATCAAGGATTTGACGAAGCGATACATTTAATGATCTGATCCCTCCTCCAACTGGTGTTGTCAACGGCCCTTTGATACTAACAATATACTCTTTTAAAGCCTCAATAGTTTCTTCTGGTAACCAAGTATCAGCATCATAAACTTGTGTAGATTTTTCACCACAATATACTTCCATCCAAAATATTTTTTTAGCTCCCTTGTATGCTGTCTCAACAGCGCTATCAACTACGTCTATCATAGCGGGAGTAATATCGATTCCAATCCCATCACCTTCAATGTATGGGATAATTGGATTATCTGGGACTTGAAGCGCCCCATCTTTTAATGTAATTTTTGAGCCTTCTTCTGGAATCTTTATATGCTTATAACCCATGCTATCCTCTTTTAAACAAAAATATATTGTAAAATTTGGATGAATTATACTCTAAAAAAACCTTTAAAATTAAGGTTTATAGATAAAATATGTCAAATATAAATAAAACAGTTGTTGTTGGGATGTCGGGTGGAGTTGATTCATCCGTAGCAGCTTATTTATTACAAAAACAAGGTTTTAAAGTTCAAGGTTTGTTTATGCAAAATTGGCAAAATGAACCTGGTGAAGTTTGCACATCTGAGATTGATTTTGCAGATGCATCAAAAGTCTGTGATCAACTCAATATTCCATTACATAAAGCTAACTTCAGTGACGAATATTGGGAAAGAGTCTTCAAGGAATTTCTTTCTGAACACAAGAAAGGAAGAACTCCAAATCCCGATATATTGTGCAATAGAGAAATTAAATTTAAATCCTTTTTAGATTACGCTTTAAAAATTGGAGCTGATCATATTGCAACTGGTCATTATGCGAAACTTAACCATAAAAATGATCACGCCATTTTAATGAGATCAAAAGATCTTGATAAAGATCAGACGTATTTTTTACATGAAGTTAGTGGCGAAGAATTTGCCAAATGCTTGTTTCCGCTTGAGGATTTAACTAAATTTGAAGTAAGAGAAATAGCTGAAAAAAATAACTTCATCAATCATGATAAAAAAGACTCTGTTGGAATCTGCTTTGTTGGAGAGAGGAACTTAAAAGACTTTCTTAAAAGATTCATACAATTTAAGAGTGGTGATATTAAAGATTCAGAAGGCAATATTCTTGGGATTCACCCAGGAGCACTTCTTTTCACCCAAGGACAACGACAAGGTTTGAATGTCGGAGGTGTCAAGGATAAACCTGAATTGCCTTGGTATGTTTATGACAAAAATATTGAGTTAAATGAAGTTTATGTCTGTCAAGGTGAGTTTAATGATTTGTTGCTGAGCGATGGCTTGCTAATGGAAGAAATGAAATGGATAAATAAAACAGTTGTTCCCAAGCAACTACATTGCGAGGTTCAGGTTCGTCACAGAGGCAAACCCGTTTCATGTGTTGCGCATTTTATGGATAAGGGTGTGAAGTTATTATTCTCTAAAAAAATAAGAGCAATTGCACCTGGCCAGTCTGCTGTGCTTTATAAAAATAATGAATGTTTAGGTGGAGGCATAATAGCAAAAGCATTGAAAGACTAGCTATAATTCAAACTATGAAATATCAAGAATTAATTTCCCCTCTGGATAATCGCTACAGTAAAAAAATTATCGATCTTGCTAACAATTTCTCAGAATCTAACTTAAATAAAACTAGATTTTCAATTGAGATAGATTGGATTATTTTTCTAACAACACGATGTGGAAAAAACTTTAAGCCGCTCTCCTCTGCCGCTAAAAATAATCTTTTGGCAATCAAAAAAAGTTTTAATGACAAGTCAGCAAAAAGAATAAAAACAATTGAATCCAAAACCAATCATGATGTTAAAGCTGTTGAATATTTTATTAGAGAGGAAATGAAGAAATTTTCTAACCTAAAGAAATATCAAAATCTAGTTCATTTTGCATTGACGAGTGAGGATGTTAATTCACTGTCTTACGCGATATTGCTTAGAGATGCTAAAGATATTTATATAAAAAAACTAGATATTCTTATCAAGGATTTAAATTCTAAATCAAAATCTTGGGCAACATTGCCCTTGTTAGCTAGAACTCACGGACAAGCAGCATCACCCTCAACTATTGGAAAAGAACTAAAAGTATTTCACCAACGATTAGTAAGGCAAAAGGAACTTCTAAGCAAAATGAAGCCTATGGCTAAGTTTGGTGGCGCTACTGGTAATTTTCATACTTTAAATCTATCTGATGTAAATATTGATTGGGTCTCCAAGACTAATAAATTCTTATCCTCATTCAAAGTTGAGCAAAATCCTATCACCACTCAGATTGAATCTCATGATGGCATCGCAGAAATCTCTCATTGTATTCAAAGAATTAATAATATTTTGATTGACCTAAACCAAGATATGTGGATTTATATCTCCAATGATATATTTAAGTTAAAACTTAAAGATGGTGAGGTTGGTTCATCTACTATGCCACACAAAGTGAATCCAATAGATTTTGAGAACTCAGAAGGAAATCTTGGCTTATCCAACTCATTGATGAGCTTTTTTGCTGATAAATTAACTAAATCTCGACTTCAAAGAGACCTATCTGATTCAACTGTATTGAGAAATCTAGGTGTTGGATTTGGATATAGCTATCTTGGAATTACTTCTTGTTTAAATGGCTTAAGCAAAATTCAGCCAAATAAAAAAAATGCTAGAACAGAATTAGCTGATAATTGGCAAGTCCTAGCTGAAGCGCTTCAAATAGTTATGAAACTGGAAGGTTACGATAATGCCTATGAGGAGATTAAAACTAAAACTAGAGGCCAAAATATAGACAAAGATTCTTATCTAAAAATTGTCGATGGCCTCAAGATCACTGCAAAATCTAAAGATAAATTAAAAAAATTAACTCCGTTAAACTATCTTGGCATAGCATCTAAACTGGCAAAATTATAATTTTTGTAGTTAAACTACCAGCAATATTATCTATAAGTGCTGTTTTAAAAGCATTTATAATAAATATTGACAATTAGCTCCTAATAAATTCAAATTCACTACATAGATATAGGGGTATATTAATGTCAAAAAATAATTTTACATCTGAAGTTGAGAAGCTTAATGCTATTCCAGAATTCGGTGGTTCAAATTGGAGGTCCATTAAGCCTGAATATGCTGCGAGAATGAGACTTCAAAACCAATTTAAATCTGGTATCGATATTGCTAAATACACTGCTTCCTTAATGAGAAAAGATATGGACGCATACGATTCAGATACGGCTGCCTACACCCAATCATTAGGTTGTTGGCATGGATTTATTGGTCAGCAAAAACTCATATCTATTAAAAAACATTTCGGTACTACTGATAAAAAATATCTTTACCTTTCAGGCTGGATGGTCGCTGCGCTTAGATCTGAGTTCGGCCCTTTGCCCGATCAGTCAATGCATGAAAAAACATCAGTTGCATCATTGATCAAAGAACTCTATACCTTTTTAAGACAAGCTGACGCTCGTGAGCTAGGCGGGTTGTTCAGAGAACTTGATAATGCTTCAGAAACAGATAAGCCAAATATTCAGGAAAAAATTGATAATTTCGAAACTCATATAGTTCCAATCATTGCAGATATTGATGCAGGGTTCGGAAACGAAGAAGCTACTTACCTAATGGCCAAACAAATGATTGAAGCAGGTGCATGCTGCATTCAAATTGAAAATCAGGTTTCTGATGAAAAGCAATGTGGCCACCAAGACGGAAAAGTCACTGTGCCCCACTCTGATTTTCTAGCAAAAATTAATGCTGTTAGGTACGCATTCTTAGAGCTTGGAGTAGATGATGGAGTCATAGTAGCTCGAACAGATTCATTAGGAGCAGGCCTAACCAAACAAATCGCTATAACTCATGAGGTTGGAGATTTAGGAGATCAATATAACTCCTTTCTTGACGTAGAAGAATTAGATCCGTCTGATTTAAATCATGGTGATGTGCTCATCAATCAAAATGGAAAAGTTGTAAGACCGAAAAGACTCCCAAGTAACTTATATAGATTTAAAGAAGGCACAGGAGAAGCAAGATGTATCTTAGATTCAATTACTAGCTTACAAAATGGGGCTGATTTAATTTGGATCGAAACTGAGAAACCTCATATAGGTCAAATTGGTGCGATGATGGATGAGATTAAAAAAGTTGTTCCAAATGCAAAGCTTGTCTACAACAACAGTCCATCATTTAATTGGACCATAAATTTTAGACAGCAAGTGTTCGATGCCATGTCGGATAATGGAGATGATGTGTCTGCATATGAAAGAGATAATCTAATGAATGAGAAATATGATGCTACAGAACTAGGTATAGAAGCTGACAAAAAAATCCAAACTTTTCAGGCCGATGCTGCTAGAGACGCAGGAATTTTTCATCACCTAATAACATTACCTACTTACCATACCGCTGCACTGTCCACAGATAATCTTGCTAAAGAATATTTTGGAGATAAGGGAATGCTTGGTTACGTTGAAGGTGTACAAAGAAAAGAAATACGACAAGGCATAGCCTGCGTTAAGCATCAAAATATGGCTGGATCTGATATGGGCGATGATCATAAAGAATACTTTGCTGGAGAGGCTGCTCTCAAAGCTTCAGGCAAAGACAATACAATGAATCAATTTTAATTAGTTTCACAATCCCCTATGGTGGTGCGCCCGCATATTTTGCAGGGTGGTGCACCATCCTCTACATTTACAAAACCACCACAACTTCCTGAAATAGGCTTATTATTTATGATGACGCCTATTGCAATTGCTGTAAATGAAATCGTTATTAATAAAAAAACTGTTATAAACTCAATCACTATAATTCCAAGATTTAGATTTTATTAAAATATTCTCTTTATGCATTATATACATAACTGCCACAGTATGATCATTTGCGAGATCTATGCCCTTTTCAGGACCAAGAACATTTAAAGCCGTAGCCCATGCATCTGCACTCATTGAAGATTCTTCTGAAGCAACAGTTACTGAATAAGATTTATCTAAAATAGATTGTTCCATCATTGGATTAAAGGTGTGACTAAGTATTTCTCCTGCATCATTAATTTTATGATTTCTATATTCGCCTGAGGTTGCAACAGCCAAAAAATCAGTTTCTAAAATCTCCATAATCGATTTGTTTTGATTGCTTGAAGGATCTTGGATGCCAATAACCCAGGGAGCACCATGCTTTGTTCCACTAACTATAATTTCACCACCTATATCAATTAAAAAATTCTTCCTATTTGAATTAATTAGAAGCTCTGCAATTGAATCAACAGCATAGCCTTTAGCAATTGAAGATAAATCAAATTGAAAGTTATCATTTTTGATAATTGCATTATTTAAAATTAAATCAAATCGTTTTAGAGATACTGGAATAGTATTTTGGTTCATTGTATCTACTGGGCCAAACCCTTTGTCAATTACCAGCGAACCAACAGTTACATCATAAAGCCCAGCAGTAAGTTGATAGAGTTTTTCTGCATAACTTAAAAGAGAATACATTTCAGGCGAAATATTAATTTCTTTATCAATTGGAGCTGCATTAATTCTTGATAATTCAGAAGACTCTTTATAATTTGAAGCTATTAAATCAATTCTAGCTAATTCAACTTCAATAGATTCTTTTAATGAATCAGGGATGTACTCTGTTGTAACCAATTGCCAGTAGGTACCATATATAGGTCCAGAAATTTGATATGTAGCTGATTTGTTATGGTTATAGGCAAAAAATATACAGATCAACCCTACCGATAGAGCAATTAATTTAGATGCAGTTAAACGATTCAATGAGCTGTTTAGCCACCAAAATCATCAAGCATGATATTGTCTGGTTCCACACCAAGATTAATTAACATATCAATAACAGCCTTATTCATCATAGGTGGGCCGCACATATAAAATTCACAATCTTCAGGAGCCTTGTGAGATTTTAGATATCTATCAAATAACACTTGATGAATAAAACCAGTCAAGCCATCCCAATCATCTTCTGGCTGCGGATCAGACAGAGCAACATGCCAATCAAAATTTTCATTAGTCTCAGCCAGTTTGTTAAAATCATCTACGTAGAACATCTCTTTTAGGCTTCGAGCGCCGTACCAGAATGAAATTTTTCTATCGGTATTAATTCTTAATAATTGATCAAAGATATGAGCTCGCATTGGAGCCATGCCTGCTCCACCTCCCACAAATACCATTTCAGCTGATGATTTTTTAGCAAAGAATTCCCCAAATGGACCGAATGCTCTTACTTTGTCACCAGGCTTGAGATTGAATGTCCAAGAAGACATAACGCCAGGAGGTATATCAGATGAACCTGGTGGTGGGCTGGCTATTCTAATGTTAAATTTCAGCACCCCTTTTTCTTCAGGATAATTAGCCATTGAATAAGCTCTAATGATTGGGTCAGAATTATTTGCAACGTTGTCCCATATTTTAAACTTGTCCCAGTCCTCTCTATACTCTTCAGCCACATCAAAGGATTTATAATCTAGGTCTGAATAAGCAGGAGCCTCTAATTGTACATACCCACCTGCTTGAAAATTAACTTCTTCACCTTCAGGAAGTTTAAGAACAAGCTCCTTGATGAAAGTTGCAACATTGTCATTTGAAACAACCTCACATTCCCATTCCTTTACTCCAAAAACTTCTTCAGGAATTGTAATTTTAAGGTCGTTCTTAACGGCAACCTGACAAGAGAGTCTCCAACCTTCTTTCTTCTCTTTAGAGTTAAAATGAGATTCCTCTGTCCGCAAGATAGAGCCGCCACCTTCAGCTATTTGGCACTTACACTGACTGCAGGTCCCGCCGCCTCCACAAGCCGAAGAAAGAAAAATTTTATTTTCAGCTAGGGTTTGAAGTAATTTATTGCCTGAGGGAACAATAATTGGATTTGAAGAATCACCATTAATTTCAATGGTAACATCACCAGAACTAACTAACTGACTTCTTGCTGCAATGATAATGGCAACCAATAACAAGACAACACCTGTAAAAGAGAGAACACCTAAAAATAAATCAACCTGCATAATTCTTACCTATAGTGAAATTCCCCCGAAAGACATAAATCCAAAACTCATTAAACCTACTATTATAAATGTAACACCAAGACCTTGTAGACCATCGGGTATGTCTGAGTACTTTAATTTTTCTCTTATACCGGCCAAAACAACAATAGCCATTGCCCAACCAACACCAGCGCCAAGGCCATACACAATACTTTCTCCAAATTTTAGGTCTTTTTCAATCATGAACAATGAGGCACCCAGAATGGCACAATTAACAGTAATTAAGGGCAAAAATACGCCCAACGCATTATAAAGGGCAGGCACAAATCTATCTAAAAACATTTCTAGTATTTGTACAGCTGCTGCAATAACACCAATGTAACTAATCAGCCCAACAAACTCTAGATTAGCTTCAGGCAGTCCAGCCCATGCTAAGGCTCCTTCTTTCAAAATAGTATTATAAATAAGATTATTAAGTGGAACTGTAATTAAACAAACTACTATTACTGCAACGCCTAGACCAAAAGCTGCATCGATTTTTTTTGATATAGCTATGAATGTACACATTCCTAAGAAAACAGAGAGAGCAATGTTCTCTATGAAAACAGTTGTAATGAAAATACTAAGATAATGTTCAAACATTTAATTCTCTTTTAGTTAAATCTGGTGCTGTTGTATGGCCAGATAGTTTAAATTCCTTTACCTCTATTTGATCGGTCTTGTATGCTCTGATACACCAAATCATAAGCCCTATAAGAATGAATGAGCTTGGCGGAAGTAATAAAAGATTATTGGCTGGATACCATCCTCCATTTGATGCCAATGGAAGTATTTCATATCCCATCAAGGTTCCTGCACCAAATAATTCTCTTACAACAGCCACTGCGATTAAAATAATGCTATATCCAAGACCGTTACCCAAACCATCTAAGAAACTGATAAATGGCTTCTCTTTCATGGCAAATGCTTCAGCCCTGCCCATCACAATGCAATTGGTAATAATTAATCCAACAAAAACTGACAATTTTTTACTTGTCTCATAGTCATATGCCTTAAGGAGCTCATCCACAACAATCACAAGTGATGCAATTATGGTCATTTGAACAATAATTCTTACGCTGCTAGGAATATAATTTCTAATAATAGAAATAAATAAATTGGAAAACGATACAACGCTTGTAAGAGCAACGCACATCACCAGAGTAACCGAAAGATTGCTTGTTACAGCTAATGCTGAGCATATCCCAAGTATCTGGAGTGTAATAGGATTTTCTTCAAGTAATGGCTTTGCAAGAACTTCTTTGTATTGCTTAACTGTCATAATTAATATTTTTTAATGTTTCTTTATAACCACTTTCGCCGAACCAATAAACAAGCATGTTTGTAACGCCTCTGCTGGTTAGCGTGGCGCCTGATAGACCATCCACTTGATAAGAAGCCATTTGATTTGAAGGATCTACTTTTCCTTTTATAACTTCAATCTCAACCTCTCCATCATTGTATATAGATTTCCCATCCCATAAAGATTTCCATTTAGGGTTATCTACTTCCGCACCTAATCCAGGTGTTTCTTTATGGGCATAAAATTCAAGACCTTTAATCGTATTTAAATCTTTATCAATTGCAATATAGCCAAACAAAGTCCCCCAAAGACCATAACCTCTAATCGGCAAGATAATTTTCTCTAGTTTGTTAGAGGAATCTTTAAGAAGATATATTTTTCCAATATTTTCTTGATTTTTTACAATTGCAATATCTTTGGAAGCGGGTATGGGGGTTGAATGCTCTGGTTGCTTGGAAAAATATACCGGATCATATGTATTAAGATCATATTCACCATATGCGTCTAAAAGATTGCCAGTGCTAAAGTCTACAAACTTAGGAGTAAGACGAGAAAATTGAGATTCAATAGACTCATCTGGATTATAAATTGCAGCAGTTTTCAGTATCTTAATTCTTTGATCGTTAAGTTTATTAAGATTTTGCATATCCCTCAAACTGACAGCAGCATATGAAACTACCAAAGAGCAAAATAAGCAAACCAAAAATGAAACTGTAAGTGTTCTTAAGACTGAATCATTCATATGAAAGAGCCCTCTTACGTTTTGCGATATTATTAGATACAACCATATGATCAATTACCGGAGCAAATAAATTAGCAAATAAAATTGCTAACATCATGCCTTCAGGAAACGCAGGGTTAATTACTCGAATTAATATAACGGTGATGCCAATCAAGGCCCCATAAATCCAACGACCTGCGTCAGTTCCTGAGCCAGATACAGGTTCCGTTGCCATAAATACTAGCCCGAATGCAAAGCTACCTATAACTAAATGCCAATGCCATGGAACTTGAAACATTGGGTTGGTCTCTGATCCAACAATGTTTAAAATTGAGGTCATCACTACCATCCCAAGAAATGTACCTAGGATAATTCTATATGAGGCAACGCCAGTTGCTAAAAGTATTACTGCGGCAATAGAAATTGCTATGACAGAGGTTTCGCCAACAGATCCAGGAATGTTGCCTAAGAATGCATCAAACCATGAAAAATTATCAGTTAAACCTTGCAAGCCATCTTCTGCAGCATATCCAAGCGGTGTAGCTCCACTAAATCCTTCAGGTGTGATGCCAGTATCTGACAGACCGGCAATCCAAACCTTATCACCTGATAGCTGTGATGGATATGCGAAGTATAAGAATGCTCGGCCTGTTAAAGCTGGATTTAAGAAGTTTTTACCAGTTCCGCCAAAAACCTCTTTACCAATAACAATTCCAAATGTTATACCCATTGCTGCCTGCCATAAAGGAAGATCTGGCGGGCAACTTAAAGCAAATAAGATTGATGAGACAAATAAACCTTCATTAATTTCATGTTTACGCACCACAGCAAAGAGAATTTCCCAAAGGATGCCAACTGCAAAAGTGACTGCGTAGATAGGAACAAAATACACAGCCCCAATCCACATTTTTGTAATAAAACTATCATTTGAGTAGCCAACTAAATTAATTAATACATGATGCCAATCATTTGTATTAGCCGAACCAACAAGTGTTAAGTAATCGAGAGTTTGAGTACCAATGTTATACATTCCAAAAAACATTGCTGGAAAGGCTGCTAGCCAAACAATTACCATGATTCGCTGTATATCAATTGAATCTCTTACATGGATAGGATTAGTTGTTTTGTGTGTAGATGAGAAAATGAAGTTCTCAATTGCATCATAGACTGGGAACCATTTAGCTAGAGCACCCCCGGGCATAAATTTAGGCTTAATGTTTTCATTAAGAGATCTAAGCCAAACTTTCATTTAAATAAACTCCTCGTACATTTTTTCTAAATTTGAATCAAGAATTGATTGATAGTCATATTTGCTTGGACATACATAGCTTGCTAAAGCTAAGTCCTCAGGAGCTAATTCTAAAACACCTAATTTTTCTCCTAGTTCAATATCTAAAGTGACCAAACTTTTTAAAAGCTGGGTCATCAGTATATTTAGAGGCATGATTTCTTGATATGAAGATACTGGAACGATTGCCCTATTGCCTCCATTCATTGAAACATTAAAGGTAAATTTTATAGGCTTAATCCAGCTTGAGATAAAGGCTGGTAAGTTAGAGTGAAGTGTTGATCCAGGCATAGCCCAATTAAATAAAATATCATTTGATTCATCTGGCAGAACGGAGACCTGATTATCAAATGAACCCAAATAATTCATTACATTTTCACCACTATGTCCGTTCAAAACAGAGCCAGATATCACTCTGGAATTATCAAAGATTTTTCCAGCTGTAAGCTCAGACAAATTTGATCCATGCTTCACTTTTAATATTTTTGGATCGTAAGTATTAGGGCCTCCAATAGTTACATTTTTATCTGAGCGAAGATTGTTGTTATGGAGAAGATATCCTAAAGAAATTACTTCTTGCCATGAGATAGTCCAAACTGATCTATTCTGACCAACTGGATAAAGAAAATGTATGTGAGTTCCAACCAAACCAGCAGGATGAGGGCCTTTGAATTGGTTGTAACTAACGCCTTCTACAGATTTATCAAAATCATTATTTTGATACGAGCAAAAAGTTTTAATATCACCATTGATAGATTGAATAAATTTAAGACCTTGATTAAATAGATCTTGATCAAACTTGATTAATTCGTGAGGATCAATAGAAAGAGGATTTGTATCACAAGCATTAATAAATATTGCTGAAGGTAATTCACTTGGTATAGGCATTCTATTGTATGGCCTGGTACGAAAATAGGCCAAAGCTCCACTATCAACCAAAAAGTCAATTGGACTAGAATAGTCATTTAGATCAAAATTCAATAAATCAAGAGAATCATCTGTTTCAATGATAAGTGATAAGAATCTTCTTTTATCACCCCTGTTAATTGATTTAATGACTCCAGATAATGGAGCGGTGATATAGGTACCTGGATTTTTTTTATTTTCGAATAATTTTTGACCCGAAAGAACTGTATCACCCTCATCCACCATCATCGTTGGTTTCAGACCAACAAAATCTGTGCCCAATATGGCAATAGAGTTAATTGAAGTAGAAAAATCTACATCCAAAGATGGATTTCCAGAAATTGGTAAATTGAGCCCTTTTTTGGTTTTAATCACAGCACCCTTCACTAAAAGATGGATGAATTATAAATGTAATTATAAGCTGTTTCTATACAGAATCTTCAATTGCTTTAGGAAATCTTTGCAAGTTAATTGAAGCCACTTTTTTTGTAAGATTAAGGACTTGCTTTGTATAGCCATATTCATTGTCATACCAACAATATAAAGTAATTTGTTTTCCGTCAGCTATGGTTGCTTGAGAGTCAATTATTGTTGCGTATGGACTTGAGTAAAAGTCAGTTGATACAGCCTCTGGTGAGTTAGTGTATCCAATAATTTCTCTATATTTACTAGCAAAAGCGGATTTTTTTAAGAACTCATTCAATTCATCTCTATCAACTACTTTTTCTATGTTTAAAACCAGAACCGCTAAACTTACATTAGGTGTTGGAACCCTGATCGCATTTCCAGTTAACTTATCTTTAAGCTCAGGAATTGCTTTTGAGACGGCTTTGACAGCACCCGTAGAAGTGATAACCATGTTCAATGGCGCACTTCGACCTCTTCGATCTCCTTTATGAAAATTATCAATTAAATTTTGATCATTTGTATAAGAATGCACTGTCTCGATATGGCCATTAGATATGCCATAATGATCGCTGATTAGTTTAAGGACTGGCACTATGGCATTAGTTGTACAAGAGGCTGCTGAAATAATTTGATCTGCTTTATTTAAGGCTGAATCATTCACCCCAAAGACTATGTTTCTAATATCTCCTTTAGCAGGTGCAGTTAATATGACTTTTGATGCGCCACTAGTTAAGTGCTGAGATAGAGTTTCTTCATCTCTCCAGATTCCAGTATTATCAATGACGATTGGAGAATTAATATTTAACTCTGAATAATTAACATCTGAGGGTGAATTTGCATATATAAATTTAACTGGATTACCATTAATGACTAATAGCTCATTCTCAAGATCAACCCTAATCGTTCCGTCAAATTTTCCATGAACAGAATCTCTTCTTAACAAACTTGCGCGTTTAATTAGGTCATTTTTACCACTTTTTCTTACAACCACTCCTTTTAGACGAAAATAGTTTCCAGGACCTGTTGTTTGAGCAAGCATCCTTGCCATTAGCCTTCCAATCCTACCAAAACCATAAAGGACAATATCTTGTGGCTGATCAGGCCTTTGGACAACTACTGTGTTAACGCTTATTTGGTCTTGTAAAAAATTATCTATTGAGTCTGGATTGTTTGGAAGATCTGCAAAAAACGAACATCGCATTGCTAACTCACCAATATCGACTTCGCAATCAGGTAAATCCATTTTGCTCAACCTTTCCAACAAAGGATATGTCTCAAGCTCACTGAGTTCATTTTCTTCAATTTGTCTAACAAACCTGTGGGCATGCATAATATCAATAGGAGACTTATTCACAAGGGATTGTCCATAAATCATAATATGAACGCCATGACGATAAAGTCTACCTACAATAGGAACCATAAGTTCAGCCAAGCCCTCTCTCCACTTCCAATCACCAAAGTAGTCATCGATTTTTTCACGAGAACGTAAATCAGGATTTTTAGTAAGATCTGTCATTGTTTATTTTGCTTGATATTTATTAATATGATGTTGAGTATTACCAAACATGGAATCAATGGCTGTGAATCTCTTTAGATAGTGTCCAATGGACATTTCATTACTGACCCCCATTCCACCATGTAATTGAACTGCATGTTGACCCACCAATCTTCCCGCTTTACCAACTTGAACTTTAAGTGCTGATAGGGTGTTTTTTGTCTGAGGATCGTCTGAGTCAAGTTGAAGGGTAGCCTTTATCAATAAAGATTTAGTAAGTTCAGTTTCAATGAACATATCAACCATACGATGCTGTAGAACTTGAAAGTTACTAATAGGCTGAGCAAACTGCTCTCGCTCTTTTGTGTATTGAACTGTTTTCATATATGAAGATGTCATTGCCCCCACAGCTTCTGCACTTATACACAAAATAGAAAGATCTACCATTTTATTAAACAATGACACAGCCTCATCGCCTAAAGCCAAGATTGACTCTGAATCCAGAGAAATATTTTCAAATGTTAATTCCCCACATGTTTGTCCATCCAATGTTTTGAAGCTTTGAACAGATAAACCCTTCACATCTGCATCAATAAGAACCAATGCAGAAGAATTTTCATGAGTTGCAAGGACTATAAATTGATCAGCATTACCGCCATTCAATACTAGTGATTTAGACCCATTAAGACTAAAAGCATCGCCATCCTTTGAAACTGTTGTAACGCAATCTAAAAAATTATAACCAATGTTAGGTTCAGCATATGCAACTGATACTTGGCGCTCACCTGAAATAATTTTTCTAATAACAGAACTTTTTTCAGGATGGTTTGATCCCTCTAAAATTGTGCCACTCATTACAACGGTACTTAAATAAGGCTCCACTACAAGAGCTTTACCGAATTCTTCAAATAATACGGTGAGCTCTATCGGCCCAAAATTAAAACCACCATTATCTTCTTTAAATGGAACTGCTAACCAACCAAGATCAGCAAATTGTTTCCAATTCTCATCGCTATAACCAGAGTCAGAATCTAATATTTTTTCTCTATCAATAAAATCATAGTTGGCTTCACAAAACTTAAGCACTTGCTCGCGTAGCATTTTTTGCTCATCAGAATAATTTAAATTCATTTTTAAACTCCCAAAATAGCTTTAGCAATAATATTTTTTTGAATCTCGTTACTCCCACCATAGATAGAAGTCTTTCTATAATTTAAATACTGAGCAACGGATGAGCTAGCGTAGTCTGGGCCGGCTGGCGTTCTATTTGATTCAAAGCCATCAGGACCTTCATATGGAAGAATGTATTGGCCAGCAGCTTCAACAAATAGCTCTGTTAACCTTTGTTGAATTTCAGTACCACGAATCTTTAAGATTGAAGACTCAGCACCTGGATGTCCGCCCTCTGCAATCGCCGCTAAGGTTCTTAATTCAGTAAATTCTAATGCTTCAAGATCAATTTCTAATTCAGCAATTTTTTTATATAAATCAACGTCATTATACTCAGAGGTTATGTTCTTCAATTTTTCAATTTGAACCTTTACCACTGGAACCCCTGCAATTCCAAATCTTTCATGGGCTAAAAGAAATTTAGCATAAGTCCAACCTTTACCCTCTTCTCCAATTAATTGATCAGCTGGCACCTTAACATCTGTAAAGAAGACTGAATTAACCTCATGATCTCCGTCAATTGTGATAATAGGTTTAACTTCTATGCCTGGTGTATTCATGTCAATCAAAAGAAAAGATATGCCCTCTTGTTTTTTTTGTGTAGTTTCGGTTCTTACTAAACAGAAAATCCAATCAGCATTTTGAGCAAGTGTTGTCCAGGTTTTTGAACCATTCACAATGTAATGATCTCCTTCTAATACAGCTTTAGTTTTAAGTGATGCTAAATCTGAACCGGAACCAGGCTCTGAATAACCTTGGCACCACCATGTATTAAACTCAAGAATGTCGGGTAAAAATCTATCTTTTTGTTCTTGGTTACCAAATGTATAGATAACAGGACCGACCATGCTTAAGCCGAATGGAAGGATTGTTGGGCATTTTGCCAAAGCAAGCTCATTTAGAAATAAATATATTTGCACTGGAGACCATCCAGTCCCACCATATTCAACAGGCCAGTTATAACCCATCCAACCTTTACTATGAATAAATTTATGAAAATCAATCATGTCCGTTTTAGTAAGGGCTGTACCCTTTTCTTGTTTTTCTCTTACATTAACGGGAAACTCTGATCCATTTAAACCAGCTCTAATTTCTTCCTGAAATTGAAGATCTTGTTCTGAAAAACTTATATCCATGTTAGTGTTCCTGTTTTTAAGATTATTCTTTAGGCGGAAATTATACTGCACGATATGTTAGAAAAACAGCATGAACCCATAGCATTTGAGCTAGCTCAATCTGCAATAACTCAGAATCAAAAGATTCTGTACCTTTGTGATTCAGATAAAGAGGCGAGATTGATAAAAAATGAACTTCAGATGTTTCTTAATGATGACGAAATTGGATATTATCCTGAAAGAGAAATACTGCCATACGACAGATTTTCAACTGCAGATTCAATTATTCAAGAAAGAATTAAATTGTTAAATTCTGATAAAACAAACATCAAAATAATTATTACTAGCTGTATCAATCTATTTGAAAAATTACCATCAAAGAATTTTTATATTAGTAGAAAGAATTTTAAAATTAATGACTCATTAAGCATCAAGGATTTAACAAGTAGCTTAGAAGCATTAAATTACGAACGCACAGATAAGGTTGCTTCAATTAATCAATTCACTGTCCGAGGAGGTGTTGTTGATTTTTATTCAGGATTTCAGCTTCGCCCCCTCAGAGTAGATTTTTTTGGAGATCAAATTGATGAAATAAGAGAATATGATCCAAAAACACAAAATATGACGAATAAATTATCTGAGTTTAAATTATTTAGTGGCTCAGAGATTCTCTTGGATGAAGAATCAATTGGTAATTTTAAATATGCATGGAGGAATTATTTTCAAAACCATGATGAAAGACATTGTGAAATATTTCAAAGCTTAGCGTCAGGACAATATCCTGAAGGGTATGAGATCTATAACCCTCTTATTCAGGAAGGTGACTCTAATTTAATTGATTATTTTTCTGGATTTAGTCTACATAAATCTAGCCAAATAGATAAAGTATTGAAATCTTATCAGGCTTTTGTTGATGAAAGATATCTAGAAGAATCGATTGATTCCTCTAGACCCATATTAAAACCGCATGACTATATATTCACAATTAAAGATCTCGATACATATATACAATCAGCTGATGAAATAAAACTTTCAGATCTAAATCCAATCATTGATCACTCCGAAGAAAAAGAAATCCAATTAAAAATACTTACAGAAAAACAAGCCAATGGAGAAATAGATACCCTTTTAATAACCTCATCTGAGCAAACTAAGTTAGATAAAATTAATAAACAATACAAAACAAGTATTACGTCACTTCCATTCAGTCTTAACAATGGAATATTTTGCTGCATTCATCTGCCCGTTCGATCGTTTGTTAACAAAAACGGAAAATTTGTACATTTAAATTTGGATAGAGTAACGGGTTCAGAGGCGCTGAATACGAAATCTACCTCATCAAATCAAGATTCACTTATCAAAAATTTTGAAAACCCCTTCCATGATGATGATCTCGTTATACATGTTGACTATGGTGCGGGTATTTATAAAGGTTTAGAGATTTTAAAAACTAATTCAAATGAAGAAGAATATATTCAAATTGAATACCTAGAAAATGAGATTTTATACGTACCAATTAGACAGGCCTATCTAGTTTCTAAATTTCAAGTATCACAAACGGATGGTGTGCGTCTTGATTCTTTGTCCTCTACAAAATGGAAAGTTAAAAAAGATAAAGCGAAAATTAAAGCCCTGGATCATGCTGCAGAGTTACTAGATATTGAATCTAGACGCTCAATAGCATCTTCCTATCAATTAATCTGCGAGGAAAGTGCTTATCAAGAATTTGATAATGATTTCCCTTATGTCTTAACAAATGATCAAGTTAATTGCATAAAAGATATTCTAAAAGATTTGGCTCTCATTAAGCCGATGAATAGGGTTATATGTGGTGATGTTGGCTTTGGTAAAACTGAAGTTGCAATGCGTGGAGCATTCGTGGCAGTTCATGCAAAGAAACAAGTAATGGTTCTTGCACCTAGTACTATCTTAACCAAACAACATTTAGAAAGTTTTACAAAAAGATTTGTTAACTTCCCAGTAAATATTGAGCTTTTGACTAGACACACTTCATCAAAAAATAAGATAAAAATATATGATAATTTTAAACATGGGATGATCGATATCTTAATCGGCACTCATTCATTACTAAACAATGATATTTCTCTAGACAATCTTGGTCTATTGGTAATTGATGAGGAGCACCGTTTTGGGATAAAGCAAAAAGAAATAATTAAATCTAGGCAATCAACTACCCATATTTTATATATGTCTGCTACCCCAATACCAAGAACGTTAAATCTTGTATATTCAGGATTAAAAGATTTCTCTTATTTGTATACTCCGCCTCTAGAAAGACTGAGTGTAAAAACTTTTTTAAATACACAAAATCAACAAATTTTTAAAAATGCAATTGATAGAGAATTGGCCCGTGGTGGCCAAGTTTTCTTGGTCCAAAATGATATATCTAAAATGGAAGCCTTAAAAAATCAAATTACAAATTTAGTCCCTGAAGCAAATATCGATATTGCTCATGGAAAACTAAGCAAAAGAGCGATTACAAAAACGATGAATGGCTTCAATTCAAATTCAATAGATATTCTTATATGCACAACCATAGTTGAAATGGGATTAGATATTCCGAATGCAAATACAATCATCGTTATCGATGCTCATAATTTTGGTCTTTCACAATTGCATCAATTAAGAGGTCGGGTCGGAAGGTCGATGCGACAAGCATACTGTTATCTACTGATACCAACTCCTGATCTAAAAAAAGCTCCCAAAGCAAAGCTTGATTCATTGGTTAAATATTCAGATCTTGGATCTGGCTATTTTATAGCTCAAGAAGATTTAGAAATAAGAGGTGCGGGAGATTTCTTAGGCGTCAAGCAAAGTGGTCATATAGAAGCTATTGGTCTTAGCATGTATCTTTCAATGTTAAAAAGTGCTGTTAATGATCTCAAAGGACATAAAGAAGAAAAAATATTAGACACTGAAATTAACTTTAATGATCGAGCCTTAATTCCAGATTCCTACTTACCAGTTGCAAATGAAAGGTTAAAAATTTACCGATCTTTAAATGATGCTAAAAATAATGAAGAAGTTAATAAGATTCTAGAAGATCTCAAAGATCGATGTGGCAAACCAAATGATGATTTTTTAAATCTAATTGAAAGTTCAAAGCTACGGATACTTGCAAATAATATAGGTATTAAAAAGATCTATTCGAATCTAGAAAAGGCAATGATTACATTTAATAGTAATTTAAGCGATCAAGTTTATAAAAAATTAATTGGATTGATTCAAACTGGATCAGCTAAGATAAAACTTGATAACGAAAATAAAATAACTCTTGATGTATCTGAGACTAATAATAAAAGAATTGCCGTTGCAGGGTTGCTGAATGAACTCATTTAGATTGATTGTAATATTATTTATTTTTAGCTTGAGCTCCATTGCCCAATGTGAAAATCTAGAAGAATATATGATTGAGGTTATTGTCTTTGAGCAACTTGAAATAATTGGTAATGAAAAGCTCGAGCCAAAAGATTTAAATCTAATAGATCTTAATACCATCGCTTTGCTGGATAAGCCTAAAATTGTTCTTAATAAAAAAACAATTCTCCAATCTTTTAACTATGAAGACACTGAATTATTAATTAGTCAGATAATCATTGATAAAAATATAAATGAACAAATACAAGCCAATGATCCTCCAATATCAGCAAAGAAAATAAATGAAAGCAAATGGTATGAAAGACAAGAAAACCTTAACCAACTCGATAATATTTATCGTAGACTTGATCGAAGAAATGAGTATCGAATCCTACATAAGTTATCATGGCTTCAGCCTGCACTTGGAAAAGTCGAATCGCCCTTTGTGCATGAGATATTTGATGATAACGGATTTTTGATTAGGCTTTATAAAAGCAGATACTTGCATCTTGATGTGATTGCTTATATTGAAAGTAATCTTAGAACGGACAACAATCCAGATGTAATAAAAGAAATAAAATTTGACGCTTTAAAAAACTCAATTCCTGATAATGTTACACATCATAAGATTGAGATAGGTGCTGAGATAATAAACTCCGATGAAATCTACAAAACTGATCAAGAAATAACTCAAGCCAGACCCGATGCACCCAAATCTATAGAAGTCGGCAAAGTAAAATATTTATTAAATGAAGAAAGAAGGATTTTTAAAAATGAATCTCATTATTTTGATCACCCAAAAATAGGGGTCATCATTTCAGTTTATGACTCATCTTTGTAAAATGCGTTTTCATCTAGGCTATGATCTGTCATATCTTTAACGCCTACTAATTCTGGCAAGGTTTCTAAGAGAGTTTTTTCAATACCATCTTTCAAAGTCACGTCAACCATTCCGCAACCCTGACAGCCACCTCCAAATTGAAGAACCGCATACATATCATCTGTTATTTCCATTAAACTCACCACGCCGCCATGGGACTCAAGCATAGGGTTGATTTCATTGTAAATAACATAATTAATCCTATCTTCTAATGGACTATCAGGCGATATATTTGGCAATCTAGCATTTGGAGCTTTTATTGTGAGTTGGCCACCAAAATTATCAACATCATAGTTAACCTCAGCATCCACA
>Ga0066862_10000177_pt1 | contig 24947 bp, 12 predicted proteins | sample ETN02SmetaG_FD_66431 | JGI IMG/M metagenome (GOLD analysis project Ga0066862, IMG submission 66431) | Marine microbial and viral communities from oxygen minimum zone, Eastern Pacific Ocean - ETNP2014F10-02SV255 | ecosystem: Environmental > Aquatic > Marine > Oceanic ... | reverse complement strand
CGATAATAGTCTCCATAGCTATCATCATAGGTTGTAGATCCTGTAGTATATGTTGCGCTGGTAGCACCCATTATATATCCATAAATGACTCCATCACCATTCTCTGATTTCTGCCATTGGAATGTAATTGGAGCAGCATCAAGGGTAGAACCAGCAACTGTAAAGGATGCTGCAGCTGGAGCTATTGGATTATCATCTGTTGGTTGATTGCTTATTGTAATAACTCTGAATACTGTAAGTGTAACAGCATTAGTGTAAGAAGGTTGTACTGCTGTATTAGTATCTAACTTACAACGGAACTGATAAGTATTCTTAGCAAAGTCATCATCAACTGTTAAAGTATTTGTAGTTGCTCCACTATATCCACCACCATTAGAAACACTAGACCAACCTACACCACCATTACTTGAGAATTCCCACTGGTATATAATCGTAGATCCATCAGAACTAATACCTGAGACAGGACCAAATGTAACCGTACCACCAGAACCTGCTTCAACAGATCCATCAGTTGGCTGTTGTGTGATAGTAACAAGAACACCAGTTCCTGTTGTAACGAACGAATATGCACGAGCATTACCTGTAATATTCTCAGTTACAGTAAAGTTAAATGTCGTGTCAAGATAATTGGATGTTACAGTACCACTTAAAAGACCTGTTGCAGTATCTAATCCTAATCCAGATGCAGCAATACTATCTCCACTAAGACTATAGTTTTCAAACGTTGGTTCGTTTGCAAATGTCAATCCTGCTAAACCAAGATCAATACTTACAGAAGCACCATTAGCAAATGGACCACCAATACTACCTGCACCAGTTGTCCAAGTTACACTAGTATCAATATAGGGGAAGAAGACTCCACGTTTAGTAGTAAGAGTAGGACCAGTGTCCACATAATTGAAATCAACACCACTATCAAGTGGATAGTATATGACATTAGTATATGTACCAGTACCAGCAGCTTCTTGTACGTCTGTCTGTGATCTTAATGTTGTTGCTGTAGATACAACACCATCAATACTTTCATGAGTTTTTGATTCGGGATCTATTAATGCAAGATAGTTTCCAGTACCACCACCAGTTGTACCAGCAGTAGCATTACTACTATTCTGAATAGTAATACTATTATTAACAGCATCCTCTGCCTGAATAGTTAACCATCCACTTTGAGATAACGCTGCAACATCAATACCACCAACTGTCATACTAGCAGTTGATCCTGAGGTTCTTAACTGACATTTCTTACCAACGTTTCCAATGAAGTGTGCGGAATCAGCTGGATCAAATTTTACAATAAGGAATGCAGAACCATTAGTAGTTTCAAATGGGTTATCAATTAGTCTCTTATCTTGAATACTATTGGTCGGATAGTTTCCAGTACCACCCTTTCTAATATCTCCAGTAGATCCATCAGTATCCCTAACAAATGCTTTAGCTAACTGAGGTAATTGATTAGTACTTAAAGTATATCCATTATTACCACACCATGCTGCAATGATACCAGTAACGACAGGAGCAGAGAATGATGTACCACTTATTGTTGAATAGTTACTTGCACTTGTATATGGAGTATTTGCAGTCCAATCATACGTAGGGTTAAGTATCTTAGCACCAGGAGCAGCTGTTGTTACACCAGAACCATAGTTGGAAAAGTCTGCCCATCTATCATTATACTCTGTAGCACCAACAGAAATTTTATTTTGGTTAGCATCTACGTTATTAATACCACCTGTAGAGTTGTCTGGATAACCAGCAGTTCTAGTACCTGCAATACACTTACCCTGAATAGGTCCTGCAAATACATCACTATAATTCTTGAAACCGTTACCAGCTGATCTGACTATAATTAAATTATTAGTACTAGCAATAGTACCCTCAATGTCATCTAACATTTCTTCGTCAGTTCCACTGTCATCTCCACTATCATTCAGTTCAACATAAGGATATGTTTCACTTGGTATAGTAGGACCAAAGGATGAGTTAATAATAGCAGGTCTAGTATTACCTTTATAATTGGCATGACCAGAATCATTGTGGTCTATAACTGCCTGATATGCAGCTAATATATTAGTATAAGATCCAGACAAATAAGCATTAAAAGCTTTCAGTGCATAGATCTTTGCATTCTTTGCAATACCTGCTGTTCTACCAGCTGAAGTTATAGCGCAATATGTACCGTGTCCGTTATCATCTTCATTAGTAGCAAAGGATGAAGTAAATCCTGTTACTTCATGTACCCTATAGTTCTGTTGTTCAGATACACCGTTGAAATCAGATACAAAGTCTGGGTCATATAGTTCTGGATGTAATGCAGCGTTGTTACCAGTTGGTCTACTTGCACCACGAACACCAGTATCAATTACATAGATGTCAACGCCATCACCTGATTGGTTGTAACTAAAAGTTCTATTTAAATATTGTCTATCCTGTTTTGTAATTCTATCTAGATGCCAGTAATCATGTACGTTAACTGTACCAAATCCATCTGGAGCAACTCTATGTCTACCCATTCCTGAATGAGCAGTACAATAATAATAGAGAATAGAAGGTGTATCAGTACCAATAACTATCTCAGTTGTGCCATCTGTACCTGGAGTTCCAGCAACAGTTACACCTGTGGACATTTCTGCACCACCAGTAGTATGGGTTCCATCAGGAGTTAGTGAGAACCTAAAAGGATGCCCACTATTTGTTGCATCGGACTGATCAAATGTATATGTTGCCCCTTGCAAAAATCCAGTTTGGTTTGCGAACCTTGAATAGGTACCACCAGAACTGGAAGAGAATGTATAATAATTTTGTCCAGAAATATTCTGTACCTTAACGTAGATGGTACCAGAACCACTTCCTGTTAAATTTCTAGTATTGGAAGAAGCATTAGTTTCTCCAGATGTATTCTGACTTGTAGATCCACTAGTAGAAACTGTTAAAGCACCTGTATCTACTGGGTCACATGAAAACTTATCTTCATCCCAAGTGGCCTTCTTAACCACAGAGAGAGCTCTTAACCTTTCTAGAAGTCCATCTTCATACTTTTCTGGACAATCAAAGGTTATAATTGAGAAGCTTCTGTATGAAGCAACAAAAGTAAGATACCCATAGACGTTTAGGATCCCTGCAGCTGCTGAATCCAAACTATATCTATCAGCTATCCTGACGACTACACGCTTCATTCTAATTGACAGTATTATCCTTCAGATCTATTTAGTCGTAGACAAATCCGCTTTTAGTAAATACTTGTCAATATCAGCAGGTTTACCTGTCATCCTTTCCACAGGTTTGCTAAACTTTAAATCGTGCTTTGAATCAAATTGAAATTTAGTTCTTAGGTGAGTCTTATCTCTTTCTACGATAAGATGATAAGAATGTCCATAGACATTCTCAGTAACCCCTATTGAAATAATTGGTCTAGTGTCATATACATCACCCACTTTCCATGGACATGTTTCCATAGTCCCATTAAAAGGAACATGAAACTGCCTAGAGTCTACATGTTCCTGTTGTCTTTGCTCACTTGAAGTTCCTATTGAAGAAGACTTATTCTGCAGTGGCATCAGGCTCTTCCTCTTTCTTGAGTGTCATCTGTAAAGCTTCTACAGCACCCTCTAATCTCAATACTTGATCTTTACGAGTTTGAAGTTGCTTTTCCATTTCAAGGATTGTTGCTTTCTGTTCCTTTAGTTGCTCGGTGAAATCCTTCACCATTGTTTCAGCGTCCATATTTTAGAATGATAAGTGTACTATTTAGTGTAGAAATGCATTGAAAGTCAATCGGTTTGTACCCCAACCTTCTTGCCTAAAGTATGGCGAATGCCATAGTCTACCTTCATATAATAGAAGGGTATTAAATTCATGTGGTTCTACATGATACCTCTCCCAATCCTTTGATTTGTACTGTGATGGATCAAAATTAACATACGCATTTATCTTATTAAGTATTCTACTACCCCTATAATTTTTATCAGAAGAAACAAACTCTTCTTGGAACTCTTTACTTCTCCAGAAAGCTGTACCAGACTGAGCATCTGCTATCTCTTCATTGAAGTTTAAAGATAAAACAGAAGCATAATGAGTGTCATCGGTATGTGGTGCAAGACTACACATCCTACATTTCTCCTGTACTTCATACATATGGAAATTAAATTGAGAGAACTCTGATTGAAGCATGACTTTCTTACCACACTCAAAATAAGTTGCTAGTGCAAACTTTAAGTTGGGAATGAATTGGTTTGATATATTACCTAACTTACAAACATATCCAGGTAAATTCGAGATTTGACCACCAACAGTATTCACATACTCAGCTGCTTGAGCATATGCACGTACTTGTTCTGGCTCCTCAAAGAAGTTCTTAATCTTAATAATTCTATTCTTACAGTTTCCAATATGAATCTGCTCAACCTCCCAGTTCTTAGGATGATGAGTTCTGAGTATAGCTGGATCAATTACTTTCATTTCTTAAATACCCCAACCCTAAAAAGGACGTACATACATATTGCTGTCCAGAACATAATATACCACATAATTAATTACCACTTGTATACTTCTTAATGTTATGATCTCTTTCAAGTACCATAACATGAATGCCATTCCACCAATGAACTGGACTTTCAATTACACTACTTAGAATTTTCCTTTCAAAATAACACTGAAGGCTATTCTCTTGTGCCCAAGTAACTGCTCCCTCTACAACACCATCAAAATTAGCATCATCTACAACAAGTATAAACTTGTCAGCAAGGAAAGGTAAAAGATGATTTAAGTTGTTCATCTGTTGTATTATATCATGATCTGCATCATAAAACAATACGTTTGGCTTTGCACCACCAAAGTCTTCTTCAGTTAACTCATCAACAGAACCCTTAACGAATGCAGCATTACCATTCTCATACTTCTCCCAATTCTGTACCAAGTACTCATATGGGTTACCACATTCTGTCCACATACCACGATCAACCATTGGTCGAACAGTAGGTTCTGAGAAATCATCAACACCAATACACTTGCACTTATTGCCCATAGTAGCAGCAAAGAATGTGCTACCAGTAAAGGTACCAAGCTCAAGATATACTGCATCATCATATGAGCAAAGACTATTGAGGAAATGTCTTATCCTATTTGATGAAAGACCCTGGATAGAATACTTCTCAGGATTAAAGTTAGAGGAGTTTGTGTTGCCAGCAACTATAGCGTCCAGTACTCTTTGAACATATGGATCTGTTTCCGTTGGTCTTTCCTGCTTCTTAAGATGTGAGTTTACTACATTCTCACAGTAATTACAATCCCAACAATCAAATTCACATGTCTTTATCTTCTCTCTCCATAGTGCAATAGGACTATCGGGAATATTGAGATCCTCCATATAATCATTAAACTCACCATGTAAGATAGGGTATTTTGGTTTTGCCCATGCTTCAATAATATCCATAGATTCTTGAAGCTTCATGGCATTCTCTCTACCATGCATCTTGAATATATCTATACCAAGATCAAGAAACTCTTCCCAATCCTCTCTCCATGGTGGTAGGTTAGCAGCTTTTAATGCATGAGAGTTATCTTCAATATCCCACTGAGAACATGAGTGTGTGCTAATGGGGTCATTAAAATACTGAGGGATTTGTTCATTCCTTGTATTATTAAAATGATAATGCTCATCCATCATAGGACAACCACCCCAACAACCTTCATTAGTTAATAGAGATATCTCTACAGGTTTACCAATCTCGGCACAATGTTCTTTTGCTTTCTTTATTTTCTTTAATGCTTCTCTATCCCTCATCAAATCTCTATCGAGATTGATGTAATGAAATCCTATCTTTGCTAATGCTACAACTTCATTTGCTCTAGTAACATTCCTAAGGATCGTATTCTTAATCTTTAGTTCTGGAAATTCTTTCTGTAATATACCTGTAGTAACCCAACTGGTATGTGGTATAGTTACAATCTTAATACCCTGCTCATACAACTGAGCAAAGTTCTTAACGAACAGATCCAGATGTTCCATATCTGGTCTTACATATATGTTATTGAATGTCGCAGATAATGGTATACCACCAGCATCTTCTGATATTGCTTGAGCATTATAGAAAAGCTGTCTCGTATCACCCTGGAAAACATCACCCATCGAATCTTGATCGAAGGGTGGCATCCTACATGTAAAATATAAGTCGCAAATATAATCTTTGTATTTCTTCAACCAAGGTACAAAAACTGTCTCTGCATACTTGGAATCAATCTTAGGATTAATTGGAAGACTGAAGACGGATTTTCTGTTTTGGGATGTCATGTTTCACTTCAGGTAATTTAGGGGGATGTGCGTCAGTTAATTCCGAACCATTAATTTGTGGTGGTGAGAACTTCTCACCTTGGAGAAGACCTTGAACTTGTCCCTCCATTTGATTTGTCATATGGCGAACACCTGCTCCAATAAGAGCAGAGTGATGTACTGCACCAGAGAATATATTAATTTGGTCTTGCTCTGGTAGATTCATAATAGAATCCATGTTACCAGTACCAATATGCCCAAATGCTATTATATCACAGGCGGCTTGTTTTGCCATCCTGCTCTGCCAATACTTCCTATCTTCTTCCTCATTAGTGTCTAGGTAATACTCTACACCTTTATTAGGATCTACAGTCTCTTCTAGTTCATCAATGAAAGTTTGCATTTCTCGATGAACATGCTTAAGTTTCTCTGCGAACAGAGACCTATCATAGTCAGACTTCTGTATCTCAAGCTCAAGAAGTTCTATATCGAGAGGATCCTCTGTATCCTTTAATTCTCTCTCAAGTTTTTTCCTTGCAATCTCATTCTTCTTCAGGCTATACTCAACCTCCACACGAGTGTTATCTCTCGTCTGAAGTTCTAGTAGTGCTTGCTGTACTTTCTTATATGGTGTTATCTGAGAACCAACTACAAAGTTCTGGTTCTGATATTTCGATTGTCCACCCTCTAATTTGTAAGCAGCTTGTACCCAATCCTTTTCGCTATCTTTGAGAACTAATTCACTACAAAGTTTATCAGAATCCGAAAGTGCCATAGTTTAAATCTCCATCAAGTCGCTGTTCATTTTCGTCAACACGGCCAAGTTTCTGACCCTGTTTGATAGGCATACCAACATGCAAGTAATCTTCATACAAGATGTTCATATTCCACATATTATCACAATTTTTAAACTGTGATCTTATAGCATGATATTTGCCAAGTAATGAGGCATAATCTATAAGGTATTTATCATGGTGTCGGAGAACTCTTTTTACGAGTTCATCCTTCTGCATACCTCTTGTCATGCATAATATATCTAGGAACGGAGTTTTAGCTTCCTCGTTCTCTTTGTACTTTCTAGCTTCCTCAAGTTGGTACACCCAACTCTCAGACTCTACATCGCAACAATTCTTAAAGTTTTTGAATCTTAGATCGAACTCATGTTCAATAACTAAGATCGCTTGTTTCTTCATGAAAGAAACCGCAAGATCAATGTACTCAGGTACAGTTTTCTTCTTGATCTTCTCATAATCCATTGATCCATCATCTTGCATCACAGCTTCATAGTCTTTGAAGTGTGTTCTAATCTCACCCTGGAACTTAACTCCAGTGGTGTATTCTTTCTCATCAATTTCCACATACCTTCTAAAGGTAGATTTGATGGTTTCAAACACTATCTTATTCATTTTGATAGTAGAAACATTATAAAAATTAAACAACGTAAAGTACGTTGTCTCATGTGGTTTGATGTCTGCAGCTCTAAGGGCATCCTCATGGATCATCATATAGATGTATCCTTCCTTGAGTAGCTCTTTATCCTTAGTAAACTTTTTAGTTTCTAGTTCTAAAGGATGTGATGGTTCATATTTGGGACGCAGAAATTCCTCATCTTCAATAAGATGTGATGGAATTCTCTTCTTCCATTCTACGTCGAAAGACTTTTCTTCAATAAAGAGTTTATTATCAGGCATCTTCTAAAGTCTGTACCCGCTGTTTCAATACATTTATCTCAGTTTGCATATTTTCAATAGTAGCAGATAACTGATCTATTTTTTGTTTTGTTGCAAACTCTGGTGCAACATAATCAATGTAACCATTGCTGGAATAATCGTCTGCCATTACTGATACCTCATACCTGTTACTGCAAATGCACCAGTAACACATGCCCCTGAGGACTGTCCTTGGTGACCCTTAGGTTCAGCTTTGAAACCTAATACTACATCAGAGTCATTAGCATGGAAACGTTTCCAAGTTCTATTGTTCTGATAGTTACCAGCACCAGATGCATAGTTACCTAAGCAGTAACCCCAGTCCTGACCCATTGCCATGTTCTCTTCACCAGATGAAATATCTGCTTGGTTAAAGGAACCACCAATAGATGTATTGTTAGTATCATTAAACTTCAACCATGGTCTAGTAACATTGTTACCGTTTCCATGATAGCAGAAACCCCACTTAGTCGAAAGGTTCTTCTTCCATCCGTTACCACCCCATCCACTCAAGGAGTAGGAGCTAACAGATTCATTACTGAACTGTACATATCTTGCGTTACCTGTGTCACTAAAACAGTGGCATCTAAATTCTCCTTCTGATCCAGTAGCACTACCACTACTGAAACCACCACCAAGACGAGTGCACATCTCAGTGATAAAATTCATTCTTTGAACAGATCCAGGACCACCACCCATGGTATACCCTCTCTGAGTTACCTGACCTGATGCACATCCTGGGTCATTAGTACCATCCCAAGTATCCATTGAAGCACCAATGCTGTCTGGAGTTGAGTTGTATGCGTCACTGTGACCAGGAGTTCCATTAGGACCAAACGTCCTATTAGTTCCTGTGTGTAAGTTGATACTGGATACTGAACTACCACTACCACCGTAGGAGTTTACAGTACCATAAACATATCCATTGAAGTCTCCAAAGTTTCCGTCAACATATGATGCTGCTCGGTCTAACTGGTCTCCACGAGAAATTGTAATATCTGTTGCGTTATAACACTGGTTAACTGATCTCCATGGGTTTGATCCCCTATATCCACCAATCAAGAAACCATGTGTGAAAATACTTCTATATCTAAAGCTTGAACCGACTGTTATATTATACTCTGCTCCATTAATGTCATACCAACTACCTTCTCCTGAATAAGGAAGATAATCTCCTGAGTTAATCCATGGGTTCTGTCCACCAGCACCCGTAGTTGTGGTTGGATATGAATTATAATCTCCGAAGTAATTTGCTCCCCCAGTTGTACCCTCTTGTGCTACAGCAGTTCCCCAGAATGCATTCTTACCATCAGACATCAAAATACCACCAGCAGTATTTGGTGACTGTGATGGTAGTGTCTCGAATGGAGTTCCATTCTGATACAAAGTTCCAGTAAAGTCAATGTTACCAGTAACATTAACATTCTTCGGAATAGTAACTGTACTACCCGAAGAGGTTAAGGTATTAACTTGTGCGGTACCAGCATTGACCTGTGACATAATTTACACTGTTGGTTTAGGGTTTGCGTCCTTTATTTGTTTGATAGCTAAGTAGAACTTACTCTTAGACTTGATATCATCACCAAAAACTCCAGCATCTATATCATCCCAAAGTAATGCCAATTCTCCACCTGCTCCTATATCATCATAGGCTGTAAGTCGTGCACAATCCCAATCAGGTGGATCATATACTACCTTTTGTACTTTTTGTAGATCTGGATTCCAGAAGAAATCAGGTGGGTTAGTACCTTCTTCCTGCACCCAATCATCTGGGATATCTACCCAACGAAAATCTTCGTGACATTCAAAACACTCTTCTTCTTTCAGAACGAACTGACAGCAAGAGTTGTTTGCTTTATTGATTAATGCGTAACTCATAATTATGTGTAGTTGAATACGATAACACAGCCAGCACCACCATTACCATTACCGTGTGCATAACTGTTCTGAGAATAATAACCATAACCTCCACCAGAACCCCACTGTCCGTGTGAGTTCTCAGCGTTGGTGCTACTATTATGGTGGTTTGAACCAGCCTTGTGCCAGAAGGTACTACCTCCACCACCTTCTCTGTTGGTGCCGTGAGACATCTCTCCACCACCGCCAGGTAGGTTTATATCACCACCAGATGCTGTTCCACCAGGACCACCCTCGTATGGGTTATCTGTGTAACCACCTTGTCCACCAGTTGCAGTACAATATGAACCAAATGATGAAGTACCACCTGTACCTCCTCTACCACCGTTACGGGCGTAGCTACCGCCACTACCGTAGGAATAAGATACAGAACCAACGTTTGTTACATCAATATATTCAATAGCAGTAGCACCACCGCCACCACCAGCACCACGATAGTTACTGTCATTACAACGACAACCACCGCCTCCACCAGTGACGTAAACTAGAACGTGACTGCAGCCACTTGGTTTAGTCCAAGTTCCAGATCCACCACTAGTTGACTTAGAGTTCCAAGTACCATTCTGTGAAGTGTAAGTATTGATGCTTATCAAAGCACCAGTAACACTGAAGCTCTCGTACGAACTTCCGTTCCATATTTTGAAGGTGCCTGAAGAAACGTCTATTACGTTACTTCCACCTGTGCTTTGGATTTGATCAACCCTTAAAATTCCAGCCATAATTAGTTACTTAATTGATACTCCAGTATCCACCGTTATTTATGGTGATTGTTACACCATTATTTATAGTGATAGGACCAATGGATTGGCAGTTGTCCCCATTATTAATACTTATGTTCTCACCGATGTTGTTACGGTTACGTTTGATAATGCCATAAGTATCGATCCATTGCTTATCTCCGTTTGCACGAAGAACAACATCTCTCTGTCCACCTGATAGTCCAGTGGAGTCACTATCGATATTTAGACCATTCTGTCCTCGGATCTCCATTCGGTAAGAGGACTGTGTTTGGTCATTACCACCATAGATTGTCCAAGTACCACCATTACCATCAATAGAACCCATTCCAGTATCATTATCTGATCTGAAGTAGATGTTATCACCAGTTCTCATGTATGTATGAGAATTGTTAGCGAAGTAGAAACGTGGTTGACCATCATCAGAGTTATTCCAAGTGTTAACAGTTGCCTTGAAGTAAGGAAGACTTAGTGCACTATAACCATCAAGTAGATCTGCGTTCAGGTTAGGACATACAGTTGTAGAACTAACTGTAATTGGTGCAGTACCAGTTGCAACAGTAGACTTAAGTTGACTGCTAGCTTCGACTGAACCACCAACCATTAACTGTGATCCAGAACCAGTGCTTACACCAGATCCTTTGTTAATGAATACTCTACCAGTAGCAGAGTAGATTGATAATGCTGAGTTATTCTTAGCATTAGTTTGGAAGTTAGTTGTTAATGCACCAGAAGCAGTAGCAAAGTTTCTAATACAGAACCATGATTCATCATTATCATCCTGACCCATCTGCCAACCTGCGTCATTGTCAGTGTCAGTAAAGGTCATGAATGAAGATGATCCATCTCCACCAAATGTTATTCTATGATATCCTGCACGACCATCTCTAAAGTCTGCCCATAGAGTTGCACTATCACCTTGGTTAACAATCTCAAGAGGTGATCCAGGATTGCTATCGCCAATACCTAAGCGACCATTACGGAAGTATACATTGTTGTATGATAGATGAGTTCCATTCCAACCAAAGTCATTAGTGTCAGTACCAAAGCGGATGTAACCAACAGAACCACTGTTTCTACCCTTGATGGATAGGGAGTTAGTTGCTGCCTTACCTAAGTCAACACCATTAGCACCAGCAAGTTGTAAAACTCCAGTACCAGTGTTATTGAATACACCTTGGTCAGCAGTTAAATCGTTAACTGTAAGGTGTCCAGAAGCGTCTCTACGAGCGATTGTATTAGCATTTGCCGCAGTAGACTGAGTGAAACCATCTAAGTAATGAGCGTCTAGCTGTGAGGAACTACCATCGTTACCTGCGTGCCACACCGTATTACCATTAACGGTAATGTCACCAGTATTAATTCTTAAAGTACCATTTCCGTTGTTAGTGTTACCACCAGAAATGATCATCTGAACATCATAATCAGGTGCTTGACCAGATGATCTAAAGTCTATCGTTGGAGTTGTAGAAGTAGCTGCCTTACCAATTTGTAATTTAGCACCTGCAGCAGCATCTCTTAATCCAATAACTGTAGTAGAACCACCAGAGATTAAGTTGGATGATGTTACAGTCCACTTAGTTCCTGGGTTAGGACCTACGACATATATGTTTGCGTTAGTATTATTACCAACAAACGCTATTGTACCTGTTACTAAGGTGTATATCTCACCAGATGTGTGAGTAAGTTCACTAACACCTGTAGAATCAACTACAATTGAACCAATATTATTTGTTGCACCTACATCAGAGTAGATAGTGTAAGTACCGCTTGGGTTAATGTTACCGTTAGTACCAGTTCTTGCATGATAATCAGGAATGTATAGTGTATACTTCAGACCACTATCGTTAAGATAGAAGTTCTCGAAGACCATCTTATCCTGACCAAGAACCTCAGGTAAGAAGACATCACCCATAGGTTTGTTGATGCCACCCTGAGAAGCACCGAAGTTATAACCAGACTGATACCATAAACCTTGATGTCCATCTAGTTGATCAGCATCTAAGCCACTTGCAGCACCATCATTAGCACCCGACCAGACCTTATTCCAGTTACCATATACAGCATTACCACCAGAGTTACCTCTAATCCAAAGGTTGTCATTATCAGTCCAACCTAGTTGAATAGCAGCAGAACCTGTTGCTTCTCTCCTATAAGTTGTAATACCGTGGGTTGAACCACCATCATTAAGACCAGTAGCAGCATTATTTCTTAATGCAGCTGCAACACCATTTGCTGCCTGAGCAGGTGATGGGTTGGAAGTTAGAGATGCAGTCTCGTTGAATATTCTGTTTGCAGTGTCTGCAGTACCAGATATAGAGATGTTGTAAGTAGTATTTGCAAGACGTGCAGGGTCAATAGTACCCTGAGTTAGATTACCTGCATTCTGATAGAACGCACCGTGGTTACCATCTAGTTTGTCAGCATTAAGTTCAGATCCTGGTCCTTGGTCAATAGCAACCTGACCATTAGCATCAATTAAGAAACCACCTTCTGATTGGTTACCAATTGCTTGGTTAGCAACATCCTTACGGAAACGGAATACACCGTAGTTACCATAGACAGTAGCAGCAGGTGTTAAGTTATCACCCTTCCTAAGGTCAATTTCAATGTTACCATAAACACGGTTGATTGTACCTTTAGTAGCAGCTAAGATTGCTCCAGAACCACCACCAAATTCAGTTGGGATAGTTATAGAGAAGTCTGCAGTATATCCAGTACCAGAGTCAGTTACGGTAGCAGATGTAATAACACCACCAGATACAATGTAAGTTGCTCTTGCAACACCTGCATCAGTGATACTGACGTTACCACCTTCTAGTGGTAAGTTCTGATATGTACCATTAGTATATCCTGTACCACCATTTGTAATGGTAATAGTATCGATATAAGAACTATCAGTTACAGATCCACCAATAACTACACAATCCTGAGTAGTTGGTCTAATTGCCTGTAGTGCATACTCCCATGATGAATCACCACGTAAGAACGAGTAAGAGTTAGATACACCTTTACTTGCTAATCTCTCTGGGTCAACTGTACCAGCAACGATGTTAGAAGCATCGATGTTAGTTGATGTTAACTGTGTCCAGTTAGCAATGTTACTACCAGAAGTATTAATTACCCTGTTGAGGTCAACAATTCTCTTTCTGGAAACGTTACCAGAAGTACTTGCTGATGAAGCAGAAGTTACTGTATATTCACCAGAGTTGACTAGAGTAATAGAGTAGAAGCCATCAGCACCTCCACCACTTGTGAAATCTAAGTATGCTAGAGCACCATTAGAAAGACCGTGACTGCTCTCAGAAACTGTGATAGTTGTACCAGTCTGGCTGTAAGTACCTGTACCTAAGTTAGCGTTTGCACCATCAAGAATATAATCAGAAGCATCAAACTTGATGTTGTTAGCAATATTAATGTTAACTCTACCTTCAATCTGAGCAGCAACAACTGCGTTATTGTTTGTAGGTGAGTTAGGTGCGGTTACAGTTGGCTGTGTATAATATCCAGAACCAGCGTTAGTAATAGTAACCTTAGTTACAACACCACTTGTTACGTTAGCAGTAGCAGCTGCCTGTGTTCCAGATCCACCAGGTGCTCCAATTGTTAGTGCGAAGTCTCCAGTGTAATCTGCACCGCCATCAGTAATAACGAAGTTGTAAATTTGACCATCGTTATAAGATTGAATAGTACCACGAGCAGTCGTTGTACTACCAGCTACGATAGCACCATTAGTGAATGAATAAGCTGAATTAGGCTGGAATGCTAAGAACTGAGATTCTAAGTCATTCTCCAAGATATAGGAAACAGCAACACCATCAGTCTCAAATGAATGAGTACCAGTACCTTGACCAGTTAAATCAATTGCTTGGTTGTTAGTTGCGTTAGACTTAGTAGTAGCAAGCTTAACATTGTTATCATCTACCTTTATAACGAAGTACTTGGTGTTAGTTGAAAGGCCACCAATTGCAGTAGTGCCCTGTGTATATGTTAATCCATCACCATCATTTGAACCATGACCTGTAATAGTAATGGTCTCAGTACCTGTATTGACACTTGCAGGTGCTACGCTGAATGTTGTAGCAGTTGTTTGAATTGCAATGTCACCAGATTTTGCATCCTCAATAGCAAGTCTCTCTGCTTCAGATGTAACAGAGGTGATATTAAATGGACGTAAAGCAGGTATCTGATCAATGTTAATCTTACCTGAAGACGTTAACTGAACCAGTGCAGATGGAACTGCGTTTGTTGAATATGGCTGGTTGAGGTATGGTCCTAGATTGTTTGAAATATAATCTTTAACTGATGCCTGAGTAGGTAGTAATGCATCAGATGCGAATGTACCACCAAGAGTATCAGCGTCAGAGAAACCTGTAATCGTGATGTCACCACCAACGATCTTAATAGATGATAGTTCAGAGATACTAACAGTACCAACGAAACTAATGTTACCTGTTCTGTTGTAGATAGTAACGAAATTACCAACCTTGAAGTCACCAAATTCGTTAGTACCTGAGGTGTAAACCTGACCGAAGGATTGTTCAGATGCTTCGTATGCAGTACCTAAACCAAATCCACCGTTCTGTGGTAGAGCAGCATAGGTGTTACCAGATCCAGCGTATTCCCAAGTATGAGCAGATGAGTTAACAACAGATGGTCTGTGGAATTTAATTGATTTACCTACAAGACCGCCTAGGTTACCATCAGCATATCTGTAACGAGTGTTAGGACTTGCATCTAGCGTGTAGTCCATCGACCTGTTGGTCGTGATCTTAGCAACAATCTGAGTTCCTGGAGAACCACTAACAACCTCAGTTTCAAGAATGATGTGCTCAACAGCAGGATCAGTAGGTGAAACATCACCAATTCTAATGATATAGTCTTCAGTAGGAATCTGTGTTAGAGCTGTACCACTAACCTGAATGACCTGTCTTCCAGATTCAACTTGGTTACCATCAACATCATTAGTAATACTGTCAATGACACCAATGTCAAAGCTGTATGGGTCTGCTCTAAATCCACTTGCACGTAAAGCATATGTACCAAAGTTAGAAGCAGAGTTGGTTATGGATGCATATCCACCAGACTGGCAAACAACACCATCTTGACAGAAGATAGCGAACACAGAAACGACCTGTGTATATCCATCGTTAGTAATATTATATGCAGTACCACCAAAGGAAATGATAGTGAATGCGTTTGCAACCATCGACTTACCTTGTGGGTCGAATTGTGCAATGGTGTTACCTTGTCCGTCTAGCTTAAGACCAGGACGAGGTACGTTTGGTGTAGCGCACTTAGCACCGTCAATATCACAACCAGAACCTCCAAGGAATGAAATAACAGAAGAGTTCTGAATGAATGGAGATGCCTCAATAACAGGCAAGTCTAAGAAGATATTGAGTAGTGGGAATGAGAACTTAGCAGCACCCTGTTCAGTAATAACTGGATCAGGATCTGTAACAGTACCGCTATATGCAGTGGCACTTGATAGAACATTGTCCAGAATACCCCAATTGGTAGTGAGTGCAGAGATTACGTTAGCACACTCAGGTGCACTTGAATCTACTGTAATAGATCCATTAGAAACAGGAGCAATCTTCGAGAAGAACCCTGGTTCAAGACTATTTCTTATTGCTTTGATTGATAACTCTTTAGCATATGCAAAAATTGCACGAGTATAATCAACCTCTTGAGTAACATGAGATATTGCACCACTACTAATGTATAGGTTAGCAGCTTCAACTATCTTGGAGTTACCAGTATAACGAAGGTCGAATTGGAATGCTTTAACGATGTGAAGAATGTCATCAATACACTGTTGATCTCCAGGTGAAATCGTTCTTGTTGCTGGAAGACTACCATAGCCACCTGCAGAGGTTCCTAGGGCAGTTGTAACAGTGGTAAAGAATGTTGTAACCGCAGATGCTACATCAGTACATGTAGGTGTAGTAGCTGCTGTATCTGTAGCATGTGTAAGACTATCTGTATTGATTGCTTGTTCTACAATTGAGAACAATGTATCAATTGATGATTTAACTGATGTACATCCACCAGGTTCTACTGTAATTGTAAGATCCTTAGTCTGATCAATACCATGCCAACCCTTAACGTTGACTGTTTCGTTAGCAGCAACCTGTTGAGCAATTTCACTTGCCATCTCAAAGACAGCACGAGCTTGGAATTCTTCACCATCTACGTGTGTAGTTCCAACAAAGTAACCTGCATGATCGTATACAGCATCATTACCACCATTGGTTAGGTTGTATGCTACTGCTCTTAGAACGTCAGAAGCATCATCCTTACAATCTTGATTGTGATTAGGAATTGTAAATCCAGGATCAGCAATTGGGTCTGTTGATCTTGGATAGTTGCTAGTGCCACCACCACCATGAGTACAACTCAACTGTAGTGATTCTATTGCAATCTTAACTGTAGAAGTTGCATAGCTAACAGAATCGGCAGCAGCAGATACAAATGTGTGTGCTGTAGTATTTGTAGAAGGAATAGTATCCAGTACTAATACATCAAAAGTATTTGTAGTTACATTGGCAATACTAATCCACTTATCGCTAATTGGGTCAGTTGATCTTGGGTAAGGATGGTTACCACCACCATGAGTACATGTGAAGGTAAATGCATTATCTGCTAGCTTGACCCTATCACCAGGCTTAAATCCATGGTTATTAATAGTAACTGTAAGAATACCAGTATTCGGATCATACGCACCGTCAATCGGAGTGTGCGTAGTTGGAGCAGTGAGTTCATTGGATCCAACCGTTAATACAAGAGCACCTGTTGCGGGATCGTATGTTCCTGCAGAAGGTACGTAATTATTAATTGTAGAAGAAGTTGATCTCTTAACACCATTAGTTATTGAAGATACCCATGTGTGTGCATAGTTACCACCAGTGATAACTGAGTTATTCAACGCAGACTGATAGGTATGTGTTGTAGTGTTAGAAGAAATACCAACATCAAGAGTTACTGTAGTTCCAGTTGTAGCTACAATAGGAATTGAAGTATTATATGACTTGTCACGTTTCTGCTGAATACCATTAGCAGTAGCAGATATGAATGTATGAGCATCAGTGTTGGTTGAAGGAAGTGCATCAAGAACTTGTAGATCAAATGTAGTTGAAGTTACGTTGAATACCTTCTGCCACTGATTATAAATTGGGTCTGTTGCTCTTGGATAAGACTTATTAACTTGACCACCACCGCCAAATCCACAACTGAATGTGATAGAATTCTCTGCAAACTTAACCCAGTCACCGTTTCTCATTCCATGAGCAGCGGTTGTGGTGATCTTCATAATACCCGTTGTTGGGTTATATGTTGTACCAGCACCAGCAGTATGTGAATCAACTACAGCTCTTGGATAAGAATGTTCCGTAGATCCACCATCCTCATCACACTTGAATGTGATAGCACCTGTTGTTAATTTGACATGCTCTTTAACATGCTTCAGACTATTAGCAGTTGCAGATACAAATGTATGAGCATCACTAACTGATAGTGCAACACCACCAGTACAATCAAAGTCAAATGTATTTGCAGTTACGTTCCATATATTAACATACTTACCGTCAATTGGTTGACCTGCTTTTGGATAAGACTCATTACCACCGCCACCATATCCACAGCTCATCTGGATAGTACCAGTAGCAATGTTAATCTTGTCTCCCTCTTGGAATCCGTGATCAGTGACAGTAACAGTCATCACACCAGTGGTGACATTCAATGCAGCACCAGAGACCGTATGACTAGTAGGAGCCGAAAGATTGTGATTACCTATAGTAACCTCAACAAGACCGCTTGTAGGGGTGTATACAGCGTTTGTAGGAGTGAATGTAACAGGAGGAGTAGTACCTACGTTAATATCGAAAGTATGCTGTGTAACATTAGTAACACTCTTCCAAACATTAAGTGCAGGGTCTGTTGCTCTTGGATATGTGTGCTTGGAGAAATTATCATCCATAGCACAAGTAAAGGTCAATGAATCCTGTGCGACCTGTACTTTCTCACCAGCGGTAAATCCGTGGTTAGGAATTGTAAGAGTTAAGACACCTGTAATTGGTTCATATGTAGCACCAGTTACTGTATGCTGTGTGAAACCTGTGTCATTATAAACGACTGCTCTTGTAACACAATTGCTAACTGAAGATACCCAAGTATGTGGAGTAACATCAGTCTTTGCTTTACCAACATTAACTTTAATATTATTTGCGTCTACTCTTCTAACACCCATCCACTTATTGTAGAATGGGTCGGTTGTACGAGGATAATCTTTCTGTGTGGCATTACTGTCTAATCCACAAGTAAACTTCAATCCATCAGCTGCGATCTGAAGTCTGTCTCCATCTACAAATGGGTGACCTGCAATGGTAAGAACCATTTCACCTGTAATAGGATCATACTTAGCACCAGTTGGAGTAAACTGATATGTGGATACACCTTGGAATGTATGAGCAGTTGTGTTTGTTGGAGTAGTACCGTTTAAAGCATTGATAGTAATATCATTGCCAGATACTGCTTCAACTGGTACATCAGTCAAGCTAGAGATGAAACGCTCAACTGCTTCTTCTGAAATAAACTTATTATTAGTATTAAGTAGATTTGCAGCATCCTGAGTTAAGTTAGGAACAGTTCCATACGTACCCCTATCTAAAGTAATAGTCTCATATTGCTGAGCTGCAGTACTATGAGGATGTCTTAGGATTGGCAGATTACGGATAACCTTTAATGCATAATCCTTTGCATAGTTAAATGCTTCTACATACCTATCTTGATTACTTGTAGTTACCTGAGTGATGAAGTAGTTACAAGCATCATATACTCTGTCATTACCACCCCATTTAAGGTTGTGATATAAGGACTTCTGAAGGAAGTCAGTAATATCATCAGTACAATTTGAAGTATTGCCAGGAACGTTATATCCACCATTAGCAGCAAGCATTCTATTAACTGCTACCTCAGATATCAACTCAGCGTTGTGAGCGAGAAGATCTGCAGCATCAGCTTGCTTATTATTAGCTGGGAAACTATTTGGAGTTCTATATGGTTTCCTTATATCAGTGAATGTACCATCTGTTCCAGTGGTAGCATTACTAACAATATTTTCACCAATTTCTAATATAAAAGTTCTATGGTCAACAATATCACTAACAGCCCACTTACCATTGATACCAGCAGTTCCACTACCAGCAATCGTTACATTAGCAGCAACACCAACATTAACTGTAATTGATGAAGCAGCATCTACAGCGGTAATTGCAGTTGCTGTATTATATACTGGATCACTAGATCTTGGATATGTGTGAGATGTTTGATGATTATCTCTCGAACATGTAAAGCTTAATTTTCCTGCACCAATTGTTACAGTATCAGCAGTTGTGAAGGTATGAGCACCAATGGTCATTACCAACTCACCTGTTACTGAATTGTATGTGGCTGCAGTTACATCCTTCTGAACACTACCAGCAGTTATTGTGATAGCATTGGATGAAGTACCACCATTATAGGTGTGAGTATGATTTCTAAATCCTCTGAAGAGGTTGTGTCCTGTATTAACTTTAACTGTAAGTTTGTTATAGTTAACAGTCCAACTATCAATTGGATGAGCAAATGTATCACCTAATGCATTAAATGTAGTAGACCCAATTGTTAAATTGCTTGCTCTAGTAGCAGAATTTTCATGATATGATTTGACATATCCATATGCTTCTTCTGCAATAAATTCTTGGTTAACTTTAATAGCTTCAGCACCATCTCTAAACCTAGCAGTTTGAGAGATCTTAGTAAATCCATAAGGAGAGTTCCTTAAAGATGCTAGAACATAGTTACTAGATGAGATAACCGCTTGGTTACCAGTTGGGTTGAGTGTTGCATCAAATACACCAACAGCTGCTCTTACAACAAATTGTAAAGAGTAACCATCAGGACGTTCAATACGATGAGTGATATATTTACGACCATTAAGATCTTCAACGTTATCTAATACACTAACTGTAGATCCACTAGCAGTTGCAGTGTTAGTTGTTGATTGAATATTTGCTGCTTTAAGAACAAAGATAGCAGTTGTATTGGAACTATTATACTTCGCAGTACCCATGCCCAATTCAGTATTACCTGGAAGAGTTGGAGTTCCAGCACCTGTAGCAAAGGTATCAATCTGATAAATCTTACTTAATGCTTCTGAACCAGCTCCACTGAAGTTAAACTTAAGTCCACATTCTCCAAGTGAAACCCAATTACCGAATAATGTACTAGTGAGTGCGTTATCACAACCAGTAATAGTAACTGTAACTTCACCACTTGCTAAAGCCCATGAGGTATTAGTAGATGCACCAAAGTTAATTGCACTACTTACGAAACCATATAACTGAACTTCCTGTCCAACTTCATAGTCATGGTAAGAAGTACCAGATAAAGTAAATGTAGGTCCAAGATAAGTCTGCTGTGTAGCTAATGAAGTATCAATCGTATTGATTGATAGAACTCTACTCGCTATTTCAAATCTTTGATATCCAGAACCTGTATCGGTAAAGGTAAGAGTAACTGGATTATCATTACCCTGAGCATCTTTTTGTACAGCGTTGGCAGCAGATGTAGCAAGTCTTATCCAATCAGTATTCTCTTTATAAACATAATAAGTAGTACCATCTACAAGACCAGAGATGCCACCCATCTTGCTGGCACGATATACTATACCATCACCAGTTGCATACTGGTGTGTGGGGATATTAATACGATTACCTTCTGGCATAATCTGGCCAGAGGTGAATAGATGAAGATTAGTATTTGTAGATACTGCAGTGATATCTTTAATACCTGTAGTAGCTGTAATTGTTGTAGAATTAAGCCAGGTATCATAAAGTTCAATAGTGTTGGAATCAACAGCTCTTACGTAATAAAGCGTATCATCAGCAAGACCTGCTAGTACAGCAGCTTCATCCTTTTGATAATAAACTTGATCACCAGTCTTTAATAAGTGACCAGTAATTGTAATCCTATTTGTAGTTAAGTTAACCTTAGTAGCATCAGCAGGGAAAGCTATAGTTTCTCTTTCTGAATTAATTGTATGCTGATAGATCTGATTAGAGATAGTCTCTAATTCAGGTCTTAATGATTCAGCGTCAGAAACGTCAAATCTGTTAGATGGATTATTCTGTAAGTCAGTAACAATATTTGCTGCTACAGCATCATAGAATATTTTTTCAGCGTCCTGGAATACATCATTAACACCTGATGTAATTAATATCTTAACACTACCAGTTGAATATGGAGATGCTTGTGGACCTGTGAAGGTAATCTCTTGAATAGTACCTAGTGTACCAGAAGATCCACCTTGTACGAAGTAACCAACTACAAGAGTAGTATTGTTACCTGTATGGTTAGTGAAAGTAATATTGAAGAGGTTATCACCACGGAATTTATCACCAGGAACAGCTGGGATCTGTCCTAATTCTGGTTCGTAGTAAAGTCTTTGCTTATCGTCAAATACGAATGCATACTTCCAAGTATGAATTACAGTACTCTGTGGGTCTGAAGAGTTCTGAAGTGCGTCTCTAAGTACACAACCAGCAACATATGTTTCGTTAGATGCCTTAAGAAGGTGACGGTCGGCGTTCATCGGTCTGATGATAACACGACGTAAGTTGTCACCAATTAGAGAACAGTTCCTTGGAACTGAAATTGGGTTATCTTCTAGATATTCACCACCAGAAACAATCAGTGAAACGTATTCATCACTAGGATCTGGTTGAGCTTTCTGTAAACCGTAAGCAATTTGTGCTGCTTTCTTAATAGTTTTTACAGGTCTTGCAGCAGAACGACCATCATTTAGATCACTACCAATAGTCTGAGAGACATATACACGTCCACCAGTGTCATTTGTAGCAACTTTATAAACAAAATCTGTAGTTGCGATACGCCTTGACTGATCAGTCAGGGGTGGGGTATCAGCAGTTGGGTAAAATGTTTGACCGTATGTATTACTTGTTACGTCTGTATCTTCATAGTTAAACAGATTAGGCCCACGAAGATCCAACGCAGGGTTGATTATAGTCTGAATATCTAAGTTAACGACCTGTGCAGTGTCAGAAATGATAGAACGTGTCGTTCTGATTTGACCTTCTACATCAAGCTCGTACTGAGGATCGGTAGTATTAACACCAACACGAATATTATTTTGAGGATTTAAATTTAAAGTTAATGCATCTTTCTCATTAGCATCAACACCCACAGACATTTCTATGGATTGGTCACCTTGAATACTTAAAGATCTTACTCTCTTATATGCTAGAGTATTACCAGCAGTAATTACACCTAAGTTTGCACTTTGGAATGAAAGATTATCGTCGTCTACCTTTGTGACAGTGTAAGTACCATCAGTTTCACCACCAGAAGTGAAATCTAAGTATAACTTTTCACTACCAATAAATCCATGAGCAACTGAAAGAATATTAACTACACCTGCAACTGTTCTACTGTAAGTGGCATTTACCCAATTACCTGTAGGAGTTGATCCAGAAGCTTGTATTCTTTGCTGGTCTGAATTAATCTTAAGAGCCATTAGTTCCCAACTATTATGATACGACTGTAATATCTAAAATCCCAATCCACTTAACAATGGAATTGGTTGTCACTGACTTTACCTCAAATGTAAAGTACGGATCATTTCCTATCTGGAAAGCATCAGGAGTTACACTCCAATCTTCTTGTCCAGGAGGAGAATTTTTAATGATGTTCTCATATTGTGCTGTTATTGATGGAGTACCATCATTAGCAGTGTTAACGATAACATCAAATTTGGTAGCATAAACATATGAATTGTTGGTAGTCTCCTGCCCAAAAACTCTTGCCTTAATGAAAGAAACTCTATCAGCAGCTAGTGCAGCAGAGTTTGTTGATAGAGCAGTGGTACCATCCAATGTTAACTGTAAAGTATTATTGGCAGCATCAGTAACTCTTTTCATGAGATACTTGTCATGCGTTGCATCAGCGAAGTTATCACTGACCATGTGAATCGCAGAGATATTCTTCAGCTCGTAAGCCGTGTTAACAATCTCGGTTTGACCTACTGAGAAGCCCCCAATGGATGAGAAATTCTTTACTGGCATGACTCTATATTACCTAAGGGTTATTTATACCTTAACTTTAGTAGTTGTATATCTACCAGTGAAGGATGAGGATGATGTGGCTGCAGATGATTTGTTCAAACTGATGTTCACGTTGTTAGCAGCAACTGCAACTGTGGCATCCATCAGATCATTATCTGAAGTAATGGAGTTAGTAACAGTAGCATGTGCAACTGTTCCAGCGGCACTACATACAGCGGTTACTTCAAACATCTGAACTTTACCATCATCACTTTCAATAGTAATTAGGGTCTTAGCACCTTTATATGCTGTCTTATCAAATGCTGTAATAGAAGCGTTAGATGCGAAAGAAGTCATCTGTCCACCTTCTACTCTACAATCATCAAGTTCTACGAAATCAGCAGTAGAATCAAATACTGTTAGATAGCTTACCGTACCACCAGACCATCCTCTATTAATCTTCCACTTACATTCTGATGCATTAGAATCTAGAGCAATAAATGCTTTAGCATCTAATCTAGTAATATAATCCTGTAGAAGAATATCATTACGAGTGTATGGTGTAGATGCACTAGAGATAGTATCAATTCTAATAGTTACGTCTTGAGATGGAGTTAATCCACCAAGAGCAGTACCTAATACTCTCAATACTTCACCATTTCCAGCGGAAGGAGAAGATGCTGCTTCATATCCAGTACCACCAGCGTTGATAGTAACTGTCGTAACAGTTCCAGCACCATCAACAACAATATCTAATGTTACTCCACTACCTTCAACAGATGATGTTGTTGTAACTCCAGTGAATGTTTGAGATGCTGTATATGAGGTTGCAACCTGTGTTAGTGTTGCAGGGTCAAGAGTAGCAGCAACACCCTGTGCAGGAACATTACGTAATCTTAGACCACCAGTAACTTCAAGGTCTTTCTTAGCTCTTACAGATACAATATTCTGTGACTCTACTAAAACATTAAGTGGGTTAACATCATATAATGTACCTTTAAGTGTATATCCACCAGTAACTGTTGCAAGATGAGATGTAGCATATGTAGTACCCGTCATGTTCGTCTTGAACGCGAGGGTAGTATTATTCAATGAAAGGTTATTAATACCTGCAGCAAAGAACTCAAATGTATCTTCATCAGAACTAGGTGAAACCTCAGTTAATATGTAAGTATCTTGGTCAACGTCTCTAACACCACCAAGAGAAACGAAATCA
>Ga0066862_10000174_pt1 | contig 25120 bp, 22 predicted proteins | sample ETN02SmetaG_FD_66431 | JGI IMG/M metagenome (GOLD analysis project Ga0066862, IMG submission 66431) | Marine microbial and viral communities from oxygen minimum zone, Eastern Pacific Ocean - ETNP2014F10-02SV255 | ecosystem: Environmental > Aquatic > Marine > Oceanic ... | reverse complement strand
AATGCAGTACGTGTCTATCTTCATGACCTCCTTTATGCATCTGACAACATCGGCTTTCTTAACCGGATTGACCAAGTATTAGAAATCGCCGATAATCACAAAATAGGGATGATTCCCGTGCTTTTTGATGGTGTTTGGAACACTCATCCTCAACTTGGTCCTCAACCTGAACCAACACCAAAACTACATAACTCTGTTTGGGTGCAAAGCCCAGGAGCCGTAATACTGCATGACCCCGAACAATGGATCACACTCCGCCCCTATGTGACCAAAGTACTTGAAAGGTTTGGTCAAGATTCCCGAGTTTTAGCTTGGGACCTCTTCAATGAGCCCGACCAAATGGATAGAACAACAATTGAAGCAGGAACACGAGATCTAAAGATTGAAAATGCTGCCGGGCTATTAACCGAAGTGTTTAATTGGGCACGCTCTACTCAACCGTCTCAACCTTTAACAGCCGGAATATGGGAATACGACAGCAACCTAGCCCCAGTTATGAACAGTGTTAGTTCCCTATCGTTAGAACAAAGCGACATAATTTCTTTCCACCATTACGGACCAGAAAAAGACTTAGCCACAATCATTAATGGTTTACAGCAGTATCAACGCCCATTGATCTGTACTGAATGGTTAGCCAGATCAGAAGGTTCAACGGTAGATAATTTACAAGTATTCTCTGATCAAAAAGTAGGGGCCATCAACTGGGGGCTAGTTGATGGTAAAACACAAGCACGTTTTCCTTGGCGATCTTGGTGGGAAGAAGTTGATGAAGACGAACCATGGTTTCATGAATTACTTTATGCAGACGGAACCCCATACTCTGAGCAAGAGGCAAACACCTTTCGAAGAATAACCACAAAGAATTTTCAGTAGAAGACCGGTTACAAGTAGCGAGAGTTATCTGAAATATTGGAAAAGGTAGAAAGCAGCAATACATATAGCAACGCTGAATGCTCTCTCTTTCTTACTTAAGACCCAGACAATTCCTTTAAAAATTAAGCTACAGATTTTGTACAGTAAGCGAAAAATTTTTGTAACCCAGTAAAGAGATGTCCCGGAAGTGGTTATTGTTCCTAATGATTTAGCGTCACTGTTATATGGGACTACTTTGAATCCGCCAAATCGTTTTTTAAGTAGGAATAGGCCAATTTGATGTTCATCGGCCCAACTTTCAGCATCCCTGGTAAATCCTCTAGCGCTAAAAATAACCGCTTTAGCAGATTCGGATTGAGCAATACCATAAATTTGTTGAACGACTGGACGTCCCACTTGTGGAAGTTTGACTTGGCTACGAGTTTCCCAGGTACACGCACGTCAACTCCGCCATCAGGACCTTCTCCCGCTACCTGCACCGGAAAAAATCCAATCTTAGATATATATTCTCCGGCTGTTTGTTCAGCTACGTTTGACATGTCACGCATATAAAGAAGTTATGAAGTATCTCTACAAGAAGCAAATAGTTCTAGTGCTTTTTAATATCAGATCTTTTAAATATGGGCGCTGCACCAACATAAAGTCCGTGTATTCGTTTCGAAAACTTGATGGAACCCCATATTCTGAACATGAGACAAGTGCTTTTCGGAGAATTACCAAACTCCATTTATGACATGAACTTGAGAATAATCCAGAGCGCTATTCGAGGTCAGATTACCTTCGTTTTGAAGTTCAATAGTGCAACGGCTTGAATTACTGATCAGAATTTTTTGCTTAACAAAGCATAAATGCTCTACCGTGGGTAAATAAAAACATTGGCTTACTGTTTAACTAACTGTGGATAGAAGTTTTATGAGTAAAAGGATACAAATTCGTCTCAAGAGTTTCTTTAGTTCAACGATATTGACATGCCTTTTCTTAACCGCATGTAGCGGAGTAGATACCAGTTCTGAATCTTCTTTTTCTACTGAAGCTTCAACAACTCTTTCTACTGAAACTTCAACAACTCTTGGGTCCTCTTCTACTTCTATTGAAGAAACGCCCGTTACCTCCGGTAACTATTGTGAAACTGCGCTTCAATGGTTTGAGGACTGGACAAATAATTACGCTGATCCAAGCCCAAGCCACATCGAGTACCTAAATCTGATGGCAGAGTTATCTCCACCAGAACTTTTAGACGAATGGGCTATCTACGTAGAAGCTTTTACAACTGGAGAAACTAACGGTCATGATTTAGACGATGTTCATGACTTACTCATCAATCATCTTGAAACAGAATGTGGTATTGACATAGGGAACAGTCCTCAACCAGATCAAGAGTATGCAGGATGTTGGGCTCGAGCCATATATCTCATCGGGTGGGGAGTTGAGCAAGAAGTATTCAACGATCCGGAAGAATTTCAAGGAACTCTTCAGATGGCTTCACAAAATTCTGGCAACGCTCAGGGTGTAAGTATCTTGGTGGGTTTAATCGAGGAATTATACGACGCCCTTGGCACGTTACCTGCAAGTAGTGCTGGACCAGGTTATGGAGAATGTGTTTTCTTTGATTAGTAGTTTTAAGAAAGACGCTTATTTAGATTTAGTCATAATTAACAGAAATAAATTGTGAAAGTGTAAGAAAATAGGTGTTCAAGTGATCTAAAGGGCAAGAACAGCAAGGAAGAGGACTTGTGAAGAAAAAAATTTATAAGAGAAATCGTTTAACCCATATAAAAATAGGATCATTAATAGCCGTAGGTCTTCTATTTACAGTTTCTTGCGGATCTGAATCAACAAGAACAGACGAGTTGTTAAGTGAACAACTTGCTGAAACTCAAGAACAAATTGAAGACCTTCAACAAACTATCCAGGATCTTCAACAAAATACAGAGAACCAATCAGCAGAAGTCGAAGAGTCTCAAGATGAAACTGTTCTGGAAGAAGAACAGATAGAAAACTCTGATGAACAGGTAGAAGACTCTCAAGATGAATCAGAAGTTGATCAAATAATGCGAGAAGAAATGATGCTTCTTAAGTCCTACTTATGGCTAGAGAATAGCGAAGAGGTTGAGGAACTCCAAAAACTTTTAGGAGTAGAAGCAGATGGATGGTATGGGGCAGTTACTAGAGAAGCCCATTTGACTGCTTTAGAGGAAAAGGGATTCCCAGCAGGTGGTGTACCTGATGAGGAACCACCACCTTGTCCACCTCAAGACCCAATGCCTGATTCTGAGGCGATACCAATGGCATCAATAGTCTTAGATATGGATGGGGACGGAAATACTGAGAGTGGTCAAACTTATTACAACTGGGATCTTGAAGTCTTTTATGCACATGTGTCTGGTTCTGAGTTCGGCCCATATTGGGTTGAGTTAGATGACATTGGTGCAGCTCCCGCAAACCAATGGAAAGCAAGTTTTGGCACAGATATAAACGCAGACAATCGAAGTGAATTCTGGGTAAGACAAATTCCTTTTGGGGCCTCAACAGTCGGGTACCGAGTCCTTATATTTGAAGACTGTGAATTAAAGATCGCTTACATTCCTGATAGCAATGAGTTATTTATTGATGGCGGCACTGTAGGAACTTCGTGGCGGATCGCTTGTGAGGTAGAAGATGGTGCACCTGTAATTGTTCAATACGAAATAGTTGTAGGCGCAGTTGAAGGCGAAGGATCACTTACTGGCATGGTGTATCAACTTAGTTCAACTGGTTTCACTTTCGTCACCGTAAGAAATTTAGAAACTTTTGAAGATCCTGGGGGGCCTTATGGCACCGACTGTGAAAGTTGGATACATGATCCTCCTCCATGGATTGAATCGTAAGAAAATAGAAAGTCGTAGATTAAGGAAAAATAATGAAAAATACAAAAAAAGTTAAGTTTGGTGCTTTAGTATTGCTGGTTGCCCTAACTGGTTCAGCTTGCTCGAGTGATGATGGGTTAGATGAAGCTAGAGCTGTGCTTGAAGAGGCTGCTGAGGCATTAGCAAACGCGGAACAAGCACGTATTGAAGCTGAAGCTGAAGCTGCTCAAGCCATTGCCGCTGCCGCTGCCGCTGCCGCTGACGCTGCTGCTGCAGAAGCCGTTGCCGCCGCAGCCGTTGCTGAGGCTGCTGAAGAAGCGGCTATAGATGGCGACGCTGACGCTATTGCTGAAGCTGCTGAAGCTGCTGCCGCTGCAGAACTTGCTGAGGCTACCGCTGCTGCCGCTGAGGCTGAGGCTGACGCTGCTGCTGCAGAAGCTGAGGCTGCTGCTGCTGCGATAATTGCTGAGGCTGAAGCTGCTGCCGCTGCCGCTGCCGCTGCTGAATTAGAAGAAGAAGTTGATGACGCTGAAGCGGATGAAGAGGCAGAACCGATTTATCCAGGTCTTCCAGGATTCGCAGATCTAGTGCTTGGGACCGTACCGGTAGGAATTATCCCAGGCTTGCTCGACTTGACATGCCCTGGTGATCCTTCGCCAACTGATGTACCAGTTATGGATTGGGAACCATATTGGGAGGTTGATATTGATGGAGATGGCGTAATGGACTATGCAACCATTATTGATGCCACGGGTGATACCGGAAGGTGGTATCTTCACGTGACTTCTTCATGGCATGACGCTGAGTTTTATTTAGATCTTGGTCCAGATTCAGGTGAAGTAGATTTCGATATTCAGTACATAACTGACATCAATGAAAATGATCGGGAAGAAGTTTGGGTTTATTCAATGGGTATGGGTGGAACACATAGTCCTATGAAACACCGCATGGTTGTTCTTCATGGTTGTTCACTTACTGAGGTTGGCAGTAATTTAGAGGGCTATGAGGATCAATTCACAATTTGGTTAGGTCTAGCACCTGATGGTCATAGTTATTACGTTTCCTGTTCAACTTTTGAAGGAGAACCGCTATTCACTTATTATCAGGATTACCCAGTTGGAGGAGGATTCTGGGCTATTAGCCCTCTTCCATTCCGCCTCGTTGGTGCAACTTTAGAGTTAGTTGTTGCAGTAGAGCTTGAAGGAGGGATTGTCGCTGACCCACCTCTTTTAGGCACAAGAATGAATTGTCCAAGTTGGTAAATACTTATAGAGAGGTCAGTCTTTTTTAGATTCCTTATTCTTTTTTAGATCTGGACGTTTAAATATGGGTGCTGCGCCAACATAAAGGCCGTGTATTCGTTTCGAGAGTTGTTGAGGTTTCTGACTAGATCGCGCACCAACGAGAATTTGATCGATCGCTGTTTCCCTAGTAAGCCATGTCACTGATAATAAACAAATACCCCCGCCAACTAACGTTAAGTCTTGAGGTGTTTCGTTCATCCAAATCCACAACCAAATAGGTGCTGCTATAACTTCAGAGATCAATAAAAGACTGACATCGGCAGCTGGAACAAATCGGTGAGCATAATTCCATAGAGGTGCGAATAATCCGATGAGTACACCACCGCCGATAAAAGCCATCATGATGTCATTTAAGGGAACGTTTAAACCGGGCCCGGGTAGCGAAACGGCTGCAGCCACTATTGCTCCAGTAATGCCACCGACGATGACTGGAACGCCTGGGTCACGAATCGGGGAACTACGCACTAGAACGGTGTAACCGCCAAGAAACATGGGGAGAATAACGGCAAGAGTCGTCCCTATTGCATCACCTCTTCCTAGAGTGTTACCCACCATGACTGCCACACCAAAGATTGAAAGCATCATAGCAACTAAAGTTTTTCGCTCTACCGGCTCTTTAAGGAGTATTCGACTAAAAAAAGCGGCATAAAAAGGGCTCGTACATTGCATGAGCAATACAAAAGCAGCATTAGATCTACTTAGAGCAATAATAAATAGGGTGAACATTGCGGCGGTAAACAGTCCAGCAATTATTTGATTTCTTCCCGCTTCTCTTACTGACCGAAAGGGATTGTGCCCAGCGAGACAGATAATGATGATGGATATAATCGCTGTGGATGAACAACGCCAGAAGAGATATTGCCAAGCATCAGCCTCATCAACAGCTCTAAAAGTCAACGGACCAAAACTAAAAGAGAGCCCACAAATTAGAACGACAATTGACCCTTGAAAACGACTAAGTGTTGGAGCCATAGATTCAACAATCTTTAGAGCGACTATTAACTGCAGATCTTAGAACGCAACAACTCCTTTTTCAGGAATACTTCAATCATTATTCACACTTCAACGCGGAAGTAAGATAGGTGTGTCGTTCCTCTACGAAGGATTTCAAACCTAAAGTAAAACCACCATTAGGTCCTCTACCATTAGGTCGTAATCCACTACCTATTTCTCCTGAAGGTTCATAATTTTCTATGAATGGATCTTCGGCGGCAACGTCATTTTCAAGACTGGTTATAAATTCTTCATATGTGTACATTTTATTTGGGTCTTCAAGAACTGAGTTGTCGATAAGTTCGGAGAGTACATCTATTTTCTCGTTCATATAGGTGGGGTTAAAAAAATTTTCTATCAAGAAACAAGTTTCTTCGAGGTATCGGTTGGTAAGTGCTTCGCTTTCAAAAATTCTTTGAAGAAGCACTTTTCGAGAATCTGCAAAGGTTGCTGGTAACTCACTAAGAGGTTGGTTTATCCCATAGGCAAATACGCCAAATGCCTCATTCCCATCCCATTTTATCCACTCCCATAAACCTGTTTCCATGTTGTGATACAGGTAGTAATTCCGTCCAGACAAGGTGTAACTATCCAGATTGACGAAGATGTTGTCAAGAGCTGCCGACCGGAGAAAATCTTGGGTGGCAAGATATTGGTCAAGATCATTTTCAAATTCTTCAGATGAGGAGTTATTAATGAAATCAATGAACGTGATTAAATCACTCCAGTCGTTAGCATCCTCGTTGTTTTTAATTTCATATGATCTTTCATAATCTTTTTGATCTGTTCCCCAGTACTGCAAATCAGCGGCCCCTTCTGAACCTGCTTTAAATAAGTTTCCGGTGTCATCACTGATGTTGTGGTCCAGAAATTGGTCGTCAATTTGTTCTACAACGGTGTAAAAGCCCCAAAGTTCACCGTTGAAATATACATTGGCGAAATTTGTTCTCGGAGCATGAACTTCGGCGGCACGACTTATATCAAAAAATATTTTTTCTCGAAGAAATGAAGGATCCTTAAACGCATTACTAAAGTTGAGTTTCTGTAGTCCATCATGATTTTGTCCCGATATAAATCGGTTGAAGTCGATTTTTAAAGGTTTTTTCTCTCCTGGATGATCCATACTGGAATTACCCTTTAGCCGTACACCGACGTTTTCATAAACATGGACACCAGAGGCGTCAGTTATGGTTAGATCCGCAGTTATGTATTCTTCAAATTCATGGTTCTTAAGTAGATCTTCAAAGAAGTTGTTTTGGCTGAATTCAAGTTCAACAGTAAGTATCTGATTTTGCCCAAAGACGGTGGCCCCAATATTTGTTTGCTCTTCAGGTGTCGGTTGTTCTAATTCTAAAGTAGTTGTGGAAGAAACTTCTTCTGTAAGTGTTGTGGCGGATGGGTTAGATGCCGGAACTTGTGATGTTGCGCTGGACCCACAAGAAATCAGAACCATTAGCACACTTAGGGAGAGAAATTTTTTCATAACGCAATTAACTCCTTCTGTTTCTTGTCTGGCACCACTGAAGTTCAGTACTTACTTTAGAGCATCTGTGTTAGCAGAAGATTAAGAAAGTGACCCTAAATCAAACTCATGATCATTTGGTTTCTCTTCTGGCCAGTTGGTTCTCCAAACTTCTGCTGTTAGTTCACCCACCGGCATAACGGAATTTTTAAACCCATTTATTGTGGGTACTAACGGTTCAATGACTACTTTGTGGTTAGGAACCATGAAATAGGGAAATGTGTAACGATCGGACCCCCTATTAATTACACGGTGTGCTGTTGCGGTGTAATAACCTCCCGACCATAACTCAAGCATTTCTCCTGTATTAATAACCAGCGCGTCTTCTGGGCAATTAATTTCAACCCAGGAACCATCTGGGCTTTTTATTTCTAAACCGCCATTTTGGTCAGGATGTAAAAGAGTAAAAATATTTGTGTCTTTATGAGGATGTATCCCGAACTCAGATTCTTGAGGAGTGGATGGATACCGAAGCAGAGTCATATTTGTTAACGGCGCTTGAAAAGTGGAATTCAGAAATTCAAAATCAATTTTGAGAGATTTAGCGACAGAAGCAAGAAGATCACCAGCTAGTACATCACAGGCATCCCAATATGCAGAAATAATGTCACCCATATCATCTAAGTCTTCCACCCATCGATTTGATCCATACAAAGAGCATTCGTTACGAACTGGATGTTCTGGTGGGCATTCCCAATGAAGCTTGAAAGCTTCATAAGCATCAGCTCCAGTTCCAGTTATTTCTTTTCGATTTGGAGTAAAAAATCCTAAAGGAATAAAACCCCGATAGTTATCAGGAGAGATCAGATACTGAGCTTTAATTTCGTCAGATAAAGCAAAGAGCCTTTTAAGCAAAGACCTCATTGACACAAAAAGATTCGGGTCTATTTGATGACCAATAATGCAAGCGAATCCAATCTCGCGCCAAGTTTCATCAAGAAGTTTGTCACTATCCGCGCTATTGAGGTCAATAACAGGAATCTGGTCTTTTAGCATCTTTGGTCAACATAGTTCATGGAAGAACCACTTTTCAGATTCAATTAAGTAAAAGCAGGGATAACTTCTTTGCAGAAAAGTTCCATTGATCTTTTCTGCTCTTCATGACCAAGCCCAAGACTTGCATAGTAAATAAACTCATCTACTCCGAGGTCCTCGTATTTTTGAAGTTTGGTTATTACCTCATCTGGAGTGCCGAACATTAAATTTTCTTTCAACACAGATGGTTCGTATTCGTTGCGATTATCAACCTCATCTAAAGGAATCGTTCTTGGGAACCCATTCGCGACATCACCTAAATTTTTAAAAAGATTTTCAAACTGGCTGAGTTGTTGTTGGGCTGCTTTTACCGGGATCATCCAATCGTCAGGAGATTCATAGATAGCGGTATGGCGCATCATGGCAAAAATTGGGCGACCTGCTTGCGGATAAGCATTCATCGCATCTTCAAATTGGGATTTATAAAGTTCAGCTTCCGCGAATGAACGGGTGATAGGCCAAGATAGAACATTGCAACCATTTTTTATCGCATAATCGAAAGTAATTGGAGAACGCGCAGCAACCCAGATAGGTGGATGAGGTTGCTGTACCGGTTTTGGCACAGAAGTCGATGTTGGAAACGACCAAAATTCTCCGTCATGTTCATAATCTCCAGTCCAAAGTTCCTTGAGAACTGGAATCATTTCTTGCATATAACGCCATGCGTCTGTCTGTAAAAGACCAGGATGCATACGGTCAAATTCTCGCTGATAAGCCCCTGAACCAATACCAAACTCTAAACGTCCGCCACTAATTAAATCCAGAAAAGCAGCTTCTCCAGCCAAATTTACAGGATGCCAATATGCCGCTACTGCTACTGCAGTACCTAAACGAATTTTTTCAGTATGGCTTGCCCACCATGTAAGAATTTGAAATGGATTTGGTGCGATCGTCATTTCTAACGCGTGGTGTTCTGCCGCCCATACCGTTGTGAATCCTCCGGCTTCAGCCATTTGAACCATTTCAATTGTGTGATCTGCGACATCACGCATTGCGTAACTGTCGTCCATTCTTTCCAAGTTGATCGCTAATTGAAATTTCATTTAAACATTTCCTAAATACGTTTAAGAACCTGTAGTCAAGCAAAGACTATAAAGACAGATTATGCCAATGCCGGTCAAGGAAATTTTTTAGAGAACTAATGAAGAGTTCTGGTTCTTCTAACAAACCAAGATGTTTAAGGTCAGGGATGACAACAACTTCAGATCCTTTAATTTCTTGACCTATTGCGTTAGCCATAGCTGGAGTTGAACCACTGTCGTTCTCACAAGTCATAACAAGCGTAGGGACAGAAATTGATGGATCAGGGCGAATCAATTCAATAACTCCATTAGCTAAAACATGCCGGCACTGAGTATAAGAACTTAAATCATTGCTTAAGACCCCAGATCGAACCTCAGAAACAATTTTAGGGTTTTCTTCTATAAAAGAAGAAGTGAACCACCGTTTAAGCGTTTCATCTATTGTTGCTTCAATGCCACCAGCCGATGTTTGAACGGCGCGTTTTTCAACAAGACTTTGAGCTTCTTGATCTCGCTCATGTGGAGAGTTCAAAATTGCTAACGGTCCAGTTCTCTCTGGGTAATCCAGAGCAAAACGGCGGTTAATCATTCCTCCTAAAGAAAATCCAATAATTGCCGCACGTCTTATATCTAGTTCATCTAATAGATCGGCAAGTTGCTCCGCAAAAAGAGAAAGTGTTTGTGTCTGAGCAGAAGCATCAGATTCTCCATGACCGTTTAAGTCGTAAAGAACAACGCGGTAACGGTCATTAAAACAAGGGGCGATGTTATTCCAGGTTTTATGACTTAATCCAAGGCCATGGATGAAAACCACTGATGGGTCATCAATGTTCCCTGAAATTTCATAACTTGTACCTGAACTTGTTCGTAATGCCACAGAAGATTCTTCTCCATTTAGGTTCGTTACATTGTAACGAAACAGGTGTAAGGCCACTTAAAGGAAAAGGCATGGCAGATACAAACCCACAAAGCCATAAGACAAATGACTCATCACCTGAAGTCCTAATAATAGGTGCTGGACTAGCAGGGCTAACAGCCGCGATCACTTTAAAAAAAGCGGGACACGAAGTTCTAATAGTTGAAGCCGATGATGATGTGGGTGGTCGGGTGAGAACAGACCAACATGAAGGATTTCTGTTGGACCGCGGTTTTCAAATACTTCTAACCGGATATCCGGAGTTACCTCGACATTTAGATCTAAAAACTCTTGAATTGAGTTCGTTTGCCTCTGGAGCAAAAATTTTTAGAAATGGAAAATTTGAAGTTATTTCCGATCCATTCCGTAGTTTCTTTGCCGGATTAGCAACAGTTACTTCTTCTGCAATGAATTTTCAAGACAAGTTGGCTTTATTACGCCTTCGTAACTCCGTTATCCAAGAAACAGGTTTACTCTCGCAAAACGAAGATAAAAACGTTTTAGAGTACTTAAAAACTCTTGGATTCTCTAAAAAAGCAATCAACAATTTCTTTGTCCCGCTTCTAGGTGGTATTGAACTGGACCCTGAACTAAAAGGATCAGCTCGCTTATCGTTGTTAATACTGAAAATGCTTTTCACTGGAACGGCGTCTTTACCCAAAAACGGAATGCAAGCGATCCCGAATCAATTGGCCACCAAACTCGGCAAAGAAAACATCCTTTTTAACACTCCAGTAAAAAAATTTGAAGAAACAAAAGTGATATTTGATTCGGGAAAGAAAATCACACCATCTCATGTAGTCATCGCTACAGAAGCCCCTGTCGCTTCTGAGCTTCTCGGTGAAGAAAAACTCCCATCAAGACCAGCCTCTTGCGTGTATTTCGCGGCACCTCATCCTCCAACCCAAACCAACGCTCTTCTTCTCAATGGACAAAAATCAGGGTCGGCTCTCAATGTCGCAATCATCACTAATGTTGCACCCTCGTACTCTTCAAACCAAGAAGCACTTATAGCTGCAGCGATACCAGGCCGTTACGACCCGGAAGCTCTTAACCCAGTTATAAACCAGATGAAAGTCTGGTTCGGAGAACAAGTAGATTCATGGCGACATTTGCGAACCTATTCGATTCAACATGGTCAACCCGATTTTCAACCAAAGATGCCTTTTCGTCGTTCCACCCAAATCAATTCAACACAGTGGATATGTGGAGATCATCGAGATACACCTTCTATTCAAGGAGCGATGGTTTCTGGGAGAAGAACCGCTGAAGCTCTAATAGCAAGCCTTAAGAAGCAGGACTAAGACTGTTACTCGCCAGCACCTGAGAGACAGTCATGACAATTACTCGCCTGTCTGCTCCACGGTCTTTAGGCGGGGAATACCGTTTTGCATAACGAGCAATTGCATCTTCACAAACATCAGGGTTACTACTCACTGAACAAACACCCTCAAAAGTAACCCACCGGCCACCGTCTACTTGAGCAACAGAGCCAACCAAGTTTTCTTTTTCAAGAAGTCGTGTCTTTAAACTCCCGGACCAAGTAATAATTTTGACTTCTTCTGATTCGTTATCCCACATGAAACCAACTGGGGTTGAATGTGGCCTCCCGTCAGGTCTCACCAAAGTGAGTATGGAAAGATGTCGTTCATTTATAAAATCAATCAACTCAGGAACGATTTGTTTAGATGAAAAAGCAGGCATTATTTAAGTGGTCCTTTAAAAAATAGATTCGTCAATCTTTTTGATTGCTTCGTCGCCGATGGCGTAGTCGTTCTTGAGCTTCTTGTGTTCCGTCATGCCACGTACCGAAAACGGCATCAAGAGGTGTTGGGATGTTGCCATAGTTAACTTCAAAATAGCGGTGGTGTAATTGATGGAAAAGATTTCCTGTAGAGAATTTCCACTTATTCCTAACCACGATGTAATCAAATCCTGAATGTGAAAATGCTGGACTTAAACCGTTATAGAAACCAGAAACAATAATCACAATTGGATGCACAGGAACTACCCACCAGATCAAAAAGACAGTGAAATAAATAATGTGTTCAATTGGGTGAAATGAAATACCACTCCATGGTCCAATGTTCACATTTCGATGGTGCCGTTCATGAGCGATTTGATACAAAGGTTTCCAATGGAGCGCTCGGTGAACAGTCCAGAAATGAAGAGTTGACCAAAAAATGACACCGGCAGAAAGCATTATGGAAAGATAAATAGGGGATTCACCCCACGTTGTACTTGGGATTCGGTTAGAAGCCCAAACCCAAAGAGTTAATGATTCAAAGAGTGACCAGAACGTTACTCCACTAATCAAACTCCAAAACATATTGTCTCTAACCTGATTTTTCCAAAGAAATTTTCGACTGTCTGTAGCTAGCCATCGGTCAGTGAATTTGAAATCTTGACCTTGAGCGCGGCGAATATAAAGCCACCAATGCAACGTTCCAGCTAAGACGCTTAATAAAAAAGCATTCCTTAACCAAATAAGACCCATCCACCCAAAACTTAAAGTAGTCATTGTGCCTGAACTAGGCGTCAAAAAATTCCAAGACAAAATACCTAAACTGATAAAAAGAAATCCCCAAGGGTAGTAAAGGCCAAAAAGTAACCAGCGGAGAGCTTTTACTGGTCTAGGGGGCCAAGCATAAAGAGGAGGTTTCCTAATTGGGACGGATGGCTGATACCTATTCTCAGAGTTGTTTATAGTATTTGTCATCAGGAGGATTCCTAAAAAATTTTGGAGGTCCAGTATTTCTAGCGGTTTTTTTGAAAAAAAGATAGTCAATCATAAGATTCGTATATGGCAGTTGAAATCCCCGTAAAAATGCGTGCCGCTCTTCTTCTCGGACGAGGCGGACAAGAAATGCTTGAACTTCGAAAAGATGTTTCTGTACCAACTATTCAAAAAGACGAAGTGCTCGTGAAAGTCGCTGCGTGTGGTCTGAACAATACCGATATTAATACTCGGGTGGGGTGGTATAGCCGTTCAGTAACGAGTGCCACAGAAAACAGTGGATTTGAAGAAGCACAAGTTGAGGATGCCACTTGGGGGCGTAGTGGTCTTCAATTTCCTCGTATTCAAGGAGCTGACATTAGCGGCCAAATAGTGATGGTAGGCGATGAAGGAGATCAGTCGCTTATAGGTAAACGGATTATAGCCAACCCTTGTGTTCGCGATAAGAACGAACCATCAAACCGAGAACTTGCCGGGTATATAGGAAGTGAACTCGATGGAGGGTTCGCAGAATATTGTGCGTTACCTATTCGAAATGTTCATGTTATAGAAACGCATCTTACAGATACAGAATTAGCGAGCTTTCCTTGTTCATGGGCGGCAGCTGAACACATGTTGCAACGAGTTCAATTAGAAGCAGGTCAAAGCATCGCAATCACTGGAGCATCGGGTGGGGTAGGAACTGCTCTTATTCAGTTAGCGAAACGACGCAAAGCCATTGTTTACGCAGTTGCTTCTTCAAAAAAGTTTGATCGTGTAAAAAGTGTTGGAGCTGACGTAGTAGTAGGTAGAGAAACCGGTAATGCTCCAACGGAGGTTGAGGCATTACATGGTAAGAAATTAGATGTAGTCGCTGATGTTGTTGGCGGAGAGAATTTTTCCGAATGGTTAGAAGCGCTCTGTCGAGGCGGAAAATATGTTACCGCTGGTGCAATAGCAGGGCCAGTAGTAGACCTAGATTTACGAACTTTGTATCTTAAAGATCTTGAACTTTACGGAGCAACAGTTTTTGAATCAAAACTATTTGAAGACTTAGTTGGTTATATAGAACGTGGAGAAGTGGAACCGCAAGTAGACAAAGTATTTGATTTTGAAGAAATTCATGAAGCACAACGAGTATTTAACCTCAAAGATCACGTTGGATCTATAGTTCTTACCTTCTGAATCTAAAAAATTTTATTTATAAAAAATATTTGCTTAATGTTCGATGCCACTTATTAGACGGTAATTCAGGATGCAAGGCAGCTAATCCGGTACAGAACTTACTGATCCGTGCTGGCCTTATCCCATGACCCCACAACACGTAGTCAAAAGAGCTCGGTGGCCCCTCTGATTTAGTTTCAAAAATAAAATAATCGAGTGCAATAGTGCTGTTTTCCCAATCCTCACAAACCAAATTTTCGTCACAAGTTAAACGATCGCCAGAACTCATGTCTACGAGAGTGGAACGCTGATATTTAGTTGTAAGGACTGGGCTTAGATCATCAGGAATGCCCAAATTTCCAACAGCATTTTTAATAAATTGCCTACCGTCATCTGTGATCTCTCTGCATGTATCTGAATGGTAATCAAATCGTTTTTTTGTATTTCTTTTTCTACCTGAGCGAAGTTTCACTTCGAGTTTGCAAATTTCAGAATCAAGATAGGTTCGACTTCTAATTTTGAATCTTCGTCGTCTTCGGTGTGCAGCAGAGCGATATGAAGCGAAGTCTGGGCTATCAAAATAAACAGATTGATAGCTAAAATTTCGCTTCCCATCAATTTCTAACGCGGCACAAGAAGTAGAGAGCGATTGCACGAGTTCATCCGCTCTAGGACCATCCACAATATATTTTCGGTCAACACGAGTGCGGAGTGCCGCAGTTTCGTCCATTTCTTTCAGGGTGACGAGATCAAAGCCTGCAATATTTAAAGTCATTCAAGATTACCTAAAAGTTATTCGCCACTATTTGAGTCAACTCTGTATCGGACGTTGACGACGGTACTGTCATTTACAAGATCAACTCTTCTGATGTTAACTTTAAGAATTTTTTTACCAAGAAGAGATTCAAGTCGTTCACTCAATTCTTTTTCGTCAACGTAGGCCCGGTCAAGGGTTAAAGTTTTACTTCGTGAATCAGAAAAAAGTTGTGGATGATCACCAACAAACATGGCAAGCAGAATTGCCGCCATCAGTGTTGGAGTAGCCCAAGCTGGATCGATAGGCATTCCGGCTAGTAAACCCAAAGCAAGCGCAGTGAAATAATAAGCAATTTCTTGTTGACCTAGTTCGTTAGATCGAAGCCGAATGATGGAAAGAACACCAAAGAGGCCTAATCCAAGACCGAGATTTACTTCCGTTCTAGTAAGCGTCATTGTGATACCCAAAAGAGCGACGTTTATGCCTAGAAGCGCCGGGATCATGTCTCTCCGACGATGACGTGGATAGTAAAGCCCAAAAACTAGAAGAAGAATCGCGGCAACATCGCAAATAATAAGGAGAGGTTGAGACATTTAAATTTCTACTTTCTTTCTAGATTTCAGTTCTTTAACTCTATTAGCAGTTCTTGAGATTAACAGAACCCCAGTTGTGGCTATTGATTGGTACAGATAAATGCTCCCTGTTCATCACCAGTGTTCTGCTGCTTATCAGGACCTGAATTCCCGACAAGAAAACATCCTCCTGCTGCAGGAACCATCGGGACAGAGAATTCCCCAGATTCTATTTCACCATTTTGGTTTGCAAACACGATGGTGAGAATGTTTGTCATGTCACACAATCCAAGATTCGGTGTAGAAGAACCAGGACAACCGAAAATGGCTGATGGTATTGACGGGGTAAGACCTCTTCCAGATATGTTTCCAGACCAAGGTTGGCCGGGAATAGGTTCAGGATCAATGAAGAGTTCTATTTCAGCTGAGTAAAGCGCAGGATCAAAGGAGCTTCTTTCATCGGGATTTTGTTCAGGAAGTTCAATGTCATTAAACCTCCCAGTGCTTTTAAGAAGATCCTCTGAAACTTCCTCACCACGGGCGTAAGCCAAACTTTGACGGAAACGTTCAAGTGCTTCTTGCCAGACTTTAAATGAGAGTGCATCATCGTGAGTTTCTTCGGCCTCTTTGACAACTGGAGATATTTGTTCTTCCCAAGTGCCTAAAAGAGACTCAACCTGTTCTTGAGCAAAAGGACCGTTCATGAATTCGTTATAAATCCGCTCATATTCATCCGAGAACAGGACCCAAGTACCCATAATTTTGTCGCAAGCAGCTGACCTTTGAGTCAATCCCCACATACCGTATGAGAAAGACTCACAATCATCTGTGATTTCACCCCACCCGTCAGCAACAGGAGTAACGGGATTCGCGTCAAAGAGAATATTTTCAAAAGAATTATCTAAATCCCACGGAATAAGATGCATTTTTCCAGTAGAAGGATCGGCATACCAATAGTAATTATGATTATTGCAACCTGCGTCAAAGCCGGCTCCCTCAAAGTCGCAATACCAGTGAAAAGCACCGTCGTCGTTTCGAATTAGACGATCAACAACGGAATAAGAAATAACTTCATCTATGTTCATCCATTTTCTTATTACTCCCTGAAGATCGTCTTTAAGAGCAGCATCGATTTCTGCTCCGAAAGATTCAATCTGGACCATGCTCAAATCTTCGTCGTCTTCGTTTGTTTTTAAACCTTCGTAAAGATCATCGCGAGATGTTGGTTCACCATTCAAGCGTATAGGCCAGACTTCTTTATAAAGATTCCCTGTCCCATCTTCAAAGTTGTGGCGTGTAAACCTTCCATCTATTTGTTCAGTCAAAGCAAAAAGACCAACAAATTCTCCGTTCACCACTAAACGGGCATGAACAGACCGGGGAGCAGGAACACCCATCTCGCGAAATAACCAGTAGCCGAGACGTTCATGCATAAGCGTTTGATCAAGGTTTTGCGAATGAAACTGGAGTTTTCGTAAACCAAAAAATTCTGCATCGGAGTCGTCCCAGTTGATCTTTACTTTCATGGACAACTTGGTACAAGCCTTAGCTCCACCATCAGCGAAAATATCTCCCTCTCCGACGCAACCTACCCAGGCGCCAACTGAACCCTTATATCTAATGCCTACCGGCCCGATTGTTTCCCCTTCAAAAATAAGTTCACCTTCTACATACTCTTCGGCCATCGGATCAGCATCTAGTTCATCAAAAGCTGCCTGTGGAAGAACCAATTCGAACGTGTGAAGTTTATTCTGATCGAAAATGTAGTTTGAATCCTTAAGGTCGTTGTCTGACGGTACAGACTTAGTCTCACCTTCTGGTTCTACAGTTTCACCTTGCGGAACAGAAGTAGATGCTTCTGAAGTCGCTGGTGTTTGTCTCGTATCAGAAGAATTACTGCTACAAGAAACAGTAAAAAGAATTAGAGATAAAAACACGGAGACGTTCTTGACGATTTTCATATTTTTCACATAATCAAATAAAGAGATTTAAAGTTTCCTAATCGCAGTATCTAACAGGTTACAGACATGTATCTCTACTTGGTTTTACTTTACTTGTTGACAGGTAATTCAATGTTTTTGTGGGAAATACATATCTGTTGTGTAGAAAGTGAGTGTGCTCAACTTTGCTCTAGCCCCTGAACTTGAAGATTTAAGGTCACGTGCCGCGAAAGTCGCTTCCGAAGGCGTCGCGCAATTTGGTCGGTTCACTGATAGCTGGATGAACGGATACTCGTTAGAATTTTCACAAATCATGGCAGCCGAAAGCTGGATAGGCATGAGTTGGCCTAAAAAACATGGCGGCTACGAAAGATCATCAATTGAACGAGTCATCGTTGGTGAAGAAATGATCTCCGCTGGAGCACCGATCGCTGGAATGTGGTTCGCAGACCGCCAAATGGGCCCCAGTCTTATCGCCCACGGGACACCTGAACAGCAAGAAAAATATTTGCCAGGAATGCTTAATGGAACGGCAACCTGGTGTATAGGAATGAGTGAGCCCGATTCCGGTTCAGACTTAGCATCGTTAAAAACATTTGCTGAAAATGACGGCGATCAATGGGTTATAAACGGTCAAAAGATTTGGACAAGTTTTGGAACTCAAGCCGACTACATGTATCTCATATGCCGAACCATTAGCGAAGGGCCACCGCATAAAGGGATTTCTGAAATCATTATCCCCATGGAAACTCCCGGGATAGAAGTTCGTCCCATCACTGACATGACCACAAATAAACATTTCTGTGAGGTTTATTTCAACGATGTTGAAGTGCCAATCGAAAATCTTGTTGGAGTAGAAGGAGATGCATTTCGTCAAACAATGCGCCAGCTCGAACATGAACGCGGCGGTATAGATCGTCTCGTTTCAAATCGTCCTCTTTACGATTTAGCTTTACAACACGCAGATTTAACAAAAGCAGGCATAAGACAGGAAGTTGCAAAACTTGAATCCGGTTACCGGCTTGGCCGTTTCCTCGTTTACCAAGAGGCCTTAGGGCAAGCTCTACCTGGTTTCAGCGCTGCAATCAAGGTGTATTGCACTGAGCACGAACAACGTGTTTCAAATTTTGTGTTCAAAGTATTAGGACCAGAAGCAACTCTTTGGAATGATGACATAAAAGGCCTTATTTACTCGCCCGGTTACACAATCATGGGTGGAACCTCAAACATTATGAGAAACATTATTGGAGAGCGAATGCTCGGGTTGCCACGGGAACCAAAAATTTGAATTCAACTTCAGAAACCACTTGGCGTTGGGAAGATATGACTCTTGAGAAAAGAGAGGAAGAGTACTCACCAAGTTCGCGCATAGATAATATTGAACCCTATATTTCTGCTTATATCGCCAAAAGTGAAGAAGCGCGAAAAAAAATTGGTGAAGGAAAAGAGTTCTCTTACGGGTCAAGGCCTTCACAACGAATTGACTTTTTTGTTCCTCCCAATAATAAGGATAAAAAATTTCCACTACTTGTTTTTATCCACGGCGGTTATTGGCAGGAACTGTCAAAAAAAGAATCATCATTTGCAGCACCTGCTTGGGTGGAAAATGAAATAGCTTTTGCAGCTATTGATTACACCTTGGCACCCGAAGTATCTCTTCAGGAGATTGTTAAAGAGTGCCAAGACGCTATTTCCTGGATGATTAGCGAAGCTGAACAACTTTCAATTGACACAAACCGCATTGTTTTAGTTGGTAGTTCAGCCGGAGCGCATTTAGCAGCAATGACAGCTATGGAAATACCCGTACGAGCGACAGTTCTAATCTCAGGAATATACGAACTCAGACCACTTGTAGGGACTTATATAAACGAAGCGTTGAATTTAAATTTAAACGAAGCCAAAGAGTTAAGTCCATTACACAAAGATTTAAGAGATTTTCCAGAAACTGTAATTTGTTGGGGTGAAATAGAAACAGAAGAATTCAAGACACAAAGCCGCCAGTTCGCTAACCGTCTCACAGATCAAGAAATCCCCAGTATGGTTTTTGAAGTAGCGGAAAGAAATCATTTCGATGTCGTATTTGAATTAACTGACCTAAGCACACAAATGGGCAGAGAACTATTGTCTTACCTAAGGGAAGTTTAAGGAAAATTATTATGCCAAATTTCAAACCACAAATTCCAAAAATTGTGGATCCAGAAGGAGTGGACCTAGGGATCGAACCCCGCCCTATGGGTCAAACAACAGATACAACCCGTGCGCACCAAGCCACTGAAACGGGCGGTGAGCCAACGGTTGATTTTAAGGGAAACACCAATCCTTATATTGACTACCAAAGTATTGACTTACTGCTCTCTCTTCAACACCCTCGCAGTGAAGCTTATGACGAAATGAGTTTTTTTGTTATGGGGCAAGTAAAAGAAATCTTGTTTAAAGGACTGCATTTCGAACTTTTTAATGCGAGGGCTCGTATTCAACAAGATGAAATCGAAGACGCCCTTATGCTGTTGAACCGCTCGAAAGAGTTTGTTCAATTGTTGATAAAAACATGGGATGTTGTGGCAACAATTTCGGCTGAAGGGTTTAATCAATTCCGTGATTATTTAGACGAAGCTTCTGGACAGCTCTCTTTCATGTATCGACATGTTGAATTTGTTTTAGGTAATAAAGATGAAAAGTTGGCTAGTGCTCACAAAAATGTCCCACATGTATGGCCACATATTAAAGAGGCATTAGAAACACCGAGTCTTTATGACGAAGTTATTGCCTTCTTAAAACGACAAGGTCATGAAATTGAACAAGAGATGCTTGAACGTGACTGGTCGGAACCTTACCCCGCCAATGAAAGCGTTGAACAAGCGTGGTTTAGCATTTATCAGGATCCAGATACCAGCAATCTTCTCTATCAATTAGGTGAGACTTTAATTGATTTAGATGACGCAATTTCTCAATACCGGTGGCGACATTTTGTTTTGGTGGCTAAAACGATTGGATACAAGCCAGGCACCGGAGGTTCAGATGGAGTTGGTTGGTTACGTCACACCGCTGAACTTAGGTATTTTCCTGAACTTTGGTCTTTACGCACCCGAATGGGTTGATGAATTAAAAGATTGGTCAGCGATTAAGAACGTTATTGACTGATTCGACTACTACTTGACGGCAACGTTTGGATGAAAGACTTTGCCATGTTCGTAGCCGGTCCCAAGTCTTCCAACTAGTGTGCGGATCCAGAAGATCAAGCATTTCAGATTGAATGGTGTGGTTGAGTTTAGAAAGTTCAGGTTCAAATGTGTGGGCTAGTTGCGTCAGTGAATTTTACCACTGACGGTTATTAGTGTCTGATCTCAGACGCCAAACTCCAGGTAAAAGTACACCAGCCAAAGCTGCTTTAAGAATGTCGCCGACAATAAAAGGTGTCACCCCGTAAGCAACGGCACTCGCTTCAGTCGCTCCTGCAGTGAAAGGTATGTCGAGTTTGTAGGCAAGCCAGAGAGCACCAAAGGTGTAGATAATTATGCTTCCAGCGATAAAAGCAGGGAGTGAAGTAACAAGATTACGATCTTGACCTTTTTCAGCCATTAATCCCACAAGAAACGCAGCAACTATAAATCCAAAGAGATAACCAGCGGTTGATCCCGTTGCGACATCCCATCCTCCAGCACCATCTGCGTAAAAAGGAAGACCTAGAGCCCCTAAAATTACGTAAAACATTTGAGAAGCAGCCCCAAGTTTCGAACCAAGAACTCCACCAGCTAAAAGCACTGCGAAAGTTTGACCAGTAATTGGAACGGGAGTAAATCCTAAGGGGATTGATATTTGGGCTGCTCCTGCGGTAAGAAGTGCAAAAGAAGACACTGCAAGCACATCACGAAGACGTGATCGGGGAATTAAATCAATCAAAGTTATTGATCGGGGAAGGTGAGAAATAGTAGTCACAATTTTCCAATCTATAAATGGGGTACCTTTTTAGAGTTTAGATGAAACTAGATGCTTAACAACAAAGAAGAGGAATTTCTAATTGAGAAAAGAAGAAAGATCAAAACAGCCGAGTAGTTGACGAGTTTGGTTAGCGTCTCCATTAATTTCAACTTTCCCCTCGCTAATTGTTTCATCTAAAGAACTTCGTCCTGAAAGTAGATCTGCTAAGGCCTCTTGACTTAGAACTATTTCGTTATCTGCATCGGCCCCATCAGTAGGTATTGCTACACAATTGCGTACCCAAAGTCCGGTGGTAATTCCATTTGTAATTTTCCACCGTAAATGCATGTTTAGACCTTCAGCTTTTAATGGGTCAATCAAAACTTTCAAACTGTGAATAAAAATCTCAGCGGAGCCAGCGAGAACCTGGCTGTGTCCAAATCGGTGGGTCCTGAACCGTGTTAGATCAATTTTTTCTTCTAATTCAAGAACGCGAGTAAGACACCATCCGCGAATATTCGCGGATGTTGTTCGTTGACTAATTTCTCGGAGCACATTCGCTAGAAGACCTCGTTCTTCTATAGATCCTCCGTCTGCCCTACCAGCCGGATTTTCTTCGCTACGGACAAGCCAAGTTGCTAATTCAAGAGCCCAACGTAAATCGTTTTCTTTTAAAGCGTTCTCTGCTTGATTAAAAACTGTTTTTCTTCCCCCAAATCCCTCGATCAAGCGTTGGCATCTTTTCATTGTTGGTAAAGGGAAGAGTGAAGATTCTTCACCATCAAACCATCCGACTAATCCGTTGTGAATTTGCCGTACGTGGTGTTCAACTAATCCATAATTCTGTTGAGTCAGATAGGAACGTTCAAAGAAGTTAGGGAGTTGGACAAATTCGATGAGTTCTCCTTGCGTAAGGCCACGATTTAATCCCCGCACGGTTTGATCCCAGAGATATTGCAAAGCATCGCGAGCATCAATTACTCCCGCAGAAATAGTGTCTTTACCGGTGATCGGTGGTCCATGAGCTCCAACAAGATGGTCAGGTCTCATGGCTAGAATCTGATCTAAACCTGAAATGAGTACACGAGGGTCTCTGTAAGCTTCGCCTCGGATAGCAAACACATTAAATAGTGCAGGCCAAACCAGATTATTTACACAAACACCTAAATCAGGAAAAAAGATTGTGATGTTATCGTCTGCATCTGAAGGAGCCGGAGTCATCTGAACTTTGAGACCTGCAATTGTGGTTTCGGTTGTTTCCGAAATTAGATGATTCGGAGCGACAAACCCTGAGGTAAAAGGGGCATGCTCTGCTCGACGGTAATACAAACCTAATCCAACACTGGCTGCCGCATCAGGGCCGTCTTCTGGCAAAAGCATTGAAAATTGGTGAACTAGGCCTCGTCCTCCAGTTGGACTGATCTCAGTAGCCATTGTTTGTAAGTTTTTTTCAATCCCATAGTGACCCCAGATAGGTACGTCGCCGTTCTGCTCTTTCAAAACAGCTCGAGTTCCACTGCAGTAGTGATAATGCGTATAAATTATTGCTGCTATTGGAGCAGAGCAGTGTTGACGGATTGCAGAAAGTGAAGTATTCATCTCTTCAATTGATTCACCAGTATCAATTACAATCAGTCCTTCAGGTCCTTCAATAAAAGTCTGATTTGATAACCCGTTCCCAACTTGGCACCAAACGTGGTCTGTTACTTGATGAAATCCTTCAGCTAGGCGTTCAAGATGAGTGAATTGCTGATGGTGGGCACGTTGCCCGCGTGGACCAGTAGTCACTACTGAATCATCTGAAGCAAAACTTGCTGGAATAGACCTACTCACTAAGATTCCTCATTTATTTGTGTCCATGACTTGATTCTGCCACTTGGATAGCTTCTCGGTTGTTTCGGACCGATTAAAAACTGGTTTGAAAATATCTCCTTGACTTGGGGAATCAAAAGTACCAAACCCTATGCCTTGGCCGCCCGCTACGGCTGCTCCGTATACGGTCGCTTCAATTATTGGATGTCTAATCAAAGGTCTGCCTAGAAGGTCTGCTTGGATCTGGCAAAAAGCATCACTACGACTTAACCCACCATCAATTGGTAGAGCTGCGTCTGAGGCAAGATCGAGACTTTCAACAGATAATTCAACAATTTCACACATACGAAAAGCAATCCCTTCCAGAATTGCTTTCGCCAGCTCACCTTTTGAAGAAGAACTAGATTCCCCTTTAATTAACACAACAGCTTCAGGGTCATTGTGCGGAGTGCCTAAACCATGCAGAGCTGGGAGAACAAAAAGCTCACCTGAATCAGAAACTGTGTCTACCAAAGAAAAAAACTCAGGTATTGAGTTAGCGATTCCTTTAGAAACTGCCCAAGGAATCATTTCTCCAGCGCTTCGCACCATCCCTTCAGAAGCAAACAAGGTCTTATCGTCCCACCCGCCCAACAACATTGGAGTTAGGGGAGAAGAGAAATGAGGATCCTCTCCCGTTGAAACCATCAAAACACCTGAAGTACCGTAGGTAGCTTTCCATCCACCAGAGTCAGTTATACCGTGAGCGAACATGCCGGCTTGTTGATCAGCGACAACAGATCCAATTGGAACTTTGGCTCCTAAAAGATCAGACGTAGTGAAACCAAGATGACCAGTAGTCGGACACAAGGAAGGGAAAAAATCTATATCAAATCCTTGATATGAAATAAGACTCTCATTCCATTGACTGGGGTTAAAAAAATCAAGGTAAGCCGAAGACCATGCACAAGACCTATCGGTCACATGAAGATCGCCACCACTAATCCGATACAGAAGATAACTATCTAAAGTACCCCATAATAGAGACCCATTAGACGCTCGCATTCGGCCATCAGGAACTTCATCAATAACTGCTTCAAGTTTTGAAGCAGCAGCGATAGCCATTACGGGATACCCAGCTTCGCGTAACTCATTTGAGCGGTTAATTCCGCGAAGGTCATTCCAAACAACCATCGGGGCAACCGGCTTACCAGAGTCCTTCTCCCATACAGCAATACTCGAACGTTGCGTAGTTATCCCAACAGAAAACAAGTCTGTTGAAGTACATTTCGCATCTTTTAGAGCGTTATTAGTGGACAGTAGAACAGCATCCCATAACAGTTCAAGATCCTGTTCTACATGAATGGAGTTAGAAGCGTTACTAGATAAAGGGATTTGTGAGGAACCGATCGTATTTCCTGCACCGTCAAAAATAACTGACCGAGTACTTGTCGTTCCAACATCGAGACCAAGTAAAAGGTCAGGCATCAGGAATAAGATTTCCCGGATTTAAAAGCCCTTTAGGATCAAGTGCATCTTTAACACTACGAAGAAGAGTTAACCCTGATTCACCTAGGTCATGAACAAGATAGGGCTTACGAACTCTTCCAATGCCATGATGATGAGCAATTCCTCCTCCGCATTCCGCGGTCTTTTCCATTATGTGTTTCCAACAGTCAAGATAGATGGGTTCAAGATCCATTGGATCTTCTGCCGCAGCAGCAAATGAAAAATAGAGGTTTATTCCAGTT
>Ga0066862_10000161_pt1 | contig 26032 bp, 27 predicted proteins | sample ETN02SmetaG_FD_66431 | JGI IMG/M metagenome (GOLD analysis project Ga0066862, IMG submission 66431) | Marine microbial and viral communities from oxygen minimum zone, Eastern Pacific Ocean - ETNP2014F10-02SV255 | ecosystem: Environmental > Aquatic > Marine > Oceanic ... | reverse complement strand
GTTGATAGAACAAGAAGAAGGTTCGACGAGTCACTCTTAGAGCTTGCTGAGTTAGAACTAGAGGGATCCCTTTCTAATCAGAATGTTTTAGATGTTGTACAAAAAGGGGAGTTGCTAGAACGACTCGCTACAACTCTTAAAATAGAAGCATTAAGACTGGGAAAAGAGTCAGGTATTGTGACTATTCAAATTGACTCTTTAGAATCAGGAGTAGACCAGACCCTCTCTTTGATTATCAAGGATCATATATTGGGCAGAAAATATAGAAATATTGAAAAAGTTAAAGATGCGGTATCAAAGACTTCCTATGAAGAGTTGAATTCTATCTCAACACTAGGATCTTTGCTCGGGAAAGAACCTCTTGATGAGATTTCTACTTCAAAAGGATACAGAGTTTTAGCAAGATTACCTGGAATTCCAGAAAATGCACAGGATTCTCTCGTTTCAAAGTTTAAAGTTTTACCTAGATTGCTTAACGCAAGTGTCGAAGAGTTAAACAATGTAGAGGGAATTGGACAACAAAGAGCACAGCAACTCAAGTCTTATTTTATAGGTTTGTTACAAGCTTCTGGTTTACCTTATTCAAACGGAGACTAAGTACGATTGGTACTCTGTTAGAATAGTAAATTCATGGCTGCTAAACCTAAAACAACAAAAGCAAAAAAGAAGGATAAGTTCTTGCCTGGGAAGTTTGTTGTACATCCTCATCATGGAGCTGCAAAAGTCATTAGGAAAGTTAATAAAAATGTTAGTATTTTTGTTGATGGAGAGCCTAAGTCAAAAAGGATGGAATATTACGAGATAGAGATACTTACAGATGGATTAACAGTTCATGTTCCTACAGAAAAAGTTAACGATGTTATTCGGCCTGTAATATCAAAAAATGCAATTACAACAAAAGTAATGCCAATATTTCAAGAAAAACCTGAGGAAGCAGGAACAAATTGGAGTAGGTGGTACAAGGTATTAACAGAAAAAATGACAAGCGGAGATGTCTTACAGGTAACAGAGGTAGTTAGAGATTTGACCCATGCTCAATTAAACAAGGGAATTTCTCCAGCACTTAAGCGAATGCTTGCAAAAGCGAGGACAACTTTAGCTAGCGAAATAGCGTGTACTTTAGGTATAGATGAAGAAGTTGCAATGGAAAAAATTGATCAAAATCTTCCTGAGGCCGCTTTGGATGATGGTTTGTAAGCCTTTACTATAATTATTTTCTTTTTTTCTATTACTATTTAATTATGAGAATTGGTACAGGATTTGATATCCACAAACATAAAAAAGGTATTGATCTTTTTGTTGGAACAGTAAAAATCGAAGGCCCAGGATTCATTGCACATTCTGATGGAGACATTATTGTTCATGCCCTAATAGATGCACTGTTAGGAACTGTAGCTCTTGGAGATATAGGTGATTTTTTTCCATCAGATGATGAGAAATGGAGCAATGCGAGTGGTGAAGAATTACTACTCATAATAAAAGATAAAGTCTATTCGGTAGGGTTAACTATAGAGAATATAGATGTTATAGTGTTGTCAAATATAATACATATTTCTTCAGTTAAGAAAGAAATAAAAAACTCAATAGCAAAACTATTAGAAATAACTCCTTCAATCATTTCGGTAAAAGGGAAAACAACTGACGGCTACGGATTGGCTGTAGAGGAAGAGGCTTCAGCATCTTTTGCAACAGTCTTAGGAAGTATAAATTGAAGTTATATAACTCTTTAGGACAAAAATATCAATATTTAGAATTAAAAGAGAACTCAATAAAGATATACTTATGTGGACCAACAGTACAAAGCCCTCCACACTTGGGACATGGAAAATCAGTTGTTTCATTTGATGTATTAATACGCTATCTAAGATCATTAAACCAGAAGGTAACCTATGTGAGAAACATTACTGATATTGAGGACAAAATAATTGATAAGGCTTTAGAAGAGAGTATAGGTTTCGAGGAAATCTCCAAAAGAAATTCCTTGATCTTCAAAAAAACATATGCTGATTTAAACTGTTTACAACCAGATTTTGAACCTGAAGCAACAAAATATATAAGTGAAATTCTTAACCTCATAGATTTATTGTTTGATAAAGGATATGCCTATCATTCACCATCTGGTGTTTACTTTAGTGTGAATAAATATTCAAGATATATGGAGCTATCAAATAGAAAGCTAGATGATACTGTTTCGGGAGAAAGAATAAACCTTGAAGAAGACAAAGAGTCGAAAGAAGACTTTGCTTTATGGAAAGCATCAAAAGAAGGAGAGCCTTACTGGGAGTCAAAATGGGGAAATGGAAGACCTGGTTGGCACATAGAGTGCTCAGCAATGGTTGCATCAATATTAGGAACAGAAATTGATATACATTGTGGGGGAAATGATTTAATTTTTCCACATCACGAAAACGAAATAGCACAGTCTCAAGCAGGATATGATGTAGAAACATTTTCGAATTTTTGGCTCCATAATGGGATGCTACAACTTGCTGGTAAAAAAATGGCAAAGTCTACTGGGCATGTAAAACCACTTTTAGAATATATAGATATTTACGGGGGAGAGGTTATAAGATTCTTTTACTTAAGGTCACATTACAGGAGCCCACAAGAATTTTCAGAGGAGCTATTGAAGGAAAGCCGAACTACTCTTAACAGAATTAAATATTTTGTAGGTAATAATATTGCTGAAGAAATTGATCATGACTTAATTGAAAAGTTTAATTTAATTATGAACGATGACCTCAACACCCCTAAGGCAATTGCTCTAATATTTAATATAATAAAAGACACAAAGAGATCTGATAAAGATTCAATTGTAATACAAAATACAATTGGAAAAATTATGTCTGTATTGGGTTTTGATTTAAATGACCAATACAATGATTTTGAAAAGATTAACCTCAAAGACTTAGAAGATGAATTTAATCTTGAGGGAAAGACGAATTTGGAGATTATTCAAAGCTTAATCAACAAGAGAGAAGAGTATAGAAATTCTAATGATTATAAAATGTCCGATGAAATGAGAGATAGATTATTGGAATTTGATATTGAATTGGAGGACAACACTGAACAAACAGACTGGTTTTGGCGGAATAGTTGAAGGTATTAATTCTGTCGAAAATGCTTTAGAAAGCGGTAGAGTTAAACAGCTTCTCATTTGTGGTTCCTACAGTCAAGAACGACTAGATAAAATTATAGAGAAGTGCACTCTTAAAGGTATCGAAATTAATAATATAAATAGTAAGGACTGGAAGTATTCCGAAAGATATAAAGTAGCCGCGATATGTGATCCCAAGAAATTTATTTCAGAAACTGAATTTTCCTCAGTTAAAGGAACAAATATAGTTGTGTGCCTCAATTTAAAAGATCCTAATAATATAGGGGCTATAGCTAGGAGTGCATTAGCATTTAATTTTTTGACTATTGCAATTCCAAAGAAGAGATCTTCTCCCATTTCCTCTGCAGTTATATCCGCTTCAGCAGGGGCAATAGAAAATTTAAATATATTAACTTTTAATTCTATATTTTCTCTCCTTAAAAAAATGAAAACTCATGATTATTGGACTTTTGGTCTTGAAAAGAAAAAAGAAGAGTCAATAAGTATTACCAATATTGGTGATTCAAATATTGCAATTATTGTAGGTAATGAGAAGAGCGGATTAAGTAACGAGTTAACAAAAAAACTAGATGGGGTATATTCAATAAACATGTCCGATAAAGTTGAGTCTTTGAATGCTTCAGTCGCAGCAGGTATTTTTATGGAAAAAATTTATAATAAAAATAATAAATAATAAATTATATTTATCTACTATAATTTCTACATTTGCCGGAGTAGCTCAGTGGTAGAGCAGCCGCCTTGTAAGCGGCAGGTCAGGGGTTCAACTCCCCTCTCCGGCTCAGAATAGATATGAACTATTTAATGACTGTAAGAACCGTATTTTTCTTAGCAATCAGTTTAAATATAGCTCTTTATTTCTTTGGATATTTAAGAGCATCTGTTCTTTATGACTACTTAGCTTATTGGCCTCTCACCCTTTTTCTAGTATTTATACACTTTTTAATAGATAGGATCCAAATCAAGGATCATATTAAGTCAGCCACTCTTTTGATTTCAACTATTCCATTTATTGTTTTTCCAGTTTTACACATTTTGATACAGCCTAGCTTCTTACCAACCTATTCTGTTGAGACTGAAGTCAATCGTATTAACGAGCTAGAAGATTATGAACTAAGCGTGATAATAGATACTAGAGGCTCCGTAGAAGTGAGTGCAATAGAAGGGGAAGGCTACTTATTAGACATTATTAACCTTCCTGGCAGCATAGGGTTTCCAGAAGTGATTGAGGTTGAGAATATTAATCCAAAGGTTCTTTTCATTAGAGAGGTAGATGTCGATACTCTATTAAAAACTAAAGGCTGGAATCTGAAGATTGGTGATAGGAATTTGTGGAGTTTGGATATTTTTTCTATTGATTCAAAAATAAACCTTGAAAGTGTTAATTTAAAAACTGCACTAATTTCAGGAACTGGAGAGATATATTTAGACAAAGAAAGTAAATTTGACTCCTTTGTTATAAGTGGAAATTTTACCGTTTTTGTTCCGAAGAGCCTTCCACTATTGGTTGAAGGCAATGCAATTGTTCCTAGTGAATGGTTAGAAGCCACAATTGGTTATTTAAGCCAAACAAATCAGACCTATAGCGTTAAAATAATAGTTTTAAACGATTCAGAGGTACGATTTGAAGATTATTAAGGATTTCTATGCTTGACCAACTAGGTAATGGTTTAATGTTAGGGGTTATAATTGCGGTTGCTGCTGTAGGACTATCTTTACTCTATGGTGTTACAAGAATAGTTAATTTTGCACATGGGGAACTTATTGCACTTGGAGCTGTGGCTACTCTTTTCTTTTCGAGTCCAGAAACTTCAAGACTACTTTATCTAGACAGATTTTCTCCACTTGGAATGAATTTTGGTCTGTCTATTTTTTTTGCAATCTTGTTATGCGGAGTTATTGGAGGTCTTCTTGAGTTATTACTTTTTCGCCCATTAAGAAAAGCTGAGGTAGGCAATATTGCTGTATTAGTAGTTACAATAGGCCTGTCTATTTTTATAAGGCACATCTATCTACTATTCACAACAGGAAAAGTACAAAAGTTTCCTCTAGAACTACAAAGGAGAGAGACCTATTATTTTATAGATTTAACACCTAGAAATATGAAAATATTACTTGTAGGACTATTTGTGATGTTTCTTGTTGGTTGTTTTCTAACCTTTACAAGACTTGGAAAGGCCATGAGGGCAGTTCGAGATTCAAATGATTTAGCAAGCATATCAGGGATAAACTCTGACAAGATAATCTTGTCGACTTGGATCCTTTCAAGTATGTTAGCTGGATTAGCTGGGGTATTTCAGGGAACGATTAATGACGTAAGGTGGAATATGGGATTCTTAATCTTATTGCTAATTTTTGCTGGTACAGTGCTTGGAGGGATAGGGACATCTTTCGGCGCTATGGCAGGGGGAATGCTAATAGGTGTACTTGTACAAGTTTCCGTTGCCTTACCATTTATGGAAGGCCATACAGAAGCAAAGAATGCAGTTGCTTTAGGGATAATGATAGTGATTCTCCTTGTTAGACCTCAGGGGATTTTTGGTCTTAAAGAAAGAATTTCATGAAACTTTCAAGCAGAGTAGTTATAACTGTTTTAGTTACTACAGCTTCACTTGCGTCTGTTTATATCCTTAATCCAGAGAGCGCAACAAGGCTTATTTTTAGCCTCCTAACTTTTGCAGGGATTTATGGGCTTTCTGCTATTGGGCTAAATGTCCACTTTGGGTGGACTGGGTTATTAAATTTTGGACATGCTGCTTTTATGGGTATGGGAGCATATACAACTCTCCTACTTGTACCTCATGCAGCAGGTAGGGAAGGAGAGATTACTACTTCAGGCCTCCCTATTTTCATTGCGGCAATTATAGGTATTCTTTGTGCCTCATTACTCGGTTTACTTCTTGGACTTCCTGCGCTTAGGTTAAGAGGCGACTATTTGGCAATTGTCACAATTGCTGCTGCTGAGATATTCCGGTTATTAGTTAGAGATCTTGAAGGAATAACAGGAGGTGTTTATGGAATTATTTCTTACTCTGACTCTCTTCAAAAATATAGACCTCAAATAGTCGATTCTTTGTTATCAGATTTGAATATCTCAGTAACTCAAACTTGGGTCGGAATACTTGCATGGATATCTATAGGAATTGTATTACTTTTATTGAGGCGTTTAAACAGGTCACCTTGGGGTCGAGCTTTGAGGGCTGTTCGAGAAGATGAGGATGCAGTAAGAGCTTTAGGTAAGAATGCTGTCTGGCTCAAGCTACAAAGTTTTATGTTAGGTGCTGGAATAGGGGGATTGTCCGGGATTCTACTAGCTTTCAATTACGGTTCTCTCCAAGTTACTACTTTTGTCCCCATCCTTACTTTCTATATATGGGCAATTATGATTCTAGGAGGGGTCGGCAGTTTAACTGGTCCAATTTTTGGAGCTATTGTATTTTGGGTTATTATTTCAGAGACAGATAAGATAGCAGGTTTAATCTTTGAGAATGCAAATGGCCAGCAATTAGCAGGTGTTCGTTTTGCGCTAGTTGGCTTACTAATAATGCTTTTAATGATTTACAGACCAAGTGGGCTACTCGGAAAGAAAGAGGAGCTACTCTTAGATGTCAAATAATAACTTGCTTCAAGTAAAAGAGCTAAAAAAAAGCTTTGGAGGTATTCAAGCTGTTAATGTGTCGAATCTTGCATTCGAAGAGCATATTTTAACAAGCATAATTGGGCCTAATGGAGCAGGGAAAACAACATTTTTCGATTTGATTTCTAGATTCCAATCACAAGATGATGGAGAGATATATTTCGAAGGAAAAAATATTTCTAATAGTCAACCATATAAAATAGCACGCTTAGGAATGGTAAGGACATTTCAGCTAACAAAAGTATTCGAAAGGATGAATGTTTTAGAGAATCTTATGTTTGCGGGGTCTTCAGTTAGGAATGACTCATTTATTAGTTCAATAATAAAATTACCTTCACAAAAAGAATATGAAGAAGAACTAAAAACTAAAGCTTTCGAAGTAATGAAATTATTAACTTTAGAAGATATGGCACAATCTTATGCAAGAGAACTTTCAGGGGGTCAAAAAAAACTGTTAGAACTTGGGAGGGCTATAGTTAAGAGCCCAAAAGTTTTACTTTTAGATGAACCACTTGCTGGTGTGAACCCTAAACTTTCAGAACAGATTCTTGAAATTATTAATAATTTAATTAGTGAAGGGAAGACTGTTCTTATGGTTGAGCATAATATAGAAGCTGTTATGAGAGTCTCTGAGCGAGTGATCGTTATGGCAGAGGGTGAAATTATTGCAGACGGTCCTCCGAACGAGATTAGGACAAATGAGAAAGTCATTGAGGCATATCTTGGAAGTGATGATGAGTAAACCAATACTTGAAGTTAATGGTGTTGCTGCTGGATATGTAAAGGGTCTCAATATATTACAAGGGATAGATTTGGTTGTAACCGAAGGGGAGATTGTTTCTATTATTGGTCCAAACGGAGCAGGTAAGTCTACTTTATTAAAAGCTGTTATGGGCTTGATTCAAACATCAGCAGGTCGTTATTATCTTAATGGTCTTGAAAAAACCACATTTTCTACCCATAGAATGGTAGAAGAAGGTCTTGGCTATGTGCCTCAGGTAGCAAATATCTTCCCCTCCTTAACAATTCAGGAAAATTTAGAAATAGGTGGATGGATTCTCAAAAGGAACACACATGCTGCTCTAGTTAATATATATGAAAAGTTTCCACTTTTACATGAAAGAAAAGGGGATAGGGCAGGGAATCTCTCCGGAGGACAAAGACAACTTCTAGCATTAGCAAGAGCATTAGTCACGTCTCCCAGCATTCTTTTACTAGATGAACCCTCTGCAGGACTTTCCCCTGTAGCAATTAATGATGTATTTAAAACTATAAAAGAAATAAATGAATCAGGAGTTTCAATCTTACTTGTTGAACAAAATGCAAAAAGAGCATTAAATTTTAGTGATAGAGGATATGTTTTAGATCAAGGCAGGAATGCTTACCAAGGAACAGGTCAGGAATTATTAGAAGATCCGAGAGTCGTTGATTTATATTTAGGTAAACTATAAAAAAAAGGCCTGTTTTCACAGGCCTTTTTTTAATTCGTTAGAGATTCTTAAGACCCAAAATCTACTGATTCTAGTGTCGGATTTGTATCTCCACTAATTTGCCAAATATCATATGTGGCAGCTGTTGGGTCACCATTATCGTCGAGATTTATATCTCCAGATGCTCCAACATAATCGTAGTCTTCACCTGCTACAGCAAGGGCCATACAATCTGTACCTATACATTTTGTACCTCCACCTGAAGCGGCAACAAGTCCAGCACCAATTTCTTGTCCTGTGACTCCGTTTGAAATAGCTGATAATACCATCAACATTACTGCGTCATATGCTTGAGGAGCAAAGATAAATGTCTCTGCACCATCTTCACTAACCTGTGAATAAGCAGCGCTAAATCTAGTCATAGCTTCTCCAGCTGCTGCTCCAGGAGCTGTCCCCTTCATTCCATCTAATGCACCGTTAAGTCCACAGTTGGTATCAAGTTGAGCGTCCTTTACACCATCGGTAAAGTACCAAGGTGTATCAAGCAAACCTTGTTCGTATGCTACGCCTAGCACACCACAACCTGTTTCTGGGAACAGAATTGATACTATAGCGTCAACAGTACTTTTTCCTACTGCTGTTACTTCAGCAGAGAATTCAGTAGCATCAACAGCGTGGTATACAATTGTATTTACTGTTCCTCCAGCAGCCTCAAAATTTGCTGCGGTTGCTTCAGCAAGACCTCTTCCGTAAGAGTCAGCTCTAGAAATAATAGAAATTGTACTTCTTCCATCATCAACTAGAAGCTTTGCCAATACCTGACCTTGTAACAAGTCAGATGGGGCAGTTCTTGCATATAATCCTTTTTTGTCCATCTTTGTAAACTGTGGACTGGTGTTTGATGGGGAGACCATAACGACTCCAGCTCCAATTGCTGTGTCAAGAATTGCGAGTGAGGTACCACTACATGCAGCACCCATAACTCCTTGTGCTCCTTGACCAATAACATCTTGAAGGCTTGTCAAAGCTACAGCTCCATCACAACCACTATCACCTTCGATGAAAGTAACAGGCTGTCCATTAACACCGCCAGCTGCATTTACATGCTCAATAGCAAGTGCCGCACCTAGTGCAATACCAGGGCCAAGAAATGCTAGATCACCAGATAATGGCATAAGAGATGCCAGTACCAATGGATCTGCAGTTTCTACGGGCGCAGCTGTTGTAGCAGGTGCTTCAGTTGTAGCAGGTGCTTCAGTTGTTTCTGGAGCTTCCTCAACTACTTCCTCTGCTGTACCACCACCACAGGCTGCTGCGAAAATCGCTAATACTGCAAATAATGCAATCGCTTTGCGATTTCTCATATATTTTCCCTTTCAGTCACTGAAAAAAAAATCCCTACATAAAGCAGGAATTGTTATTTAACAATAGCGTTTTTTTTACTACAACTCAATAAGATATATATATTTTTTATAATCATAAGGGTATGGATATTGAAAAACTATTGATTTTCCTTAGAGAACAGAATTATTTAGATGTTTTTCTTTATATTGCTATTTTTTATATACTTGTAAAAGGTTGGCAAAAAGGCTTTCTAGTTAATTTTTACTACTTTGCAACGCTTGTATCAGGAATAGCACTTAGTTTTCGTTACTCGGATTTTGTGGGTGACTTTATCCAAAGATGGCTTAATTCAGAAAATCAAGTGTCAGAAGTAATAGCCGGTGCAGTTATCTTTCTCGGAGTCCTTACAGGATCATCTATTTTTATATCTTTTCTTTTTAAAGAAAAAAGAAATACACCATTGGATTTCGGTAGCAGTTTCTTCGGAAGTGTATTTTCTTTTATTTGCATAAATCTAGTTTTATCTCTGGTTCTTAACTTGGGGAACCTTTTTATTTTTCCAACCTCAGTACAGAAAATAAGTCAGGAATCAAAATTAGTTAGCTTCTATATTAATCCGAACTCTTTTCCTCAAGATATCTTATCTAGGATTGCAGGAACAGATATATTAAAATCCTTAAATAAGATCACGCAACTTACAGGTAGCTCATCACATATTAATGGATGTTTAGAAATGGAAAAAGTTTTAGATAAGGATGTTATATTGAGACCAGAATTAGGTCTTGAATTAATTTCCATTGTAAATAATCATAGATACGATCTTTCACTTGACCACTTAGAGAACCGTCAAAGCTTGTCAGATGTTGCTGAAGAATATGCTCACAGAATGTATACGGAAGGTTTTTTCTGCCATCAAGATCCTTTAAACAGCAAAGAGGCTAAAGAGAGACTAGAAAACAATAATATAAACTTTAATTCTATTGGGGAAAATCTTGTTTTAGCCGCATCTCTCGATTTAGCTCATGAAAGCATATTAAGATCCCCAAAGCACAAGGAGACTATGGAAAGCCCATCTTATAGATATATAGGGATAGGTGTAGTTGAAGGCCCTCTGGGGCTAATTGTTGTTCAGTTGTTCACAGGAGGATAATTATATTGAGCAATACCAGATATAAAGATATTTGGTTAAATTCTTATCCTGTATTTTTTGCTTTAGTTCTCGAACCAACAGTTTCTTTAGTGGATTCATTTGTCGGTAGCAAGTTAGGCCTTCTGCAACTTTCAGGGATTGGTGTAGGAGAGTCAATATATGGAGTTTTAGTTTGGGGATTTATTTTTTTAGCATATGGGACAACCCCTCTCGTTTCTTCTTTGAGGTCAAAGAATGATTTTGATAATGTTATTAAATTAATAGAATTTGGAAGAAAGCTCGTTTATTTTTTTGGGACTTTTACTTTTGTAGTAATTTTCTTTTATTCGGAGAATTTAATATCTCTATTTAAACCAGAACCTGAAGTAGCTGAATATGCAAGGAGCTATATTATTCCAAGAACTTTTGGATGTATTTTTTATCTTTATATTTTACATACAGCAGCAGTTCTTCGAGGACTTAGGAAAGCTTCTGAAACTTTGAAATCTGCAGTCATTGCTGCGGGAATAAATATTATTCTTGATTTCATTTTTGTTTTCATATTTAATTTAGGTCTATTTGGGATAGGGTTAGCAAGTACATTGGCTTTTTTTTGCTCTTCTATTTATTTACATGTTGTTCTATCTAGAGAGGTTTCTACTTTTAAGAGCAATCAGGACTCTTCTTATATAGACATACGTAAGAGCTTTTTTTCAATTGGATCTGCTATATTGTTAAGATCTTTTTTTCTTGTAGGAATGATGACACTAATGAAGAATTTTGCTTCCAGAATTTCTTCTGAAGCTATTGCATTAAATCACCTCTTACTATATATATGGAATATATTTGTTATGACAATTGACTCTGTTGCTGTTGCCTCTCAGACACTTGTAGCTGAAAAAATTTCAGATGGTTCCCATTACTGGAGGAGTGAATTGAGCAAGTCTTTAATTAAAATATGCTCCATATTGGCAACTGCAGTTTATTTGATTATCTCAATCTTTTTAGTTGATTTTGTTGAAACTATATCAAACACCGAAACTCTATCTTTAGCTACAGAAAATTTAAGATTCTTGGTTGCTGGAACTTTGCTTGTAGGTTTTTTTGCTTTCTTATGGGATGGGGTTCTGCTTGGTTTGGGTTCGTCAAAGCATTTTGCAACAATAACCATTTTGGGTTCTCTTGTCGGCACTATTTTATTAATTTACTCATTTATAAATGACTTTGGACTTCCTGGTCTTTGGTTTTCTCTATTAGCATCTTTATTGGTTAGGGCATCTATGGGATATTACTATCAAAAATTGGGATAGAATTACTTCTTAATACAACCTTCAATTCCATTTAGGAGGTCTTCAATTAAATCTTCAGAATCCTCTAGCCCTGCAGAAACACGAATTAAATTTTCTGGCACAGCAGCATCCGTATCACTAGCCTTCTCATGAGTCATCAGAGAGGGAACCTCTATAAGGCTTTCCACACCACCAAAGCTAACTGCAAGTTTGAACAGTTGTATCTTTTCAGCAATCTTCATCAAATCAACCTCATCGCTAACAACAAAGCTTAACATTCCGCCATATAAATCCATTTGTTCTTTCGCTGTCTTATGGAATTCATTTTTTTCTAGTCCTGGGTAGTTAACCTTCTCAACCCCCCTACAAGTTTCTAGGCTTTTAGCTAACTCTAGAGCATTTGAAGAGTGAACTTTTATTCTAGCTCCTAAAGTATAGAGACCTCTTTGGCAAAGATAGGAATCAAAAGGGGATAGGACTGTACCAATTTTCCTTTGAGTCTCAAGTAATTCAGTATGTATTTCTAAATCTTTTGCTACTATAACCCCACCCATAGTGTCACTATGTCCACCTATGTATTTTGTAGTGGAATGCATTACTATGTCTGCGCCGTGCTCTAATGGTCTAGTTATAAATGGTGTAGAGAAGCTACTATCACAGACTAGAAGTCCTCCTTTACTGTGTACAATTGATGCAACCTCTTTAATATTAATAACATTCATTAATGGGTTAGAGGGTGTTTCGAGCCATACAATTTTTGTTTTTTCATTTAAAGCTTTGTCTACTTTATCTAAGTCAGTAAAGTCAATGAAAATAGCTTCAATATTATTCTTCGGAGCAACATCAGTAAAATAATTTACGGTACCACCGTAAACACTGTCAGTAATAACTATTCTGTCACCAGGAACCATTAAGTGTGAAACTAAATCTGTAGCCGACATTCCAGTAGATACTGCAATCCCGTGTTGTTCTTCATAGTTCTCTACCCCTTCAAGTGAAGCTATAGTTTTTTCAAAAAGTCTTCTAGTGGGGTTGCCTATTCTTGAATAAACAAAATCAGCACTCATTTCAGGAGTGTCACTAGCAAAAGTTGTTGTCAAATGTAATGGTGGCATGGCATCGTTGGAAGAAACATTCACACCACTCTCAGTATGTATAGCTCTAGTGTTTATACCTTTTTTCTTTTTCACCATAATGAATTACTCGATTAGATAATTGTATCCCATTGAATATCTTTTGTATCTCACTTTAATGTTTACTTGAGAGGCTCATCAAGGTAATAGCTCAAAACTTGTAGTTCTTGCGAAAGATCAACATTTTTGATAACAACACCACTATCAGTGCTTTCAATTCTTGATGGTGCAAAATTCAATATGGATTTTATACCTCCAGCAATGAGGAGATTAGCTGTGTCTTGTGCAAATTCAGAAGGAGTTGTAATAATACCTATAGCTACTTTGTATTTCTTTATGTCATCATTTATTTTTTCTATATGCTTAACTACAAGTCCAGCGATTTTTGTAGATATCTTTTTTGAATCTACATCATATAGACCAACAATCGCAAACCCCTTATCTTCAAATCCTTCATATTGAGCTAAAGCAGAGCCCAAATTGCCTGCTCCAACAATTATTGCACTCCACCCTTCTACTAGACCAAGTGCAATATTTAATTGATTTTTTAGTGTTGATAAATCATACCCTACACCTCTTGTTCCAAGAGATCCCAAATAAGATAAGTCTCTTCTAACTTGAGCTGGATTGACTCTTGCAAGCTTAGCAAGTTTTTCTGAAGATATTCTAGAATTACTATTTCCAACTTCTGCAATACAGTTTAAATATAAGGAAAGTCTTTTAACTGTTGCTTCTGGTATTTTACTTTTCACTAATGCACAATCTATAAGCATTTTTTATTTATGTGAACTTAAATTAGTAAAAACAAGAAAAAAATCTTGCATAAATTTTTTAGTTCTATACCAATGTAGATTAATTTAGATAGTGGTGATAGATTATTTAAACCAATTTGATATTTTAATTATAGGTGCTGGTCCAGCTGGAACAAGTACTGCAATATCATTTAAGAAATTAAATCCAGATTTAGAAGTAGCAATTGTTGATAAGTCTATTTTTCCTCGAGATAAGTCATGTGGGGATGCTATTGGACCAGGTGTGGTCCATGCCTTAAAAAGAGTTGGGATAGAAGATATATTAGATAACCAACCTCCGGTGATTTCTACTTCTCTCTCTGGAACAGGAGAAATTGAGATAAGAAACTATATACCAAAGGTAAACAACAAGGAAGACTCAATTGTTTATGTCATTCCCAGAAAAGAATTGGACTACAAATTATTGATCAAGGCAATAAATCTTGGAGTAAAAGATTTTACAGGGTATAGGTTTGATGGAATGGAAAAAAGCTCCGAAGGCTGGTTAGTGCAGATTTCCAACAATGAAGACTCAATAAGTATAAATTCAAAACTTTTAGTAGGAGCAGATGGGGCAAACTCTAGAGTGAGGAAGTCATTAGGAGTGGCTTCAAATTATGATAAAGATAAGGCAATAGCAATCCGTGCTTATGTAGATAGTCCAAATTTTGTTGAACACTTCAATGAGAGGTCATTATTTTTTGAAATTAATCTATCAGCAGAGAAGGGGTATGCATGGGCATTTCCAAGTAAGGATGAACTAGTAAATATAGGAATTGGCGTTCCTTTAGATTTATTCAAACAGAATGATATGGATATTAATCTACTTTTAGATATTTTTGTAAAAAAATTAGAGAGCAAGGGTATTGTTGTAAGAGACATAAGAGATGAAAAGAGCTATGTTCTTCCTCTAGCTTCTTCATCCACAATAATCTCGCATGACCAAGCCGCTCTAGTTGGAGATTCTGCTTCAATGGTAAATCCGATGAGTGGGGAGGGTATATTTTATGGAATGGAGGCAGGTTATATTCTAGCAAAAAATACTTATGATAAATTTGAGACCAAAGACTTATTGAATGAGGGACTTAATTTATTTGAGAGGGAATTCAATAATAGGTTCAGAAAACATTTTTTGAGTTGTTCTTTAGCAAGGAGAGTATTGGAGATCCCTTTTATGACTAGAAGATTATTAAATATTGCAAAATATAATAAAGCAACAATAGATTTTGTTATTGAGCTACTATTTGACGAAGCACATCTCAAAATAAAAGATGCTTTTCTTTTAGGAGTAAAATTCATAATGCCGATAAACCTGCTAAAAATAGGCTCAAAAAATACATCTTCTAGTTAATAAATATAAGATTTGTCAGTAAAATAAGAATATAGATTGTGAAATATTTCACAAATAAGAGGGATTAAGGCTATGGAGGAATGGATTCCAATATTAATAATGTTTATTGTAGCTGTTGGCTTTGCCTTGGCCTCATTGGGAATTTCATACATATTATCTCCAAAGAACCCCACTATAGAAAAACTTATGCCATACGAATGCGGAATATCTCCAGAACATGAACCTTCACAAAGATTTCCTGTGAAATTTTATATGGTTGCAATGCTCTATATAATTTTTGATATAGAAATAATATTTCTCCTTCTTTGGGCTACACGATTCTATCAACTGGGATGGTATGGAGTTGTTGTTATGGGAATCTTTACTTTATTTGTCCTTGAAACTTTATATTATGTCTGGAAAAGAGGAGTATTGGACTGGAATATTCCTGGAAGATCGAGATATTATGGAAAAGTAAAGGATGCAGCATAATGTTTGCTCCTGATAATATATTTACTACTTCTATAGATAAAGCGGTACGCTGGTCAAGAACTCAATCAATGTGGCCTGTTACTTTTGGTTTGGCATGTTGTGCAATTGAAATGATGGCTGCAGGTTCGTCCAAATATGATTTAGCAAGATATGGGATGGAGGTATTTAGGGCTTCTCCTAGGCAAGCAGATTTAATGATAGTTGCAGGAAGAGTTTCACAAAAGATGGCACCTGTTCTCAGGCAAGTCTACGACCAAATGGCAGAACCAAAGTGGGTGATAGCAATGGGAGCATGTTCCTCATCAGGAGGAATGTTTAATAACTATGCCCTTGTCCAAGGTGTTGATCAAATCGTCCCAGTAGATATTTATGTTCCCGGATGTCCCCCAGGACCACAATCTCTAATGCACGGAATACTAACTTTGCATGAAAAGATAATGGAAGGAGAGATTAACCGATAATGGAAGAGCAGATTTATAATATTCCAGCAGACCAGCTTCGTTCAAAAGTCTTGGAATTAAGAAATCAAGGATACGAAATGTTAGTTGACTTAACTGTTGTAGATTGGTACAGAAAAAGAGATGATAGATTCGAGTTAGTAGTAAACCTATTATCTTTGTCAAAAAAAAAGAGGGCAAGAATACTTTCAAATATTTCAAACGAAAAGCTTGAGTGTGAATCTCTAACTGATATTTACCCAGGTGCTAATTTTTATGAAAGAGAAGCCTTTGATATGTATGGAGTTATATTTTCTGGACATCCCGATCTGACTAGAATATTGATGCCTGACGACTGGGTTGGACATCCACTAAGAAAGGATTTTGGTTTAGGAAAGATACCAGTTCAATTCAAGAATGCACCAAAGGTATAAATGATGGAAGAAAAAGAACATAAAGATTTTCAGGATTCAGAATACTGGGCTACAAATGCTGAACAGGGCGGTTGGTCACTAGCTTCTACTGACGAAGGCAACCAAAAGATGGATATAGAGGAACCTCAAGAGGAACTAAATATACAGATGGGGAAGGAGGTTTTGGACGACTATATCGGGAGAGAAGAAATTTCTTCAGAGGATGACCGAATGATAGTTAATATGGGGCCTCAGCATCCTTCTACACATGGAGTTTTGAGACTTCAAGTTGAACTTGAGGGAGAAATTGTTAGAAGGGTTAAACCTGTTATTGGGTACCTTCATACTGGAATGGAAAAAACTGGTGAGTCTTTAACATATTCACAAGGTTGCACCAACACAACAAGAATGGATTACCTAGCACCTCTCTTTAATGAATTGGTATTCTCTCTTACTACCGAAAAACTTCTCAATATTGAAGTTCCAGAAAGAGCAAAGCAAATAAGAATATTAATGACAGAACTTAATAGAGTTACTTCTCACCTAGTTGCTCTTGCTACAGGAGGAATGGACATTGGAGCAATCTCTATGATGATTTTTGGATTTCGTGAAAGAGAAATGATTCTTAATTTTTTTGAGAAGACTACTGGCTTAAGAATGAATCATAATTACATAAGGCCGGGCGGTGTAGCTGCAGACCTTCCGGATGGATGGAAGAAAGATATTCAGGAAATATTAGAAGAAATTCCAAAGAAACTTAAAGATTATGATCAAATGTTATTGGATAATCCGATATGGAATGGAAGATTAAGAAATGTTGGAATATTAACTACTCAAGAGTGCTTTGATTTAGGAATAACAGGCCCAAGTCTTAGAGCTTCAGGATATGAATGGGATTTAAGAAAAGTAGAACCATATTCTGGAATTGAAAAATTCAATTTTGATATTCCTGTTCTTGAAGATTCAGATGTATTTTCTCGTTGGAGAATAAAAGTTTTGGAGATACAGGAAAGTTTAAAAATAATTGAACAAGCAATGGAAACAATGCCAAAGGGTGACTACCGAGTTGATGACAAAAAAGTTACTCCTCCACCTAGAAAAAGACTAGATGAGTCTATGGAGGCATTAATTCATCATTTTAAATTATTTACTGAAGGATTTAAGGTCCCAGAAGGAGAAGCTTATGTTGCTGTTGAGTCACCAAGAGGAGAGTTGGGTTGTTATATTGTATCAGATGGATCATCAACACCTTACAAGATGCATATTAGAGCACCTTCTTTTTGTAATCTCCAAGCACTTCCAGTCATTATGTCTAACAGCCCTATTGCTGATGCAGTAGCTTCAATTGCATCTTTAGATCCAGTTATTGGGGATGTTGATAGATGACTTGGAAGAAAACTGTTATTACAGATGCGAAAAAGATTATTGAGATGTATCCAGATAAGAGGTCTGCTTTAGGCCCTTTGCTTTACCTAGCTTTGCGAGAGGAGGGTTATGTATCAAAGGAATCTATAACCGAAATCAGCTCTCTAATAGGTATAACCGAAGCCCAAGTTCAATCCGTTGCTACATTTTATTCGATGTACAAACAAGAACCTATTGGGAAATATTTAATTAGTGTGTGTAAGTCGATTTCATGTGAAATTAGTTCTAGTAGTACTGTCACAAGTGAACTCATTGAAGCAACAGGAATTAGTGGCTTAAAAACAGACGAAGAAGAAGTTTTTTCTGTTGAAGAAGTTGAATGTATCGGAGCCTGTGGAGGGGCTCCTGCTATACAAGTTAACTATGAAACAATCGAGGATATTAAAGAGGGCAAGGTCAAGGAGCTTTGTGACTGGTTAAGAACAAATCAGCCTAAAGTAATCAATTCAGATGAATTACAAGATAAGTTTGGAGGAAGAAAATCATTTGATTGGGGGATACAAGATAACTTAGGTAGTACGGGTCCATATCCAGGTTTTCAAACATACAAAACCATTGGAGAAATGTCTTGAAAGAAAAACGAGTACTAACGAAGAACATGTATAACAATCCAGGAGATAGCCATACAATAGATACTTATATAAAAAATGGTGGATACGAAACACTAAAAATAGTGCTTAATAACCTAGATCCCCAAAAGGTTCTCGATGAGGTTAAAGATTCAAATATACGAGGAAGAGGTGGTGCGGGATTTCCTACAGGTACTAAATGGGGATTTCTAGCAGAGGAGGAGACTAGGTATCTTGTTGTGAATGCAGATGAATCTGAACCAGGAACTTTTAAAGACAGAATTTTATTAGAGCGCGATCCTCATCAATTAATAGAGGGAATGATTATTACTTCATATGCATCAAACATATCTGAAGCTTTTATATATATAAGAGGGGAGTATGCCAAGTCTGCTCGTCGAGTTCAAGCAGCAGTTCAAGAAGCTTATGAAAATAGTTTACTCGGAGATAATATCTTGGGAACAGATTTTTCTTTAGACATAGTTGTGCATTTAGGAGCAGGTGCCTACATATGCGGTGAGGAAACCGCTTTATTGAACAGCCTTGAGGGGAAAAGAGGGGAGCCAAGACTTAAGCCTCCATTTTTCCCTGCTGCAATGGGTCTATATAATAAACCTACACTAGTAAATAATGTTGAGACAATATCTGCAATCCCTTGGATAGTAAAGAACTCAGGAAAGAATTATGCAAAGCTAGGAACTGAGGGGTCAACAGGAACAAGAATATTTAGTCTTTCAGGACATATAAACAATCCAGGAAACTATGAAATAGAGATGGGATGTACTTTTAGAGAATTCATTGAAGATCTTGGTGGCGGGGTAAGGGGGGATAAAAAGGTTAAAGCTTTTATTCCTGGGGGAGCATCGGCTCCTTGGTTTACAGAAGACCATTTAGATATAAAAATGACCATTGATGATGTAGCAGAGGCAGGATCAATGCTTGGTTCCGGAGCAGTGATAGTTATGGATGAAGATACATCAATGCTTAAGGCCGCAAAAAGTATTGTAAGTTTTTTTGCCCATGAGTCCTGTGGTCAGTGCACACCTTGTCGGGAAGGGACTACATGGATGGAGACAATATTGGATAGGATTGAAAATGGAAGAGGGAGAACATCTGATATAGACTTACTATTAGATATTTCCGATAATATATCACCCGGGTTAGATTGGCCTCCAAAAATGACAACCATATGTCCCTTAGGACCATCTGCTGTATCTCCAATTGTTTCGTTAATGCAATATTTTAGAGATGAAGTGGTATCCCTTATTCCAACAAAGGTTTCTTTATGACAGAAAAAATAAAAATCAATGTTGATAATGAGATTTTTGAAACAGAAGAAGGACTTCTACTAATTGAAGTTTGTGAGGATAATGGCATAGATATTCCAAGGTTTTGTTGGCATAAAAGAATGGACCCTGTCGGTATGTGCAGGATGTGTTTGGTAGAAGTTGAAACCCCAAGAGGGAAGGCTCTAGTCCCTTCCTGTACAGCTGAAGTAACCGATGGGATGGTTGTAGATACTGAGTCTGAAACAGTAAAGAAAGCACAGGAGGGAGTTCTTGAATTTTTGTTGATAAACCATCCACTGGACTGTCCCATTTGTGATAGAGCTGGAGAATGCCCTTTACAGGACCAAACTATGACACATGGTCCCGGAGAGAGCCGTTTTATAGAAGAAAAGCGTCATTTTAAAAAACCAATTCCAATTTCTGACCTCATACTCCTTGATAGAGAAAGATGTGTCCTTTGTGCACGTTGTACAAGATTTTCAGACGAAATATCAGGAGACCCACTTATTGAGTTTACTCAAAGAGGAAATCAGACTCAGGTACTTACTTTCCCAGAAGAGCCCTTTAATTCCTATTTCTCAGGGAACACTGTTGAGATATGCCCCGTAGGTGCTTTGACTTCAACGTCTTATAGGTTTAAAGCTAGACCATGGGATTTAAAATCAAACGACTCAACATGCAATCAGTGTTCAGTTGGATGTTCAATTGATGTAAATGTTTCTCAAGACAAAGTACTCAGATATCTTGGTATTGATAATGACAGTGTTAATCAGGGATGGCTTTGCGATAAAGGAAGATACGGTTTTGAGTATATTCACTCTGAAAATCGAATAGTCAGGCCTCACAAAAAGATAGAGAATAAATTTGTAGAGACAAGCTGGAATGAAAGCTTAGGTTATTTAGTTGAAAGAATTAATAAGTCCCTAGAGTTTAATGAAGATTCGGTTGCATTCATAGGTGGAGCACTTGGAACAAATGAGGATAATTATGCTTTAGCTCATTTGCTTAAGAAAGTAATTAATACAGAGAATATTTATTTTAATGATAATTTTGTTTTACAAAAGAATGTACTTCTAGGTAATTACGAAAGAGCAGTCCTAAATGATGTTGATAATTCAGAAACTATAGTCATATGGGGACAAGATATTAAAGAGATACTTCCAATAATTTATTTAAGAGTAAAAAAAGCTGTAAAGAATGGGGCAAAACTTGTATTGATTGGTCCAAAAAATAACCCTTGGTCTGAACTTGCAAGCTTAAACATTACCCATAAGCCTGGTCATGAGCTTGAATTATTAGATAAGATAAAATCAAAACGTTCAAAGGAATCTAAAGAATTAGCAGATCTTATTGAAGGCAAGGGTGTCACTGTATTAATAGGGAAATCAACAGTAAACCATAGCGATTCCTCAATAGAAAATTTTATTTCTTATGTAAATAAAGTATCAAAAGCAAAAATTTTACCATTGGTAGCTAAGGCTAATATTTTAGGATCTATGCATATGGACTTATTTAATAATGAGACTCATTTACTAGATTTTGTTGAAAAAGCAAAAGAGAGAAAAATTAAAACCTTAATCGTTTCAGGTACAGACTTTGTTTCCAACTCAATGTACAGCAAGGAACTTAAAGATGCTATGACATATATAGAATTTATTGTTTCCCTTGATATGTTCATCAACGATACAAGTCAAAGATCAGACCTCATTTTACCAGTAACAACATTCACCGAAAAGGATGGTACTTTCACAAATATAGAAAGCAGGGTTTCTCGCCAATATCAAGCTATACCGGTTCCTGGGCAGGCAAAATCTGAATGGGAGATAGTGAACGACCTATTAGCTCTTTTAGGGCATGAATCAATTGGGGAGTCTGAATTCGAAATCAACGAAATAATATCAAAGGAAATTGATGGATATAATGAAGTAACATTTTCAAATCTAGATAAGCCTTCAAACAAAGAGGGTATCCATGTTTCTCAACAAGTTTCATTTAAGCCATCCGAAGATAATGGATACGAAATAGAGGAAGATGATAACTACAGCTTAATCTTCTATGAAAAGCTTTATGGAGATAAAGCAATGCAACGTAACTCGCCATCTATTTCATTCTTGGGGTCAAATAGGCTTCTTCAAATTTCTCCAAAGGATGCTAAAAGACTTGATATTCAGGAAAATGCAAATGTTAGGTTGGATGTTAATGATGAATCTGTAATTCTTAAAGCCATTATTGATAAAGATATAGATGCAGGAACACTAGCAATCCCAATCAATAGGAGAGGTGTTAATCACTTTGCTAGATATTTAAATGGAAAAATTGAGAAAGTGTCAGAGGGGGAGATGTTGAATGTCAATTGAATTGATTGTATCTATAGTGAAAGTTTTATTCACCCTCGGACTTCTACTAACGAACACAATTATCTTAATTTGGTTAGAGAGAAAAGTTCTTGCTGGAATGCAATCACGAGTTGGGCCTGATAGAGCTGGCCCTTTTGGTATACTCCAGACTGTTGCAGATGCAATCAAATTATTACTAAAAGAACAAATTTTTCCAATTAATGCTTCTAAAGCAATGTACCTACTCGCACCGATTGTTGCACTGGTCCCTTCTTTCTTGATTTTTATGATAATTCCTTTAGGCCCAGATCTTGCTTTGATAATTAATGGGAAAGATATTACTGTGCCTTTGGTCGGGGCTGATTTGAATGTCGGAGTCCTCTTCTTTTTAGCCATTTCTTCGGTTGCCGTATACTCTGTAGTCTTAGCTGGATGGTCTTCAGGCTCAAAGTATCCATTACTTGGTGGAATCAGAGCTTCTGCACAAATGATTTCTTATGAAGCTGCTCTAGGACTATCGGTTGTTCCAGTGATTCTTTACTCAGGCTCTATGTCTTTAAGTCGTATAGTTTCCAGTCAAGAAGGTTATTTGTCTAGTCCATTTTCTATTCCAGTAATAGAGAATATTATTCAGATAATTCCGAAGTGGAATATATTTCCTCAGTTTATTGCTTTCGGTATATTTTTTATTGCTGCTGTTGCTGAAGTGAATAGAGCTCCTTTTGATCTTGTTGAGGCTGAGCAAGAATTAGTAGGTGGGTTTCATACTGAGTATTCAGGATTTCGATTTGCTATGTTTTTCTTAGCTGAATATATAAACATGTTTAATATGTGCGCAATAACAGCAACCTTTTTCTTAGGGGGATGGTTAGGGCCAACATTTCCTAATACTCTTCCCCCAATAGTTTCTGCCTTTATGCCGTTTGCTTGGTTGGGAGCAAAAATATTTTTCTTACTTTTTATCTTCATATGGATAAGGGCAACACTACCAAGATTAAGATATGATCAGCTAATGGAGTTAGGATGGAAAGGTTTAATTCCTTTTTCTTTGGTTTGGATAATTCTTTCTTCAATTGCCCTCGCTATTAGAGAATTCGGTTTCCCTTGGAGTTAGCATCATGGCAGTAATTAATGATTTATTTAAAGGACTAGGAGTAACATTTAAGGAGCTTTTCAAGAAGTCAGTTACAGATAAATACCCTAAGGAATTTAGATATAAACCCGAACGTTTTCATGGGAGACATGTATTAAATAGGCATGAAGATGGTAGTGAAAAGTGTATTGGTTGCGAGCTCTGCGCAGGAGTTTGTCCAGCAGACTGCATATATGTAAGGGGAGAAGATAACCCTGAAGAAAATCCAGTTAGCCCAGGAGAGAGATATGGGTTTATATATGAAATAAACATGCTCAGATGTATTTACTGTGCTCTATGTGTTGAGGCTTGTCCGACAGAGGCAATAACTATGACGTCATTGTTTGAAATGAGTGTTCAAAATAGAGAGGCAGCAATTTTCGATAAAGATATACTTTTGGTTGATGAATCAGGAGAACCAAGAACTCATGAGGAGCAAACAATTTTAACTGACCCTAATGATTTACTGAGTGCAGATGGATGGATGGTAGCAACTGCACCTAATGGAAAGGTTGAATATGAAAACACTATTGGATGGAAGGGATCTTTAGGTAAAGGAATAAAGCCTCCAGAAGAAGGACAGTTTGCTGACAACTCTACTGATAAAGGAGAGGAAGAATGATACAGGTAGGCGGGTTTCTTTTCCTTGCTTTGCTCATATTGTTTGGGGCAGCAATTGTAATATTTGCAAAAAACCCAGTGCACAATGCAATGGGCTTAGTTCTGACACTCTTGTCTTTAGCTGTTTTATATTTAACTATGTCAGCAACATTTATAGCTATGGTCCAAATTTTGGTATACGCAGGTGCTGTTATGACCCTTTTTCTTTTCGTAATAATGATGATTGGAGTTGATAAGGAAGAAGATAGAAAAGAGTCTATAAAGGGACAGACTTTTTTAGTACTAGGGGTAGTACTTTTACTTATGGGTCTTTTAACATATGTAAGCATAATCTCAGGTTTCAAGTGGGACTTATTGTTTCCCCAAGCTAAATATCTCATTGAAGGAACTCCAGACTCAGTTGCATCAGTTTTATTTACTGCTTGGGTACTTCCTTTTGAAGTAGTATCCATTTTATTAATTGTTGCTACAGCCGCAGCTATTGGGCTTGCGTACGACAGAAATAAAAGGGAACTTTAGTTATGGATATTCAAATTACTACAGATTGGTATCTGACTCTAGCAGCCATTCTCTTCTCTCTTGGTGCTATTGGAATGATGATAAGAAAAAATGTCCTAATTATGTTTATGTGCGTAGAACTCATGCTTAATGCAGTCAATTTAACTTTCGTAGCAGCTTCTAGACATTTTGGATCTGCTGATGGGCAAGTTGCCGTACTGTTTATTCTTGTAGTTGCAGCCGCTGAAGTAGTAGTCGGGCTAGCAATTATTGTCTCTATATTTAGCAAGAAGCATTCAGCCTCTGTAGATGATTTAAGTTTATCTAGGGGTTAAGATGCTTGAAAAAATACTACTCTTAACTCCCCTTCTACTCCCTTTAGCTACCGCGATATTTCTTAATTTTGTTGGTAAGTATATGAAAGTAAATCAAATTGCTTTAGTTTCGAGTCTCGGTATCCTAGGATCGTTCTTTGGGGCTCTCATACTATTTATACTTTTGGTATTAGACAACTTTCATTCACATACGATTGAATATTACCAATTTATAAATCCGGACGACTGGGGTGGCCGACTGAGTGTCTTATTTGAATTGCGATGGGATGGCTTAGTAGCGATTATGGCAACTCTCATTACCTTCTTGAGTTTTATAATTCAGCTTTTTTCTGCATCTTATATGGCTGAAGATGAAAAAGTTGGAAGATACTACACGTACTTTAATTTTTTCGTTTTCTCTATGTTATTACTAGTTATGTCTGGGAATTTTGTACTTATGTTTGTAGGTTGGGAATTAGTAGGCCTTAGTTCTTATTTGTTGATTTCTTTTTGGTATAAAAAGAAAGAAGCTTCAAGAGCTGGTAAAAAAGCCTTCATATTAAATAGGATTGGAGACTTTGGTTTTTTAATTGCTTTAATGATGATTTACGACCAATACAGTAACTTTAACTTCGATAGTGTTTTTGATTATGCAATGCAGTATCCAGGAGAAGATGGCTTAATTTGTTTTTTCTTGATGGTCGGTGCTTTTGGAAAGTCTGCTCAGTTACCACTTTCTAGTTGGTTACCGGATGCAATGGAAGGACCGACTCCAGCAAGTGCATTGATCCATGCTGCAACAATGGTTACAGCAGGCGTATTTATGTTAGTTAGAGTTGCCCCTCTACTTAATAGTTCTCCTTTAGTATCATTACTGATTGCAACCATAGGAACCGTCACAGCTTTCTTTGCAGCTTTTGTCGCAATTACACAATTTGATATAAAAAAAGTACTAGCTTACTCAACAATTTCCCAGCTAGGCTACATGTTTCTAGCAGTAGGTTCTGGAGCCTATGTAGCAGCAATATTTCACCTTGTAACTCATGCTTTTTTTAAAGCACTGCTATTTCTAGGAGCGGGTGCGGTAATCCATGAAATGGATCATGAACAGGACATAAGAAATATGGGAGGGTTGCTTAAAAGGATGCCAGCTACAGGGTATTCAATGCTTATTGGGACATTAGCAATATCCGGGATACCTCCATTAGCTGGGTTCTGGTCTAAAGATGAAATACTAGGGTCGACATTTATGGTAGGGGGTTTATATCTACCTCTCTGGATTCTCGGACTACTTACTGCAGTAATGAC
>Ga0066862_10000158_pt1 | contig 26379 bp, 15 predicted proteins | sample ETN02SmetaG_FD_66431 | JGI IMG/M metagenome (GOLD analysis project Ga0066862, IMG submission 66431) | Marine microbial and viral communities from oxygen minimum zone, Eastern Pacific Ocean - ETNP2014F10-02SV255 | ecosystem: Environmental > Aquatic > Marine > Oceanic ... | reverse complement strand
CTTGGATCTTTAGCCCATGGTCTAGTTATTTCCCAAACTTCTTTCAAATTAGGTTCTCCTTTATTTGTGAAAGGATTATTGAAATATTTATTATCAAAAAAGTTGGATTCTAAATGCTTTGGAACCTTTTCAGGTATTGGATGTGTTGCTTTTTTATGCCAACAAGGGGCAGGAATTGGAAAAGGATCACCATTTAACCTCCATTTTTCTAAGTGTGGACCACCTTTCTTTTCAAAACACTGAGTTATTTCTTCTAAGAACAATTCAATCCCACCAGTTAACATTTTTTCAATAAGGTGTATTCCAACATCTTCCCATTCTCGGTCTTCTCTTTTGTAAATCGATTTTTCCCATTTAATTTTACCTTCATTCCAAACAACTTTCGCTGCATCAGGAATTTTTTTATTTATCCACTTTCTCAAATCTGAAATTGAATTGATTACAGGAGCATTATCTGTAGGGACATATTCTACATCATTCATCCAACTTGCCCAAATTGATTTTTCAGGAATATGTTTGGATGATGGAGATTCCATCATTAAACCAATTAATGCTTCTTCAATAATTATTCCAAGAATCATTTCAGGGTTTTTAGGGGTTTTTAGGGCTATTTTGTATTTTAAAAACCAATCTCTTTTCCCTCTTTCCCAGGCAACTAAAGAACTAGCAGACAGCCTCATTCTACTTCTCCCTATAGGCCCTCCAAGTGGTGGTTTTACGTATGGCATATTATTCACTCAGTATAGAAATATTCGCCCTTTGCTCGTTGTTCTCTGTCTTTTCTACTTCCTGATTTGTTAATTCTTGGTCTTTTTGTATCATGATCTCTTCTGAATGTAATATTAACATTTGAAAGGAATTTGTTCATACCTTCTCTTAAACGGAATGGGCCATTTGCAAAACCTTCAACTCCTCCTTTACCTTCGAAAACTAATAACGAATCTGAAACAATATCAATGAAATAAACATCATGGTCAATAATGAATGCAGATTTTTCATTTCCTTCAATTGTTCTTCTTATGGCTTTAGCAGCTTCCATTCTTGCATTTGCATCAAGATGGGCACTTGGCTCGTCAAGAAGATAAAGATCTGCTTCTCGACCTAGACAAATTACAATTGAAACTGCTTGTAATTCACCTCCAGAAAGAGTTGTAGTTCTTTGTTCAACTAATTTATCAACGCCCAATGCTTTTACTACATTTACATTAAATTCACCTTGGTGCCATCTAGCACCTAATTCAGCATCCAACCATTCTCTAACAGTTCCGTCAAAGCCGGCTTCAACATGTTGTGGTTTGTAAGATATTTTTGCTTCCATCGTAACCCATCCATTATCCGCTTCATGTTCTCCAGCTAAAATTTTCATCAATGTAGATTTTCCAATACCATTAGCACCAACAACTCCTACTACTTCTGAACGGTGTATTTTCCCTTCTCCAGTTTTCAAAGAAAAACTCCCTAATTGTTTTTCTAAATTCCCCCATTCTAAATATGGTGAATCTCTTATGAGGTTACGTTCTGTATGAGTTTGGAATTTAATTGGCTTATCTCTAATTCTAACATTTTGTTCAGGAAGAAAACCATCCAAATATGCATTGATTGCAGTTCTTGTAGTTCTTGGCGGAGTAAAAATTCCAAAAGCACCCTTTTCTCCATATACAATATGAACTAAATCACATAACACATCTAAGATTGCTAGGTCATGTTCAATAACAATTATCTTTTTATTTTCTGCTAACTTTTGAATTATTTTCACTATTCTCATTCTTTCATAAATGTCAAGATATGATGAAGGTTCATCAAAGAAATAGATGTCAGCCTCTCTTAATATTGTTGCCGCAATAGCAACTCTTTGTAATTCTCCTCCTGATAATTGAGTAATGTCTCTATCTAATATATGCGCAATTCCTAATTCATTACATACATTATCTAAATCTTCTTTTTCATCGACCTTTGAAAGCAAATCACCAACATTACCTTTGATTACTTTTGGAAGGTGATCCACATATTGTGGCTTTACTGCAATTTTAGCACCTTCATTTGCAACTTTAGTTAAGTGGTCTCTTAATTCACCCCGGGGCAAATTTTGAATTACATTTTCCCAACTTGGTTCTAAATCTTCCCAATCTCCAAGATTTGGAATTAAATCTCCACTAAGTGCATTTATCGCAGTAGATTTTCCCATTCCATTAGGGCCGAGCACACCTACAACTTGTTCCTCCCTAGGGGCAGGTAATCTGAATAATCTAAAACCATTCATAGAATAACGGTGAATCATATCTGTTTCTAATTCACTTGGAAGTTGAGTGATAATCAGAGCATCATGAGGGCATTTGTTTATGCATATTCCACAACCAATGCATAAACTTTCACTGATTATTGGTTTTCCAGTGTTTTCATTCATGATGATACATTCAATTCCGTTTCTGACAGGCGGACAAAATGCATGGCAATCATCCATACATTTCTTTGGTTGGCAACTATCTTCTCTTAAAACAGCGACTCGCATAGCCTTGTCCTCCTAATGTCGGCTTAACACATTAGTTTTCAATGTTAACCTTATTTTTTCGGCTTTAATACCGCTGCACGACCATTTCTTCCATCCAGCAAAATCTTCAAAGGTTTATTTGTGCGTACATGTTTTATTGGTCCATCTTCTAAAATACATTTTTGTTTTTCAAGCCATTTCCAATCAATAGTACCAGGTTCTGAATTTCTAATTGTGAGATATCCTACATTAAAAGAAACAATATTTTGGAAAAAATGAGTTCCTTGGCTTGGATCAACACTGATGTCTGCAAGTTCACATTCAATTATTGTTCTTGCACCCGAAATTTGACTCCATTTTACAGGAATTCCTAATAGATTATCAGATGAACCCCAACGTCCAGGACCAATAAGCAAATAAGTTCTATTTTGTTCTAACATTGATGCATTAATTCGAGAAATTGAATTAGCTATTTCAACTGATTTTTGCCTATCCAATTTTTTAGGATCAACAAAAATAATGTCTTTTATCTCATCAACAACCCCATTTCCTAATGACACACTACTATGCGCTAGAGCATTTGAAAGCATTGATTCATCAAATTCTACTTCTACTTCTGTCGATTCACTAACTAATGGCCTTAATTGAAGTAAGTTAAATTCTTTCACATCTTCATTATCGATTAATGCAAATTCAATTTCAACCGGGCAAGCTAACATTTCTTCACATTTTCTTAAAATTTGTTGAAGGATTTCACAAAGAGGAAATGAATTTCGTTTAAGGTATCCACTTAATGTTATTAATCTAGGGCCTTTTCTGCCTATTCCATCCCAAATCCGATCATTTTGAGGATCCCATGTTGATGCAATTTGCGAAATTTCCCCATCATCTTCAGCAGATTCCAAATCTAATTTTAATAGGTTGTATTCTGGATTTGTTGTAGGCATATCTGAAGAAGAATCCATTTTTAATGCCCAAAATTGTCTTTGAGCACTTTTTAATGTGGATTCTATATCTGCAAATTGATATACTCTTTTTGGCCTATAGGGTGAAAATCGCACACATTTTTCTCCACCTGCAACGGTTTTTCCTAATCCTAATGCAGCAGCAGCGATCCCTTCGTTAGGTTCCATTGATCCAACAGGGTAATAATTGAAACTTCTAGCAACTCCAGCCAAAGTGGGATAAAAGCGATCACCATGTTTTTTCCCGATTAATGGTTGAATTACCACGGCCATACTTTCTTCTTCTATTGAATGCTGGGTTGCCCGAATAAATGATTTTGCATTTTCTGAATATGTTGAAGCATATACTAATTTTATTGAATTAATTAATTGCTCAACTCTTATAGACTCATCAGGGTTATCATTTGCCAAAAAATACGTGCGATATACCCCCGCAAATGGTTGATGTAATGCATCTTCAAGTCGACTAGAGGAACGAATTGCTAAAGGTTGATTGAATTGAAGAGCTAGATTTTTCAATTCCTCTCTTACATCATCTTCAAATTTTCCAGAAAGGAATTTTTTTGAAACCTCTTCATCACTTTTTTCTATTGAAGTCATATTTTGTAATTTATTTATATCTACAAACCTATCAAAAATATCTGTGCCTAATACAACGGTTTGGGGCACATCGATATTCACATCTGGAATATTTACTCCAAAGTCCATATCTTCTAATTGCATTGAAAAAAATGCCAAACCTCTTCCTTTACCACCTAAGGAGCCAGAACCGTATCTTTGAAATCTTCTTCTAAAGTCCAATTCTCCAATATAATTTGATACTGAACTTCTTTGTGATTTAACTATGTGATTTTCAATTGTATCAGCAAGGAATTTTTGAATTTCAACTGAATTATTAAAATCATCTAAAGTTAGGGGCCTTATTTTATCTGCTAAATCAAATTCACCACGAGTATGCACCCAATGTGAAAAATTATTATTTAAAGCATGATATTCTACAGATTTAGGAGGCATTTTTCTTAAATTAACAACTAATTCTTCTATTGTACTTGCTCTACCAATTTCACTTTTATCAGGTAATCTGAAAATAAAGTCTCCGAAACCTAATTTATATTGTAAATAATTATGCAATTCAGAAAGTAAATTAGGATTAAATTTGTGTAAGAATTCTGCACCTAATGCTATGGCTGGCTTTTCATTATCTTTTTCTGTTGATTGCATTAGAATGGGTAAATTAGGGAATCGTTCTCTAACTCTTTTGATTAGTGATAATCCTGCTTGCATATCTTTTCTATTCATTGCTGGAAAACCTGCATCCGTAATTAAACCAATTAAATTACGACCATATGATTCAACATATGCAATGGCATCTTCCATATTAGTTGCATGCAAAACCTTTGTTCTAGCTCTAAGTCGCATCATTGTTTGCTTTAAACTTAAACCATCACCTATTACACCTCTAGTTTGTGTTAAAATTTCACCATATAATTTAGGAAGGTATGAAGAGAAAAATCTTCTTGAGTCTTCAACCAATAAAAGTACTGGAATATTTCCTAATCTAATGTCATGAGCAACATTTCTCTCATCCTCTACTAATTTAATAATAGCAACCATCAATTGTGAATTTCCTGACCACACAAAAATCCGATCAATTGCCTCAGAGGTATTTATGGAAGCTAATTCTCTAGTATTGTGTGCTAGTAAGACTACTTCTGTATCAGGAAGAATCTCTTTAGCACTTTTTCCAAACTCTTCTGCACTCATATTTCCTACTCTTATCATTGTAATAATTAGGTCAAATCTCCATTTTTGCATCAAATCTAGTGCTTCTTCAGCATCCTTTGCATGTACAATTCTTGGAGCGTGAGATAAATTTAATTGGGCAAATTCATCAGTCATTAATTCAGTTAAATGACCATCTTCGGCAAGAACATAATGGTCATAAGAACTTGATACTAAAAGAACGTCTCGAATTTTAAATGGCATAAGCCGTTCAAACCGCTTAACCATCTTGGCCATGTTATGCAATTCGTTCAATATTATTTGATGCCTTTGCATTACCAAGGCATAAATCTATGCCGTAAATACACAGTTGCAGCCAACCATAATTTTTGTACTTTATTTAGGCTGACTCTTGAACTAAAAACATCTCCTTGTCTTCTAACAATTTCTTTTAATATTGATTCATAGAAAGCCATCATTGCAGCAGGAGAATATCTTGTTCTTTTTGGTAATAAGGGTAGTAACCGTTTTGCATCTTTTAGATAAGTTCTAGCACGTTGAGCATATTCAAAAACATAACCTTCCCAATCTTGGTGCCTACGAACTTCACCGTTCAACAGATTTACATCAATTCCTAGTGCGTTTAATTCTTCACCTGGCAGATAAACTCTATCTCTGTCAATATCTTCTCCAATGTCTCTTAGTACATTTGTTAATTGCATAAAAATCCCCCAACTTTCTGCATACTCTCTAGCCCGTGGGTCATCATATCCATAAATTTCTATACAAATCATTCCAACAACAGATGCAACTCTGTAACAATATAGGTATAATTCGTCAAAATTAGAATATCTATTAGTGTAAAGGTCATCTTCCATTCCTGAAATCAAATCATCGAAATATGCTCTTTGAATCCCATATTCTTCTATAGTATCTTTTAGAGCGAGGAACACAGGATCTGTACTCCACAAATCATTATAACAGGTTGATAATTTTTTACGGAAAAAGAATAGTTGCGCCATTTTGTCTTTGTGTAATTCATCATCTAGAATTGCTTTTTTACCAACTAATTCTTCAACATTTTCTCTATATTTTTTTGCTTCGGGGTCATTGATACCAAGGCTACCTGGGAACTTATCTTCCCAATCACCATCTGCTATATCGTCTGCTCTTCTACAAAATGCATATGCAGCACACATTGCTCTTCTTTGTTCTTCAGGAAGATATTTGAAAGAATGATAAAAATTTCCTGCCTCACGAACGGTTAATTCTTCACAAAAATCATATGCTTTCTCAATAATTTCTCTAGGGGGTTTATGTTCCCAGATTGGAGCCTCAAGATGCAGAAATGGATCAATCAATTCTGATTCATTTTTGATATTAATTAATGCTAATGCTTCTCTAAGTGCATCCATTGCAGTTACCGAAACAGCATTTACAGCATCTTTAGTTAAAACAACAGCAGCACGAAGTGCTTTTAGTGCTAAATCAGCAGTTAGTGTTGGTTTTTGTTTTAGTATGTTTTTTTTATCGAAAAAGTTACCAGTTCCCATGTCTCCAGCCATCTAAAATTCCCCCTCAATTTAGTCCGTGCAGTATTACCCCATACCCTTGCCCTTTTTGTGTGCTTCCTTCCAAAGTTTACGAGATGCCATTAACATACGTAATTGTTTTAATTTACTTATTTTAGGTCTTTTGTTCCATGTGTCGTAACCTTGAGATTCAATTGCATCTAAGACTGCCAAACCTCCCATTGTAAACATTCGTAAATCTACTGCCAATCTAGAATCTACTTTATCCCATAATAAACTACCTTTTTCAAATAAGTCTCGTGCTCTTTCTACTTGAAACCTCATTAAAGCCCTCCATTCATCATTAACGGTACGTTTTTGATATTCTTCTAGTGAATAATTAAAACGTTCCATTTCTTCAATCGGCATATAAATTCTATTTTGATCTAAGTCACGACTTACGTCTTGCCAATGATTTGCAAGTTGTAATGCAGTGCATGTATTATCGCTTATTTTTTGCAATTCTTCATCATTATAACCGTAGATGTAGAGAAATAAATGCCCCACAGGGTCAGCAGAATGTATACAATAATTTTTTAATTCTTGAAAGTTGTTATAGCGAAATTTTTCTTGATCAAATTTGAATGCTTCAATAAGTCGTTTGAATGGAGTAATTGGAATATTGAATTCATTTGCAGTATGTGACACTGCTATTAAAATAGGATGTCTTGGAATTCCACTCCATGGATTTTCTTCTGAGCCAAATGCTCGTTCTAAATCATCCATCCATTCATTTAGTAATAATAGCCTTCCAGAAGTCGGGAATGGAGCATCATCACCTAAATCATCACCATAACGGCAAAAAGCATAGATGTTCTCTATGTGTTGTTTAATATTTTTAGGTGTGAACCAGTTTGAAATAATAAAATTTTCATAATTTGCTTTTGCTATTTTTGTACAATATTTTTGAGCGGTTTTTAGGGTATTAAATGAATCATAACCAGCTAAAACAATTTCATTATCTGTAATGGTATGAGTTCCCCAATTAAATTTCCCCATATTTACAACCTCAGAAAGAACTCCATTTTTTATCCCCTCGCCTAGGGGGTTTTGGCCAATTAACCCAAAGATCCTTAGAATTCCAATTATTTAATTCAAGAATATTTGCTGCAGCCATTAGTCCACTGGTCACCGAACCTTCCATTGTCGAAGGCCAGTTAGTGTTAATGTAATCTCCACATAATCTCAACCCTGGAATGATTTCATTTGCTTCAGGGCGATATCCTGTACTCCCAATTTTTGTTGAAAATGTTGCTTTTGGAGTTTTGATAATCATTATTTTTTCTAGAAACTTAGAATGCTCAGGCCACACTTTACCAATCACTTTTTTATATTCTTCTTCCAATTCTTCATTAGTATTATTTAGATATGAATCTGCATAACTTACAGGAACACTTAACCATTGTTTTATATTTGAATTAATTTCATCATCCAATTCGAAATTTCTATTGAAAACAATTTGAATTATTGGTTCATGCACTAATGCAGTAAAATGGAAATCTTCTTCAACAATCTTTTTTGAATATAATCCATGAATTCCGATTAAGGAATTATATTCCATTTTTCCCAATTTTTCACAGATACTTTTTGTAGAACTAGGTCCAACCATTAATAATTTATTTGTTATATGGTGTGGGGTTGCTAATATTACTATATCTGCATCATATTCTTCTGAAGAGGTATTAACCCCCACACATTCATTTTGGTTCCATTTTAATGAATTTATTTTAGTGGATTTATGGATCTCTATGCCACTATCCTCTAATGTATTTGCAATTTCATTTTCAAAGACATGTGATAGATGATGCGTAAATCCTGCAACATCAAAAGCATCATTCTTTCCAAAAATCCCTCTTCTAAAGAGAAATGCTGCTTGGGCAGTACTAGCCTTTTCAACCGAAAGATTTAGTGCAGCAAGTACAAAAAACCCCCAAAAAACATCAATTGACGAATTAGTTTGACCATTTTCGATTAACCATTCTTTAAACGGAACATCATCCAATTGTAATCTTTCTTCCTCAGTCATCTTTGATAATTTTTTTACTACTTTTCTCATTGCAAGTTTATCTTTGAATTTCAAATGAGGGAATTTAAGTATGCTTTTTACCATATGGTTTGGTGGTTTTAAATTTGAATCATATAATTTGCCCGTTTTTCCGTTATTTGGATTTGTAAATGAGATTGAAGTTTTCTGCTGAAATTTTATTGTATTTTCAGCATTGCATCTAGCAATTAATTGTAAAAAGTGCTCAAATACTCTAAAGCATGAATGCTGACAATTATCTAATTCTAATCCCGTCTTTGGATCCCTAATAGATGAAACTCTTCCTCCAAGATGTTTTCTTGCTTCGAATAGTGTGACATTCCATTTGCCAGAGTCTTGCAATGCCAAAGCAGCAGTAATGCCCGCAAGCCCCCCTCCGACAACTATAGCATTCCTCATCTGTATCCTCTGGAGGAGTATCTAGTTATAGCATTCTTGTGAGAGAATATATTTGTGTTAATAGATACTTTGAAAATGAAGTATAAGGGTTAACCTCTTGAATGACTCTTAGTTAGGAGTGTTGCAGGTGGCCATAAATGTTCTGTGATTCTTGCAGTGAGGAAGTACCAGATGATAGCATATTTTGTCCTGAATGTGGGGCAAGACAAAACCTTTCAAGGGCTTCTTTCGGAATACCAGGAGAATCATTATCCGGGGGAGTTGCAACATCTTCAGGTTCAGGAGTAGTTACTCCCCAAGCATTTAATCAAACTCCAGCATCAGACGCAGAGAAACCCTCAATTTCAGAAGAATTGTTATCACAAATTGCTTCTAAAGCTGCGCCTAATGAAAAGAATTTGACGGGGGGGCCGGCATTGTCACAAGTACCGAATGATTCAGGACCAACTATTGTTCCAGTAACTCCTAATATGGGCGAATCTCTATCTTCTAGTCCCACTGATGAATTAGTAGAAAGAATTATGCTTGCAGAAAAGGAGATTAAAGAAGAACAACGAAATAAGTGGTTGCAAATGAATGAAACAGCAAGCAATGTTCTTTCTCAAGTAAATTCAGATTTACCTTCACATTTGAAGCCTGCTGATGAAAAAACATCGGCGGCTTCTAATTTTCTTAAACAGACACTTGGAGATGAAAGTGAGGATAGTGATTTGCCTGACGCCTCTTTACTTAGAAGGATGACTGAAGTTGCTGTGCGTAGAGTTGCTAGAAAAAGAGGTGTTGCAGTAGAATCCCCTCAGTCAAAAATAGTTGATGATGTGGCACAAGTGAATATTACATTTATTGATGATGGGCGTGTACTCGACACTCCTATGGATCTAGCTAATGCATTTAAGAGACAAATTGACACAGAATTAGCATTAAAAGGTTTTGAAATGAGTTCAAATATAGTCTTATTCAAAAGTAGAGATGGTTCAGTTAACAAAGTATTTGGAGATAATCTTGATGATGAGGATGACGAAGAGAGTTTTGCTTGTGAAGCGTGTGGAGAATTAGTAAAAGCTTCTGATGATTCATGTCAAAGTTGTGGTGCTATTTTTGAAGAAGAGGAGGAAGAGGAAGAAGCTCCAAAAGGGCCACCAGGCAGAAGAGGCCCCCCTGGCAGAGGCGGTCCACCAGGCAGAGGCGGTCCACCAGGCAGAGGTCCAGGAGGTCCATCAAGAGGCGGCCCACCGAGTAGAGGTCCAGGAGGTCCATCAAGAGGCGGCCCACCGAGTAGAGGTCCAGGAGGACCACCCCGAGGCGGTCCACCCAGTAGAGGTTCAGGAGGTCCACCAGGTAGAGGACCAAGTGGCCCACCTAGAGGCGGACCCAAAGGACCATCTAGAGGCGGTCCACCAAGTGGACCAAAACGTAGATGATTAAGATAAGATTATCTTAATCCCGCATTTTCTAATGCTTTTAGAAGTACTTTTCCTATTTCTGAAGGATCATTAGCACATGAAATACCAGCGGATTCCATTGCTGAAACTTTTTCTTTTGCAGTACCTTTTCCTCCACTGATTATTGCACCTGCATGCCCCATCCGTTTTCCAGGTGGTGCTGTCATTCCAGCCACAAATCCAACTACTGGCTTCGTCATATTTTTAGAAACCCATTCCGCTGCCTCTTCTTCAGCAGTACCACCGATTTCTCCTATCATCACAACAGCAACAGTATCAGAGTCATTTTCAAATGCACTTAAACAATCAATGAAACCAGTACCATTAACAGGATCTCCTCCTATTCCTACACATGTTGTTTGCCCTTCATCAATACTCATTGTTTGTGCTACAGCTTCATATGTTAAAGTACCAGATTTTGAAACAATTCCAATTCGTCCTTTTGAGTGAATATGTCCTGGCATAATTCCGATTTTACAACCTCCATTTTTTCCTGGAGTAATAATTCCTGGGCAATTTGGTCCAATTAAACGCACACCCTCAATATTTGCTACATGAGCTGATGCCTTAATCATGTCAAGTGTTGGAATCCCTTCAGTAATGCATACTATGACGCCTTCACCCCTTACTTCATAAAACGCATCCGCTGCTTCAATGATTGCATTTGCAGCGAAACGAGGAGGAACATAAATCACACTTGCATCAGCAGAGGAATTAGTTATTGCTTCCTTCATAGTATTCCAGATTGGAACCTCATAGGCACCTAAATCAAGATTCATTCCACCTTTTCCTGGAGTAACTCCTCCTACTACATGAGTTCCATATTCTGCCATCTTTGTTGCATGGAATGTGCCTTGTTTTCCAGTGATGCCTTGAACTAAAATTTTGGAATCTTCTTTAATCCAAATACTCATTATTTACCACCTCTAACTAAGCTAACTATTTTTTGTGCACCTTCTGCTAATGTTTCTGCGGTGTGTATATTCAAGTTACTTTCAGAAAGAATTTTTCTTCCTTCTTCAAAATTTGTTCCTACCAATCTTACTACTAATGGCACATCTAAATCTAATGCTTGAGTTGCTCCAATAACTCCTCTTGCAATAATATCACAACGCATAATCCCTCCAAAAATATTTACTAATATTCCCTTAACTGCAGGATCATCTAAAATAATGCTAAATGCTGTTTTAACTTGTTCTTCATTAGCACCACCTCCCACATCTAAGAAATTTGCAGGTTCACCACCATATAATTTGATTACATCCATAGTTGCCATTGCTAATCCTGCACCATTTACTAAACAGCCTATGTTACCTTCTAGTTTTACGTAAGAAAGTCCAGTGTCTTTTGCTTTAACTTCGGTAGGTTCTTCTTCGGAAAGATCTCTCATTTCTAAGATGTCTTGATGCCTAAATAATGCATTTTCATCAAACCCTACTTTTGCATCTAGTAATACCATATCATTATTTTTTGTTCTTACTAGGGGATTTATTTCAATCATTGAACAGTCTTTTTCCACAAACAATGAGAACAGTCCTTGAATCATTTTTGAAAATGATTCAGTAGATGTTTCATTTAAGTCAAGAGAATTACATAATTGAGTGATTTGAGAATCCAATAATCCTTCAGATAAATCAACATGAACTTTGTGTATTGCTTCAGGTGTATTTTCAGCAACTTCTTCAATATCCATTCCACCTTCCGTAGATGCCATAATCAATGGCATTTTCATTTCTCTATCTACTAAGATTGCTAAATAATATTCATGAGCAATTGAGCATCCTGCTTCAATGTAAATATTTTTCACTATTTTTCCATTTGGTCCAGTTTGCTTAGTAACTAATTTATTTCCAAGAATTGATGTTGTATATTTTTCAACTTCATCCCGATTAAATGCAATCTTAACTCCGCCTTCCATTACTAAATCCTCAGTGTTTGGTTTGTAAAGAATGCCCTTTCCTCTTCCCCCTGCATGTATTTGGCTTTTTACTGCAACGATTTCACTACCTAGTGAATCATAAGCATCTAATGCTTCTTGAATTGTTTTGCAATGGACGCCCTGCTGTACAGGTAATCCTTGCATTTTGAATAATTGTTTTCCTTGATATTCGTGTATATTCATTTGCCCACACATGGCCGAATCAAAACCCGCCTTTGAACTAATCTAATTAAAAAATCAAAAATAATACCCTAATTATTAATCTGTAGTCGCTTTGTTTATGGCAACATAGCAATTCGCAGTGTTATGCAAGTAATTGTGTTGGCGGGCGGTTTTGGTTCAAGGTTGGCACCTTGGACTTCACATATACCCAAGCCATTATTGCCAATGTTGGATAAAACATTGGTAGAGAGAGTGCTTGATTTATTGCCTATAGAGGAGGTAGATAAAGTAATTATTGCTGCAGGATATCGTGTAAATGATATTAAACATTATTTTAATAATTTAGATTTGCCGTTTGAAGTAATTGTACAACCTGAAGAAGAGCCATTAGGGACTGGTGGTGCTATAGCTAATTGTAAGGAATTCATTTCTGAAACGTTTTTAGTAATAAATGGAGATTTAATTACAAGTGTTGACATTCGATCATTAATTAAAGAACACAAAAAATCAGGAGTTTTAGCATCGATTTCTCTTTTTGAAGTTGAAGATCCTACTCGATTTGGGGTAGTAAAACTTACAGAGGATAATAAAATCATTCAATTTCAAGAAAAACCGAAATTAGAAGATGCATTTAGTAATTTAATTAATGCCGGAACATATGTTCTTGAACCAGAAATATTCGAGATTATGCCAGATGGTGCGCATAGCATGGAGCGGGACGTGTTTACGAAAATTGCACCAAAAGGCGAAATGCTTGGTTTTGAATTTGAAGGATATTTTGTAGATGCAGGAACTCCCTCCTCCTGGCTAGAATCTTGCCGAACTTGTTTTGTTGATAATCGTTGGAGTACCGGTACAAATCAAAAAAATAATTGGGTAGGAATAAATTGTAAAATCGTAAATACTAGTATGGTAGGTTCTTTCATTTCAAATAATTGCGAGATTAATGAATCAATAATTTCAGAATCTTGTGTACTTAGCGATTCAATAATTAAATCAGGAAGTAATCTTAAGAATACGTTAGTGGGGGAAAATGCAAAGATTGGAAGAAATTGTGATTTAGAAAATGTAATTGTAGATTATCACTCAATAATGCCAGATGGGTGGAAACAGTCTGGTGGAAGGTATCCGAATCAGTGAAAGTCAAAAAGTAGATGCTTCTGCTATGCTCAATGACCCAACCACTGATTTGTGTTAATTTTAAGATACATCCTCAAGCATTTGGAGAGGGAGCTGAAAAATTAGCAATTATTATGGCTAAAGTTGCGAAAGAATTTGATGTAAGACTTGTTGCTGCAGTTTCTGCATTTGACTTGTCGCCTATTGTTTCAAAAATAGATGGGATAGAGGTTTGGACACAGCACTTGGATGCAATAGATACTGGGAGTCATACAGGTTCTTTACAACCTAAAAATGCATTTTTTCATGGATCCAAAGGAACTTTACTAAATCATGCAGAGAATCAAGTATCTTTGGAAACTATTGAAAAAACCTTGGATTTAATTCCAGATGGTATGGTAACTTGTGTTTGTGCTGCAGATGTTGAACAAGCTAGAGCAATTGCTGCATTTGGCCCGAATATGATTGCAGTTGAACCACCTGAGCTTATTGGAGGAGATATTTCAGTAACTACAGCAGACCCAGACATCATAAAAAACACAGTTGAAGCAGTAAAATCAGTAAATCCAAATGTGGATGTGTTAACAGGAGCAGGAGTAAAAAATGGAGAGGATGTAAAAATGGCAATCAAATTAGGAACTATTGGTGTATTATTAGCTTCTGGGGTCACAAAATCAGAAGATCCAGAAAGTGTTTTGAGAGAGTTATGCTCCTCAATTAAATAATATTGAAAGTAATTATTAGAAATTCAGAAGATGTAATGAAGAACTAATTGCCATTATTATTCCAATTGGTATGATTATTATACCAACATATCTAGAAGTGTATGGTTCACTTAAATTCCCAAACAATGTGCTTATTTTTCCAAATGATGCTCCAAAAACCCTACTAAATAATACATTAAGTCCTAAGCAGATTAGTGCAGAACATAATGCAAACAATCCCATAAGAATACCAAATAAACTTGTAATCATTGGTGTTGTAACCATCTGCACATAGAACATAGGATATATTGTCCAAGCAATCCATCCAACTAAAACTCCTACTTCTACGTCTCTTGAAGTTGTATTCAATCCTCTGTTCTGACGATATAATTGAGGTAATAATGGATATAATTTATCAACTAAAAATTTAATCTCTGGAATATTTTTCAACCAGATTAATGCAATACCATGCCATAAAATCCAGATTGATAGTATTAATTCTACAACCCACCACATACCAGGGGATAATCCAATAATTGAAAGAATGATTTGGGGAAATGCTATGAGTGCTGCACCAAATGCTCCACCGAGAATTGTTCCAAACCAAATAGAACCAGGGAATAGGGCATTTTCATTTTCTTCATCATACACAATTTCTTCTTCTTTATTAGGAAGTGCATAAAAAATCCCCGGAATTCCAGCAATTAGAATTAGTCCTAAAAGAGATGTAATTGAATTATAAGAACCTCCAGAACCGACTTTGTCTAATTCTTCAATAATCTCATCTTTTCCTGCAAAACTAGGTTTTAACCAGGAAATTGTGCCTGATTTATCTATAATTAAAATTGCATCTCCAGAACCCGTTGGAAATTGTGATGCAATTTCCCCCTCTCCTATGTCCATTAATAGTGGCCAAGACCCATTAACTATTGTTGAATGAAAATCTAAATCAATAGATCTCACATTATTTCCTGTTGCTAGTTGAGCAATTGCAATATTTTGCTCACTTTCCATTAGAAGTTTAAACTCATTATGCTGCTGTTGAGAATTTGGAGAGCCGATTTGATATACACCTAATACTAGGGCATCCTTGCCATCTAAAAGTTCACCAAGGCTTACAGAATCACCTGAATGAGTCAACAGGTCAAAATTAGGAAGAGGCCCATTTTCTCTGTAGAATGTTTTACCAACATTTTCTATCTGTGCAGCCCAGGGAATTAATGCTAATGTCATAAGAAGCATAATTACCATTACAGGCCAAGGCATAATTCCTGAACCTCTTAATGACATTCCGATAAACCCTATTAATGAGACAAACCAAGTAATACAAAGAATCATTGTTGCTGAAGTCCCATCACTATCTGGATTATCAACACCAAATCGATAAGAGGACTGGATAAAACTAACACTTACTCCTGACATTTTATCTGCATCAGGGCATTTTGAAACTGATGAAGTATCCCAATCACTCATATCTACAGAACGAATGCATGACTTTAACAAATGATGCCCAGGAGATAGTTGAATTTTCCCAACCCATGTTAGAGCAGTTCTGTTTCCTTCTACTGTAGTATTTCCATCAGGTTTGTCAAAATGTTCAATGAATTGATCTAAGGTATTAGTGTCATAAACATCTTCATCTACCGGGCCCCAAACAAACAAATCGAAATGGCTTAAATCATAATCGTCCATTCCCCAAGGAGAATAAGGAATAAATTTCATGTGCGGAATTCTATTGTCGTCTACTTCAACAGTTAAATTTGGTTTTAACAAGTCGCCCTGGATTACAATCCCAGTAGTAGTTTCTAAACCACCCCACCAAAGTGTAGCTCTAGTGAATGCACAAGGATGAGAAACAGCCACGGCTAATTCAAATGAATCTCCTTCATTAATTAATAAATTTGTATCAAACATATCAGTAGAATATTTTCTAATTTCATTGTGTCTTAATACTCCTTCTGAAGTAATAGTATCTTGTAATATTCCATTTCCACCTATTGAAACATCTACATCAAAAGAAGTTACTGTACCTGTGCATAATGATGCTTGAGCAGAACTTCCCGTTGTGAGGCTTACAAACAAATCAACACTAATGTTTGAAGAAATATTCATTGTTTCAGTAGCAGGCTTAGATGAAATTTCGAATAATAAATTAGATTCAGGTCCAAAATCGACATTTCCTAATGGTTCTGCAGATGTTGGATAATTCCTATCTAATTTTGTTTCGAATTGAGCAGGATCTTCTTCAGTGGGTAATTCTTGAACATAAATCATATGTTGTTCAGGTAGTTTCCAACTTTCTGTACCTAGCGGGATGACTTCATCTTCTTCCTCATCAGCAGCTAGTGAGGGATTGGGAATAATTAATAGTGTAATAATCAAAAGAAGTAGGAAAAAATAGAAATTCTTCCGCTTAACTACTCCATCCATGACACCTCGAGCAGTGATTAGTTGAATAATTAGCCCTTCAAATAATTCAAATTATAACAAAAACGAGAGTAAATAACAACCCAAATCCAATTGCAGCATTATTCACTCCTCCTTTTGAAATCCAACCACGATTTTCATAAAGTGCCCCTATGATACTATCGAATTGGCATCCTAACCATCCGGCAATAATAGAAATCAATGACCAGTAAATACCAGTTGTTAAATTAAATTCACTTGGAAACCAAGCAAATAAAAATCCTGAGGCTCCAATTAGTAAACTTCCTAGAAGTGCTGCTTTTTGGCCAGTTGGTGAAAAACCTCCATTCGTTCCAGGAGGTACAAGTTGATTTGATAAAATTAGTTTAACCCTTGGATCAAGACATCCAAATTCTGATGCCCAGGTATCCGCTGATGCAACACATACAGCTGAAACATACAACGGTAATGTGAGGGTCCAATCTTGAATAATAAATGCGAAAATAGCAACAGTAGCAGGGATCCCACCATTTGAAATCACATTCCTCCAACCTCTAGATCCATCATTTGATTCGTTAACATTCAATTTTATTTTTCTCTCCCATCCCCATTTTGTTGCTAAATGTGCAGATATTAGGAATGTAAGTAGGATTACTAACCAAGACCAATGACCTAAGCAACCAATTAAGAATCCAATACTTGCAGCAGCCAAAATTCCTTTGCCGTCAAGTACTTTTGCAATTGAAGATAGTGAGATTAAAACTAGTATGATTCCAAAGGTAATTTGAATATTGGTAGAAGTAAAACCACCTGGAAGTGCACCACCAGTTATCATCGGAACAATGTAATCGATGAAGATTATCTATACCATCTTATCGGGCAATAATATTACATTTTTCAGAATAAATCGACCAATGAGTAATAACCCACTAATTAAGATCATAATCCATAAAATGCTTGCAATAGTAGAAATTATGATGTTTGATGTGATTGTACGGGACATATAATCCACTAGAAAACTACTTCCATTCCAAAAAGAATGGCCTATTATTGCCAAGATTAATCCAAAACTTAGATTGTTTGGCAAGTTATTTGTAGAAGAGGACACCTCTTCGTCCTTTTTTATAATAAATAGATTTTCATGATTTTCAATTTCCCTTGAATTGTTTTTGTTTTCAATTGTGGTTTCTAAGATTTCATTTGTTTTTGAATCAATTAATTGCCATTTATTTTCTTTAATTGTATTTTCTTCTTCAAGGTCATTATGTTGATTGTTATTCCTTAAGAGGTACCATGCAAAACCTATTCCTGTAAGGCCCGTCCATAGTGCATGCCCTGGAATTGACCCGATTGCCCTAATTAGTGATGTAAGTGTGAAACTTAATGGTCCACCAGTCCAAGATAATGCAATGTATTGTAAATTTTCCAACATGGCAAAACCTAGTCCCACAGTAATGCCAATTTCAAAACCCCTTCTAGGGCTATCTATGTATTCTTTACACCACCAAATAGCAGCTAATTTACAAATCTCTTCTCCAATTGGAGCAATTAATGCAAGAAGAATCATTTGAGTAATTGGTGAATCCAAACCAAATATTCCTCCAAAAAAGATATTTCCACTAGTATTAATCAATAATGCGGGAATTGTACAAATCATTCCAGCAACAAGAGCTGATTCTGCACGAAAGCCAGTAGTTGGCATATTCAAAGATCTAGCAGAATAGCTCCACCATGCAAATACAGGAATACTAAATCCAGCAAGCCAAGTAGGAATTACAAAAACAATAGTGATTATTACAACTAAATCAGAGGGATTATTTAGGAGTGCAATAAAAATCAATAATGAAATAATCATAGCGGAAGCAAAAATTAGCCACAGATTCTTTGATGGTGGCATATCTAATAACCCTGAATCATTTACTAAATGGTGAGAAAAAGTTGTTGGAATTGGAGTAACTAAGGTTTCATTATTTGGTAAAATATGCGCCTTTTTACCACCCTCGTCAGGTATTGCCAATTTGACATGAATTAATCTAGGCCTTCGAATCCAAAAGAATATGAATAACAACGGAAAGGAACAAAATAATCCAATGTATGACATGATAATTCCATCTAATTCTCCAATATATAATCCAAAAAATATCATAAGAATAGATTGAGATAATAAATATGTAATTATTACTAATCCCACAATTCTTCTTATGATAGACCAAGGATTACTCATATGAGATAGGATTAATTCATTTTTAGGCAAAGTCATTTTTTCTCTAAATAATTCATTTGCTGGCCTAGGAGAGATTACTTGGCTTGGAGCAATCAATACAGGGCTTGGAATTGAATTGATGTCCGGAACAGGTTCAATTTCTTCACCCGGAGCCATAAACGGTGATATGTTTATTATTAGTAAGGATATCCAAAATTTGCTACTCAGTTCGCCCATCAATCGTCATTAAAACAGCAGTCGGATTAAGCGTTCATCACAGTAGCAGACTAACCTAAAGGTCATAATTATTAGATTCACCTATCTTTTCACCATATTAAAACAAATTTATCAATAGAAGGTTTGTAGTGCTAACAGCGTTTCGATACGACTAATGGCAGTAGCAGATATCCGTTCTGAATTTTTCCTTTCAGATTTAATACCTGTAGTTTTTGGAATAGTACTATCATTTTTAATATTTAGATTCTGGGTGCCATTTGCTTTACGTAGAGTGCAAATTGCATTTTATACAGATGATGGGATTTATGAGGTGCATAGAATTACAGATACATTCAAGGAATCAAGAAAATTGCTTGGAGAGGATGGTGCCATTTTTGGAGTAACTCTTTACAGAATGGCAGTAACAGGATTAATGATTTTAGCAGGAGAAATTGCATTTGAACCAGAGGAGTATTCATTGTATGTGTTATTATTGATAATGCTTTTACTCGCGATACCAGTATTAATTTCTCCAGTTTCATCTTTAATAGGTCAATTTACAAAGACATTATCATCTCGTAAAGCAGATTTAATTGATTATAAAAAGAATAGAAGAATATTAACTCTAGTAGTTACAGCAGTATTAGTAACACTTTCTGTAGGTTTTTGGATATATTTGACACGAACATTGGACATGAGTCCAGAAGAAGGAAGAGCATGGACCTTAGTTTTGTTTTTATTCCCTTCAGTTTTAGTATATGGAAGGGTAATGGGATCTTCATGGAATGGTTTAGTTCAACAAAAATGGAAACGTGCTAAAGGTCAAGCTTCTGCCTTAAATCCTCATCCTCCTGGTTTTATTGCTAGGCTGCTTGCATTATTTATTTTAGTAAATATTGTCTTAATGCCAATTACAGCCTTAAATGGATTCTCATCTTATCTTTATGAAATATACCTACATCAATTCTTTGGCCCTGATGACTTATTCACTCATTCTGCTACAGCATTATCTGTATATCCCGAAATGGCAACAGTCCCTCTTTCACAAAAAGGTGGTTTTATTGGTTATCTTTCAATAGAATTATTTTCCCAAGTTCCAGATGTTTTTGTTGCAAAATTTCTGTCTCAATTAACAGTACTCTTTTTAATTCTAAATGTAACTTTAATTGGTTTAGCATTTGTTTATGAAATGGTTAGAATGCAATTCATAGGGTTGGGAACGATAGGAGGAATAGGCGGAGTTATAATTGCTGATGGGAGAGCATTACGTTCAGAGTCATCGCATAGAGGGCTTTTAGTTTCATTTTGTTTTTCTGCATTTACAGGATATACTGTTTTGTTATTAGTTATGGCGATTTTTGGAAGATTTCCCGGAGTATTGCCTAATGCAGAGGTGTGTACCACCCACTTAGATTCACTTGTAGGCAGCGTATCTCCTGAATTTAGAGGGACATCAATTCAAGGTGAAGCTTGTGGTGTTCTTAGTATGGCAGTAGTTGAAAAATTAACATTTGCAATTAATGCTGCAGGTCAAGCATTATTCATTCCTTTTTGGTTAATTTCTTTACCAAAATGGTTCAGGATGCGAAGAGCAAATTTTGATTTATCTGCAATTGAAGATCGAGGAGGTCCAATGATAATAGCAGACAAAAAAGAGATGGCTAAATTATTATCTCGAACAAAACCGGGTGAAGATGCATTATCATTATTGAAATCAGATAGATTAGATGATTTGGTTGGTGTTTTAAGGAGACTAGACCGCAGTAATGCGTCTAGAGATAGAGAATTGCATGCGAGGACAGAGATGCTTTTTGCTGCAAGTCGCGGAAATTGGCAAAGAGCGGAGGATTATGCCGTGAATCTTCTTGCTCAAAAAGAAGGTGAAGATATGATGTGTCGTAAATTATTAGCCGCTGCTGCTCTTGCAAATAGAGATTTATTAGAAGCAAAAATAAGATTAGATGACCTCCCAGAGAATGATGCAGAATCAGATCAATTAAGATGGGTTGCTTCATTATTTGCAATAAAAGGTAATCTGAGAAAATTTGAAGTTGATGAAATGCTACAACTTACTCCAGGTGGACGTAGATTAGAGGATTTAGTTTCAAGATTCCCTATGTTGATGGCTTGGCCATCTAAAAAGCCAAGAATAGATAATGCAGTAGATCGTAGAAGTTTACTTGGAGATATTGCAAGATTACGTTTGAGCGGAAGAAGTGAGGATGCCCTAGAAAGATTAAGAGAAATACAAACAATGATGCCTGATATGTTAGGAGCAAGGTGGTTTGTTGCAGAGGCTTTATGCCTAATTGATTTAGGAAGAATAAAAGAAGCTATGGAGATACATTTTGAATTAAGCAAATCCGAGTCAGAAGACCCATATGTTGCAGGATTATGTGAGGTTTTGAGGACATTAGGTGAGAATGCCCCACATTTAATTGATAGAAGGATGGACGGATTGATTGAAGTTACAATTGCAACAGATTCTAAAAAATTAAGTCGATTGGAATGGTCTAGGATTATTGATAGCATGCCAACTAATGCAGTTGCGGCTCTTAAATTAGGCCGTAAAGGTGAAGATGAGGCTTTGGCATCCAATGCTTGGATTTCTATGGGTCCAGCAATAAAGAAAAATATGTGGCCTGTTGTAAGAGGAGCTTTTGCTGTTTCAAATGCTTTCTTCATTTGTATGGTTTTAGCAGGATTATTAGTAATATACATGGAAGGGCCATTAGGCATCCCATTAGTCATTGGAGCTATTGGATTATGGGCACGTGCAGGAAATATGCGTCAAGTTGTTAGGCATAGAGATATGCCCTTGTGTAAAGATTATTCTTCACGTTTAAGATCTAGAAGAGCCATGGTGAAGTATAATGAGTTACCAGTCGGAACACATTTAATGTTAAGTGGAATAATTGTTCCAATAGCAGAAGTGCCAATTGATTTGGGTTATCCTTTATGGGTAGATCCTTTAGTAGGTAAACGAGACAAATTATTGCCAGGATTAAATATAGGAAAAGGGTCAGATAAGAAACGTAAGAAAAAGCTTGAAAAATCTCTTGACGGAGAATCTAGTGGAATTGAAGGCCGTGGAATGGTATCTAAATCTGCATTACTTTCACTGATAGATAAGAAAAATCAACAAAAGAGAAAACGATTTGATGGAATAAGAAATATCTCCTCAAGCATAATTCAAGCAAGAGATGAAGGTATGGTTTTTGATACAGAAGAACATGATGAGAGAAGGAAAGGAGGGTCAAGAAGACCATCAGGAAAAAGAACTCCTCCTCCAGGATTCAAAGGTAGATCACCTAAAAGTGACAAGGATTCTGTATTTTATTGAATTTATTCTTCTTCAATATTAAAGTCACCAATTTGTCCCGAAAAAATTTCATCTAGCATCTTCGCTTCAACTTTCGATATAAGCCCATCATCCAAAACACCTAACACATCCTCTTGTTCACTTTCAGACAAATCAAGAATCTTACAAGCTTTAGCAATCATTTTCATTTCAACGTCATTAGGATATACTCTTTTGTGTTTTGCTGCACTATCAAACGCCGCTCTTGCAGCAATTAATATTGCTTCATCTTCATTAATTCCCAAATCTGAACACATTAGAGAAATTGTTCCAGATTCTGCTCTATCCATTTTCCCATCATTGTATGCTTCAGAATATAATTCCCTTAATGTTCTGACTCTTTCTTGCATTAGTATTGCTATTGGTCTTGTTGGCTCAATATTTTCAAGGATAATTTTCGCTATCACTGTAATTGGTGCTGACAATATCATTCCAATTGGTCCCCATACAAAACCTCCATATGCAAAAGTAAGCAATAATAAAACGGGACTAACATCTAATTGATTCCCAGTCCATTTTGTTTCAATCACGGCACCCCATAGTTGCTGATTAGCAATAATAATGACGAGTACAAGTGTACCAGCGACCCACTGCCCTCCTAAATCATCCCATGAAAGCAATCCAAAGAGTGGGTCTTGTATTGCAAGGAATCCTAAAACAATTGCAGGCATTGAAGCAATTATTGAACCGATATATGGAACATAATTAAACAAGAATGCAAGGATTCCCCAAACAAACCAAAGAGGAACTCCCATTAATAGACAAATTAAACCAGTACAAATTCCAGTACCAATGCTGACATTTGTTTTTGTCATAAGATATGCATTTACACTGGCTTCAATTTTTCTAGTTACTTTTGAGATACTTTTAGCTTTATTACCCGGAAATGCCCTCGCAATTCTACCTTCAAGATAAGGCATTTCATAGATGATGAAAACAAGAAATAAAAGCATTGTAATTGCACTATAAGCATAACCACCTAATGTGCCTATGAACCCAGCTCCTTGTTCCGCACCGATTGAATTAAATGGATCCTCAAGACCACTGACATTAAGTCCAGTATTATTCAGAGTAAGGTATAATTCTGAATAATTAGTTTCTAGAGTTTCTATTCCTCCATCTTCCATATATCCTTGAACATTGTATGCAATTGCAATAAACACCCCAACTAATACATTTATGAACATTAGAAGTACAAAGAAATATGACCAACCTTCACGCATATTAAATTCCTTCATTAGATATTTGGCACCGGGCCTTAGAATAAGATAAGTTAAGATTGCCATCGCAAATGGTTGTAGAACTGGAGCTAGTGACTGTAGTACAAAACCACCAATAAAAAGAACCAAACAAACATTAGCAACAATTGGTAATTTTTGTTTGAGCAAAAGCCTTAATTCTTCCGTAAGTATTGAATTTATCTCAGTATCATTTTCGTCATTATCGCTCATGCTATCAAGAGTCCCATGGGGTAGGGGTTTGAAATCATAACGGAGGGTTAATTTTAGGTATGTTAGGTTTGATAAAGGATATCCTAATAGCGTCAGATGAGCCACATGACTTACGATTCGACAAAAAAAAGAAATTCTACATTAATTGTAACTTTACTATTGTTTTCTATATTGCTTTCACTAGTACCTACAAATGTATCTGCTGAAAGAGTAGATTATAATGAAAGTGTAAATTTTGAATTAGGTGAAAGAACCACCCCCGGAAACGGAGTTAGAGTTGCTTGTTCCTCCCCTCAAAATGACGCAGGTACCGGGGGAGACGTTGGAAATTCAGATTTAACCAGTTATTATCTTGGAATGGATGTTACTCTGAGTACTACTGGTTGTATTGATGATGTTTCAGATTGGGCTGACTTTTATGAAATAGATGTTTCAGCTGGAAAGGATGTAAGTGTGGAATTAACCGTGCCAATAGGTTCTGATTTTGATTTATACATCAAAGATTCAACCAATACAACTTTTATTGATGCTTCAGAATTTAATGATCCTTTAGAAAGTGTATTTTTTATGACAACAAATTCTAGTGGAACTTACTATGTTTGGGTAAATGGGTGGACTGGAGATGGAACTTATGGATTAGACATTTGGACAAATAGTAGTTCTCCAAAACCGGATTTAACTGTAGATTCTGTAGTTGGCCCCTCCACAGCAAATCTGGGAGATATGGTACAAATTGATTTTAACGTAAATAACATCGGTCCTGCTGCTACAAATTCTTCTTACGATATCCCTATAATTTTATCAACAGACACAATTTATGATACCTTGGATACAATACTTAATGTTCAAATTCAAGGACCTAACCTTTCTTCTGGTTCATCTCAAAATATGTCTGAATATGTAACAATCCCAACAACATTGACTACAGGGAATTATTATTGGATAGTATGGGCAGACGGTTGGGGAAATTTAACTGAAGAAGATGAATTAAACAATAATGACTACAGTATGTTCGCCACAAATATAGGAAGTGGAACAACTACCACTCAGAATGATGGTGGAAGTGGTGCAGATTTCCCGAACAATGCTACCAATACGATGAATTATATTTTTAGTGGTTCAATCGTACTTACAGGAGAGATAGGCGGTAGTGATACAGATGATTGGTTGAGAGTATCTCACAATTCAAATGAAGGCGTCGCAGCATCACTTTCATTTGCTACAGGCAATGATTTTGAACTCATCATGTACGATAACACTTCCACTAATATAGTGGACGATGCTACCGGTATGAGTAATCCGGAAAATGTTTCTACTAATGGAACAACCTACTCTGGTACGTTGGTTTATTTGCAAATTCAGGCAACTGCAGGCAGTGTTGGTAATTGGACACTCACTATTTGGAAGTTTTCTATTTCCAGTACACCCAGCCCAACACTTTCACTTACAATGCCAGACAAATATAGTGCAGAAGCAGCAGTTACTGGTTTAACTGTTGGAAATAGTTATTCTTTAGAGGTTACTTTGTATGATTATCCTTTTGATGTCCCCCCACCTCCAGGTCAATCTTGGGGAAATTATCCAAGTAGTAATTCAACATTAACAACACTAAATTGGATTGCTACAAGTTCTACTTTTTATCATAATTATTCATTTATGACTACTGATGCAGAAGGAGAATATTTTGTTATTGGGATGTTGTATGAAAATGGTTTATTTTCTTCGTTAGATTTTGATGTAATTTATCACGAAGTTCTTGAAGGTTTTGCATTAAATGATACGTCGGGGAAAATCCTTATCATGAATTTGACAAGTACTTCTGGTCATGATGTGTTATGGGAGATTTATGATAATGTTACAGGAATTACTCATGAAAGCGGATTAGTGCCTTTAACTGCTAATGTTTCTTATTTGATTGTTGATTGGAATAATACTGTAACTCTTAATGAACATTTATTCCAAGCTATAATCCTTGATAGTTCTGGGATGGCAGTGGGTGGTTTTTCTGAACCATTCCAGCCGATAAATCTTCCAGATGCAGATGGAGATGGATGGCCTGATGTCTCAGATGATTGTCCGAATGTTTGGGGTGATTCTTGGGCCGATCTATTAGGTTGTCCAGATACAGATTATGATGGTTGGAGTGATGTTGGAGATGCTTTCCCAACTGATGGCATGGAATGGATG
>Ga0066862_10000151_pt1 | contig 26922 bp, 20 predicted proteins | sample ETN02SmetaG_FD_66431 | JGI IMG/M metagenome (GOLD analysis project Ga0066862, IMG submission 66431) | Marine microbial and viral communities from oxygen minimum zone, Eastern Pacific Ocean - ETNP2014F10-02SV255 | ecosystem: Environmental > Aquatic > Marine > Oceanic ... | reverse complement strand
TAAACTTTTCAGATGATTTCTCTTTATCTATAAATTCTCCACTAATTATTGTTGGGTGTAACAGAATCTCCCTATACACCTCTCTTGCGGACTCAACATTAAGAGAATCCTCAAAAAAAACATCGAGCTCATAGTTATTTGTAAATGAGTCACTATAGTTAATAAATAAGATATAGCTATAAAAAGAGACACTAATAACAAAAAGTGAAATACCTGTAGTTATGCAAGATAGTAATGCAGGTGTCCAGGCATAATAAAATCCTCTAAAACTTTCTACAAAAATAAATTTAATTTTAGATATCATTAATAATTTGCTTCCCTTGGTCTAGCTCTATAAATCTCTTTTTTCTAGGTCTTATTAATGGAAAATTATGAGTTGACATCAAAATTGCTGTACCAATTGAATTTGACAGTTCTTCTAACAAATCAATAATCTCATCTGCTACAACCGGATCTAAATTTCCTGTTGGCTCATCTGCTAAAATCAAATTAGGAGATTTTACAAGCGCTCTGGCAATTGACACACGCTGTCTCTCTCCTCCACTTAACTTTGATGGCAGGCTTTTATATTTTTTTTCAATTCCAACTTTTTCTAACATTTGGAATACTTTCTCACGAATCATACTACTTTTAAATCCTGATATTTGAAGTGGTAAGGCGACATTATCATAAACTGTCCTATCTTCTAGGAGCTTATAATCCTGAAAAATCATGCCAATCTCCCTTCTCAACTTTGGGATCTGCCGCTTTTTCAAATTAGATAGATTTCTACCGTTGTATAATATTCTACCTTTATTAGTACTTACGTCCATATACACACTTCTTAAAATTGTGGATTTCCCAGAACCCGTTGGACCCATCAAAAATACAAATTCACCTTCTTTTAAATTGAATGAGATATCAAAAATTCCAACACCATCTTTATATACTGCAGATACATTATCAAAGACTATAATATCATTTGGACCCCTCATATTTATACCGTTAGATATATAAACAAAACATACATAGCTAAAAATATAAGGCCATGCACCCTGTTCATCATTTTTTGAAAAGATGTAATGAATATGATTAGTAATGCGGCTAAAATCATAAAGAATAATGGGTAGCATATAGCTTCTAGACTAATTTCAATAGTATCAACCAAGAGTGAGCTTCCTAAAACTAAAAAGATATTAATGATATTTGAGCCCATCACATTTCCTATAATAAAATTAGGCTCTCCTCTCTTTAAAGCTACTACAGATGTTACCAGTTCAGGTACACTAGTTCCAAATGCTACTAATGAAACTGATATGACAATTTTAGGAACATTAAAAAATTCTGCAATGCTAATTGATGAGTTTATGAATAAATGAGATCCATAGCCTAATAATAAGATACCTATACATATAAGGCCTATATGAATAGGATTTAAAGAATCATCTGTATCTATTCCATGGTCTATACTATTCTTACTAAAAAATTGGTTTACCATATAAATACAGAATAATAAGAGCAATATCAAACCAGGAATAAAAGTTAGTGCTTGATAGTAAATCAATAATGCTATGGCAGCTGTAGATACGAATAGATATATAGCCCCTTGTTTTACTGAATCGAAATTAATGGCTATTGGCTTCATAATTACAATTACAGATAGAACTAATAGAATATTAGCTATGTTAGAACCTACAACATTACCAATTACTATTGCCCCCTCACCTTTATTGCTAGCCATAAGGCTTACAACTAACTCTGGTAGACTAGTTCCAAATGCAATTACTGTTAATCCAATTACAAATGGTGAAATTTTAAGACTGCGTGCTACTAGAGTAGAGTTGTCAATCAGAAATGTGGAACCATAAAAGATACATATAGAGCCTAAAATGAAATATAAAAAATCCATCAGCTGTACAATTTATTAGTTAGTATATATTCAAGTACTCTTCTGTCAAGCACCTTAGATATTTTTTTTGATTGAGAAATATTATCTCTTATATATGATGAGGACGTATCAATAGAAATCGTATCTGTTAAATCATATTTTATATAACTATCTTTAATTATATCTCCCGGTCTAGAAACCACATTTATTGTAACATTTTCAGAAATATACTGATGATCTTTCCATGATTCTAACATATTAAATTGATCTGCCCCAATAATCATGTGAATCTTATAGTCTAAAAATCTCTCTTTAAGATACTTTACTGTATCAACTGTATAAGGAGATTTGTTAATACACTCATAGTCAATAATTATCATATTATGACTTATATCTGAATCTATCATTAATTTAAGCATTTTTTCCCTATGCAAAAAAGATACATGGGGAGAAGCATCTTTAAATGGAGATTTATAACTGGGTGAAACTACAAACAAATCAGATTTTCCAATGAAATATTTAATAATTTCTTTATGTGCTAAATGAGGCGGATCGAAAGAGCCTCCAAATAAATAAAGGTTCATTGCAACCCCATTCTACTTATATAGTCTTACTTTATTCTTAATCCAGAAGCTTGTATTGCTATAGTTGCTTAAAAGCAGTTCAGCCTCTTCTTTACTTGAAATCTGCTGGAATTTATCTTTGTTGTTCTCATAGAATGAGATAGCTTCTTCAGATTGGTTCTGTAATAAATAAAAGAAAATAATTGATATCCTAGATTCATCTGCATACTCGGTATCATAGTAGGTTTCAATGACATTATTAAAGTATATAATTGCAGATTCATATTCTTTTAATTTGAGATATAGTCTACCTGTCTCGTACACTTTTTGCGCTTTTCTTGATCTGAGAACTCCAAGGAGCTGCTCAGATTTTTCCGTATATTCAGAATTAGGAAATTCATCTATAAAATACTGTAACTTCATAAAAGCAAAGTCATTATTAGTTTGATCTCTACTGTATGTTGTAGCTAGATTGAAATAACTTTGACAAATCTTATATCTAATATATTCAATCTTCTCTTGATTAGAGGAGTAATGTAAAAACTTCTCATAGCTGGCAATAGCATCATCGTACTGTTCAAGCTCAAAATTTGCTTCTCCCTGATAGTATCTAGCCTCGACACCAACCTCAGAGCCTCTATCATTCAATATAATATAATTAAACTCATCTAATGATCTAGTGTGCTTCCCTTTATCAAAAAAGGCAATACCCTTGTTTAATTTTTCAATCAATTCATTGTTTGCATTAGAGATATCAACTTCAGACTTTACTGAGCATGATATCAAAATTGGTAAAGATAGGAATATAATTTTTAGTAATAGGTTCATAGTTTTATAGATAATTTGAGCTCTACTCCAGCTGGACGTTTTTTATCATAAATTGTAGCAGAATCTAACATAACTCTTCCCCCAAATTTACGGGCTAATACAAAAGCATCCAACATACTTATAAAGTGATTGAAGTATAGAGTGTTAAGAACAGACTCAGCAATATCTGAGTAATTCTCAGATTTTTCATAGGAGTTTATATAGCTATTTTTTCTAGGTGATAGAGCAATGGTATAATTTAGACCAGTTGTTTGAACAATAATATTATCAATATCCGCATCATCCCAACCTGAGAAGAATTCATTATATTTACCTATATTTTCATAAAAATGCTGATCCTTAACAATGGAAATCGAGTGCTGACTATATATATCTAAACCAGCATCTATTTCATCAATCATCATTTGGTATAAATTAAGAAAGTCAGTATCAGTTGTTCTTTTAAGTTCACCATCAAAATAAAATTGGACAAAATGACTGCTTTCACCAATCTGTGTATATACCCCATCTGGATCTGTCCAGATATTTTCATATTCAGTTCCATGAAAATCATTATAGCTACTGATCCAATTAGAGAAGTCCCAATAGCTATCAGCGAATGTCTTATATGAATTCTTTTGGTTATTATGTCTCGATCTATAGTTATAGTGAATACCAGCTGATATCATCTCGACCCCAAAAAAAATAAGTGCCCGCCCTTTATGTCTGGGCTCTAGTGTCTCCTTATAAATTTGATATTGACCAAGCCCAGGGATGAAAAATGATGAAATTGGATATTTCAGTGATATAGATTGCTCTTCTTTAATATCTAATTTGGATTCTAAGTAGAATAATTGATTAACTGGGAGAAATTGAGAATAAATAACTGAGCTGATAATAAATATAAAAGATGTTTTCATTCCATAAACTCAAATAGAAGTTGTAAATAGTGTTTTTCAGATTTATCCTCATCAAAAAGTGGACGATGAATCTGATAGGACAGTGCAAATGGGAAAGAGTAGAATGAGGAGCCATTGATTCTAAATTCAAATCCATTAGAATGATAGATATCCCCACATCCATCTTCGTTGCATCTATTGGCAATACCAGATTGGATAATATAGTTAAGAGATAAGTTTTGAATTAATAGATTTAAAAGTTTGTAGTTTTTCTCCAGAAATATAGGAGCTCTCAACGCATTTGTAAAAAAACATACCTCGGTACCAGATAGTTTTTTATCGTAGAATGTATATCCCCTCAACCCTGTTAATCCTCCTCCAAAATAATAGAAGAAATCATCTACACCCTTATTCGAAAGATAGCCTAATTGAAGATTTTGATTCAATGCTACTCTACGAGACTTTATTATCATTGTATTTTTCTTTAGATTACTATTAAACCTATAAGTATCGTGATTAGAAAAAACTAAACTCAGCGTTCCATAGTCCTCACTAACTTCAAATGATGGATCAAACTGATTTTTTTCTATAGAGATATCAGTATTTATTTGAAATCCATTTTGGGGGATCATATTAAATGCATATCGATAAGAATAATTTTTTAGTTCATGCCCCAAAGTAAACTTATGTCCTCTATAATAATCATACGTAAGATCAAAAGGATAAGAATTTTGCACTTCATTGTTATGTAAAATCTGAGTGAATCCCTGAGAGTGTGCTGTATATTTAGAATAATTATAATTAAATGTAAAATTACTGCCCTTAAAAGACACCTTTGATCCCAAATCAGCTGAAAACATAATATAAGTGTCATTGGACCTAAACTTTATATTATCAAATACTTGTCCCTCAATTGATGTTGGGTTGTCCTCCCTTAATAGATTTCTTGTGACCCAATAAAAATTAGCATATAGAGTTGGGTAGTATTTTTTTAATTCAAATAATAAAAAAACATCAAGATCTTCTATCTTATTCCTAGATGCGCCACCAAATAAAAAGTATTTATCTAGAGGGTCAGATGCATAAAAATAAAATCCCGGTTTAATAGTGCCATAATCAAATAGAACCCTCGGGAAAATAAATGGCTTAGAGAGCTCTTGATCATATCTCTTGTCTTGAACATTTAAAGGTTCCGTAGGGTCCATGCTACTATATGTAAAATTATCATAGCTAGGAGATAATTCCCTACTTGTGGAGGTCATATCTAGAATAGCTATTTTATATTTACCCTCATCATACAAGCTATAGAGAATCTTGTCTCCAGATATCGATGGCATAAAAGCTCCACCTGACACATCTGAGATTGATGTCGATTTCCCATCTCTAGAAACGAAGATATTGTATACGCCACTTAGATCTGATGAATATACCATAAGGCTATCTCTATAATCAGGGTCACGCTCATCCCATACCTCATTTTTTAGTACACTCACTTGGGAATCTAATAAATCTAATGAATATAAATCTCTACCATGATCCTTATCTAACAAATCAAAAATTAATTGCTCTTTTTTATATGTGAGAGAGAATATTTTTTCTCCAGCACTGTAATTTGTTTTTTTCGAAAAATCCATAATATCAAGTGAGTCTAAGTCGAAGTTCGCTTCATATATATTAGAGGTACCATCAGCTATGCTAACTGCAGCTAGCTTATCACCTTTAGCATTTAAAGAAGGAGAGGTCAATCTCATATCTACAGATAGTCTCTTTGGTTTATTTTTTTTCTTATTTGTTGTAGATAAGTAGAGATCGTAAAATTTTGACCCATGCTTATTTGGCTTTGATTTTTTAGAATATACAATTGTAGAGTCATTAATCCAGATAGGACATGAAAATACTCCAGAATCAATTTTCTTTGAAGATGAATCCATGAAATTATATATATACAGATCAGTCTGTCCAAAATAGTCTTTGTCTGAATTGGACAGATATGCGAACTCCATATTTCCAGGGGACCATGTTGGATGTATATTTACTGTTCCATTCTCGATAACAACATCACCTACAGAATAAGTTTTATCAATATAGGTTTCATATTTTGATGTCATTTCAGAATACCAATCAGAATAAATTGTATTTAGTCCAAACCCTGTAGCATTTTGAACAGCTTTGGGGAAAGAATATTGTATAGGACTAGAGATATATTCACTTATGCTAAATAAGATTTCATACCCAAATCTATTGGCAAAATATTTTGCTAAAGAATATCCTTGGTTATAGATTTGTTCATTGCCAATCCCTGTTTTTCCAAAACTACTTAATTCATTCATTTTGAATACAGTATTATTCAGAAATGCATCTCGTAAAATCATATCTCTATGAGTATCCCAAAAATCATAGTTTGCCTCATCAAACATTGCTTGAGCTACTCCCTCTGCAAACCATGGTGGAACAGTAATAGAAGGTATTGCATAAGATGTTATAGCATTTGGATATCCATACAAAACATCCTTACGTTTTTCATCCTCATATCCCATAGACTGAATATAGAATGCTGGAATATGTCGATTATGTTTTAGCGATGCTCCTAATTGGATTATATGTATGAATTCATGAGTTATTACATTTTTTATCCAATCGTGTGAACCTCTTAAGTCGAAATCAAGTGGATTAGCCCAAATTTCTATTTTATTATCAAAGAAAAATGCAGATCCATTAGAAAAATCATCAGTATCCTTTATAATTATATGAGTTTTTTCATCTGGTGTATACTGATACATCTCAGTTGCAGGTAGATATACGAATTCAGCAATTTCCAATGTTGCTTCTGCAGTCCTTTTAGCTCCATCGTGATAATGAACAAGAAAATGATCAGACTCAAGTGTTCTCCACTCTAGTTCAGGATGGTTAGCTCCAGAGTGAGCCAATGAGAATAGAAATATGATCGTGATTTTGATTTTATTAATCATTAATTAATAGAACCTTTGTTATTTTTGAATCATTTTCCTTCCCATTTTCATATGAGATTAAATTAGCAATATAAACTCCAGCAGTTAACCCACTCGTATCCCAATTTATCTCATTGTAATCATTTTCATATATAAAAGATGGGTTTATTGTCTTAATTAAGAATCCTGAAGCACTATAAATCTTAAGTTTAATGTTTTCTGAGGATTTTAAATAATATCTAAAGGTTGTATTATCTGCAGCAGGATTAGGATAGTTGTAAAATTCAGTTATTCCAGATTTCCCGTCAGAGTTATCTGGGTTATGTATAGATAATGGATTTACAATTGGCTCATTATTTGATAGTCCTCCTGGATTCACCCAATATGTATTTAAGAGACCTGGTTGATTAAAAAGTAAACTCCTTTTTCCATCTACTAAATTCATATAATTCCCCCAGTTAGGTATTAAGTAAAGAGATTCAGAAAACTCTGAAGGAATTGAGTGAAGAACTTCTCCCTTATGTGATATTATTTCAATCATTTCCGCATTCCTAACAATAAGCTCAGGATATAAATCATCAATTATATCAGCAATGATTAAATTAGATGAAAATTCTCCCTCTATAGGAAAATTATTACATGAAACTCCATTAGTATTATAGCATTCAATAATAGAATTACCCGAATCATTAGTTAACTTAATAAGTTCATCGTATCCATCTAGGTCAATATCTCCAATCGCAATATAATCTGGAATAGATCCACTATACCAATCATGTAGAGAGGATAAGACCTCGCTGTCATTGAAATAGCCCATTGGTTCATAATCTTCTAAATTCATACACTGATTATCGCTATAGTTATAGTAAAAATCATTTAAACAGAAATTAAGTGAAAAGTCGGCATCAAGTACTGAAAAATACTCATGTTCAAACGGCGACACAGCTCCTTGTGACACTGTTGCAGTAGATGTCACTACTTGAATTTCATCTGCATCTGAGTTATCTATAATAAGATATCCATTATTATCGTACTGGCCAGATCCAACAACATTAAAATTAGAAGAATCAGAAATGGAATGTGACATAAAAAGGTCTTGCTCTGGCAGTAAATTAAATTTCATCGTTGTAGAGTTGTCAAGGTAGTCTACATCATATATATTAATAAATGACCTAATATTCATATTAGTCATTGATGATGGCTTAGTATATGAGTTGAAATTAAGATTAGCCTGGTCATCATTTACAAAAAAATATGCTTCATTTTCAGGGAACCATAGGTCCCATTTCCATCCTGTAGATGGATTCGCTATTGGGTATAGATAGTTAGGATATCCTATATCTTCAGCACCATCAGCCTCAACCATTCTTACCGTTCTATTATCAATGTCATCATTCATATTAGGCTGATTTGACTCATCAATATGCCAGATAGCTAGTCCTCTTCCTGGCAAACCATAGTCATAGTTATCTGAACATAAAATAACTCCTGACTGATCACTTATAGTAATCTTAGTATCTGAGCTACATTCATTACTAAATGATATTATATCATTAAAATTATCAATAAATAATAATCGATCAAATATAGATATTACAGAATCAGGTATTGGATTTAGATATAGACTATCAGAATATATAATATCTTCAATCGATAGATCTTCAATAATCCTATTCTCAATATTTTCAATTAGATAATATTCAGAGCTTGAAATATTTATCTTAAAAATCAATGAATCAGAGTTACTAGAATCTCCTTTATGTCTCTGTTTAATAGAATGCAAGCTGCTTGATCCAGTCGCTATAGTTTCTGCCTGACTCCAATCTAAGTTAAGCCTAGACCATGGATTTGGTGGAGAAGGCAAGGTCCCTCGAAGGTTAAATGATCCTATGTCCATTAGTCCAAATTGGCCGATACCAGTTTTTCCATTGTTCCTATTAAACATCTCCGCTAAACCAAATTCATATCCAAGTAAATACGAAAATAAGCCCGTCATTCCAATTTGAGTATCACACAGCATATTTTCTGCGCAACCATATATATCTTCAATTGTATTGTAGTATATAAGGTTGAGGCCTTCCGGCAATAGAATTCCTTTACTAATATTATTCTGCTTCATCCAGGATTCATCAGGAACTAATCCCAACATACTATCTTCGATATAACCGCTTCTTATATCATAATTAGCTGGATCCAGATATCCTTCAAAAGTATAATCTTCACCAACTCCAGCATGAAACATTACAATTAAGACCTGATCAATATCTAAATTTTGAGATAAAATGTGACTTTCGATGTCTTCTGATGCTAGCTCTAAACCCTCAGAATATAATAGGGCGATTCCCTCTTCAGGTGAATCGTAGCTAGTTATTTCAGAATATTCTGAAATAACTTTATCTAATTTATATACACTATCTAAAACGTGATACTCAAAGGAGTTTAAATTGTTGTTTGAAATATTTAAGTAATAATTTTTTGTTGCCTCAATTTGATCATTGAAATATAATCTATTGTGAGGTGGTGGATCAATTAGGAAACCATTACATCTAGATTCCTGAGTATTATAGCAATTTACGAGTGAATCAATATTTGTATTAAGTAGAAATGTTCCATCTCCTGTTGTTCTTGGATCATCTACTTCTTCTTTCTGGAATTCAACCATAATACCAATAATATAGACTGAATTATTTCTTAACTCGCTATCAGTAGAATGTAAATTTGGAGACACTTCAGATAATAGAAGTGCAATAGACTGTAGAAGTATAAATACTAAGTATATTAATTTAGTCTTCAAGGAGAGAAAGGTCCATACTTATAGAGAAGAACATTGTATTTGCTCTCGCATGTCCCTCATCACCAGCTGTATAGCCAAAATCAAACGCATACTGACCAAATTTAATCCCAGCTCCAAATGTTGGGTTCATTATTTTTCCTTCTCTGTCATGTATATATCCTGCTCTTAAAACAAAATTATCTGTATACCAATACTCTAAACCAATGTTTGCAATCAATTCTTTTAGTTCATCTGAAAATGAATAGTCATCCTTAGATCCAACCTCTTTTTCTCCATTCTTATTATTTTTAGAATATCCTGAGTCAAATCCACCATTTCCATTAACATCTACCCAAGGCTCTGAATTGTCATATGTCTGATCATTATCCCAATCAACAAAGGCCTCTTCTTCATTATAGATTTGATCGCCTGAATCTATAGAGGTTATAACTCCATTTTCTGTTTGAACTAGCAGCATTGATCCTGGATTTGCATTATAATATATCCAATACTGATTATCCCCAGCTGATAAAAAATTATAATCTTCATAGTTTAATGAATAACCCTCAAATATAACATTACCCTGATCATCATGAAATGGCTCGCCTGCATCCCACTGATTATTTGAGTTTAAATCTGTAAAGTTTCCTCCTGGCAATGTATTAATAGATTCAAAAATACCATCGCCACTATCATAAAATGGCTCAGCCGGGTTCCAGACACCATCCTGATTCATATCAGTCCATGAATCTGAATTATCTGTATACTGAATATCAGTAAACCAGTTGTATCCATTATAGTAGAAACTCTCTTGACTACATAAACCACTATTACATCCGGATGCATTTAAAATTGGGTCATTCAAGTCTTGAGTATAACCAGCAATTTCAAGGTTTGGATTTTGGAGCTGAGTATATTCGCTTCCCCCATTAAATGCCATAAAGCCACCATCTACTTGGTCATAGCCACCGATAATTCTATCGCCATCATAGTCTCTATTGTATTTATAATACCAATCATCGAGCCAGCATGTCACAACTGCCTTGTACCATGGGTCAGAGTAGCCCTCTTCTTTAGAATTCACATCAATAACTCCATCATTATCCCAGTCCATAGATGCATACTTAGCTACCATCAATCTATTAATATCAAAAATGAGTCCAACCTTATTGTAGTCATTAATAATAAACTGCTTATATAAACCAAATTTAAGGTTTGTAGGAGCTGGGTCAGCTTGTTCATTATCAATAAAATCAATTTCTTGTCCTATATTTGAAATTGATAATCCCAAATTGAAAATTCCATTTTCATATGGAGAAAATTGTTTTAAATATCCGATATCAAAAGCAAAATCTGTAGAATAAGGTTTTCCACTTTCAGACCCTGTTGCAGTGTTTGCTAATTTCTGGTGAAAAACTTTAAAGTTTAGTCCAATTGAGGAAGTTGAAGTCAGTTTTGCACCATAGCTAGCTGTAGCTGCCCACATCATACTCTTAAAGGTTTCAGTAGGATTCCCAAACTCATCCATACCCTGCTGCTCACCAAGATTCAAATAAATTAAATGCCCACCTACAGTACCATAGCCAATCGGCTGTTTAAATGCTAAGAACTCATAATATAGGTCATCTGCTAAGTTCGGTAGCCAGTTTACATGCATACCAGAAAAACCTGATCTATTTTGAAACCCTAATCCAGCTGGATTGTAGTAAGATGCATATGAATCATCTACCTTTGCTACTTGAGCCTCCCCTGTCCCTGCAGCTGATGCACCTGGAGCTATCAATAAGAAAATTGCTCCAGCCTCACCTACTGGAAATAACTGTGATAATAATAATAATAATAATATAATTTTATTCTTCATCTTTCCCCTCTAAAAAAAAGCCGAGCATCAATTGATAATTGCTCGGCAAAACTAAAAGCAATTGCTAACGGATAAAAACCATGTAATAAAAACTTATGTAAAAATTAATATCCTATAACAATTCTACCTATATATATCTCCCTATAACTTTTATACTTGACTTACTTTCTTAAGACTAGCTTTAATTAAATAAGTTCCAAATATAAATATTTACTTCTTATTCTTCTCTTCTTTTTTTAAATCTTTTTCAGCCTTCCTTGTCGCCTTGTAATACTTATAAAAATAATCAGCTTTATTGGCATCAAAGTCATTCAGTAAATCAGAGAACCCTTTAACTAAATTATTCAAATTATCTGACAATTCATTTGTTGATAGAAGCTTTCCAATGCTGCCTGTACCATTTTCTATATTTTTTATCACTTTATCAAGGCTTTCAATAGAGCTATTGAGAGTTTTACTACTTTCATTATAGCTACTAAGAACCTCTTTACCCTCAACTGCTAAATCATTAATTCCGTCTATAGCTGAAAGAAGTTTCTCTTTAGATGTAAGCTCTTTTAAATTTTTGCTCGTCGCATTTAGGTTTTCAAAAAATTCGCTTATATTTTTTCTATCGTTATTAGATATAAATATATCTTTCATATCATCTTCTACTAAATCACTAACACCTTTTATTATACTATCTAACTGTGTACTAATAGATTCAACATTTGAGAGTGTCTGCTTTATTTCATCTTTCTGTGTGTCATCCAGAACTGCTCTAAGGTTTCTAGAAAATGCTGCGAGGTCATTTGTAATAGGCTGGATATCTGGTATAGCATCACCTATGCCTACTTCTCTTTTTCCATTAATTACCTCACCATTGGAAATACTGCTCTTAGTATTAACTCCAGGCTTTATCGATACAAATCTAGCTCCCATTAGTCCATCACTCTTAACCTCAATTTCAGAGTCTATGGGAATGTTAAATGCAAAGCTTTGATCAATCCCAACTTCAACAGCTACCCTGCTACCCATAATTCTTGTTGCCCGTACCTTTCCAATTCTTTTACCAAGCATATTCACATCGTCACCCTCGTTTAGCCCCTGAACATTATCAAACATTATAGTAAAAGCAATGCTAGGTTGATTTAGAGAGATATCCTGCAGATACATGAGGCCAAATACAAATATCACAAAAGATGTTGTAATCGTCAGACCTATCCAAAATAATCTTGATAATTTCATATTATTCCTTTTTATTCCTTGTATGTGCTATCACCATTTAAAAACGCCATTACTCTTGGATCAGTTGAAGATAAAAAGTCTTCAGTAGATCCATCAAATTGTATATCTCCTTTATATAACATTAAAACTCTATCAGAAACATCCCTAACTGTTTTCATCTCATGAGTAACCACTACAGAAGTTACTGTCCCTTTACTATGAAAGTTATTTATTAGCCTGTTTATGCTATCAGTCATTATCGGATCAAGGCCAGTTGTCGGCTCATCATAAAGCATATACTCAGGCTTTAAGGCAATTGCCCTAGCTATACCTACCCTCTTTTTCATTCCTCCCGATAACTCAGATGGCATTTTCTCTTCTGTCCCTTCCATATTAACTTCACTTAAACTTTTGAAAATTCTATCACTTATTTCTAATCTATCACAATTTGTAAGTTTCTGCAAAGCTAAACCTATATTTTCACTAACTGTCATAGAATCAAATAACGCTCCAAATTGGAACACCATTCCAAACTTAGAGCGAACTTTCTGCAGTTTTTTAAATGTTATCTCATTTATATCTTGGCCATCAATAATGACATTACCTTTATCTGGACTAAGAAGGCCAATAATACTTTTCAGTAAGACACTTTTACCTATTCCACTTTCTCCAATTATTGCAATTTTCTCGCCTTTATTTATTGTAAAAGAGATGTTATTTAGGATAGCTCTATCTGAGAATGACTTTGAAATATTATTAATAGAAATCATAGTAGTAACGCCGCAAGTAAATAATCTAAAATAACAATAGTTATGCAAGAGACAACAACCGTCTGAGTTGTTGATTTCCCTACGCCCTCAGCACCTCCAACAGTATAAAATCCAAAGTAACATGCAATCGAAGTTATTGCAAGGCCAAATGAGAATGCTTTAATTACACCAAATATCGCATCCCATGGGACAAACCAATCTCTAAGCCCATAGACATAGTCATATGGAGATATCCCAAGAGATACAGTGGCGGCAAAGTATCCACCAAGGATACCAAAAAGATCCGCAATAACTATCATAACTGGGAACATTATTGCACCTGAAAGAACTCTAGGCATTATCAAAAACGATATAGGGTCAAATGATAGGGTCTCTAGTGCATCTATTTGCTCACTAACTCTCATCGTTCCAATTTCAGCAGCTATACTGGCGCCAACTCTTCCTGTCATAACAAGTGCTGTAATCATAGGGCTTAATTCCATTAAGACTGTAACCCCTACAATTCCACCGACATATGAGTCTGGGATAAATCCCGATTCTAACTGATATGCAGTCTGTACAGATGTAACCATACCCGAAAAAAGACCTGTTACTATAACTATAGGTATTGTGGAAATTCCCAATTTCACCATATGCTCAGGCAGAAAACCCATATAAAGATGCCAAGTTGTAAATGATCGCAATGCCTTAAACATAAGATCAAAATATTTACCAATATGTTCAAATAGAGATACTAAGTAAGATAGGGGGTATAGTATAATATCTTTCATTTTATATTATTGATTAGTTTGAGAGATCATCTATTTGAGATTTAAATTCACCTAAATCCTCAAATTCTCTATAGACAGATGCAAATCTAATAAACGCAACTTTATCAATGGTCTTAAGCTCGTTCATTACAAACTCTCCAATTTGCCTTGATGAGATTTCTACATTATTATAATTATTTACTGTCTGCTCTATTCTCATCATTGCCTCTTGAATTGTTTTTTCAGCTATTGGTCTTTTTGTACAGGAAATTCGAATACTCTTTTCTAATTTGAGCCTATCATATTCCTGCCTTACACCATTTTTCTTTATTACAATTTTCTTAGGAAAAACATATTCATAAGTTGTGAACCTGAAGCTACATGATTCACATACTCTTCTCCTTCTTATTGTGTATCCCTTCTCAGTTACTCTTGAATCAATAACCTTTGTACTCATGCTGTCACATTTAGAGCATTTCATGGTCAAACTCCTTGTGTAATGGAAAGTTTTTAGTTAGTTCAGCTACTTCTTTTGATATATTATCAAGATAACTATCGTTATCAATATTTTTTATTACACTATCAAAGAATAAAGAAATAACCTCCATCTCTTTTTCTTTCATCCCTCTAGTAGTTAGCGCAGGTGTCCCGATCCTAATACCGCTTGTCACTAATGGGCTTTTCTTATCGAATGGGACCATGTTTTTATTAGTCGTAATCCCAGCTTTCTCTAATCTATTCTCAACAAATTTTCCAGTTAAATCTTTATCTGATAAATCAATTAGAATAACGTGGGTATCTGTTCCACCTGAAACTATTGAATAACCCAGCTCAGTTAACTTTGAAGATAAAAACTTAGAGTTTTTCACAATTTGCTCACAATAGTCTCTAAATGAAGGGTCGAGAGCTTCTTTGAAGGCAACTGCCTTAGCACAGATTATGTGCATAAGTGGCCCACCTTGGATTCCAGGCATAACATTATTATCAATTAACTCCGAGACCATCTTGGTTCGCCCACTTTTAGGAGCTACTACTCCCCAATTATTCTCAAAGTCTCTACCCATCATAATTATACCACCTCTGGGGCCTCTTAGAGTTTTATGTGTTGTAGAAGTAACAACATCACAATAAGGCCATGGAGAAGGGTGAACGCCAGATGCAATTAATCCCGATGGATGTGCAATATCTGCCATCAAATAAGCTCCAACAGATTTAGCTACCTCACTAAACTGCTCAAACTCTATAAATCTTGGGTATGCAGATCCTCCACATATAATTAACTTTGGATTGTGCTCTTTAGCTAGATCACGTATCTGGTCAAAATCAACTCTGCCAGTATTTCTATCAACTTGATAGGAAATAAAGTTATAGCTTTTTCCAGAAAAATTAACTTTACTACCATGGGTGAGGTGGCCTCCATGAGAAAGATCTAGCCCCATCACAGTATCACCATGATTTAAAAATGTATGAAACACTGCCATGTTTGCCTGAGAACCAGAATGTGGCTGAACATTAGCATATTCACAATTAAACAATTCTTTCAATCTATCTCTTGCAATATTTTCAACTTTATCTACCGCTTCACATCCACCATAATACCTTTTTCCAGGGTATCCCTCAGCGTATTTATTTGTTAATACACTCCCAGCTGCTTCCATTATTGCATCGCTAACAAAATTTTCAGACGCAATCATTTCTAGAGTTAACCGTTGCCTCTTCTCTTCTGCATTAATACAGTCTAATATTTCATTATCATTTTGATTTAAATTCTTATAAGTCATTTTTCTATTTTTTCTACCCTATTTTGATGTCTTCCACCCTCGAAGTCAGTATTTATAAAAATATTCACCATATTAACCATATCTTCAATTGAAGTAACTCGTGCACCTAGCGCAATAATATTTGCATTATTATGTCTTCTAGACATTTCAGCATGAAAGTCTGAAGTACATAGTGCTGCTCTTATTCCTTTGTTTTTATTTGCTGCTATAGAAATACCTATCCCAGATCCGCAGATCAAGATACCATAGTCAAAATCATTCTTTTCCATCTCTCTACATACAGTATGGGCAAAGTCAGGATAATCCACAGAGTCTTCTGAAAGGCAGCCAAAATCCTCTATTTCTATACTACTATCACTTATTTTTTCAATTAATGCTAATTTCTCATTGAATGCAGCATGGTCACAACCTATAGCTATTCTCATTGCTTCTTTATCCTTACATTAATGAAAGAGTAACAATCTTTCAATTTTACGTCAACTTTTTCATTGACGCAGCTTGGGCATACCTCGCCTACTCCAGAAGCATTTAGTGCCCAATCAGTTGGAGTTGTTATATAGTAGCTATCTTTTTCAAGCTCATTAACTCTTAATTGTGCATTATAGTTTCTCAAATCATATGCCTTTTTGTAATCTTTTAGTGCAATTTCATATACTATCTTATCCCAGAAGTTAATATTTTGATCTTGACAGCTTCTTCCCAGGTAAAACAGTACTTCAGCACGTTGAAAAACAGCCTCTCCTTTTCCTTGTTCATTGGGATTCGATTCAGTTGATGTCACAGCTTCCTTAGCCCATTTATATGCCTCTTTGAAATTTGCATCCTCTATTAAAATTTTTGAAATGTTTATAGCGTATCTATATTCATTGGTAATATCATATAACTTTTCATATGTTGAAATTGCTTCTAAATACTCAAATTCAGTCTCCTGAGCTTCAGCCTTTGCCTCTAAAATATTTACGTTGTTAGCATCATAGAATAACATTTCATCTGCATATGATATAATCTCATACCAATCCTCTTGTTCCTTTAAGGCTTTTAGATAGTAGAGACCATATTGTAGATTTGATTTATCTGATTCCCATCTTTCTAAATCTACTTCAGATGTCTCTAATCCTTGATATTGGTATGCACGCTTTTTCTCTCCAATAGCTTTTTTATATTTCTTATCTGAGATACATACATTATCTTCCTCTATATCTGAAGATGATTCTGATATTACCGTAATATTAGTACTACATCTTTCAAAGTCTAACCAGACATCAAGAACTTCGACCTGTTCTTCATATCTCTCTTGCTGACTAAGGATGGTACTTAGCTGCTCAAGGACTCTTTGGTTGCTGGGATATAGTTCCATTACATTCTCTAAATAATAAATTTGATCTTCTATATTGTTATTTTTCTTTGAAATGTATGCTCCTAGCTCCAAGAGGACCTCGGTTTCACCATTTGCCTCCATACCGATATTAAGTGCCCAGAATGCGCTGTCTGCCTTTTCTGGAGAAATTTCTATAAAAGATCTAGATAAATTGTAATAATTAACAGGATCTTCAGATAAGTCACATTTAAGCTCCATCATATACATATTACAATAGACACACCTTCTATAATTTTTATCTTTCCAATAATCTAGCTGCCAGCTTCTATAACTATTACATTCTTCTGCATCCTCCGCTGGAATAGAAATATTCACCTTTGCTCCTGATTTGCTGGAAATCTGTGCATCTGTATCTATATTTGTAGCACAACTCATAATTAGTATGAACATTGAAAAAAGATATAATTTATTCATTCTTATTTTCTCCTGGATCTTGAAAACCACTTTTCACCAATATTAATTGATAGGCTTCCTTTTATATAATCTTCACTTTCAAAAGATGGTGTATTAATTCTTCCCATCTTAAATCCTAAGTCAATCAAATTAGAATAGTTATTTATGCCAATTCCTATTCCAAGGGAAATTGCTACATCAGAGCCTTCCCCACTATTAAAGTTATAATCTCTATAGTATCCTCCGGCTCTTAGGTTTATACTATTTAAGAACTTCTTATTAAAATTATCGTACCTCTTGTATAAGCCAATATGATAGGAATTTGATGATGGCTGTGGGTTATTTAATACACTCACATCATCTTGCTCTAAAGAGTAGTTATTAAATAAATCTGAACCATGAAATTCAAATATAACTCCTGCATCTTTTCCACTATACTGATAGCCAAACTTATAATCATTAACCCTGCTAAATAAATTAGGAATAAATGACTTCGCATCAATATTATCGTCAATGCTATTAGTAAAATCTGGGTCATAAGTAATTAAATCATCACCAGACTGCAAATAAAGGTAGCTATAATCCATCAGGAAGTATCTCTCCATTGGGTCAGAAATCGAATAAATATCATAATATTTTTTTAAACTAATATCAATAGGGCCCATCATTGTAACAGACATGCCTATTTGATGATTATTGAATGAAGAGTTCCAATCAAGTTGTAAAGAAAACCCTGAAAACTGATTAAGAACAACCTTTGATGTTGAATCTTGCTCAATTAGTGAGTAATCTGTAGCCTCATCATCAAAAGAGACCTCTAGGGTAGAAACTATAATTTTATTTATATGGATTTGATTACCAAATAGGTTGTTTACTTTAAATCCAAAAGAGTTACTCTTATTAACCTTTGTTGAGAATGCCAAATATAAATTAGATATTCCACCGTAAAATCTATACTCAGAGCGTGAGCTAAGTGGTTGATCTATGAAGTCTGATGCGCCTTGACCAATAGTCGTTCCACCTTCCTCTAGTAGTTTAATATTTGATCTTGTGTATGGAGTAAGACCAAAACCAATAGTCTTATCTTTAAAAAGAGGAAATGAAAATGAGAAAAAAGACATATTAATATCTTTATTCACAACACCATTAATATTCCCTGTGAAATTAGATGAAAATGTTAATCTCGTTAGATCGGTACGCCAGAGTGTCCCTATAGATGTAGCGTTATACCCACTGACGTAGTCAGAGAAAAAATAAGAATCCCCAAGGCCTATTTCCATACCCTGCACTTCATGTAATCTTTCACCTGTTCCATATAGTTCTAACGTACTCGAGTAGGCTAATGCAAACAGGGTAATAATATAAATCCAGGACTTCATCATTTTGAATAAAAGACCTCTAGCTTTGGTGAAAATATCTCTGAATCTTTATACATAACTAACCTAGATCTATTATCATATACTCCATCAAGGAAGAAAACAAGGCTATCAGATAAATCATACTCTCCATCAACAAAATCTTGTAGCACATGAGAGAATGGTATTAAGATTTCATCATTACTACTAGCGCTTACTGTTCCTAGAAACTTATTATCATATCCAGAGTCGACCCAAAGATTTATTTGATTATCAAAGAAATTATAATTTGAGTGCTCATGCAATAAATATAACCCCAGTGTTGTATAGCTTTCATTTATATGAATACCTGGGTTTTGATCAATAAAATCACCCAACTGATTAAACTTAAGTGAGAATCTTACACCATTAAAATAATCTAAGACCAGTGTACTATCATTATTGAAGTCGTATGAAGAGAACATATTATCATAATCAGAGATATCTTCAATAATCTCATTTTGGTCAATCTTTCTTATAATATCATCCTTGTGGATTAATTCAATAGTCTGATTAATATATGGGGAGTGGTTTAGTCTGAATTGGATAGCTTTAAAACTTTTATTTGCTGTTATACTAAGCGCTATATTTAGTTCAGAGCCAGCACCATTTATGCTATTTATATCAAAAATAATATCTTTGTCTGTATCTAAATCATTATCAATATCATTTAAATCTTGATCTATAGTGTATGTAATAGTGGTAGGGGCAGAATAGGTTAGAAGATTGCTAGAAGCAAGAGCTTCTAGGCTATCTGGTAACTGATCAAATCCCCAATCATAATAAAATTCATTCTGGTTGTCATCGGAATCATATTGTCCATTACCCTGTAAGCCTTCTCCTACTTCCCAAAGATCATTGCCTTGTGATTCATCTTCAATATCACAATCTGAGTCTGAGCCGCAATCCAACCAGTTGTCGTTATTTGGATCTATATTATAGTCATCTGATGTATCTCCATCATTGCAGTCGCCATCCTCACCACAATCAAAGTCTAATGGAAAAGTCTCACCATCATTATGGACACCATTTCCCTCAGTTCCATTGGGGTTGTATCCATCTTCATCCACTGAAAATAGAGAATCAGCTGGCCCTGTATCTTGAAATGCCTCACCAAAATCATAGATATTGTTATTTTCCGTATCTTCGTCATCGATACAATTTGAGCAAGACATCTCTTCCTCTTCAGGAATGCCATCTATTCCCCAATCATTGAATGGCTCACCTAAATCATATTGCCCATTCCCTTCTTTACCTTCTCCTTCATCCCAAACTGAATTTCCTTCCGTACCATTCAAATTAGTACTGCCCCAATTATCATTTGATGGGTCTGGATTAGTTTCAGAATCAAACCCTTCCTCATTTTCATCGCAGAGTCCATCTTCTCCACAATCAGACCAATCATCATTGCTAGGGTCAAGCATATAGTTATCTTCATTGGGATCACCTCCTTGATAGTCAGGATTATCCTCATCTAAACAGGTAGTATTCCCTTGTTCATTTAAACCACCTTCTCTCTCATCAGGACATCCATCAATCCCTATATCGGCTGAATCTGGGAATTCTTCTCCCTGATCATGATGGCCATTTCCCTCTGTCCCCTCTTCATTATATATCAGATCCTCATCTAAAATATCATTACATGATTCAGGAGCACTTATAAAATCACATAAGCAGGAGTTATCTAAACCAGATTCGTATAAATCTGGACATAAATCAAAACCTAAGTCTATAAATAATTCCGTACTATCTCCTAATTGATCAAAGGCGCCGTTCCCGTCTCCTCCTTCTGAATTATTATCTTGTGCTGGGTCTAGATCATCTGCTACTACTATAACACTATCTATAATGAAATCTATTGTTGAGACAGAATCAATGATATCCTGATTGATATTTAGTAGCAGCTGTAATTCATATGTGTCAGGCTCAAACATTGATGAGCTCATCGGAAAATTATTTAGATACATTTCTTGATTATTAATTGTATCATTAAACCCCTCAGGCATATTTCTCATCATAAATAATTTTGACTTTGTAGAGAGCGTATCATTGTAAACAAAATATACCTCTTCAGTAAGAGTCGGTAATGAAGCTTCTAATATGCTAAATCTATCAACGTAATCAATAATCTCATTAAATTCATTATATGAGAATGCGAGTGAGGGTCTATATGAATCTGATATCCCAGATGAGTATTGAGAAGATGTTAGTTCTAAACATTGAAATTCATGAGATGATTCAGGTGTATATGATATGTCGATATAATAATTCTCTTCAGATGTACACCAGTCACTGTTAAATGGTAGCGCCAGACGAATGGTATAGCTTTCAGTTTCTATAGATAAATTATCTATAGGGTCTAAAGGCGTCGTTAACTCTAGATTAGAAAAAATACTTGAGCTATCTTCATCCCATTCATCTATTTCACTGAATCCTCCTAATATATTCAATGAATTAATATCATAGAGAATAAGACTATCTTCATCCATGAGCTCATCAAATGACCTGAGAATTATTTTCAAACTATCTATAGAGTGGATGGTTGAATCAGTATAGGCTGTATCATTCTCCATACAGTACTTGCTACTTGTTAAGTGAGATGTATTAATTCTCATTAGGACTTTACTGTTTATGTCGCCGATATTACCAGAGTACAATCTATAGCTATTTCCTGTCAGGAGTGATTCATCTTGGAATGTATTTGAAGATTCTATATCTATATCAAATGATTGCATGAAAAATGAGTTATTATTAGAAAATGAAGAGTCAACAGAGACTGGATCTGACTCACAAGAAAAAATGACCAATGCTAGTAGATATAGTAGGTAGTTATTTATTTTCAACTTAAATGGTGTCATAAAATTATAACTATATTTTCCTCAATAGTGTTTCAACTTTTTTTGCTACTTCTGACCACTTAGTTTTAGATGAAGCCTCTAGATACATTGTCTTAGTTTTTTTATGGGCACTAAATAGAGCCTTATCCTTTTTAAATTGCTTTGATAAGTTTTTTTTCTCATCATCTACAATAATTAGATAGTCACTATTCTTAATCGCCAGCTCGAGATTATCTACTTTGGAGGAAGGGGTGTCTAGGCCTACGTATTCATGCGATGAATTAGAGGAAAACCTATTCTCATCAATACTATGAAGTATAAAAACTGTTTTTATATCTTTGTAATATTCATCTTCTTTGTAAGCCTTTTTTAATAACACTGGAAGCAAGGAAGTCTGCCAATCATTGCATACAATTATATCGGGCTGCCAAAATAATCTTTTGATTGTTTCTAGAGCTACTTTGCAGAAAAATGCGAATTTAAAGTCATTGTCTTTATAGAATCTTCCATTCTTTGATTTATAAAGTAATTCAATAAGAGGCTTGAAATGCTTTTCACTCTCAGTGAAATATATCTGAACTCTTGTGTTGGGGATGAACGCAGATTTTAGATTAACAGAATCCTCTCCATCACTAAACTCAATTAACATATCTCTCAATCTAATTACTTCTCTTAGAATATACTTTCTCTCACTTATATATCCATATTTAGGCTGATTTAACCTGATATCAAAATCTTGTATATCATGCAATCTAGTGCAAACTCTTTTAGAAAACTCAGATAGATTGTATGTATTTGAAAATGGATCTACCTCTGATGATAGATAGTATATCTTTTTGGGCATATTATTTATTCCCTTCAATGAATTTTATTGATTTATTAATTAAATCTGAATTATTTGGGTATTGATTTATTATATAGTTAAAATGTTCTAAGGCTAAATCGTTCTTACCTAGATTTATGTAAGATAATGCTATCTTATAATCAGCATCTGGTGCTTTATTCCCATCTCCAAAACTTGAAACTTTTTTATATTCATAAATTGCTAAATCATATTCTTTTTGTAGGTAGTGAATTTGCCCTATCCAGAACTGTGAATTATCTGCCAACTTTTCTTTGCTGTTGCTTTCAACTAAGGCTCTAAAAGAATCCAAACTCTTTTGATAGTCTTTACTCATATAGAGTTCAATTGCTTCATCATAAGAGGATTTATAATCAAGGATTGTATGTATAGAGGTATCCTTTACTTCATCTATCACTTCTTCAATCTCAGAATCTTCCATTGAAACTCTAAGGTTGGTGATATTTTCGATATTTTGATTTAAATCTTGAATTTGTGCTTCCATTAACACTAGATCATTGAGTAGGTTAAAATACAAACTATCTGAGTAAAATATTTTATCTTCAATAATATTTAATTTACTCTGAATCCTAATTAGTGAGTTAATAACATCTTGATCTGAAGAGACAGAAGATAGGTCCGTATTCTGAAATGCCTTAATCGAATCTCTTAGAGAGACTATATAAGCAGCATTTCTACCTATTTGTTCCTGTAGCACTAAGAGCTTTTTATTGAGTTGGGCCGAATTACCACTTTGATCTGTTTTATTGAGAGACAGAGAGTCGATGGTATTACTAATATTAGCAATTTCCTGATTATTCTTTGCAAGTTGAGATTCTAGCTCTGCAGTTGCCGTCGAGTCAGTAATGTAGCATCCAAAACTTAAAATAAATAGAAGCATCCACTTATTTCGTATAATAAGAAAATTTCTCATCGAGATAATTTACAAATTTTTAGAACAAAAAGTAACCTAATTAAAGATCATTATTTATGATATTGTTCATTATCGAAATCATAATAAAACATGATAGCATAAAAGATCCTCCATAACTAACAAAGGGGAATGGCAACCCAATTACAGGGAATAAGCCTGAGACCATACTCATATTAACAACAATGTGGAAAAATAAGATTGAAGAAAAACCCACCAAGCAGAGAGAGTAAAACTTATTAAATAGACGCTGCGCATAATCTACGCTGAAATAGAAAAAAACCAAGAATGATAACATTATTATAATTATTAAAAAAAGCCCCATTTCCTCTGAAATCACAGATAATATGAAGTCTGAATCTTTAATTGGGAGAAATCTTAAATATGACTGAGTACCTTCACCTAAGCCCTTCCCAAAAAAACCTCCTGAACCTATAGCGACTTTTGATTGAAATGCTTGATATCCAATTCCCATATGATCAGAATTCTCTGGATTGAAAATGCTCTCAAAAAAATCAAAAATTCTTTTTTGATGATACTCTTTCAATAAGTGATCCCATGCATATGCATTCAGTATTCCAAAGGTAATATTAATAATAAAATTAAATACAATGGATATCATTCTAAATTGAAAATAAAATAATATCACAATCAACAAAACCATCCATATATAATATGCTGTTAAATTATAAGCTGCTAGCATACTAATTAATGGGAATAAATATAGAAGTAAAATTTTAAACTTAACTCCAGACCAATATAACATTGGAAGAACAGGTAGAAGGTACATCAGACCAGTTCCATAGTCTGGCTGCTCAAAAATCAAAAGTAAGGGTAAAATTGAGATAATTGAAGATAAACATATAATCTGATGATCAGAAAATGTATCCTTATAGTCAGCTATGAACCTAGCTAAAGCTAAAATTATAATTATTTTTCCAAACTCCGATGGTTGGAATTGATATGGGCCAATAAATATCCATCTTGATGAATTATTTATTTCAGGCATAAACAGAGTTATGGCAATCAAAAAAAGTAGGAATAAATACAGAATATATGAGTACTCATATAGAACTTGGTTCCTAATAAATTGAAAAAAAATAAATATTAAAACACCAAACAGTAGCCAGACACACTGCTTATAAAAAACTGAGTGCTCACCAAGAGTATCTATACTCGTACTCTTTAATGCAACTAATCCTATAAAACATAGGAATAGAATAGGAGCAACAATTCTTAAATTGATTTTAATGATATTATTAAATCTAAATATTTTTTTTATTGTATCCATTTAGTTTTGATTCTCAATAAAATATTCAAAAAAATCATGGCTCACCTTAGACGCAATCCCAGCTCCACTTCCTCCATGTTCAACTAATACAACGATAGACATTTTCTGTTGTGTCTTTTTCGATGTTACATAACCTGCAAACCAGGAATGATCTTCTCCTTGTGGGTTTTGAGCTGTACCTGTCTTACCTCTTACAATCGCATCTCTATTTTCAACATCTGCATTTTTCCCAGTCCCTTTCTTTACTGCATTATATATTGCATTGTCTAAAAATGTCCATATCCTAGGGGCTAAATTTATTTCTTTTTTATCTACATCTTTCTTGTCTTTAATAAGATGCGGTGTATAGGCATAGCCCTTATTAGCAATATAATTTATTGAATTTATTACTTGTATGGGTGTGGCAAGAACTTCACCTTGACCAATTCCCATATTAGCCTTTGCACCACCAACTGCCCAGTTTGTATGTAACACGCCATCGTCATCTCTAAATCTATATTTTTTATTCATATAGGCTCTTGTAGGGATAAGGCCTTTCTTCTCATTAGGTAAATCTACCCCAAGGGGTTGACCGAAATTAAACTCTTTAGAAATCTGAATCAGCTCATCAAAAGATAAGGTCTCTACCGCTTCATAGAAATAGACATTGCATGAATTTATTAAGGCATCCTTCAGGTTGAGCTCACCATGACCAGATGCGTTCCAACACTTTTTTGTAACATCTTTCGTGATTTGATACTCTCCATCACAATTATATTTTATCTTTTCTTTGCCAGATTTTAGAATTAGTGCAGCTGTAACTAATTTAAAAACTGAACCTGGAGGATACTGACCACTGATAGGTCTATTTAGCAGTGGATTATTGGGGTCAGTATTCCACTCATCCCAAATTTTCTTAGGAACTGGGCCTTTATTAAACGGCTTTAAATCAAAATGTGGAGAGCTTGCAAATGCTAATATCTCTCCATTATCAGGATTCATGCAGATTATAGCTCCAACACTATCTACCAAAAAATCTTCTGCAATTCTCTGCAAATTCACATCTATGCTTGTGACTAAAGGTGGGCCATTAACAACGTCCCTACCATCCTTTTCATTGAATACACCCTGATCCACGCCCCTATAATCAATTAACCTGTACTGAGCCCCATTGCTTCCCCTAAGAAATGATTCATAATTCTTCTCAAGGCCACTAAATCCATATACATCGCCGTAAGAATATTTAAATAGAGAGTCTGGATGATTAAGCATAGATTTACGTTGGTTATCAACTAGCCTTACATATCCAAGTACATGAGAAAGGTTAACATCAGAAACATGTGTCCTTGCAGGAACTTCAGAGAATATAACACCAGGCAAATCTAGAACATGCTCTTTGAGCATCACCATATCATTAAAATCAACAAATCTTTTCATTATAAAAGGATGAAACTTCTCAATTCCTTTTTTATGACTTTTAATTTTTTTCTTTATGGCATCCTTGTCAACTCCTAGGATAGAGTCAATTAATTTAAAATTAAATTTATCGTAGATATCTTTGGTCCTTCTATCTACTATATCTATAGGCATTATTTCAAAATTATAATTATATACATTATCTACCAATGGAACCTGATTCCTGTCGTAGATAATT
>Ga0066862_10000148_pt1 | contig 26991 bp, 24 predicted proteins | sample ETN02SmetaG_FD_66431 | JGI IMG/M metagenome (GOLD analysis project Ga0066862, IMG submission 66431) | Marine microbial and viral communities from oxygen minimum zone, Eastern Pacific Ocean - ETNP2014F10-02SV255 | ecosystem: Environmental > Aquatic > Marine > Oceanic ... | reverse complement strand
TCAAAAAACATGGCCTAATTTGTTATTAATTGATGGTGGAGAAACACACTTAAAATTTGTATATGAATTATTAAAAGAACATGAATTAGAAGAAACAATTTTAATTGCTGCTTTAGCCAAAAAAGAAGAGATATTATTTCGTATAAATTCAGAACCTGTAATTTTAGATAAAAGAGGAAGGGTGTTGATTTTTGCTAGAGATGAAGCTCACAGGTTTGTAAATCGCTTTCATCGGAAAAGTAGACAAAGTAATTTGTTAAAAGATCCTTTAGAATCAATCGAAGGTTTGGGTGCAAAAAAAATTCAGGCATTATTGAGGTACTTTGGAGGAAGACAGGGATTATTACATGCTTCAGTAAATGATATTTCTAAAGTACCTGGAATTGGCAAATCTTTAGCAAAACGTATTGTAGATGGTATTTCTAAATAATCAATACATGAATTGAGCCAAGTCATCATCTCTATAATCACTTGTTGGGTTGCCAAATTCATCCATTCCTCCAGAACTAACCATCATAGCACCAGCTGCAGGCATTGCATTTTGATTCAATGCTTTACGTGCTGCAAATTCAAACTCATTTTCTAATCTCTTTGATTTCTTCCCAACACGATGTTTTCTCCAAACAAATAATAATACCATGGCTAGAACAATTCCAGCCAGATAAACACCAATTTGTTTTAGAATCCAAGTCCAGCCAATCACAATTGAAAAACTTAGAGTGTCAACAGAACCTTGAGACGGAACGGAATAGAATACATTTTGCCTTCCATCTGTTTCAGATGTACTTCCTTTATTTGTAGATGAACTAAAATCTCCAATTGCTAATCCAGGAGGTAAAGAAATTTCCACATCAATAGTTGGTATGTTCCCTAGAGGGCCTAGGGCCATATCAGGACCAGTAATGTCTGTAGTGAATGGATTACCATTATTGTTAATTAGAATACCATCACCATTGGTAGTAACTCCTGGGGCCATATTGTTTGCAAAACTACTAGTAAATGCATGTGTAATTTGGAGAATTGGGCTTGTGAAAATTGCAGTGGGATTACTTGTCATTACAGAAATTCCACTTTCAGAATATGAAGCTACAACTGTTGTTGGTTCCAGTGATAATTTCATTCTAAGAGGGGCCAAATCGCTTACATCTCCTGCATCTGGAGCATATAAATTTTCAATTTCAGTACTAATCTTAATGGCGGACAAATCAATTTTAATATTTTCATCTTCTATTGAGTTTGAACGAATTTCTTCTGTTAAACCATCCCCTAGATCTTTAGCAAATTGGTGTATACCACTTTCAGTCAATTCAAATTGTATTGTTTTACCAAATAGTGGTATTTCATCACTAAATATTGGTTCAGTTGTATCAAAATATACAATTTGTCTTAATAGATCAGATGGTATTGCTTCTATACTTATTTGATTACCATTTTCATCTTCTGGCATTAAACCACCATTAACACCAATTCTGTAAATGTCTACGGTTACTTCTCCACCCAAAGTTAGTGTGATTGCTTTTGACCATTCATCAATATCTAATTCTTCAAAATCAAGTTTGATGTCTGCTTTCATACAAGTTTTTTGTGTTGCAGTACAAATTTCTCTATTGGGTTCTGATTCTCTATCAATAATTGGATGGTTCCATTCCCAAGGATTGTTTCCAGTGAGTTCAATTGCAGAATTCCCTGAGCCATCTAATTTTGATTCTAAACTAATTATTCCAGAATCATCTTTAGTGTCAAGCCAAGAAGGTAGAACAATGTTGAAAGAAACCTCTGTTGGAGGCAAATCATCAGGAATCATTTGTTGTATGTAATCTTCACCAAGGTCAACACCAAGCTCAAGTCCCGAATTCAAAACAGTTTCAAGGTCCTCGTTACTTAATTCGCTTAAATTTACAGGCAGTGCTTCAGTATCCATTTGTTGAGTGATTAAATCTAATAGTCTAAATTCAAATGTACTTTGAGTAGAACTAGTCATTAGAACAGGGAATGTATCGTCCATAGCATATTGACCCTCCAAACAATAGTGATTATGTGGAGAGGCACCAACATTTGCACAAGTACCAGAATCATGAATAAGATCAATTCCCGCAGTATTTTCAACATTAGTTCTCCATTCTAATGGGCCAGTATCAATATTTGTACCTATAATACTTTCAAATGCATCAGTAATTCCTCCTATTGGGAATTGAGAAGCTAATGTTGATAAATCAGCGATTTCATTATGTTGTACTAATCTAATTCCTTCACTTGTAATCCAAGGAGTTTCTGCAAAGTCTGCATCATCCATAAATTCGAATCCCCAATCAGTCATTGTTTGATTGCTAATATAATGTACATAAAGATCAATTTGAAGTTCTGCCTTACTTTCATCTAATAAATTTAAAGTAACGTCAATATTTAGAGATTTATCATTTTCAATATCTATGTTTACAGGATCATTTGAAACTAATTTATACCATATTTCTCTGTTTAATTGCGGATCTCCATCATTAGCAGCAGTATTGTCTATCTTCCAAACTCCCTTATTATATGTACTAAAATCCATATTTATATGTTCTACTTTTTCTCCATAACAGGGTAAATTTAAGGGATCACATTCACCAGAACCAACTTCATTGATATCTCCATATCCTGGAGGGTGAATTGTAAATTGAGAATTATGTCCTGCTTGTGCAAAGATAGAAAATGGCATTTTAATTGTAGTACCCATTTTTAATAATCCTTGTAAGGTATTTTCTTGGTCTGTATTTTCACCACCGATGAAATTTAATTTATCTTGGTCTAAATTTATTACAACTGTTGATCTAATACATAATGGAGGGTAATATGCATTTTCATAACCTGCACCTTCACTTACCGCATCATTATTCGGATTAAATGAACAACTTACCGTACTTGCTGAATCAATATCATCAACCGTAGCAGCATAACTAGTTGAAGAACCATCAGACGTCCCAAAATTAGATGCCAAACTTTCTACATTTTGACTTGCACTTTCTAATATTATATCAGATACAGTATCATCACTTCCTCCTGGGCCATCAGCATCAATATTGAAATAATTACGAACATAATCAACAGGAATACCCATTGTTTCTCCTGCACCTCCATCTCCTCCAGCATCGATATCAAAATCTATACCAGTGAATGTTGCTCTAGAAAATTCATGGATTCTCCATTCCATAGTTAAATCAATTGTAGCAGAATTTTGAAATTCAATTTGATAATTACCTACTACCCAATCTTGATGGGTTGGAGTACCATCATCATCATCATCCCAATCATCACAAGAACCTGCAGAAGCTAATGTTTCCTCAGTCCCATCACCATCCAGATCAACATAAATGTTACAAGAAGTATTAGAAATTGAATTATCACTAGAATCTCCTGCATTTACAGGAGGTACAACCATCCCTAAGAACATAATTAAAAAAACGCAGACTGCAATACGACGTGTTCCCATGTAACCCCCCTTATGACCGCTCATTTAACAGCGTTTTCCGTACTGGCCTAGTACATCCCGCGTTAAAAGAGGTGTAAAAATGAAATTGAGCAATCGATTAAATCCCCATTTAAGATTACAAAAAAATATTGCAATCGAATTAGAAAATCTTGGTGTTAGTGAATCAATTAAATTAGAATTAATTAAAGAAATACCTTCACGTTGGGAAAAATTAGGAGATTTAGTTTTACTTCCAGAATCTTCACTTTCTTCAAAAAATTGGCAAAAAATCATTTTTGAATCCCAAAATAAAATTTGGGAAATTTATTGTGAGATATTACAAGTATCTAAAGTTGGAAGACAAAGAAAGATACAATCAGGACCGATGAGAAAAAGTCAAGTTGAATTATTGTATGGTGAAGATGGTATAGTTTTACATAAAGAGAATGGAATCTTTTTTGAATTTGATACAACAAAAGTAATGTTTTCTTCAGGAAATATTTCGGAAAGAATAAGAGTTTCAAAATTTGATTGTTTTGATGAAATCATACTTGATTTGTATGCTGGAATTGGATATTACACCCTACCATTATTGGTGAATTCAAAACCTAAATTATTACATGCCTGTGAAATAAATCCAGATTCAATAAATGAATTGAAAAAGAATTTAAAACATAATAATGTGTTAGAAAAATGTATTATTCATGAAGGAGATAATCTTTCAACAGTGCCTAAATCTGAGATGTTTGGAAAAATAAATAGAGTGATGCTAGGTTTATTGCCATCTTCTGAAAAAAGTTGGGAATTAGCCATAACATCCCTTGATTCAAAAGGAGGAATGTTACATCTGCATGGAAATGCAATAGCCAAAAAAGAGAAAGAATGGGCAGAAAAAGTGATTGAAAAATTAAAGCAAATTTCAGATATTAATAATCGAGAATTTGAATTTGAACTTCTGCATATTGAAAAAGTTAAATCTTATGCTCCAAAAATAAATCATGTTGTTTTAGACATCAGAGTTTTCAAGTAGTTTTGTATAATTTTCTTCAAGTGATATTGCGGCATCATATGAATTTTTAATTTCACTTACATTTGATTTTGCACCTAATGTATAATCAATTACTACTCCATGAATATCAATAAAAAAAGCCATGGGGATCCCTGTAACTCCTAATTCAGTTGCAAGATTTGGTGCTTGAATAAATGGTCTCTGAATCTCTCTTCCCATTCTTTCCGAGGCATTTTCTTTCCATGAACTCATATTACTATGTTTGGGATCAGAATCTTTGTTAAATATTAACAATCTATCTTCTGGAATTGCTTGATCATATGCATTTAACGTAGTTTCACAATGAGTACACCAAGGTGTAGAAAAATATGCAATCCAAACTTCATCTATTGACAAGTCTCCTGATTTAAGACTACAAACTTCAGTTTTTCCGACTGTTTCATTCATACTACAAATGTATTTTTGTTGAACACCAGAATCATCAATATAATCGAATAATGGAACGATTTGACATTCATATAAACTTAGATTAGTAATATTTACTTGACCTCTAGAACCACAATTTTTTGTTTCAAGGAAAAAATGCTCAATTTCCTCATTAGTTTCTACAGTTCCAGAGCAACCTGATAATGAAAATGCTAAGAATATTGAAATTAAAAACCCCGCTTTAATTTTGCACATCATAACACCTGTAAAGGGGTCGAATTGTAAACCTTAGCCGTAAATGGGATGAAAGAAGTAGTAATCGGAGATGTATGGCCGCAAAGCCGGATGCAGTTATTATTCCAGATGCGGAGTCTATAACAAATCAACGTAGAAATGTAGAACAATTAAATTTTACATTATTTTCAACATCACTTGTAGTAGTAATTTTCATAATATTAGCATTAATGTGGGGTAATGAATATCTCTCAGAAAATAATGAAGAAATCAGTGAACAAAAATGGAATGAAGTGCCATTAAAAGAAAGATATAAAATGGACCTTAACCTCTCAAGCTGGCGTTCTCAATTACCAGAAAAAGGACCTTATAGTGTTCTTCCAATGACTGAATATTTTGTAGAAGTAGATTTACCAGTCAGTGAACAAGATGCAGGCTATCCAGAAGATGCATTAATGCATGTTGCTTTATGGTTACCAAATGTAACTGAAGGTGAGAAAGTACCTGTAATTGCAACAATACATCCATACTATGATTTCGGAACAGAAGTAGATGATTCAAATCCTAATACAATACCTGATCTTGGAGTTGGACAATGGATTTTCGAGGAATTTATTTCTCATGGATATGCATTAGCTCAGATTTCTACATTCGGCAGTGGACAATCTACCCACTGTCAAGATGTTAAAGGACTAGGAGAACAGATTGGAATACAAGCAGCTGTTGAGTGGTTAGGAACCCAGGAATGGAGTAATGGAAATGTAGGTTTAATGGGTAAATCTTATGCAGGAACAACTAATTGGGAAGCAGCACAAAACCCTTCTGAGCACCTAAAAACAATAGTTCCAATTAGTGGTTCAATTGGTGTTCAACAAATGTTTTATCGTAATGGATCTGCAGAAGCTAGAGCAATGGGTTATGATTTAGCGTATGAATTAGCCACGGCAGATCCAACTACAGATGATTTAAGGATTTGTCAGGACGATATTTGGGGCCCTGCAGCTCCAGTTACAACATCTCTAGCCGCAGAATTTGGGGGAGCAGATTATTCAGAATATTGGGACGAAAGATACCATTTAGGCGATGTTATCGATAATTACAATGGTAGTGTGTATATTGTTTGGGGGATGCAAGATTGGAATGTAGATCCATATCATGCATTTCCTACTTATCAAATGTTAAGAGATAAGGGATTAACTGTGAGAGGGATTATGGGCCAATGGGGTCATAATTATCCTGATCAAGGAGAGGTACATTCTGGATTAAGTAGTGGATATGGTCAAGAAGCATACGAAAACATGAGTCGTATGGATTGGGCTATTGAATTGTTTAATTGGTTTGAATATTGGTTAAAAGGAAATGGAGATGAAACAGAATCGTATGTTCAAATGCAAACTCATGATGGCCGTTGGCATCTTGAAGAAACATGGCCACCAGAAGATATGACTTGGGAACTTCAAGACCTTAGTGATTGGTCAGATTCAACTGGAGTTGTGAGCGCGAATAGTGCAATATCAATAGTAAGTCCTCCATTTGAAGAAGAAGTCCATCTTTCAGGATTACCAACTTTACATCTTGATGTAACAACTAGAGGATGTAATGGTGGACAAATTTTTGCAACTTTATGGGATGAGACAATAGGACTTAGACTTGGACATGCTGTAATGGATATTAGATATCGAGATGGTGGTTATGATGCCCAACCGGTTTCTCCAATGTTTGGATCATATACTATGCTAATGGAATTTAATCCATTAGATGTAATTCTTCCTGCAGGCCATGTTTTATCAATAGAATTAACTGATACCGGAGAAGATTATCTTCCAAGCACTTGTGCAGCCACTGGGCTTTCAGTTGAAGGAGGTACCTTTGGAATGCCTTTGATTGAAAGACTCCCAACGCATGAAAATTGGTTTGAAGTAGCGCATTATAATTCATCTGCGGTTTGATAGTATGCGAATTCTTGTTTTTGAAGATACATATGATATTTTAGAAATGATTTCAAGTTTTGAAATAAATTTAGATAATGTAGAAATTAAACAATATTGGGATACAGAGGATTCAATAAAAAGAATTGATGAATTTAGGCCAGATATTCTTCTTTTAGATTATTACATTTCACCAAAATCAGGATTACAAGTTCTTCAAGATCTTAATGTTGAAATCTCTCTAAAGGGTATTGAACGCCCTAAAAAAATTATTGGAATAAGTTCCTCCTCTACAGCTAATTCAAAATTTTTACAATTCGGAGCAGATGAATCAATAATTAAATTTGATATAAATAAATTAGAGATTTGGAAGAATTAAATTAATCATAAAGTACATTTTTATGTAATGTCAAGTTATATTTACTAATTTTAATGCCATTGAAATATGGAGATGTATCCGAAGTTGATGATGCTTCAAACATGTCCTTATTGTTGGAAAGTAAGGAGTTTATTAGAGCACTTAAACATAGAGTTCCATGAATCTCAATTAAATCCATTGAGAAGGAAAAAAGCACTGAAATTTGCTGGGGATTGGGGTAAAGTACCAATTTGGAGAGAATCCGAAGAAAATTTTGTAGTAGATTCCACCCCAATTATGATTTATTTGGATAAAAAATATAATGATTCTAAATTATCTGTTGGAGATTCAGAAAGACAGAAACTGTGGTTGAAATGGGTTGATGAAAAATTATCCAAGGCTACAATACCAATATTATATGGTTCAATAGGATCTGCATTAAGTAGCACAAGAACAGTATCAAAATTAGAAAAATTTGGATTTTTATCTAGGCATATTTATGCATGGACAGGCTTTCCTATTATGTGGGGAATTATTGCAAAAACCAGAGTTAAAAAAGATGGCCGTAAACCAAAACAACTTTGGCACGATCTTCTTGATGAACTAATCAATGAATTCAATGGAAAACGGTTTTTTGGTGGAGATTCACCAAATATTGTTGATATTGCAGCATTTGGAATAGTTCGTTCAATTAGCCCCTTTAAACAATTTAAAGAGATAGAATCACATAAATTAGGAATGGATTGGTATAATTCTGTAGAGTCTACATTGAATTAATTATTCCTCTGCAGGCAACCATTCATCTTCACCAGGTTCACGGTACCACCATTCATCATTTTCGTCACGGAACCATTCAACACCATCATCATCAACAGAGTAATCATCACTTTCTTCGATACTCTCTTCATCATCAATTAATCCGGATTCAATAGCGATACGTCTTTTTGTTTCAAGCGCTTCTTCTTCATCATCACGAAAAACTCTTCCCGTTGGATCCACATTTGTTTTTGAACGATCAACATAACCTTCTTCAACGGCATTTCTTGACTCTTCTGCAAATTCCAATGCCATTTTTTCTCTATATGTATCAAATTCTTCTCTTCCATAAGAACCAGTAAACTGATCAGATTTTTTACGCATTAAGGAGTCTAAATCTATATTCTTACCCATTTTTACTGAGGGTGTATCTGGCACACCTTCACTTGAATAATATTCTTCTTCATCGTTAATTTTATCGAAAGTTCTTCCCTCAGGATCAATATCTTCAAGTTCTTCAATTAACAAGTCATGTTCATCATCATCAATCCTTTCTTCTTTATGCGCTTTTACAATTATTTTCACATAACGTCTGATTTCCTTTGCCAATGCTCTATCTTCTTCGATATTATCTGGTATCTTTTCAATTTGTTTCAATAATTTGTCATAAGGAGTACCAGTTAAGGCTCCGAGAAATTTACTAAATCTACTTTTATGTTTCGCCATGCCAACAGACCTCCCAGCGGATAATGGTGCTTCAAACTTATGATAAAAAAACATTAGGCTAAATTTGTTAAAGCAAGAATATAATTTTATTGTTAATTTTGATAAAATAGTAGCATTTAAACCCAATTAATAAGTAGTTTTTAATTACAGTCTTAATCAATGGATAGACCCATTGAACCGGAAATGTTTCGAAGCGATGAATTTCCTATAATGCCAGCACCACCACCATGGTACTGGATGTTAATTGGCAGAATTATAGTTTTGTCAATAGTTGCCTTTTCCCTTTTTAATTACCAATTTGAATCGTTGATAATAGTATTATTCGTATTTATTCTCGTTGTACCAATGGAAAAAATATTTCCTCGTCATAAAGGCCAAAAAGTTCGGCGACCAAAATGGAAACTCGATGTTATCTATGCACTCTCTGCACCATTTCTCAATATTTTCGGCGTTATTTTTGCGCTTGTAATAAGTTTTTTCTCTTTCACTTGGGTCCTTGGCCTCATTGTCAATTATTTTGGTCTTGTTGAAATGATACCTAATAATATTCAACCAGTCGTAGCATTTGTTCTCTTCGATTTCTTTGGTTATTGGGCACATAGGTGGTATCACGAAGTTCCCGAACTTTGGAAGTTTCATGCAATTCATCATTCACCAGAGCATATGGATTGGATTAGTGGTTTCCGAGTTCATCCAATGGATTTTGCTTTGATTGGACCAGGATTTTTCTTCTTGATTTTTGCAGGTTTCAGTCCCGAAACAACTGGTGTATTGGCAGCGTTACAACTTATTACGGGATTGTTTTTACATGCCAACGTAAGTTGGAAATTACGCCCTTTACATCGACTGATTCCCACACCTGAGTTTCATCATTGGCATCATGCTAATGAGAAAGAAGCTCATTGTTCAAATTATTCTGGATTTTTACCTTTATGGGATATTGTGTTTGGGACATATTACATGCCTTCCAATAAACGTCCAGAAAAATATGGAATTGATCAAAACATTCCTGAGGGAATGCTTGGTCAATTAAAATATCCAATTAAAGAGTGGAAGAACCCATTGAGATTTATTATTCACCCATTCAGAACAATTGGTTCTTGGTTGAAATTTTCTAAACAAGTTTTCAAAGGTGTTTGGCATTCTACATTTAGAAAGCGAGGCCCTTTTCAACCACCATTTAGAAATTAAGAGCGTCTCAAAAAATTATTTTTGTAGAATAAAACTATTATTTTCAAAAGAATAAATTCTTGGAACACCAGTTGGAATCTCCAATTTTACGATTGATTCTTCATCAATATTTTCTAATTTCATTACAATACTACGTAATGAATTTCCATGTGCAGCCACAAGAATATTTTTCCCTAATTTTAATTCAGGCATAATTAATTCATCAAAGCAGGGAAGAGTTCTTTCAGCAGTCATTTTCAAACTTTCACCATTTGGTGGAGGAATATCGAATGAACGTCTCCAAATGTGAACTTGTTCTTCTCCAAATTCTTTTCTTGCATCATCCTTATTCATACCTTGTAAATCACCATAATGTCTTTCATTTAGTCTAAAATCTTTGTTTGTGTGTATCTTTTCTGATTTAGAATTTCCTTCAATAATAATTTCAGCAGTTTTTTGAGCACGAATTAAATCACTAGTAAATACCATATCTAAATGAATATCAGATAATTTTTTCCCAGCGTCTTTTGCTTCAACAAGTCCCTTTTCAGACAATTCTACATCAGTCCATCCTGTAAACAAATTTGCAGCATTCCAAATAGATTGTCCATGCCGCACTAGAACAAGTAATGCCATTGCTTTCATGTAATGGTGAAGGATGCCGCCCTTCAATTTTTTCAAGGGAATGCTAGTTGAACTATCCACAAGATTACTAATGGTGCAATACCCATTGCTAAATCTCTAAAGAATAAAATCAATAACGTACTTGATTGTGCAGCAGAAAATTTTTCAAATTCTTTTTGCATTTTTTCATCAAGAATATCAGATACTTTCCCGGCTCCTTTACGTGCCACTTCAATAGCGGCTCCAGTTGCAACTGAGGTTAATAACCCCGCGGGGGTAAATTTTCTCGCTTTAAATGCCAATAATCCCCATGTTTTCAACGATGTTTTTGCAATAGAAGGGCCTAATTCTTCTTCTTCCCCTTCTTGTTCTTTTTTAGAAAATTTTCTCAATATTCCCCGAACTCCAAATCCCGCGTCTGCAATTTTTCTTAATCTTTCAACATTTTTCTTTTCGATCGCATTAAGCATATTTTTCACACGAATAATTCTTAACAAATCTAAAAATATCCAAATGGATCCAAATAAAATAATGATTATCATTCCAAAATAGTTTGTTTGTCCCCAGTCAGCCCAACCCAGTGGATCACTACTAATTCGAAAAACAAATACAACCAACATTGGAATAAAAAAAGCAAGACATTCATTAAATGCAAGTAAACTATACCCTTTTACAGGCAAATCTTTGATACGTTTTAATGCCCATTCTCCATGTGGAATTAATTGTTTTGTTACCCTAATAAATGGATTTATTAGTAGAAAAACTCTCAAAATCATAGGTAAAAAAAGGAATAGGATGTACATATCCCAAATATTTTTGGGAGGGATAGAAATCAAAGCGAGTGGTTCGACCACATAACCTCTTACAACTCATTACTTTTCAATTCACGGCCGTAGGTTTGATGTTCAAGTACTTCTTCGAACATGATATGGCATTTTCACATGGATTGTCTGATTGGCTTAGTTTGAATATAAATCGTGAATGGATTAATAAAAATATTAAGTGGAAAGATTTCGGCACAGGAGTAAGATTAGGAAAATTAGCTAGAGATGGATCTACTAGTCTTGTTCTGTATGATTGTGCATCAGAAATAGAGGTAGATGCATTTATGCCACATATGCATCCAGGTGGAGAAGCATATCTTGTTTTAGAAGGAGAAGTGTATGATGAAGATGGAACATATCCAGAGGGCTCGCTTGTATGGATGAATCCCGGTTCAAAACATACTCCTAAAACGCGTGAAAATACTTTAATTTTAGTTTTATGGCCCGATGGAGTAAAAGTTGTTTAATCGTCAAAAACTTGAACATCCATTGTTTTTACAACTAAATCAGTAAATTTACTATTGAACCTAGTTGCTCTTACTACATGATTATCAATCCAATGATAATTGCCACCTCTTGGTTTTCCAAAAATAACACCATGATATTGAAAGCCATGTTTTTTTAGCCATTCTTCAGTAACATCTCTATGGTCTTCAGTTCTAGAAGTAAAAAAGTAAATTATGTGACCTTTATCATACCATTTATTTATCATTTCAAGTGCATCAGGATAAAATTCAGCATCTTTCATTCTCCATGGTTCCTCATTTGGGATGTCATCACCTATAGTTCCATCAATATCAATTAGGTAATTTTTAATTTCAGGAGGTAGTACTGGACTAATTAAATCTCCTTTGGAATTTACAGCCTCATTTAGTTCGTCCACATATGTGCGTTTCCTACGCAGTTCTTGAATACTAGCCTTCTTAGGGGAATAATGTCCGAGCCACCTCCGACTACCTCTTGGTGACAGTGAGTTAAAGGCTCAAGGATGTGCAGAAAATGGGCATGGATTTGAAATTAAAGGCTAAATTGCAGCAACAGCGATATCATTTAGTTGGAGAACATGGTGGAGTAAAAGTCTGTCATTGGACTAAAGAATCATTATTGAGAGACAGAATGTGCTACAAAGGTAAATTTTACGGAGTAGAGAGCCATAATTGTTTACAAATGTCTCCGGTTGTAGATCAATGTAATTTAGCTTGTTCATATTGTTGGAGAGAACCACATATGGATACTTTAGAATTAACAGATCAAGAACCTTTAGAATTACTTTATGAAAGTGTACGTGCACAACGTAGATTATTATCAGGATTTGGTGGTAATGATAAGGTTAACAAAGAAAAATTATCTGATGCCCAAAATCCTAAGCATGTGGCTATTTCACTTAATGGAGAACCAACATTATACAAAAGGTTAGGAGAATATATTGATGAATGTCACAAACATGGAATGACTACAATGTTGGTAACAAATGGAACATTACCTAAAGTTTTAGAAAATTTAGATCCTCTTCCAACTCAACTTTATGTTAGTATTGATGCACCAAACAAAGAAGTTTTTGATAGGATTTGCAAACCAAAATGGAATGCAGCAGCATGGGATAAATTTGAGGAAACAATTGATTTATTACCTAGCCTAGATACTAGAATCGTTGCAAGACATACATTGATTAAAGATGAAAATATGTTTGGTTATGAGAGAGAATATGCAAAATTAGATGAAAGAGCACAGCCCGATTGGATTGAAGCCAAAGGTTACGTTCATGTAGGACATTCTCAAAATAATTTAGATATTACAAATATGCCTTATCATTCTGAAATTTTAGAATTTTCTAATACACTTGCAGAATTAACAGGGCTTCAAGTATTAGACGATTCAAAGCCAAGTAGGGTTGCTTTAATTGGTAAAGAGAAAATTCCGTTGCCAATTCCAGAGATTGTCAAAGAATTCTCTAAAGATTTAGGAATTGCACCACCAACAAAACACCTACCGGTTGTATAAATTAAGCAGGATCTAATCCTGGTAAGATCTTAATATTGGCATCTATGTTTACATCCACGCCTAAATCTTTCATTGCTCTTGCAAGTGCTTCAGATTGAAATTCAGGAGTCCAACGTTCTTCGATTCTCTTTCTTCCATTTTCAGACCATTTAATTCTATTTTCATTTTCTTTTGCCTGAATGATTGCTTGTTTCCAACAATTTAGATTATCTGAATTATTTGGCCAGGGTAACCTTTTCCCATTTTCATTATCTGTAATGGTATGTGTAAAACCAGCTTCATCTACAACTAATGCAGGAGTGCCAACAAGAATTGCTTCCATAGGAGTTAATCCAAAACCTTCACCATGTGCAATAGCAATTAATGCTGTAGCATTTCGAATTAGTGCAGTAATTTCTTCATTAGAGATTCTAGGCATTACAATTAATTCAGCAGAGAATTTTTCTGCTTCTGTTTTCAAATCTTCAGTATTTCCTCCACCAATATGGACCAAAGGTAAATCCGAATTCCTTGCAATTTTCAAAGCATCTAAACTTGCTTTCATATAACTTGCTCTACCCACGGTTACAAGATATTCTCCTGTTGGTTTTAGTTCAAACTTTTCCCATGTTTCTAATTCCGTTAATGATGCATTTTTTGTCCATAAATTTGTATTCAAGGTAGGCCATAATACTCCAACACCACCCGATCGTTTTTCATTATCTCGAGCAGGATAATTCCCTGCTAATGATTGATTTTCAATTACATTCCACCCGTGAGCTTTTGCTAAACGTCTAGCACTCGTCGGAGTATTAGATGAGATAGATGTATTGGGGCGATTCCAAAGAACTCTATGCCATTTCTTATCCCATTTCTTATGATAAGAAAGCATTATTTTTGTTAGCCATAAGGGTCTAATTGGTTTACCATTTATTTTTCTATGTAATACATCATCATGTAATCCTCTATGCATTTCAATAAGATAAGCATGTAAAGGAATATGTGTAGGTAGAATGGATAATACTTCTAATGAACCCGATGCTGAAATCAATATTGCATTTGCATTATTAATTGATTTTTCTAAGTTGTTATTTTCAGAATCCTTAACTAAATTCTTCCATTCTTTTAATTGTGATTTACCAGTCTTTGCAGTCATTTCATTAAAACCACCTTTTGGATTAATCCATGGTTTTTTAGGTGTAATTAATGGAATGTTATGTTCTTTTAAGAAATTACAAACTTCTATTGGTGCATTAAGTGTTACAAAAGTGATATTCCATTTTTCTTTATGTTTAGGGATTGCAGTAAGGATTTCTCTTTGTGCTCCTCCTAACGGGGACATGTCATTGTGAAACCAAATCAATGATGGTAAATTTTCCATAGTATCCCTCTTATTTTAATATGCGATTATATAATTGTACAATTTCTTCAGTAACATTTTTCCAAAGATATTTTTCTGCAGCAATTTTTCCTGCCTCTCCCCATTCATTTAGTTGCTTTTTAGGTGAGGAAATTAAAGTAATCATAGTTTTTGATAATTCTATATCTGATCCGGAATTAAATGATAGACCACATTTCGCATCATCTACTAATTCACCTAAACCATTAACATTTGACATAATCACAGGTAATTTATTATGCATTGCTTCCAATAATACAGTCGGTAAACCTTCAAATTTAGATGGTATTACAATCCCTGTAGAGTTCTCAAATAACCATTGTTTTTCTTCTTCAGATACAACGCCTAGAACATGAATGTGTTTTGAAAATGTGATATTTTTAACTTGTTTCTCTAACCAACCTCCCAACTCTCCTTTTCCAGCAATAATTAAATCAAAATCTGGTTTTGAATTAAGGCTTGAAATTTCCCATGCTTTCAAAAGAACATCCAATCCTTTTTGCTCTGATAAGCGACCAATGAATGTTAATGTGGGGCGTTCATTTTCAATATTTTCTTGTAATTTTGATGGCCTAACCGCAGATTCAAGTATTGGAACAAATCCATTAGGAATTATGTCAATTTCTCCCTTAACTCCCTTTTTTCTTAATAAATTTTCAAAAAATGGTGTTAAAACAATTTTTCCATTTGATGAGTGCAAAGTCCTTCTTCCTTGGAGTGACCACCTTATTTTTTTAATCAAATTTGGAATAAATCCGTGTTTGATATAATCATTATGATATGTAGTAATAATAGGCTTGTTTTGTTTTTTAGCCCTCTTCAAAACTTGTCGAATTAATGTTGGCAAAGTATCGTGTAAATGAATTAAATCAAATTCATCAATACTAAGATGATTTGTTGATACAACAGGATCAACACCTCCTAACACTCTTTTAGGGCTAAAACGAACAACATTTATTCCTCCTCTTTGGAATTCTTTTTCATCATGTTCAGGAACATCTGCACACCATACAGTTACTTTATGTCCCCTTTTTACTAATTCCTTGCCAATATGTTCAACATGTTGATTTCCTCCTCCAATATGTGGCCAAAACCATACATGAACAAGGAGGATATTTAATTTGGAATCGGCATTATGAGGTCCCTTGCTCATGCCTCCGGCATGAGAATACGTTACTAATCTATTTGTTCTATTTCTTTTTACCAAAGAATTTGCTTTTCATATCTTCCATTTGTTTTTCAGCATTTTTCTTTGCTTGTTCGACAACATATTCAGTAGCTTTTGCTTTTGCTTGGTTTTTTGCATTATTTATTGCACCACCTGCTGCTTTTGAAGCACCACTTGCAGCCTTTTTCAAAAAACCCTTCTTTTTTTCGACGTCTTCAGACATGTTTCTAGGAATAGATACATACACATTATTCTATTGATTAAACAATTGTTCAAGCGAGTAGTTCATCTAACACCAATTTCTAGGCCTGTTTATGGAGCCAATCGAATCGGTTGCATTAGTTGGTGCCGGGACAATGGGAAGTGGCGTTGCTCAAAAGGCCGCTCAAGAAGGATTTCAAGTACAGTTAATCGATAGAGATCAAGAATCAATAGATCGTGGAATTAGTTTGATTAGAACAACTCTAGATGAGGCAATCAGTCGAAGAATTATGACTCCAGAAAAAGCCCAAAATGTTCTAGATAATATTATTCCAATTGTTGATTCAAATAATGTAGACATTGCCACAGATATTGTAATAGAGGCTGTATTTGAGGATTTAGATGTTAAATCAGCAGTTTTTGAAATTATTGACAAAAGTTGTGCAGAACATACAGTAATTGCCACAAATACATCATCACTATCTGTAAATGAGTTATCTAAATCTACAAATAGACCTGGAAAATTTATTGGATTACATTTCTTTTATCATCCAGCAAAAAATAGATTGGTAGAAATAATTCCTGGTGATGAAACTAGTGGTGAAACACTTGAGAGAGTGGAACAATTTTGTAAAAGAATTGGAAAAGTGCCAATAACATGTAAGGATAGACCTGGCTTTGTAGTTAATCGGTTCTTTGTTCCTTGGCTTAATGAAGCAGTATTAATTTTGGAAGAGGGGTTGGGAACTCCCGAACAAATAGATGCAATTGCTAGAGAGGCATTTGAAATAGGAATGGGGCCTTTTGCTTTGATGAATGCAACAGGCTTACCAATAGCCTTACATTCTTCAGATTATTTGTCTGAACAATTGGAAACTCCAAGATTTAGAGGGGCAACATTGTTGAGGAAAACAGTAAATTCTAACAGTAAATGGATTCTTGAGGAAACAAATGAAGAATCAAAGAATAAAGAGATAATAAAAAACAGATTATTAGGAATTACATTTTTAGTTGCAGCTCAAATTGTCGAAGAAAATATTTGTAGGTTAGAAGATGTTGATTGTGGTGCTAAAGTAGGATTAAGATGGCAAAAAGGACCATTTGAAATGATGAATAATATAGGAGTTATGGAAAGTTCCCAAATCGTAAGAGAATTTTCAATAATTGCTGGAAAAGGATTAGAAATCCCTATATTATTAGAAAATCGCAAGGAAGATTTCGATTTCAAATTAGTTGAAGTTAAAATGCAAGGAAGTATTGCTAGAGTTCAAATTAATCGTCCAGATGTGATGAATGCTTTAAATGAAAATGTAGTAGAACAACTCCAAACAATTGTCGAAAATTTAAATGAAAATGAAGATGTGACTACAATTGTTTTCGAAGGAGCTGGCAAAGCATTCATTGCTGGAGCAGATGTCAAATTCTTCGTAGAAAAATTAAGAGAAGATAATTTTAAAGAAATTTTGAAATTTACTCAAGCAGGTCATAATTTATTGAATACCATTGAGAGATCGACTAAAACAACAATCGCACTTACCACGGGCATTACTTATGGAGGAGGGTTAGAATTTGCTTTGTCTTGTGACCATCGGATTGGATCACAGAGAACTGATTTCAGGTTTCCAGAGACAGGGATTGGAATTTATCCAGGACTTGGAGGCACACAAAGAATGTCAAGAATGGTTGGAGTTGAAATTGCGCGTTGGGCTATACTTGCAGGCAATAGAATAGGAGGAAAACTTTCACATCAATTAGGGATTATAGATGAGTTTTCATCAGAAACCGAACTTGAACAAACTATTTTGAAATTAGCAGGCCGTGAATATAATGAAACTAAATTTCGCGGTAAACCAAATGAAGTAACTGATGAAATTGAAACAATAATGAGATTTTATGGAGATAATGCACTATCAGAAATTCTTTCTGGACATACACCTGTTGGTTTTGATGCAGAAAATGAGTTCGTAGTTCGTCAATTCAAAAGCCTATCCAGAGCAGCACCTATTGCAGTAATAATGGCTAGCCAATTAATTAATGAAAGCCTCAAAACAAATTTAGATGCAGGATTGCAATTAGAATTAGATAGATTGGAAAATATATTTTCGACAAGTGATGCTTTAGAAGGATTAAGCGCATTAATAGAATCTAGAAGGCCCACATACCAAAACCGTTGATTAAATAATAACCAAGGTTTATATTTTACACTTAATGCACCTAATACAATTAGGTGAGAATTATGTCACAACCTCCTTTGCCTTTACCTAGAAAAACAGTTAATGATGTTGAAAAAAAAATTGATGAAGTAATCAAAATAGGGACAGAAATCCGTTCAATTCTTGGCAGTCGTAATGATGAAGAAGAATGGGGAGAAAAGTGGGAAGTAAATGCTGCAGTTCAATCTTTAAGTATACTTTCAGGAAAGTGGACAGTAGAAATAATGTCTGCTTTGTATATTGCAGGTGGTAAAAGATTTAATGAATTAAAGAAGTTACTAAAAGGGATTTCTAGTAGAACACTTTCTGATAAATTAAAATTATTAATTGAATATAAGTATGTTGTGAGGGATGTTTCTCCAGGTCCTCCTGTAAAGGTAAAATATTTACTTACAGATTATGGAACAAATATAGGTAAATTATTCAGTCCAATTGTAGGATATATCAAAATTAATAATAAGATGATAAAAAAGATATAATCTTGTTAAACATTAAGCCAACAGATTAAAGGCCTAAGTAGTAAAAAACGGTATATGGCATTAATTGAACAAGCCGTTAGACATCGTCCATATTTTGTAACATCTCTTGTAACAATTTGTACTTGTATGACAGGTTTTGGTAGTGCAATTATCGCAATTATACCATTTTTTGGATCAAAAGGAATATTTTTTTCGGGAATAGTTTCAGACCGTAGAAAAAAACAAGCAGAACATCCGTTAAGAGTCAAAATACTTGAAAAATTAACTCAAAAACCAGGATTGTGTTATAGAGAGTTACAAAAGGAACTTAATGCAGCAAATGGGACTTTAAGACACCATATTGATGTCTTAACAAATCGTCGAAGTGTGACTATTGTAAGAGTCAATGGAAGAACTTGTCATTACGCAGGTGCTCCAAGCCAAATAAAAATATTAAGATCGATGGGCGTTGAAGACGATTCACGCGCAGCATCATTAATGCCAGTAGGCCTTTCAGAGGCACAAAAATTAGTTCTTAATGAATTAAGAAAGGGAAATCCACCTAAATCACAAGCTGAACTAGGTAGAAGAATTGGTAGAACTAGAGCAACAGTTCATTCTGCTGTGAAAGTATTGAAAGATAGAGGATTAATATTGTATGAAAAATTAGAATTAGCACCCCACTTAGAAGAAATGTTTGCATTAAATAAGGATAATAAAACTAGAAACATAGATTACGAATGGACAGATGAACGTTCTAGAACCTTGCTTGCTTGAAAATCTATTGAAAGTCGAATAATTCAGCATTTTTTCAGATAATTGCTAAATGCTGTTGACGTAGCCGTGATTTCATGTTCAGTCTCCGAATAGAGGAAGTTGCTTTGCCTGGGGCTGAAAGAGACAAAGAACAATTGCTTGAATGGCTAGCAACAAGTTTGAATCTAATTCGAAGAAGAAATGATGAATCACAGAGTAATATGACAGGACCTCCATTATTCAGAATGTTAAACGAACATTTTTTATCAAATCCTTGGAAAGGTTATGAATCAATATTTCTAGCGGAAACACTTGCAGTTTCCCCAGCTACTTTACATCACCATTTAGGTAAATTATTAGATTCAAGAATTATAACAGGTCATACACATAAGGGAGCGGGCTCTAGAATATATTTTCTAAGGACAGGTAGTTTGATCGGTGCAATTGATTTAATGATTGAAGAGGCCAAACAAATTTTAAATTTAAGATTAAATCAAGCGGAAAAATGGATGAAAGAGATCAATTCATCAAATAGAATTGATGAAAGAGATGATGCCTTAAACAGAATTTGGATTCAAGAACATGTTCCCCCTGCCAAATCTCAAAAATGTGGGGAAAAAGTATTGTGGATGGCTAATTTAGGATTACTTGGTGACCGTCCAGGTAAATCTTTGGATGATAATAGCCTTCAAGTAAAATTATGGAACCACATGGTTAAAGAAACAGGTCCCCAATCATTAGATGAATTAGAAAGAATTTTCAAAGATCAAAACAGAGCTAAAATTCAAAGAGTTATGGAACATTTTAGAAATGCAGGATTTTTAGAAAAGGTGCCACGTTATGATAGGTTACCTTATTTAATTTGGAATATGTTACAAACTCAACATTTGCGTCGTGGAAATGAATGGTTATTACAAAAAGGTGGTTTAATTCGCCAATTAGGTGAAAAAGATGCAAATATTTTTGTCAATAAAATAGGAACAAAATCATTTAAAATATCTGATGTTGAAGAAATTTTAAGAAAAATTTCTAATGAAGATTCTATGTTATTATTAAATTTATTAGGTGGAAGATTATCTTTCGGATATCAATGGAGTGGTTCAAATTATTCAGAAATTATTGTATTTGTAAAAGATAGAGCAGATAGGGCATTACGTAGAATTCGTAGAGTAGCAGAATTATTACAAAAAGAGTTGTAATATGTGTTTTGAAAGATCTTATTCCATGTGATTATAATGAAAAACAACATTCCGCCCTTTTTTTTAGCACCAATGGAAGGCGTTAGTGATTTACCATTTAGAATATTAGCGAGAGAATGTGGTGCTGATTTTACAATAAGTGAATTCACATCCTCAACTGCTCTAACTAGAGGTTCTGTAAAGTCTTGGACTAAAGTGTCTAGTCATTCATTAGAGAATCCATTTATTCCTCAAATTTTTGGAGGAGATATTGATGAAATGGTTAAAGCAACGGAATTACTTTGTTCTAATGAATCTGTAGATATAATTGATATTAATTTTGGATGTCCTGCCCCTAAGGTTTGTAGAAATGATGCAGGGGCTGCATTGTTAGGTAAACCTGATAAATTAGTAAAAATGGTTGAGGCTTGTATTGAAGTTAGCAATGTTCCAATATCAGCAAAATTAAGATTAGGTACAGGAGTAGGTGAAGATACAGCGTTAGAAGTTTCTAAAAGGTTGGAAGAAATTGGGATTATTCGTTTATGCGTTCACGGTAGAACATTAAAACAAGGATATAGGGGTGAGGCAGATTGGTCTAAAATTTCCAAAATCGTTGATGCTGTATCGATTCCAGTAATTGCAAATGGTGATGTTATCGATGAAAAGAGTGCATTAGCGTGCTTAAATGAAACAGGCGCAGCAGGACTCATGATAGGTAGAGGAGCAATTGGTAATCCCCAAGTTTTTCACCAAATCAAACAGGAATTAGGATTAATTAATTCAAAAGCACCATGGATTAGTGATGAAGAAATATGGATTAATGCAGATAAGATTCAACAAGATTTTATTGCTAGAAGCTGGTGTTGGAATAGATATGTTGAATTAACAAAACTAACAAATTCTGAAAATAAAAATTCACTTAAGAGACATGGAATTTCATTTACAAAGCATTTACCAGGGGGATCGAAATTTAGAGGTTCTTTACAAGAAGTAAAAGATATCGCTGATTTAGCAAAGAATGTATCTTCTTGGTTAGAAAGTGGAGCAAATAGAACTAGAATGTAGATTCCCAATCGTCAATATTATTTGCTTCAGCCCAAGTATCATCTGTAGTTTTACCGCGTTGTTTTAGTACTTCACGACTTAATAACCAATATAGTAAAGCTAAACTTCTTCGACCTTTATTATTTGCTGGTAATGCAAGGTCCACATTTCTTAGATTGTTATTTGCATCACAAATTGCAACAATTGGTACACCAGAACCTACAGCTTCTCTAACGGCTTGTTGATCAGCAGCCGGATCAGTGACAATTAACATTCTTGGTTCGTAAAAAGAAGGTAATTTTGGATTAGTAAAAGTACCTGGGATAAATCTCCCAACAGATGATTTTGCACCAATTGCTTCAGCAAACATTCTTGCAGGCCTTTGACCATATTGACGAGCACTTGTTACAGCAATTTGTTCAGGTTCAAATCGATTGATAAATTTTGTAATTGTACGAATTCTATCGTCTGTTTTTGTTAAATCTATGAGGTATAATCCATCATCACGAACTTCTTGAATAAACTTCATCATATCTGAACTTCTTTGTTGTGTTCCGATATTAACAGCGTTCGCTTCGTATGTTTCAAAATCAATTAATGGCGTCACGGTCTCCTCCATTATAGTTCCTCAGCGGCGGAGCTACTGACCACCCCTTCATAATGGCATCGCCTTCTCATTTCTTTCAGTAATAGAACACGTTAAGACGTTAGATTAATTTCTGATGGGCATTACAGTTGATAGTGGGCGTTTCAATGGACGAAGCATTTCAAGACGAAAACGGCTTTTGGAAAGATGCTAATGGAGTAGCAATTTCAGTATCTGCAAGTGATTTAGAACGCCATGCATATTGCCCACTTTCTTGGAAATTAGCAAAAGAAGGCCATGATGGTAAAGGTGATGCAATTAGTGCTGGAATAAATAAACATCAAAAAATTCATGAGAAAATGGAATCATTTCATAATCGTAGCATTGATTCAAGAAGAGAAATTGCTGTATGGACTTGGACACTTTCAATTGTAATTATTTTTCTTATAGATTCAGTTGCATTTGTTTATCTTGAAGATGATTATCTTGGGATCTCAGGAGATGGTTTTGGATCTGAAAAAATAGGCTTTTTAGATTCAGGATGGTACTATTTGAATATGTATGATACCAATGCAGATGGATGGAATGGTACAGATTTAATTATATTAGATGAAGGAAATAATTTGATGGCTGGACCCTTTGAATTAATCAATGGTTCAAGAGAAAAAATTACATTTAGATTAAGTTCTGATTGTAATGAATGTACCGTGATTATAAGAGGAGTAAGTTCAGATTCAATAGAGATTTCATGGTCTTTATCAACAACTGATTTTTTACCACCTAAGGAACTAGGAAAGTTTCTAGTTATGTTATCTGCTAGTGTGTTATTCGTATCAATTTTAATGATAGCATTACCTTGGAGAGAAAGGTTTGGATGGTCAGAGCCAAAAATAGAAACTAAGGAGGAAATATCAACATTAAATCAGAATATTTTCAAGCCAGTATGGCAGACAGTTGATTTTGTTGGTGGTTGGATTAGTGGAGGTAGAATTGAAGGGTTTGCATTACTTTCTTCTATTGTTATTATGATTCATGGAGTTTCATTGTATGCTGCAGATGATCGTCAACAAGCAGCTTTAGTTTTAGCAGTGGTAGCATTCTTTTGGTTGATTTTATCATCCTCACAATTACATAGAGTTCTTCGTTCCATTGCTGCTAGAGAAAAATTAAGTATTGAACTTGGAATTGATTATTCAACTAAAATAAATTATAGTGATGACAGTAAAGACGCATCAATTTTATCAGATGTAGACATTGGATTAAGAGGAAGACCAGATCAAATTGTAGTTATTGAGGGTAATTTTATACCTGTAGAGCAAAAAACAGGAAAAATACCTAAAGAGCCCCATTTAAGTCATCAGATACAATTACTTGCTTACATTCATCTTATTGAATCATCTACGGGAACTTCGCCACCTTATGGGGTATTGCGTTACGGCCCTGACATCGTTTTCCCAATAGAATGGAATAATGAAAATAAAAATTTATTGATGGATAATTTGAAAGAAATCCAAAAATTAACAGTTAAAGGAGGAGCAGAAAGAAACCACCAACAAATTGGAAAATGTACAAATTGTTCTCGTAAACATGTTTGTACTGATTCTTTATCTTAATTCAATTCCTCAGTAACACAATCATTTTCAGTAAACTTCACGCATTCAGAAGTAACGGTAATTATAGCAGCAAAATTATCTTCTGCTTCAACTACTTCAAAAATATTAAATCCATATCCTCTTGCTTCAACTTCTAAAACCCAAGTGCCTATTTGTAATGGTGGGCGATGAACTTCAACAACTGGCTCTATTGATTCACTTGCTAATTTTTCGTAAAAAATTTCTCCATTTGGGTTTTTGATTTTGATATGAACAAATCTTGCTTCTTGGCTTAGTGTAGATACATTAACACCTGTGGTATCATATATTAAATCTCGAATTTGTTTAGATAAATCTAGAGGATCTGGCATTGACACACGTACATAAATAATTAATTCAGAAACACTTTCAGTTACTTCAAAATTAGATGAATTTTGATAAGATTCTGATTGAGCAGATTGAAATGTATAACTAATATTTGTTTTATCCTCTATTTCAATAATTGCTGGTTTACCTCTCATTAATTCTAGAGACTCTCTCATAGGTATTAGTCCAAAACAACCTGCTGAAGTAGAAACAATTAGTGACACAAGTATTAGCGTAATCAGACTTTTTGTTGCCTTCATCAAACTACCCGAATTCATTCATACGCTTGAAACCAACGCTTAAAAATTAAATTTTAATACCATAATTGAAGAATAATGAATTATTGGAATATTTTGCTCGAATGAAGCGAAGAGGGTCAGCCGAGCCTTTTGGTGATGACGAACCCTATGAGTGCTGACGAGCACTATTCAAATTTCGCCCCACATATCTGACATGATTTTGCATCAACAGGAATATCAGCACCACAACCACCACATTCTGCTGTTTGTACTTCTTCTGGTTCTTCTTCTTGTTCTTTAACTTCTTTATGGATGACATCATCAGAATCATCAAATGTAAAATCAGTTTCAATACTTGGTAATTCGTTTCCAACAAATTCTCCTTTTCCTTCAAGGTGTTCTTTATTTGTTCCTAAACCAATATTTACTTCGTCTCCAGGCATTACTCCTTCTTCACCAGTTAATGCGTATAGCTCTGCTCTCATACTGGCATCACTTGCTGTAAATTCTACATCTTCATCCTTAAGGGCCTTTAAATCACCTTTTGATGCTAGAATTTCATCCATATTCTCAGTTAATTCACCTCTTTGAGAAATTAGTTCCGAATCTTCATCTTTTATTTTCATAATAATATTTTCATCTTCAACGTTAATATCTATTTCTTCATCTTCAAGTAATTCTGCTTCTTGTTTTGAACGAATATTTTCTACTTCAGTTTCTGCTTCAATAATACGTTCATCCCAATCAGATTCTAATTGTTCTTCTTTGAAGCCCATTTCTGCAATATCTGATGCAAATTGAGTTGAACCCTTTATGATGACATCTAAATCTTCGTCTTCTGTTCCAAATACATTTACTACTCCACTGAATTTTGAATTATATTTACAGCCGTATTGGAATGTACCTATAGCATTGAACTCATGTAAAAATTCGTCATGGTCTTCAAGATCACCGGAATGGAATAATAATTGTCCTTCTTCATCAAGAGACTTAGCAGAAACGGTATGTTTGTTTTCCTCATCGTAATTTGTCCACATTACTTTATCTCCAAGTGTGATATTCAATTCTTCTGGATCATATCCATCATCTTCTATGTCAACATAAATTACATTAGATAAATCGACCCTTTCTCTAGTAAGAATAACTCCTACAATTAAGGCAATGATTAGTAAAAGCGTAAATGGAATTAATAATTTCAAGAAATCAGTGGAATCTTCACTTTCTATTACTAATAATGATTCAGGAGGATCAATTTGCAATGTCATTGTATAATCCTGCCCATTTTCCTCAACAAAAATAAGCTTTAATTGATATAAACCAGTAGAATTTGGAGTGAAAGCACATTCAAATATTTCTTTTTTATCTTGTTCTGTAAATGTTAGAATTTGACTGTTAATGAGATAATCTTCATTTCTACATTCTATTGTTTGACTACCAGCATCAGAAGCATCAATGCTAATTTGTAAACTATGCTCAATATCCATAATATATGGTTGACTTGGAGTAATATTTAGGCTGTATAAATCAAAATTTACTACAAATGGAATATCTACATTCATCACTACTTGATCTGTATTATCTAAATCATCTGAATCCATCCAAAATGTATCTGGCTGCCACATTGCACTAAATGTAAAATCACCTTTAGTTAACCCTGCTTCGACTTCAATTGCAATCGTTTGGGTATCATTTGGATTGAGTACTAGTTCGTATGGGCCATAAGACATACCCCTCCAACTTGTAGTTAATGTTCCTGATGAACTTACAATGCCTATGTTTTGAACATTTACATACCACGTAAAATTACTTTCAATATTAATTACTTCATTCGCTGTTTCTTGAATTTCAATAATCACGTTTGGTGAATTTGCTATTTGGAATGTAGAACTAACAATGTCATTACTATTATCTCCATTATGTTCAAAATTTGAATCAATAATAATTGAAACATCATGAGTACCAATTGAAAAAGAATTAATATCACTTTTATCGAATTCTAATGTAAAATCTTGTTGGTTTGTATCAGAAGTCCATACTATATTTCTATCAAGAAGTATTTCAGCACCAGTTCCTGAATCAACGAGTTTAATTTCAACTGGAACATTTGTATTATCTATGATATCATTTGAATTTGTAGCATAAATCATTCCGTTTAATATCCATGGCCCATTAACTGAAGCAACATCTCCTCCCGTTGTTGTTACAACGAGATTGTTAACAAAATACATGTCTGCTATATCAGTTACAACTAAATTTCCATTCCAATTGTTATTTTGATCATCTAATTCGTTTATTTCATAATTTG